>Ga0182737_1001461_pt1 | contig 23136 bp, 24 predicted proteins | sample eDN5th30CBELigOP_FD_128878 | JGI IMG/M metagenome (GOLD analysis project Ga0182737, IMG submission 128878) | Enriched Organic Plus compost microbial communities from Emeryville, California, USA - eDNA 5th pass 30_C BE-Lig OP (version 2) (version 2) ...
CCGGTCGACGCGGTGCTGTCGAGCGAGCTCTCGATCCCGATCGAGGACCTCGACCTGTCGGTGCGTTCGTACAACTGCCTCAAGCGCGAGGGCATCAACACGGTGTCCGAGCTCGTGGCCCTGTCCGAGTCGCAGCTGATGAACATCCGCAACTTCGGGCAGAAGTCGGTCGACGAGGTCAAGGACAAGCTCACCGAAATGGGTCTGTCGCTCAAGGACTCGGTCCCCGGCTTCGACGGCGCCCACTTCTACACGGGCTTCGACGACGAGAACTGACGCCTCCGAGCTCTACGCTTCCACCCCCACGATCTGGAGATAACGAACCATGCCGAAGCCCACCAAGGGCCCCCGCCTCGGAGGCGGACCCGCGCACGAGCGGCTGATGCTCGCCAACCTGGCTGCCGCGCTGTACACGCACAAGCGGATCACGACGACCGAGACGAAGGCCAAGCGCCTCCGTCCGCTCGCCGAGCGCCTGATCACGTTCGCCAAGCGCGGTGACCTGCACGCGCGCCGTCGGGTGCTCGCCGTCATCGGTGACAAGTCGGTCGTGCACGAGCTGTTCGCCGTCATCGCGCCGCAGGTGGCCGACCGTGAGGGCGGGTACACCCGCATCACGAAGATCGGCAACCGCAAGGGTGACAACGCGCCGATGGCGGTCATCGAGCTCGTCCTCGAGCCCGTGACGCCGAAGACTCGCGCCGCCAAGCCGGCTGCTGCCGCTCCGGCGGAGACTGCTCCGGCCGCCGACGAGGCGCCGGCCGAGGCCGCCGCCGAGGAGAACGAGGTCGTGACCGAGGCCGAGGCGCAGGTCGACGAGGCCGCCGGCGCCGAGGCGTCGGAGGAGTCGGCCGAGACTCCCGCCGAGGAGTCGGCCGAGGCGAAGTAACCTCGCACCACGTCCGAAGGGTCCCGCTCGCGCATTCGCGCGGACGGGGCCCTTCGTCGTTGGTGCGGGGGGAGGCCTTCGCGGTTCGCCGTGCCACGGATTCGGATTCCTTGCTCAGGAGGCAGCGGTGCGCGTGCGGCGTTTCGGTCGGTGACGCGCGGCGTGTCGCGCCGAGGTTCCTGAGTAAGGAGAGGACGCCGGATGTGGGAGGGTGGTCGGATGGGCGAGTCGGTGACGCGGGCGACGGGCGGCCGGGGCGGGCCATCCGCTTCGGGCGCGGCGGATGCTTCGGGGCGGACGAATGCTTCGGGGCGGGCGGGTGCCTCGGGGTCGGCGGGTGCGTTGGACGCGGCGGATGCCTCGGGTGACGCCGACGCGGTGAGGGGCCCGGATACGGAAGCTGCCGGGGAGACCGTACGGCTGCGCCTCGGGGTCGCCTACGACGGCACCGCGTTCAACGGGTGGAGCCGGCAGCCCGGGCAGCGCACCGTGCAGGGCGTGCTCGAGGACGCGTTCGGGACGCTGTTCCGTCGGACGGGTTGTCGACCGCGACTCACGGTCGCCGGGCGTACGGACGCCGGGGTGCACGCCACCGGGCAGGTCGCACACCTCGACGTCCCGGTCGCGGCGCTCGATGAGGTGACGCGTCCCAGGCGTGGGGATGCCTCGAGCGGGCGCGCGGCCGATCGGGCGGGGGTTCTGCTCCGCCGGGTCACGGGCATCCTCGGCACGCGTGATGCCGACGTCGTCGTCAGCGCCGCCGTGGTTGCGCCCGAGGGGTTCGACGCGAGGTTCTCGGCCGTCTGGCGACGGTACGAGTACCGCGTCGCCGACACAGCCGCCGACCACGATCCGCTCGATCGGCACCGGACCGTGTGGTACCCGCGGGAACTCGACCTGGCGGCCATGAACACCGCGGCGGGCGCGCTCGTGGGGCTGCACGACTTCGCGGCGTTCTGCAAGCCGCGTGAGGAGGCGACGACGATCCGCACCCTGCAGGCGTACCGCTGGCGGCGCCGTGAGGACGGGGTCCTCATCGCCGAGCTGCAGGCCGACGCGTTCTGCCACTCGATGGTGCGGGCGCTCGTGGGCGCCTGCGTCGCGGTTGGCGAGGGGCGGCTCGAGGCATCCGCGCCAGGCGCGCTGCTCGCCGCTCGCGAGCGCACGAGCGCGTTCAAGGTGATGCCCGCGAAGGGCCTCGTGCTCACGGAGGTCGGCTACCCTGCCGACGATGAGCTCGCGGCGCGCGCCGCACAGACCCGCGCGCGACGCGAATTGCGCATCGACGGTGTCGTCGGGTAGGCTTGCACGCTGGTGCCGTCACTGCGCCGGCATCCGAAGTTGAGCCCTCCACCGAGGAGTTCATCCGCATCGCGGTCGAACTCCCACCGGAGCGGGATTCACGAACCCCTCACTCGATCAGAAAGCAGCACTACTGTGACGCGCACCTACACTCCGAAGCCGAACGAGATTCAGCGCGACTGGCTCGTCATCGACGCCACCGACGTCGTGCTCGGCCGTCTCGCGAGCCACGCGGCGACGCTCCTTCGCGGCAAGCACAAGGCGATCTTCGCGAACCACGTCGACACCGGCGACTTCGTGATCATCGTCAACGCCGACAAGGTGGCCCTCACCGGTCAGAAGCTCGAGCAGAAGAAGGCCTACCGCCACTCCGGCTACCCGGGTGGCCTGAAGGCGGTCGGTTACGCCGAGCTGCTCGAGAAGAACCCCGTCCGCGCCGTCGAGAAGGCGATCCGCGGCATGCTCCCGAAGAACTCGCTCGGTCGCGCCCAGCTGAAGAAGCTCAAGGTGTACGCCGGCCCGGAGCACCCGCACTCGGCTCAGCAGCCGAAGCCGTTCACCCTCACCCAGGTCGCCCAGTAAGCCCCGGCGCCGACGCGAAAAAGGATTCGAGAACCACCATGGCGAAGATCGCAGACCAGATCGACCAGGCTCCGCAGAACTACACGACGGAGAGCGAGGCTCCGGCCACTCCGTCGACCCCCCGCCCCGTGCTCAACGTCTCCGGTGCGGCCGTCGGCCGCCGCAAGGAGGCCATCGCGCGCGTGCGCGTCGTCCCCGGCTCGGGCACCATCACGGTCAACGGCCGTGAGTTCGCGGACTACTTCCCGAACAAGCTGCACCAGCAGCTGATCACCGACCCGTTCACCGTCCTCGAGCTCTCGGGCTCGTACGACGTGATCGCCCGCATCACCGGTGGTGGCCCCTCGGGCCAGGCCGGTGCGCTCCGCCTCGCCATCGCGCGTGCGCTGAACGAGATCGACCGCGAGAACAACCGCCCGCAGCTGAAGAAGGCCGGCTTCCTCACGCGCGACGCCCGCGTCATCGAGCGCAAGAAGGCCGGTCTCAAGAAGGCCCGCAAGGCGCCGCAGTTCTCGAAGCGTTAATCCTTCGGATCTCCAGATGCCTCGGCTCTTCGGAACCGACGGGGTCCGGGGCCTGGCCAACCGTGAACTCACGGCTGACCTGGCCCTGGGCCTCGCCCAGGCGGCTGCCGCCGTCCTCACGCAAGGGCGCCACGCCGACGCGATCCGCGCGGCGGGTCGGCGCCCCGTCGCCGTGCTCGCGCGCGATCCGCGCGTCTCCGGCGAATTCCTGAGTTCCGCCGTCGCGGCGGGGCTCGCCTCATCCGGTGTCGACGTGCTCGATGCCGGCGTGATCCCCACGCCCGCGACGGCGTTCCTCATCGACAGCATCCGAGCCGACTTCGGCGTGATGGTGTCGGCGTCGCACAACCCCGCGCCCGACAACGGCATCAAGTTCTTCTCATTCGGCGGCACCAAGCTGCCCGACGTCGTCGAGGACCGCATCGAGAGCTACCTCGGCCGTCAGAAGCTCGCGCCCGTCGGCGACGGTGTGGGCCGCATCCGCCGCTTCGCCGACGCGGAAGACCGGTACGTGGTGCACCTGCTCGCCACGCTGCCGCATCGACTCGACGGCGTGAAGGTCGTGCTCGACTGCGCGCACGGCGCGGCCGCGGGCGTGTCACCTGAGACGTTCAAGGACGCCGGGGCCGAGGTAGTCGTCATCGGCGCCGATCCCGACGGCATCAACATCAACGACGGGGTCGGGTCGACGCACCTCGAAGGGCTCCAGCGGGCGGTCGTCGAGCATGGCGCCGATCTCGGCATCGCGCACGACGGCGACGCGGACCGTTGCCTCGCGGTCGACGCCGACGGCAATGTCGTCGACGGCGACAAGATCATGGCGATCCTCGCGCTCTCGATGAAGGAGCGCGGCAAGCTGACCGACGACACGCTCGTCGTGACCGTGATGTCGAATCTCGGGTTGAAGAAGGCCATGGCCGAGCACGGGATCCGGGTCCTCGAGACGAAGGTCGGAGACCGGTACGTGCTCGAGGCGCTCGGCGAGCACGGGCTCGCGCTCGGCGGCGAGCAGTCGGGCCACGTGATCATGAGCGAGCACGCCACGACCGGCGACGGCGTCCTCACGGGCCTGCACCTCGCGGCCGAGATGGCGAGGACCGGGCGCACGCTCGCCGACCTCGCCTCGGTCATGACCGTGTACCCGCAGGTGCTCGTCAACGTCCGTGACGTCGACCACCATGCGCTCCACGCGAACGCCGAGGTCGCGGCCGCAGTGGCCGCGGTCGAGGCCGAGCTCGGCGACACCGGACGAGTGCTGTTGCGCCCATCCGGCACGGAGCCGATGGTCCGCGTCATGGTCGAGGCATCCGCCCAGCCGGAGGCCGAGCGGCACGCCGCCGTCCTCGCGGACGCCGTCCGCGCGCACCTCGCGCTCTAGCGTCAGTCAGCTGCTCGGCGCACGCCCTGGGGCGGGCCAGTCACCTGCTCGGCCCGGCGCGCCAGGTCAGAGCTTGCGCAGCAGGACGCTCGAGACGGTGTGATCGCTGCTCTTGCGCAGCACGAGCGTCGCACGCGAACGCGTCGGCCGGATGTTCTGCAGCAGGTTGGGCTCGTTGATCGAGTGCCAGATCTCGCTCGCACGCGCCCGGGCCTCGGCCTCGGAGAGCGACGCGAACCGGTGGAAATACGACTTGGGATTCGCGAACGCGCCCCGCTGCAGCTTCAGGAACCGTTCCTCGTACCAGCGCGCGATATCCGACGTCCGGGCGTCGACGTAGATGGTGAAGTCGAACAGGTCGCTCACGGCGAGGCCGTGCCCGGGCGCGGGCGGCTGCAGCACGTTCAGACCTTCGACGATCAGCACATCGGGCCGGCGCACCCTGATCTGCGCGTCGGGCACGATGTCGTAGACGAGGTGGGAATAGAACGGCGCGACCACCTCGGTCGCGCCGGCTTTGACCTCGCTGACGAACCGGAGCAGGGCTCGCCGGTCGTACGACTCGGGGAAGCCCTTGCGCTCCATCAGGCCGCGCCGCTCGAGTTCGGCGGTCGGGAACAGGAATCCGTCGGTGGTGATCAGCTCGACGCGTGGGGTTCCCTCCCAGCGGGTCAGGAGCTCTCGGAGCAGTCGCGCGATCGTCGATTTGCCCACGGCCACCGAACCCGCGACGCCGATCACGAACGGCGTGGCGCTGCTCCGCTCGCCCAGGAACCGGCTGGTCTGATCGCGGAGCGCCTGGGTGCCGCCCACGTACAGGTTGAGCAGCCGCGAGAGTGGCAAGTAGACCTCGGCCACCTCCCGCATGTCGAGGGGCTCGCCGAGTCCCCGCAGCTGCACGATCTCGGTCTCGGTGAGCGGCGCGGGAACGGACGGGGCGAGAGCGGCCCAGTCTGCCCGGTCGAGCTCGATGAACGGGGTCCGCTGCGCCGACGACGGACTCGGGCGATCCAGCACCCAGACAGTCTAGTGGCGTCTCCGGTTCGGTGTGCGTCGGCGCGAGGCGGCGGATGCCCCGACGCTGGGCGCTCCCGGCGGGCGCACATCCAGCCACCGGTAGGATCGGGAGCATGTGTGGAATCGTCGGATACGTCGGGCCTCGTGAGAGCCTCGACGTCCTCGTGGGCGGCCTTCGGCGCCTGGAATACCGTGGCTATGACTCCGCGGGCGTCGCGGTCATCGACCGTGAGGGCGACCTGCAGACCGCCAAGCGAGCTGGCAAGCTCCAGGTGCTGGCCGACGAGCTCGAGCGTAACCCGCTGGTTCCCGGTGGCACCGGTATCGGCCACACGCGTTGGGCGACGCACGGTGGCCCGACCGACCGCAACGCGCACCCGCACCTGGGTGACGATGGCCGCCTCGCGCTGATCCATAACGGCATCATCGAGAACTTCGCCGAGCTGAAGGACGAGCTGCTCGCCGAGGGCAACACATTCGAAAGCGAGACCGATACCGAGGTCGCCGCCGTGCTGCTCGGCCGTGCGTACCGCGAGACCGGCGATCTGCGCGAGGCGTTCCGGCAGACCGTGTCCCGTCTCGAGGGCGCGTTCACGCTGCTTGCCGTGCACCGGGCGGAGCCCGGCCTCGTCGTCGGTGCGCGCCGCAACTCGCCGCTCGTGATCGGCCTCGGTGAAGGAGAGAACTTCCTCGGCTCGGACGTCGCTGCCTTCGTCGAGTTCACCAAGCGCGCCGTCGCCATCGGGCAGGACCAGATCGTCGCCATCACGGCCGACGGCGTGACGGTGACCGACTTCGAAGGCGCCCCGGTCGAGGTCGAGCCGTTCGAGGTCGCCTGGGACGCGTCGGCCGCCGAGAAGGGCGGCTGGTCGTCCTTCATGCGCAAGGAGGTGTCGGAGCAGCCCGAGGCGGTGGCGAACACGCTCCGCGGCCGCGTCGCCGACGACCATGTCGTGATCCCCGAGCTCGAGGCGTTCGGCGACGACCGGCTCCGAGACATCCGCCGGATCATCGTCATCGCCTGCGGGACCGCATCGTACGCGGGCCTCGTCGCCAAGTACGCGATCGAGAAGTGGGCCCGCATCCCCGTCGAGGTCGAGCTCAGCCACGAGTTCCGGTACCGCGAGCCCGTGCTCGACGCCGACACGCTGGTGGTCTCCATCAGCCAGTCCGGCGAGACGATGGACACCCTGATGGCCGTCAAGTACGCGAGCGAGCAGGGCTCGCCGACGATCTCGATCTGCAACACGCAGGGTGCGACGATCCCGCGCGAGTCCGACGGTGTCGTGTACACGCACGCCGGGCCCGAGGTGGCCGTCGCTTCGACGAAGGCGTTCGTGGCGCAGATCACCGCGCTGTACCTCTTCGGTCTGCACCTGGCGCGCGTCCGCGGCACGCTCGAGGCGACCGCGCTCGCCGCGGAGCTCGACGAGCTGCAGCAGGTGCCCGCGAAGCTCACGGAGGTGCTCGCCGAGTCGGAGAAGGTCGCGCAGCTCGCGCACTGGATGGCGGACACCCGATCGGTCCTCTTCCTCGGACGGCACGTGGGCTACCCGATCGCGCTCGAGGGCGCGTTGAAGCTCAAGGAGCTCGCGTACATCCACGCCGAGGGATTCGCGGCGGGTGAGCTGAAGCACGGGCCGATCGCCCTCATCGAGCCGGGGCAGCCTGTGTTCGTCGTCGTGCCGAGCCCGCGCGGCTCCGCCGCGCTGCACCCCAAGGTGGTGTCGAACATCCAGGAAATCCGTGCCCGCGGAGCGCGGGTCATCGCGATCGCCGAGGCCGGCGACGCCGCGGTGCTCCCGTTCGCCGACGAGGTGGTCCGGATCCCGCTCGCCGCGCCGCTGTACGAGCCGCTGCTCGCCGTCGTGCCGCTGCAGGTGTTCGCGATGGAGCTCTCGGAGGCGAAGGGGCTCGACGTCGATCAGCCGCGGAACCTGGCGAAGTCGGTCACGGTCGAGTAAGCCGGTGTCGTGAGCCGGACGAGGAAGCGCGGTCACCGTGAGCGCGGCGGCCTGATGATCTCGGTGGCGCCATGATCGCGGGAATCGGCGTCGACGTGGTCGACATCGCGCGGTTCGAGCGGTCGATCGAGCGCACGCCGCGACTCGTCGAGCGCCTGTTCGCCGACAGCGAACGGGATCGTCCGGCGCGCTCGCTCGCTGCGAGGTTCGCCGCCAAGGAGGCGTTGATCAAGGCGCTCGGCGGGCATTCGGTGCTGCGCTGGCACGACATGCGGGTGGTGCAGAACGACGACGGCGATCCCGGCTTCGCGCTCTCCGGCAACCTCGCCCGCCACCTCGAACGGCTCGGCATCGACCGGGTGCACCTGTCCATGAGCCACGACGCAGGCATCGCCAGCGCGTTCGTGGTGCTCGAACGACTCGGCGGGCAGGCCGCGCCATGACGGATGTCTCGCCGGCGGCCCGCCCATTCCGTGAGGCGATCATCGACCTGGACGCGGTCCGCGACAACCTTCGGTCGATCATCGACCGGGTCGCGCCCGCCCGGGTGATGGCCGTGGTGAAGGCCGACGCGTACGGGCACGGCGCCGTGCCCGTCGCACGCGCGGCGCTCGAGGCGGGGGCGACCTGGCTCGGCACCGCCGACTTCGACGAGGCCGTGGCGCTGCGCGCCGCCGGCCTCGAGGCGCCGATCCTGGCCTGGTTGCACGATCCCGAGGCGGTGTTCCGGCCCGCGCTCGCACACGACATCGACCTCGGCGTCTCCTCGGCGGCGCAGGTGCGGGCGATCGCCGCGGCGGGCGTCGCGGCCGGCCGGCCGGCCGGCGTGCACCTGAAGATCGACACGGGCCTCAGCCGGAACGGCGTCGCGCCCGCGCACTGGGCCGAGGTCACCGCGCTTGCGGCGGCGCTCGAGGGGCGCGGCGACCTCCGGGTCCGCGGTGTGTTCAGCCACCTCGCGAACACCTCTCCCGACGCCGACGCCGACCAGCTCGCGGAGTTCGAGCGTGCGCTCGCGATCGCCGCCGAGCACGGGCTCGCCCCCGAGGTGCGGCACCTCGCGTCGAGCGCCGCGGCGCTCAGCACCCCGAGTGCCAGGTACGACCTCGTGCGCATCGGGATCGGCGCGTACGGGTTGTCCCCGTACGGGGATGATCGCACGGCCGCACGGCTCGGGCTGCGTCCCGCCATGACGCTCAGGACCCGCGTCGCCGCCGTGCGGCGCGTGGAGCCCGGTACTGGCGCATCGTACGGTCACGCCTGGCGCGCCGATCAGCCGACGACGCTCGCGCTGATCCCACTCGGCTACGCCGACGGGGTGCCGCGCCACGCATCCGGACGCGGCGAGGTGCTGCTGCGCGGCGCGAGGCGCCGCATCGTGGGCCGTGTTGCGATGGACCAGTTCCTCGTCGACGTCGGCGATGACGCGGTCGAGGTCGGCGACGAGGCGGTGCTCTTCGGCGACCCCGACACCGGCGCGCCCTCGGCCGACGATTGGGGCGAGGCCGCCGACACCATCGGATACGAGATCGTCACGCGCATCGGGCCGCGCGTCACCCGGACCTATCTGAGGGGTGCGTGATGCGCCTCGCGGTGCCAGACACCGATGCGATGGAAGCACTCGGGCGGGAGCTCGGCGACGAGTTGACGGCTGGCGACCTGGTCGTGCTCACGGGTCCGCTGGGTGCGGGCAAGACGACGCTCACGCGCGGGATCGGTGAGGGGCTCGGCGTGCGCGGTCCGGTGCAGTCGCCGACGTTCGTGCTCGCGCGCACGCACCCCAGCCTCTCGGGCGGTGCGCCGCTCGTGCACGTCGACGCGTACCGGCTCGGCTCCGCCGACGAGCTTGACGACCTCGACCTCGACTTCGCTCGCTCGGTCGTGGTCGTGGAGTGGGGCGCCGGCATGCTCGACGGCGCGAGCGATTCGTGGCTCGACATCGTCATCGAGCGGAGGGTCGGCGGTGCGGATGACTCGGGCGGCGAAGCCGCGCCGGGCTCCGATGCCGAACTCGACGCCGACGAGCCACGCGTGGTCACGATCACCGGTCACGGCCCCCGCTGGGCCGGGACACGCTTCGCCGCCGACGCTGCCTGACCCGCCGATCCGCTCGACCCGCCGACGCTGCCTGACCGGCCGACGCTGCCTGACCGGCCGACCCGCCTGACCGGCCGACGCTGCCTGACCGGCCGACCCGCCTGACCGAAGGGTGGCATGATCGCTATTCAGGAATCGAGGCGGAACCAGCGGCGAGTCGTGTCCTCGGTCTCGGCGGGTCGTGCGGTTCTTCCTGAGCAGGCGCGAGGAAGCCGCGTCGGCGGGTCGTGCGGTTCTTCCTGAGCAGGCGCGAGTCTTCCTGAGCAGGCGCGCGGAAGCCGCGTCGGCGGCTCGCCTAGGCTGGAGGCATGCTCCTCGCGATCGACACCTCGACCGGCACGAGCGTCGCCGTCGTGGACCGCGAGGGCGGGGTGCTCGCCGAGGTCGGCACCGACGACGCGATGCGTCACGCCGAGGCGATCGGCGGCTTCATCGAGGAAGCGCTGCAGACCGCGCGCGTCGCACCCCGGGATCTCTCAGGCGTGGCGGCCGGCATGGGTCCTGGACCGTTCACAGGCCTGCGCGTCGGCATCGCCGCTGCGCACGCGTTCGCACTGGGCATCGACCGGCCGTTCGTGCCCGTCGTCAGCCACGACGCGGTCGCGCTCGCATGGTACCGGGCGGGCGGTGACGGCGCGCTGCAGGTCGTGACCGACGCGCGGCGCCGGGAGTCGGCGGTGTCGGTGTACCGCACGCTCGACCCGGTCGGGCTGCCCGTCCGCACGGCCGGACCGGCGCTCTTCCCGCGGGATGCGGTGCCGGCCGAGTCTGCGACCCGAGTCGACGCGGCCGTCGTGCCCGCCGGTGCGATCGGCCTGCTCGCCGAGATCGCCTTCGCGGCGGGGCGACTCCCGCTCGCGAGTGACGAGCCGATCTACCTCCGCGCTCCCGACGTCACGCTGTCGCCCGGCAAGCGGGTCTCGCAATGAGTGTCATGCTCCGGCACGCGACCACAGACGACCTCGACGGCATCATGCGGCTCGAACGCGGCATCTTCACCGATGACGCCTGGCCCGAGGACGCCATGCGGCGCGAGCTCGAGAGCCCGCACACGCACTACCTCGTCGCCATCGACGACCGGGCGCCGGGCGACGTCCTGGCCTACGCCGGACTGCTCGCCGGGCGGGGGAGCGGCGAGGGCGACATCCAGACCATCGCGGTCGCCGACGAGCGCCGCGGAACCGGCCTCGGCCGGACGCTCATGCTCGCCCTCATCGATGAGGCACGTCGTCGGGGCGCCGGTCGGCTCTTCCTCGAAGTGCGCGCCGACAACCCCGTCGCCCGCGGCCTCTACACGTCGCTGGGGTTCGCCGAGATCGGCGTCCGGCCGCGCTACTACCGGCACGGCATCGACGCGGTCGTGATGCGGCTCGACGTGCCGCCGGCCGTGGCAGCGCCGGCATCCGCGCCCGTGCCCGCCGAGGCATCCGCAACCGCGCCGACCGAAGCCTCCGCGACGGAGCCGGCCGACCTCACCGAGGAGCCCCAGTGAACCGCCAGTCCCCGCTCGTGCTCGGCATTGAGACCAGCTGCGACGAGACCGGGGTCGGCATCGTCCGCGGGACGGACCTGCTCGCAAACGTGATCGCCTCCTCGATGGACGAGCACGCACGCTACGGCGGCGTCGTGCCAGAGGTCGCTGCGCGAGCGCACCTCGAGGCGCTCGGGCCGACGATCCGCGCGGCGCTCGCCGAGGCATCCGTCGCGCTCGACGACGTCGACGCCGTCGCCGTGACGAGCGGCCCCGGGCTCGCGGGGGCGCTGATGGTCGGCGTCGGCGCCGCGAAAGCCCTCGCGCTGTCGCTCGGAACGCCGCTGTACGGTGTGAACCACCTGGTCGGGCACGTCGGCGCCGACCTGCTCGCCGACGACCAGCCGCTCGAAACACCCACGGTCGCGCTCCTCGTCTCCGGCGGGCACACGTCCCTGCTGCTCGTGCGCGACCTCGTCAGCGATGTCGAACTGCTGGGCGAGACGATCGACGACGCCGCGGGCGAGGCGTTCGACAAGGTCGCCCGGCTGCTTGGCCTGCCCTACCCGGGCGGGCCGGAGATCGACCGCGCCGCCGTCGGCGGTGACCCGAAGGCGATCGCCTTCCCGCGCGGGCTCAGCCGGCCCAAAGACCTCGAGCGGCACCGGTACGACTTCAGCTTCTCCGGGCTGAAGACCGCTGTGGCGCGGTGGGTCGAGCAGCGGGAGCGGTCCGGCGAGCCCGTCCCGCTCGCGGATGTCGCCGCGAGCTTCCGGGAGGCCGTCGTCGACGTCCTCGTCACCAAGGCGCTGGCCGCCTGTCACGACCTCGGCGTGCCCCGGCTGCTGCTGGGCGGCGGGGTGGTCGCGAACGCGAGGCTCCGGCAGGTCGCCGAAGCGCGAGCGGATGCCGCGGGCGTGGCCCTCCGCATCCCGCCGTTGTCGCTCTGCACCGACAACGGCGCGATGATCGCGGCGCTCGGCGCACGGTTGATCATGGCCGGTCATGAGCCGTCGGGGATGGGATTCGGCGCCGACTCCACCCTCCCCGTGACCGAGATCCGGGTCTGATCAGGCGGGCCTGCCGACGTGCCGCGGGCCTCGCGCCAGGTCGCGGCATCGCGGTATGGTGAAGCCATGGGTGAGGTGCGCCCCGGCGTACGCCGCGGCAAGCTACCACGGCGCCAGACACCCGCTGAGGGGGACCTTCCGATGACCGATCCCACTGCTCCTGACCAGTCCGGCGCCGGTTCGCCGCCGCCGCCGCCCGCGTACGGGCAGCCCGGGCAGCCGGCGTATGGGCAGCCCGGGCAGCCGGCGTATGGGCAGCCGGCGTACGGCCAGCCGGGCCAGCCGGCGTACGGCCAGCCGGGCCAGCAGGCCTATGGACAACCCGGCTATGGGCAGCCCGGGTACGGCCAGCCCGGCGGCGGTGCGCCCGCCACCAAGACGAATGTCCTCGCGATCGTCTCGCTCATCGCCTCGATCGCGGGCATCGTCATCTTCTGGTTCATCGGCTCCGTGGTCGGCGTCATCTGCGGCCACATCTCGCTGAACCAGATCAAACGTACCCGCGAGGAAGGCCGGGGCCTCGCCGTGGCCGGCCTCATCGTCGGCTACATCGGCATCGCGCTGAGCATCATCGCCGTCATCGCGATCATCGTGTGGACGAGTTGGTACGTGGCGAACTACGGCACCATCACCACGTACTGACCGTCACCCGTCGACCGGAACATCCGACCCTACGAGTGAGAAGAGAGACGACATGACTGACCCGAAGCCCGGCGAAGAGCCCCTGGCTCCGAATCCGTCCGAGCCTGGCGTGCCCGACGCGCCTGAGCCGCAGATCCCTGCGGCGCCCGAGCCGATCTCGCCCGACCTGCCGCCTGCGCCGCAGCCGCCGGCGGCGCCCGAGCCACCGGCGGCGCCCGAGCCACCGGCGGCGCCATCATATGGAACCACGCCGCCGCCGCCCCCGCCCGCATACGGGGCCGCGCAGACGCCGTCACCCTCTGGTTCGGAGCCGTCCTACGGCGCCGGTGCGACGCCACCCCCGGCCTATGGCGCCGGGTATGGCGCGCAGGCCTACGCCTCTGCGCCCGCCAAACCGACCCCGGTCTACAGCCTCATCTCACTCATCGCGGGCATCGTCGGGCTGCTCGGCGGGTTCGCGGTGATCTGGATCCCGATCGTCGGCGGCATCCTGCAGCTGTTCATCCCGGCCGGCGCCGTCGTCCTCGGCTTCATCGGTCGCAAGCGCGAGCCGCAGGCCAAGGCCATGTGGCTCACCGGCCTCATCCTCGGCTTCATCGGTCTCGCACTCGGTCTGCTCTCCATCGTGTTCTGGGCCGTGCTCTTCGCCTCGGTCGGGAACACCAGCTACGTCTACTAGGAGTGCCTGAAGTGAGCGACCAGTCGGGGGTCCCGCCGGTGGGCGGGGCCCCCGTCCCGCCTCGAGTGCCTCGCCCGGCCGCACATGCCGCGGCGCCGGTCGACGGCACGCCACCGGCGCCCGGAACGCCGGAGACCGGTACCCAGCCCGAGAGCGCCGGCACGCCCGGCGTCGGCGTTCGGCCCGAGACCGGCGGTACGGAGGCCGGCGCAGGCCCGATTGCGGGCGCGGTGAGTGGGCCGGCCATGCCAGCCACGCACGGTCCGGTCGACGGTGGGGTCGCCGCGGCATACCGCATCGACGGGACACGCGCGTTCGAGGAGAGTTACGACACCGGGCGGCTGCAGCAGCTCCCTACCGGGCAACTCCTCCTCGTGCACCGGCCCGGCCTACCGGACAGCGGTCCCGTGCCGGCGGCCGACGACGACGACGAGGTCCAGCGCAGGGTCTTCAGCTGGATCGGCGCGGTCGTCGGCACCGTCGGGGCCATCGCCTCGTTGTTCGTCGGCTGGATGCTGCCGCTCTCCATCGCGGCGCTCGTGTTCGGCGTGCTCGGCCTCCGGCGCGAGGAGCATGGCCGGACCTTGGCCTTCGTCGCCGTGGGCACGGGGGTCACCGGGCTCGTGTTCTCGGCGGTCTGGCTCGGGTACTACGCGATCATCTACGGGGCGCTGCCCGCCTGAGCGCGGACCGTGGGCGAGGCATCCGTCGCGCGTGACGCACCGACTCAGAGACGCTCGACGAGCAGGGTCGCCCTGCGGCCGTTCTCGCGCGTGATCACGAGGGTCGCGGCGGCGTCGCCGCGCAGCTTGAGGCGCGTGCGCAGAGACGCGGGGTCGAGGTCGACGCCGCGCTTCTTGATCTCGAGCGTGCCGACCCCCCGCTGTGCGAGCGCCTGCCGCAGCTGCCGCTCATCGTTCGGCAAACGTTCCAAGACACGGAACCCGCGCGCGAACGGGCTGTCGACGGCGCGATCGGCGGTGACGTACGCGATGCCGTCGGAGAGCATCCAGCCGCCGTTCGCTCGCGCGAAATCCCCGATGAGGCGCGCGCGGATGACCGCGCCGTCGGGCTCGTACAGGTAGTCGCCGAGCGGGCCGGTCGGAGCGTCCTCGGCGTCGGCGGGCGCCGTGAGCTCGGCGGCGTGGTCACCACGGATGACCAGTGCCGCGCGCCCGATCCCGGGCCGGGCCAGCGGCCCGAACCACACGCCGAGCTCGACAAGATCGCCGTCGATCGACACCCACTGCGCCTCGACGCCGTCGGGAATGACGTCGCGGTCGGTGCCTGGGCCGAGCTTCACGCCGACCGCGAGGCGATCGGCGAGGCCGAACGCGAAGTCGAGCGACGGACTGTACGCGGCCGGATCGGTGAGGCGGGTCGTGCGCCCACCGGCGGTCGTGCGGCGCGCGGGATCGAGCCAGGCGCCGCCGATGCCCCCGAGCGGGACGTCTTCGGCTCGGCTGTGCAGGACGCGGGCCCGCGGGAACGGGGTCAGGTTGTATGCAGCGATCGCCGCCGTGACCTCGTCGGCCTCCGCAGCGGTCACCTCGAGGTCGACCGCGGCCATCGCGAGCGCGTCGCCGCCGATGCCGCAGCCGAGGTCGGCGACATGCCCGATGCCGGCCCGGGCGAACCGCCCCGCGTGCAACGCCGCGACCTTCAGACGCGTGGCCTGTTCGAGGCCGGCCTCCGTGAAGAGCATCCGGTCGGCGAACTCGCCGAACTTCGCCCTGGCACGTTGCCGCAGCCGGGCCTGACTCAGCACCGCGGCGACGAGGGTGGGGGAGTGGCCCTGCTTGCGCAGCTCGGCGACGGTGCGCACGATGTCGGCCGACGAATCCCACTCGGGCAGTGCGTCGAGGAGACGAAGCCCCTCCGGCGAGAGGAGTTCGACGAGCTCGGCGCGGTTCACCCGGCCACGCTAGCACCGCCGACTCGCTCGGGACCGGAGGCGAAACGCATTGGCACTCACGTTGCGTGAGTGCCAGAGACTGCCTAGACTCTTCATTAGCACTCTCAGTCAGAGGCTGCTAACGAAGTCTTCGTAAGACGTACCGAACGAAAGAGAAAAGGGGTCAACCGTGTCGGTTTCCATCAAGCCGCTCGAGGATCGCATCGTCATCAAGCAGGTCGAGGCCGAGCAGACCACGGCTTCCGGTCTGGTGATCCCCGACACTGCGAAGGAAAAGCCGCAGGAGGGCGAGGTCGTGGCCGTGGGCCCCGGCCGCATCGACGACAACGGCAACCGTGTCCCGCTCGACGTCGCCGTCGGCGACAAGGTGATCTACTCGAAGTACGGCGGCACCGAGGTCAAGTTCGGTGGCGACGACTACCTCGTGCTCTCGGCCCGCGACGTGCTCGCGGTCGTCGTTCGCTGAGCGACTCGATTCGTCTGAACGGCCTGGATGCTTCGGCATCCGGGCCGTTCGCCGTTCGGGCGCACGATCGGTGTGGGTGTCCGGGCGTAGGCTGACCCGGTGAGCACCTCTTCAGACGACCGCGCAGCCGCGGCCGAGGCGGGTCGCCGCTCGGAGCCGCGCGACGCCGGAGCCGCGCGACGGCCCAACTCGCTCGGCCTGCTGTATGCGATCGGTGCGTACGGGCTCTGGGGCATCCTGCCGATCTACTTCCTTGCGCTGGCGCCGTCCGGACCGGTCGAGATCGTCGGGTGGCGCATCGTGCTCTCGCTCGTGTTCTGCGCCCTGCTGCTCGCCGTCACTCGCGCGTGGCGTACGTTCGGGCTGCTGCTGCGAGACCGCCGGGTCGTGCTCATCATGGGCTTGGCCGGCGTGCTCATCTACGTCAACTGGCTGACGTACGTCTATGCGACGCTCTCGGGCCAGGTCGTCGAGGCGGCACTCGGCTACTTCATCAACCCCATCGTCACGGTGTTCCTCGGAGTGTTCGTGCTCCGTGAACGCCTCAACATCACGCAGTGGGTCGCGGTCGGCATCAGCATCGTGGCGGTGCTCGTCCTCGCCTTGGGGCACGGCGAGGTTCCGTGGATCGCACTGATGCTGGCGTTCTCGTTCGGCTTCTACGGGCTCATCAAGAAGCGCGTCGGTCCCCGGGTCGACGCGGTCTCCGGGCTCACGCTCGAGACGGCCTGGCTCACGCCCGTCGCCGTGGTCCAGCTCATCGTGGTGGGCATGACCGCCGGCCTGACGCTCGGCGAAGACGGCGCATGGCACACCGTGCTGCTGCTGCTCGCGGGCGCCGTGACGGCCGTGCCGCTGCTGTTCTTCGCCGGGGCGTCCAGGCGATTGCCGCTGACCACCATGGGGTTCATCCAGTACTTCGCTCCGTTCATCCAGTTCATCGTGGGCGTGTTCGTGCTGCACGAGCCGATGCCGCTCGAGCGATGGATCGGATTCGGACTCGTCTGGGTCGCGCTCGTGGTGCTCACCTTCGACCTCATCAGGGGTGCTCGGGCGGCTCGCAGGCAGGTCGTTCAGCTGACCTGAGCCTGGCCGGCCGGAGTGCGGTTTCCTTGCGCGGTGGCGTCAACGCCCCGCGCATATGTGCGCCAACCGCGGTGAATGTGACGGGAACGTAACGCTTTGGGTGGCGTTACCGGGTTGTGATCGGGGCTTCTTGTTCCGCGCGGTGGCCACAACTACTGTGACAGGACGGCATGCCCTCCGGGCTATGTCCCGAACGGAACACATTCCTTCAGTCCCAAGGAGCAACATGAGCGTTTTCGGTACATCCCGACCCGCTCGTTCGCGTGGGAAGGTCTGGACCGGCGTCGCAGTCGCTGCGACGAGCGTCCTCTTCCTTTCCGCTTGCGCGAGCGGCGAACCCGATGCCGGGCAAGAAGAGTCCGCCGGTCCGCGCGACGATCTCGCGCTGACGATCGGCACGGCCCTTCCCCAGACCGGAAACCTTGCCTTCCTCGGCCCGCCCGAAGAGGCCGGCGTGGCCTACGCCGCGTCCCAGATCAACGAGGTGTCCGACACCACCGGCCTCACGCTCGACGTGGTCTACGGCGACTCGGGCGACACCGACAACAAGGCGTATGAGACCGAGATCCCCCGTCTGCTCGGTGAGGGCGTGTCGGCGATCATCGGCGCGGCGTCGTCCGGCACGTCCCTTCAGTTCATCGACCAGGTCACGGGCGCGGGCGTCATCCAGTTCTCACCCGCGAACACCTCGGACGCCTTCACCACGTACGACGACAACGGGCTGTACTTCCGCACCGCCCCGTCCGACGTGCTGCAGGGTGAGGTGCTCGGCAATCTGATCGCCGAGGACGGCAACCAGACGCTCGGCCTCATCGTGCTGAACGACTCCTACGGCACCGGTCTCGCCAAGTACGTGACCGAGGCGTTCGAGGGCGCCGGCGGTGAGGTGGTCGCCGAGGCGACGTACAACACCGGCGACACCACGTTCGACGCGCAGATCAACGCGGTCCTCGCGGCAGCGCCCGACGCCATCGCGCTGATCACGTTCGACGAGGTGTCGACGATCCTCCCGGGTCTGTTCGGACAGTTCCCCGCCGACAAGCTGTACTTCGTCGACGGCAACCTGAAGAACTTCGCCGACGCGTTCCCCGCGGGTTCGCTGACCGGGGCGAAGGGCACGCTGCCCGGCCTCTCGATCGACTCGATCTCGGACTTCACCGGCGAGCTCGACGCGTTCCTGGAGTCGGAGGGTACCCCGGCGCTCGAGGACTACAGCTACGCAGCGGAGTCCTTCGACGCTACGATCCTCCTGGCGCTCGCAGCGCTCGCGGCCAACTCGACCGACTCGGCCGATATCGCCGCGAAGCTGATCGAGGTCTCGGGCGGCGAGGGTGACGGCGAGAAGTGCTCCACGTACGCGGAGTGCGCCGAGATCATCGTGGGCGGCGGCACGGCCGACTACGAGGGCATCTCCGGTCCGATCACCTTCGACGAGGTCGGCGACCCGACGGAGGCGTCGATCGGGATCTACCAGTACGGCGAGGACAACACCTACTCGGCATACGAGGGCTGAGCCTCACCGCGCACACGGCGGGCCCCGGTCTTCGGACCGGGGCCCGCTTTCGTGTGCCGGGCACTTCGCCCCTCCGCCGCTGTATTCAGGAAGAACTCGCCCGGTAACGGCGCGTCGCGCTCGGGCGCGCCGCAGGCTCGCCGGATCTTCCTGAGCGAGGGAGACGGATGGGTCGTGAGGGTGGCGGGCGGATGCCTCGGGCGGATGCCTCGAGCGGACGCCCGCACGAGGCGGACGCCCGCACGAGGCGGACGCCCGCACGAGGCATCCGCCCGTGACACGCCAGACGCCCCCGTGACGCGCCAGAGGGCGGGCCCCGCGATGCGGGACCCGCCCTCCTGGCCCGACGTTGAGGCGGGGTGCGCCGACCTCAGGCGCCGAGCGTGCCGAGGTAGAGCTCGGTGACCTTCGGATCGTTGAGGAGGTCGCGGCCAGAGCCGGTGTAGGCGTCGCGGCCCTGATCGAGCACGTAGCCGCGGTCGCAGATCTGCAGACAGCGGCGAGCGTTCTGCTCGACCATGATGCACGTCACCCCGGCCTTGTTGATCTCGGAGACCCGGATGAAGGCCTCGTCCTGCCGCACCGGCGACAGGCCGGCCGACGGCTCGTCGAGTAGCAGCACCTTCGGGTCCATCATGAGCGCACGGCTCATTGCGACCATCTGGCGTTCGCCACCCGACAGCGAGCCCGCCCGCTGCTTCAGCCGCGACCCGAGCTCAGCGAAGATCCCCGTGACGAACTCGAGGCGTTCCTTATAGATGGAGGGCTTCTGGAACAGCCCCATCTGCAGGTTCTCCTCGATCGTGAGGCTCGGAAACACGTTGTTCGTCTGCGGGATGAAACCGACCCCGCGCGAGACGAGCTTGTTCGCCTTGAGGCCGGTGATGTCCTCGCCCTCGAGCGAGATCTTCCCCTCACGGACATTCACCTGCCCGAAGATCGCCTTGAGCAGCGTCGACTTGCCCGCGCCGTTCGGGCCGATGATGCCGATCAATTCGCCCTGATGGGCGACGAGCGAGCACCCGTTCAGGATGTTGACCCCTGGGAGGTAGCCCGCGTGCACGTCATCGACGAACACGACCGGGGTTTGGGTGGCAGTCGCGGTCACTGGTCCTCCTCCTCGAGTTCGGCCCGAGCCTCATCGGTCAACACCGCGGCATCGACGTGCGCCGACGCCGAGGCATCCGTCGTGGCATCGGCTTCTTGTGCCGTGTAGCGGCCCGTCACGACGCCCAGATCGAGCTCCTGGTGCGCGCCGAGATACGCGTCGACGACCGCGGGATCACGCATGACCGAGTGCGGGTCGCCTTCGGCGACCACGCGGCCCTCGGCCATCACGATCACCCAGTCGGCGATGTGCCGCACCATGTGCATATCGTGCTCCACGAAGAGCACCGTCATACCCAGATCCTTCAGGTCGAGGATGTGGTCGAGCAGCGACTGGGTGAGCGCCGGGTTGACGCCCGCCATGGGCTCGTCGAGCATCACGAGCTTCGGCTCGCTCATCAAGGCACGTGCCATCTCGAGCAGCTTGCGTTGACCGCCCGACAGGCTTGCCGCGAAGTCGTTCGCCTTCGCGTCGAGCTTGAACTTCGCGAGCAGCTCCATGGCCCGTGCTTCGATCTCCGCATCCTGCCGGCGCCAGGCCGCCGGGATGAGGCTGGACCAGAAGCGCTCCCCACGCTGTCCTTTGGCGCCGAGCTTCATGTTCTCGAGCACCGTGAGCAGGCCGAGCGCCTTGGTCAGCTGGAACGTGCGGACCTGACCCATGCGGGCCACCTTGAACGCCGGCACGCCCGACAGCGACGTGCCGTCGAACGTCCACGTGCCCTCATTCGGCTTGTCGAAGCCGGTCAACAGGTTGAACAGGGTGGTCTTGCCGGCCCCGTTCGGGCCGATCAGCGCCGTGATCGCGCCGCGCGGGATCTCGAGGTGCTCGACGTCGACGGCCGTAAGGCCGCCGAACGTCCGGCGTACGTGGTCGGCAACGATGATCGGGTCCACCTTCGCAACACCCGGGGTGGCCTCGCCGACGTGCAGCCCCGTGGTCTTGGGGCGGGCCGTGGGCGCCGTCGGGGGCGCCGCGTGCATCGGCTCCTCTGGAACCGGAGTCTCACTTGACAAAGGTCAGCTCCTTCTTATTGCCCAGGATGCCCTGCGGCATGAATATGACCAGCAACATCAGCGCGACACCGACGAGGATGAAGCGCAGCGTTCCCGCCTGGATCTGTGTCATGAAGGGCAGCACCCCGGCCTGCACGAGTGCGGGCAGGAAATTGCTGAGGAAGGTCTGGATGAACCAGAAGATGAGCGAGCCGAGCAACGGGCCGAAGACCGTCGCGGCGCCGCCCAGCAGGAGGGCCGTCCAGACGAAGAACGTCAGGGATGTGACGTACACGCCCGGGCTCGCCGCGCGTTCGAGGGCGTACACGATGCCGCCGGCGGCGGCGAGCACACCGCCAAGCACGAGCGCCTGCATCTTGTAGGCGAACGCGTTCTTGCCGAGCGCGCGCACCGCGTCCTCGTCTTCGCGGATGCCCTTGAGCACGCGGCCCCACGGGCTGCGCATCAGCATCCACACCACGAGGACGGCGATCGCGAGCGTCACGAGGCCCATGATGCGCACCCACCACTCGGTCGAGGTGTAGGTCCATGGGCCGAGCCCGTAGCTGCCGTCGGGCAGCGGGTTCGCGGCGCGGAAGTCGCCCTGATAGCCCGCGAGGCCGTCGGCCGAGCCCGTCACGTCGTCGAACGCCGTCGTGAGGAAGAGCAATCGGACGACCTCTGCCGCGGCGATCGTCACGATCGCGAGGTAGTCTCCGCGCAGCCGCAGCGTCGGCACACCCAGGATGAGCGCGAAGACCGCCGAGGCGACGAGTCCCGTGATCGCCGCGAGCCACCACGGGAACCCGAAGGAGAGGGTCGAGATGGCGTAGCCGTATGCGCCGATCGCCATGAAGCCCGCGATACCCATGTTGAGCAGGCCCGCGTAGCCGAAGTGCACCGCGAGGCCGAGCGCCGCAAGAGCGTAGCCGATGGTCGCCGGGCTGAGGATCGACGACAGCGAGTTGGAGAAGATCTGGAGCCAGTCCATGTCCGTGCCCTACCCGATTCTCTCTCGTCGGCCCAGGATGCCCTGTGGCCGGAACAGCAGGATGACGATGAGGATCACGAGCGCGCCCGCGTACCGGAGGTCGTCGGGAATCCAGAGGCCGGAGACCTCCACGAGCACACCGACGATCAGCGACCCGATGAGGGCGCCGAAGGCGGTGCCCAGACCGCCCAGGGTCACCGCCGCGAACATGAGCAGCAGGATCTGCGCGCCCATGTCCCACTTGATGCCCGGCCGGTAGTAGGCGTACAGCACACCGGCGAGGCCGGCGAGGCCGGCGGCCACAATCCAGACGATCCGGACGACGTGATCGACGTCGATACCGGATGCGCTCGCGAGCGACGAGTTGTCGCTGATGGCGCGCGTCGCCTTCCCGAGTCGCGAGTACGTCAGCCAGAGCGCGAAGCCGACGATCACGACGATCGAGATCACGACGGACGCGATGTCGATGATGCTCAGCTGGATGGGCCCGACCTGGAACTTCGGTGCGGTCGCGTACGGCAGCTGCGTCGTGCCGCCGCCGATGAAGAACTGGTAGATGTAGCGCAGTGCGAGCGAGAGGCCGATGCTCACGATCATGAGTTGCACGACCCCGACGCGCTTGCGTCGCAGTGGTCGCCACAGGATCACGTCGAGCACGAGGCCGAGCAGCGCGCTCACCACGACTGCGAGGGGCAGGCCGACCCACAACGGCAGGGCGAGCGAGGCTGCACTCACGAGGAACGAGGCGGCCACGGCGCCGAAGGTCACCATCTCGCCGTGCGCGAAGTTGGAGATGCCGGTCGTGCCGAACACGAGCGAGAGACCCACGGCGGCGAGGCCCAGCATCAACCCGAAGTTGAGGCCCTGTACGGTGCGCTGCAGGAACTGGTCCCACACGCTCGTCACGTTGCGCTCGCCCTCACCGATGAAGAAGTTCACCGTCACACGCCCTCCGGCGCCGACCGTGACCTCCTTCTCATTCGGGCTGTCGTCGTCGGGGTCGACGACGGCGATGCCCTCGGGAAGCGTGGATTCATCGAGCGTGACGGTGTAGTCGTCGCGTTCGGGTACACCGACGCGCCACTGTCCGTTCGCGTCCGTGGTGGCCTCTTGCTCACCCCCCGGCCCGTCGACCACCAGGACGACGCCCTCGAGTGGTTGCCCATCGAGTTGGACGTTGCCGCTGATGCGGTACGGATCGTCCTCGGCGGCGAAGGCCGGTCCGGCCGACAGCGCGAGTATGCCGAGCACGGCGGCGATCGCGGCGATGAACACGCCGATCAGCCTCGGTACGCGTCCCGGTGGGGACACGACAAAAGGGGTTGGGGATCTCACGAAACCTCCAGTCGGGACACCACGGCCCGACGTCGGTCCCGTCGGCCGTGAGGAGACCCTATGAGCGTAGTGTGTCGCCCGTGTTTCGGCTGGCATACCGGTACGAACCGCG
>Ga0182737_1001462_pt1 | contig 23133 bp, 22 predicted proteins | sample eDN5th30CBELigOP_FD_128878 | JGI IMG/M metagenome (GOLD analysis project Ga0182737, IMG submission 128878) | Enriched Organic Plus compost microbial communities from Emeryville, California, USA - eDNA 5th pass 30_C BE-Lig OP (version 2) (version 2) ...
AACGAGCCGTTCGTGCTGGACATGGCCACCACCACCGTGGCGGCCAACAAGGTGAAGGTGTACGACTTCCACGGCAAGCCCCTGCCGGACGGCTGGGCGGTGGACGGGCAGGGCAACGGCGTGACCGATCCGGCCCAGGCCATGCAATTCATTTTCGACCGCCCCGAGGGCGGCCTGACGCCGCTGGGCGGCACCGCGGCGATGAGCAGCCACAAAGGGTATGGCCTGGCGATGATGGCGCAGATCCTGGGCGGCACGCTCGGCGGCAGTGCCATGGCGGCGCGCCGCGCGGCGGTGCGCCAGCCGGGCGAGCCCGACGACATCGGCCATTTCTTCCTGGCGCTGAACCCGGACGCGTTCCGCGAGGGCGGCTCGTTCGAGGAAGACGTCGACGACGTGATCGACACGCTGCGCGATACGCCGCCGGCCGATCCGGCCAGGCCGGTGCTGGTGGCGGGCGATCCCGAAACCGCCGAGCGCGAACGCCGCCTGCGCGACGGCATCCCCATTCCGGCGGCGCTGGCGCAGCGCCTGCGCGCGTTGTGCGAACGCAGCGGCGCGCCCTACCTGCTGGGCGACTGATCTTTGCACTGACACGGCCCGGCCAGGCCCGGGCCACCACATCGACGCATCGAGGGACGACACCACATCATGACTGACCAATCCAAGCGCAAGCGCCCCGAGGACCTGCGCAGCCACCGCTGGTACGGCGTGAAAGACCTGCGCTCGTTCGGCCACCGCTCGCGCACCGCGCAGATGGGGTATCACCGGTCCGATTACGCCGGCAAGCCGGTGATCGCCATCATCAACACCTGGAGCGACATCAACCCCTGTCACAGCCATTTCAAGCAGCGCGTCGAAGAGGTCAAGCGCGGCATCTGGCAGGCGGGCGGCTTCCCGGTCGAGATGCCGGCGATGAGCCTGTCCGAGCCGTTCCAGAAACCCACCACCATGCTCTACCGCAACCTGCTGGCCATGGAAACCGAAGAGCTGTTGCGTTCCTACCCGGCCGATGGCTGTGTGCTGATGGGCGGCTGCGACAAGACCACGCCGGCACTGCTGATGGGCGCGGCCTCGATGGACCTGCCCACGATCTTCGTGCCGGCCGGTCCCATGCTGCGCGGCAACTGGAACGGCCAGACGCTGGGCTCGGGGTCGGACACCTGGAAGTACTGGGCCGAATTGCGCGCCGGCAACATCACCGAGGACGACTGGCAGGGCGTCGAGGACGGCATCGCGCGCTCGCCGGGCCACTGCATGACCATGGGCACCGCATCCACCATGACGGCCGCGGTCGAGGCGCTGGGGCTGTGCCTGTCGGGCTATTCGTCGATTCCGGCGCCCGATTCGCGCCACGCCCAGATGGCCAGCCTGTCGGGCAAGCGCATCGTCGAAATGGTATGGCAGGACGTCACGCCGTCCGGCTTGCTGACGGCCGCCTCGTTCGACAATGCCGTGCGCACGGTGCTGGCGCTGTCGGGCTCGACCAATTCGGTGGTGCACCTGATCGCCATGGCGCGCCGCTGCGGCTTCGCGCTGGACCTGGACCGCTTCGACCAGCTGGCGCGCAGCACGCCGGTGCTGGCCAACCTGCGCCCGGCCGGCAAATACCTGATGGAAGACTTCTATTACGCGGGCGGCCTGCGCGCCTTGATGGCGCAACTGGGCGACCTGCTCGACACCACGCAGCGCACGGTCGACGGCCGCACGCTGGGCGAGAACATCGAGGGCGCGCGCGTCTTCAACGACGACGTGATCCGGTCGCGCGAACGGGCCATCGTCGAGCGCGACGGCCTGGCGGTGCTGCGCGGCAACCTGGCGCCCGACGGCGCGGTGATCAAGCCGCCCGCCATGGAGGCGCACCTGCAGACGCACACCGGGCGCGCCGTGGTGTTCAAGGACTACAACGACATGGCCGCGCGCATCGACGACCCGGACCTGGACGTCGATGCCGACAGTGTGATCGTGCTGCAGAACGCCGGCCCGCAGGGCGCGCCCGGCATGCCCGAATGGGGCCAGCTGCCGATCCCGCAGAAGCTGCTCAAGCAGGGCGTGCGCGACATGGTGCGCATCTCGGATGCGCGCATGAGCGGCACCAGCTACGGCGCCTGCGTGCTGCACGTGGCGCCCGAAGCGTACGTGGGCGGGCCGCTGGCGCTGGTACGCGACGGCGACCTGATCACGCTGGACGTGCCCAACCGCCGGCTGGACGTGCAATTGTCCGAAACCGAGCTGGCGCAACGCAAGGCCGCCTGGCAGGCGCCGCCGCCGCGTTTCGAGCGCGGCTACGGCGTGCTGTACCTGAAGCACATCAGCCAGGCCGACAGCGGCTGCGATTTCGATTTCCTGCAGACCGAGCAGCGCCCCGGCACGGCCGGCGAGCCCGAGATCCATTGAAGCGCCGGCGCGCCGCGCCGCCCATGCCATCGACACCATCAAGGAGACAACCGATGCGCTTTTCCCGCAAGCCCATGCTGGTCCGCGTGGCCGCCGCCCTGGCGGCCGCGTCCGCCGTGCTGGCCGCGCCGCTGCCCGCGGCCGCGCAGAGCTGGCCGTCCAAGCCGGTGCACCTGGTGGTGCCCTTCCCGCCGGGCGGCAGCACCGATTCCGTCGGAAGGCTGCTGGCGGCCGAGCTGTCGAAAGACCTGGGCCAGACCGTCATCGTCGAGAACAAGGGCGGCGCCAACGGCAACATCGGCTCGGACATGGTGGCCAAGGCCGCCCCGGACGGCTATACGCTGCTGCTGTCGGGCGTGGGCTCGAACGCGATCAACTACGCGATCTACCCGACCATGCCCTACGGCAATGCCGACTTCGCCCACATTTCGCTGCTGGCCAAGGGGCCGAACGTGCTGGTGGCCAACCCCGAGTTCCCGGCCAGGACGTTTGCCGAATTCATCAAGCTGGCCAAGGCCAACCCCGGCAAGTACACCCACGCCAGCTCGGGCAACGGATCGTCGGGCCACTTGGCCATGGAAATGCTCAAGCAGGCCGCCGGGCTGGACCTGGTGCACGTGCCGTACAAGGGCGGCGCGGCCGCCATCACCGATACCATCGGCGGGCGCGTCTCGGTGCTGTTCCTGAACCAGGACAACCTGCTGCCCCACGTGCGCGCGGGCAAGCTGCGCGCGCTGGCCGTGGCCAGCGAGGCGCGCAATCCCGCCTATCCCGACACGCCCACGGTGGCCGAATCGGGCTACCCCGGATTCGCCGCCGAATCGTGGTTCGGCCTGTCGGCGCCGGCCGGCACGCCCGCGCCGGTGATCGCGCGCCTGCACCAGGCCACCGTGAAAGCGCTGGGCACGCCCGAGTTGCGCCAGAAACTGGAAAGCGTAGGCTTCGTGGTCGTGGCCAGCGACCCCAAGGCGTTCACCGCGTTTGTCTCGGCCGAGATCGACAAGTGGGGCCAGGCCGCCCGGGCCTCCGGCGCCAAGACCGACTGAATCCGACACTGCACAAAGGACTCTTCATGACTTCACCGCTACCCAATCGTTTCCGCCAGCGCATCCTGGCGCGCGAACGGCTGATCGGCTTCTGGATGTGCATGTCCAGCCACATCACCGCCGAACTGGTCGGGCTGGCCAACTACGACTGGCTGCTGCTGGACGGCGAGCATTCGCCCAACGAGGTGCCGATGTTCCTGCAGCAGCTGCAGGCCCTGCAGGGCAGCGACAGCGCGCCCGTGGGGCGGCCGAGCTGGAACGACCCGGTCGAGATCAAGCGGCTGCTGGATATCGGCTTCTACAACCTGCTGATCCCGTTCATCGAATCGGAAGACGACGCCCGCCGCGCGGTGGCGGCCACGCGCTATCCGCCACAGGGCATGCGCGGCGTGGCCGGCTCGCAGCGCAGCAACCGCTACGGCACGGTGCCCGACTACCTGCACACCATCAACGACAATATCTGCGTGCTGCTGCAGATCGAAAGCCGGGCGGGCATCGAGGCGGTGGACGAGATCGCGGCAGTGGAGGGCGTCGATGGCGTCTTCATCGGCCCATCGGACCTGGCCGCCGGGCTGGGCCACCTGGGCAACCCGGGCCACCCGGAAGTGCAGGAAGCCATCCGGCACCTGTATCACCGCATCAGCGCGCAGGGCAAGGCCGTGGGCATCCTGGCGCCGGTGCACGCGGACGCGCGCCGCTACCTGGACATGGGCATGCACTTCGTGGCGGTGGGCACGGACCTGGGCGTATTCAAGCAGGCGACCTTCGCCTTGCGCGAGGCCTTTCCCACCTGAAGGGCGCGGGCCGGGGACAGGCCCGGCGCAAAACAAAAGGATGCCCGCGGGCATCCTTTTGTTTTGCCGTATTCATGCCGCCCGACAGCGGGCGGCAGAATGGCTCAGGCCAGCGCCTTGATGGCGGCGGCCAGGCGGCTCTTGTGGCGAGCGGCCTTGTTCTTGTGGATGATGTTCTTGTCGGCCACGCGATCGATCACGCTGGTGGCTTTCTGGAACACTTCGCCGGCCGCCGCCTTGTCGCCGGCAGCGATGGATTGGCGTACGCGCTTGATGGCGGTGCGCAGCATCGAGCGCAGGCTGGAATTGTGCTTGTTGCGCTCGACCGATTGACGAGCGCGTTTGCGTGCTTGGGCGGTATTGGCCATGTTGCGATATTAAAGTGAATTCGGCAAAGTCCAATATTGTAGCAAGTTTACTGGCGATTGCAAGGTCTTTGCGGGTGGGCCGGCCCAGTGTCAGGCCGAGGCCACGCCAATGGACACGAACCAGGGGGTGAAGCGCCGCACGTCGATGGGCATGTTTTCTTCCAGGCTGCGCAGCGCCTGGTCGACGTCGTCGAGCGGGAATTCGCCCGTCACGGGCAGGCCGCCCGCGGCCATCGAGACCCGCAGGGCGCCGGGATAATAGGGCCGCAACGCCTGGACGATCTCGGCCAGCGGCTGGCTGCGCGCGTCGATCAGGCCGTGTTCCCAGGCCGCCTGGGCGGCGAGCTCGGCGCGCGGCACCCCGACGCGCACCGCGTCGAAGCGCACCCCCAGCCCGGGCCGCAGGGTATCGCGGGCGCCGGCCAGGGTTTCGATCTGGACCGGATGGTCGTGCGCCACCACCAGCGTGCGGTGCGGCTGCTGGCGCACCATGTAGCGGGTGCCGGGCGAGCGGATCGTGCCTTCGGCGGTTTCCACGGCAAACGGCCGGTGGTCGTGCGACGTGGCGGCGACCGTGACCGCGCCGGCCAGCAGCTTCAGCCGGCGCGTATTGGCGGTATAGGTCAGGTCGATGCGGCTGCGCGCATCCAGCAGCAGTTCGCTGCCGTCGGACAGGGTGTAGCGGCGCCGCTCGGCGGTGCCGGTGGCGGCATCGGATGCCAGGCTGCCCAGCGGGAAGAACATGTTGCCGACGTAAGCGGCCGAGACGCCGCCCAGCCCCAGCAGGGCGGCGCCGCCCAGGAAGCGGCGGCGTGCCCGCGAGGCGGGCTGCAGCGCCACGGGCGGCAGGCTGGCGTTGTAGCCGGCAGGGTAGGAATCGCCCAGCCGGCCGAACGCGGCCCCGCCCAGGGTGCCGGTGAGTTGTTGCCAGGCGTTATCGTGCTGGGGGCTGGCGTCGCGCCAGGCCAGGAATTTGGCGTAGTCGTGTTGTGTCGCCCGGCCCGAGCGCAACAGCAGCAGCCAGTCTATGACCTGGTCTGCCAGCGGAGGCGTATGGCTGGAAGGGGTATCCGGTCCCATGAGCGAACCCGAATGACTACCGAGCAGTTGCATTCTTAAATAATAATGCTTTTTTTACTTTAGATTACATTATCGGCGAGTAGTTTTTAGGATCTTTGACAGTTTTGTCGCCCGGGCGCAGCAAATGGAGCCCGATCGGGCTTAGCCAGTGTGACGGCGGCCGAAATCGCGCGGGCGAAAGCCGCAGGCGAACAGGGCCCCGAAGTAGGCGGCGCCGCTGGCGGCCAGCACCGCGGCCAGCCACAGAGCGCGCACGCCGGGCCGGGCCTGCAGGGCGACCCAGTCCAGGTGCCGGTCGGCATACAGCAGCACGGCGGCCAGCGCGGCCAGCGCCGGCAGCAGCCGCAACAGGAAGCGCCACCAGCCGGCGGCGGGGCGATAGACGCCGCGGCGCCGCAGCCCCGCCAGCAGGGCCAGCGCGTTCAGGGTGGCGCCCAGGCCGATCGCCAGAGCCAGCCCGGCGTGGGCCAGGACCGGCACCAGCGCCACGTTCATCAACTGCGTGGCCACCAGCACCAGCACGGCGATCTTCACGGGGGTGCGGATGTCTTGCTGGGCATAGAACCCGGGGGCCAGGATCTTCACGCCCAGGATGCCCAGCAGGCCCACCGAATAGGCCATCACGGCCAGGCGGGTTTGCGCCACGTCCTGGGCCTGGAAGGCGCCGTAATGGAACAGGGTGGCTACCAGCCCGTCCGACAGCAGGGCCAGGCCGAGCGCGGCCGGCAAGCCCAGCAACAGCACCAGGCGCAGGCCCCAGTCGAGCAGCGCCGAGTAGGCGATGCCGTCCTGGCGCGCATGCGCCGCCGACAGGCTGGGCAGCAGCACCGTGCCCAGCGCGACGCCCAGCAGCGCGGTGGGAAATTCCATCAGGCGGTCGGCGAACGACAGCCAGGTGACGCTGCCCGGCGTCAGCCAGGTGGCGATGTTGGTGTTGATCAGCAGCGAGATCTGCGCCACCGATACGCCCAGGGTGGCGGGCGCCATCTGCTTCAGGATACGCTGCACCGTGGCATCGCCCCAGGCGCGCCGCGCATTCGTCGACAGCCGCGGCACCAGGCCCAGCCGCGCCAGCGCGGCCCACTGCATGGCCAGCTGGGCCACGCCGCCGGCCATCACGCCGATGGCCAGGGCGTAGATGGGAACGTCCATGCGCGGGGCCAGCCACAGGCAGGCCGCGATCATGGACAGGTTGAGCAGCATGGGCGTGAAGGCCGGCACGGCAAAGCGCCGCCAGGTGTTCAGCACGCCCGAGGCGAACGCCACCAGCGACATGCACAGGATGTACGGGAACATCATGCGCGTCATCCAGACGGCCGCGCCGAACTCGGTGCCGCGGGCCTCGCCGCGCAGGCCGCTGGCCATGGCGGTGACCACCCAGGGCGCGGCCAGGATGCCCGCCAGCGTGACGGCCATCAGCGCCAGCGTCAGCAGCAGCGCCACGCGGTCGAGCAGGGTGCGGACTTCGTCGTCGCTGCGCTCGGCGCGCGCCGCGCCCAGGATGGGGACGAACGCCTGCGAGAACGCGCCTTCGGCGAACAGGCGCCGCAGCAGGTTCGGAATGCGGAACGCGACCCAGAAGGCGTCGGTCAGGGGGCCGGCGCCGAAGGCGCGTGCCACCAGGATGTCGCGGACCAGGCCGGTAATGCGCGACAGCAGCGTGAAGCTGCTGACAGTGGCGGCCGAGCGGAACAGACCCATGGAAAAGGCAGGAAAGGCGCGCGGCGGGCCAACCCCCCCGCGCGCGGGCCGGATTACTTGGGCGGCATGCGGATCGCGCCGTCGAGGCGGATCGTTTCGCCGTTGAGCATATCGTTGGTGACGATGCTGTGCACCAGCTTGGCGTAGTCTTCCGGGCGGCCCAGGCGGGCCGGGAAGGGAATGCTGGCGGCCAGCGAGTCCTGGACGTCCTGGGGCATGCCGAAGATCATCGGCGTGCCGAAGATGCCCGGCGCGATGGTCATGCAGCGGATGCCGGCCTTGGACAGGTCGCGCGCGATGGGCAGGGTCATGCCGGCCACGCCCGCCTTCGAGGCCGAGTAGGCGGCCTGGCCGATCTGGCCGTCGAACGCCGCCACCGAGGCGGTGTTGATCAGCACGCCGCGTTCGCCGGTGGGCTCGGGCTCGTTGGCGCTCATGGCCTCGGCGGCCAGGCGCATCATGTTGAAGCTGCCGATCAGGTTGATGGAGATGACTTTCTGGAACAGGTCGAGCGGGTGCGCGCCGTTCTTGCCGACGATCTTGGCCGCCGGCGCCACGCCGGCGCAATTGACCAGGCCGAACAGCGCGCCCAGCTCGAGCGCGGCCGCCACGGCGCGCTGGCCGTCGGCTTCCTGGGTGACGTCGCAATGCACGTAGCGCTGGCCCAGCTCGCTGGCCAGGGCCTGGCCGGGCTCGTCCTGCAGGTCGGCGATGACGACCTTGGCGCCGTTGGCCACCAGCATGCGCACGGTGCCGGCGCCCAGGCCGGATGCGCCGCCGGTGACGATGAATACCTTGTTCGCGATTTCCATGTCGGGGTCTTTGAGGCAGAAAGAATCAGGAAAGCGCCGCGGTGGGCCGCGGCGCGCGGAAAGGCGGGGGGGCGCCGGGTCAGCTGGCCAGCGCCTGGAACAGGCGGGACTTGATGTCCTCGACCGCGCCTACGCCGGAGATCTTGCGGTACTTGGGCGCCTTGGCGTCGCCCGCCTGGGCCCAGGATGCGTAGTAGTCGACCAGCGGACGGGTCTGCTTCTGGTAGACGGCCAGGCGGTTGCGCACGGTTTCCTCGCGGTCGTCGTCGCGCTGCACCAGCGGTTCGCCGGTGAGGTCGTCCAGCCCCTCGGCCTTGGGCGGGTTGAAGCGCACGTGGTAGCTGCGGCCGCTGGCCGGGTGCACGCGGCGCCCGCTCATGCGCTCGATGATGTCCTGCTCGGGCACTTCGATCTCGACCACGTAGTCCAGCGCCACGCCGGCGCTCTTGAGCGCGTCGGCCTGCGGGATGGTGCGGGGAAAGCCGTCGAACAGATAGCCGTTGGCGCAGTCGGGCTGCTTCAGGCGGTCTTGCACCAGGCCGATGATGATCTCGTCGGATACCAGGCCGCCCGCGTCCATGACCTTCTTGGCTTCCTGGCCCAGCGGCGTGCCCGCTTTCACGGCCGCCCGCAGCATGTCGCCGGTGGAAATCTGCGGGATGGCAAAGTGCTGGGTGACGAAGGCGGCCTGGGTGCCTTTGCCGGCGCCGGGCGGTCCGAGCAGGATGAGACGCATGGGTGCTCCTGAATAGTTTGGGAATTTTTTATGATCGGGGACGATTATGCCGCAATGCAGCAGCCGTTGTGGCCGGGCGCATCAAGGGAAAACCCCTTATAACCCATTCGCGTACAGCGTTCGTACCCGTTGCAGGTCGGCCGGCGTATCGACGCCCGCCATGGGCGGCTGGGGGGTGCGATGCACGACGATGGCGTGCCCGTGTTCCAGGGCGCGCAGCTGTTCCAGCGCTTCGTAGCGTTCCAGCGTGCCCTGGGGCAGCGTCGGGAAGCGCCGCAGGAACGACACCCGGTACGCGTACAGCCCGATGTGGTGCAGCGCCGGCAGCCCGGGCGCCAGCAGCCGCTGGCCGCCGGCCAGCGCGTCGCGCGCCCAGGGAATGGGCGCGCGCGAGAAATACAGGGCGCGCTCGTCGGCGCCGCACACGACCTTGACCACGTTGGGGTTGAACAGCGCCTCGGCGTCGGCCAGCGGGCAGGCGCAGGTGGCGATGTCGGCGTCGGGGCGGGCCTGCAGCAGCGCGGCCACCGCGTCGATGAGCGCCGGGTCGATCAGGGGTTCGTCGCCCTGCACGTTGACCACGATGGCGTCGCCGGGCAGGCCCAGGTGCTCGACGGCCTCGGCCAGCCGGTCGGTGCCGGTGGGGTGGTCGGCGCGGGTCAGGATGGCCGCATGGCCATGGGCGGCGGCGGCCTGTTCGACGCGGACGTCGTCGGTGGCGATGCACACGCGCGCCGCGCGCGAGCGGGCGGCGCGCTCGGCCACCCGCACCACCATGGGCTTGCCGGCGATATCGGCCAGCGGCTTGTCGGGCAGGCGCGTGGAGGCCATGCGCGCCGGGATCAGGGCGACGAAGCTCACGGCGTCAGGCCGCGTCGGCGGGCGCGGGATCCAGCGGCCGGGCTTCCGATTCGAGCATCACCGGAATGCCGTCGCGCACCGGAAAGGCCAGCCGGTCGGCGCGGCAGATCAGTTCGGCCTGGGCGCGGTCGTAGTCGAGGCGGCCCTTGCACAGCGGGCACACGAGGGTATCGAGAAGGCGGGATTCCATGCCGCGATTCTAAAGCAGTTTGGCGTGCCGAATGCCGCTTCAGCGCCGGATTTCGGCGGCGGCCTTGCGCAGCCGCGCGTCCAGCCAGTCGAACAGGGACGGGTCCGAGAACTGCGCCCGCACGGGGACTTCCCACAGGCGCGGGTCGTCCAGCCGGCGGCATTTGACGGCGTCTTTCGAGGTCACCAGGATCGCATCGGCGCGTACCGCGTCGAACGGCGGACGCCGGTAATCGTAGTGGTCGGGCAGCGCCAGGCAGGGGGCGGGCCGCAGGCCGGCGGCCCGCAGCGTGGCGAAAAAGCGTTCCGGGTTGCCGATGCCGGCCGCGGCGGCCACGGCCGGAAAAGCCGCCGGGTCGGCGAACTCGGCCAGCGGCCGGCGCGCGCCGCTTTGCAGGTGGCGGGCCGCGTCGGGCTGCAGCCGCATGTCGGCGCGGCGCGGGCCGGCGCCGGGCGCGGCCGGCGGCGCGTCGGCGAGCGTCGCCGGCCGGTTGGTGATGACGGCGTCGACCGCGTCCAGCCGTCCGGCCGGTTCGCGCAGCGGGCCGGCCGGCAGCAGGCGCCCGTTGCCGATGCCGCGTTCGTCCTGGACGGCGATCTCGACGTCGCGGGCCAGCGCCAGGTGTTGCAGTCCGTCGTCGGACACGATCACATCCACCTGCGGGTGCCGGCGCAGCAGCGCCTGGACGGCCGGCGCGCGGCGCGGATGCACGGCCACCGGCGCGCCGGTGGCGTGGGCGATCAGGGCCGGTTCGTCGCCGTAGTCGGCCGGCTCGAGCTCCCCCTGGCCCACGCGCGGCTGCGGCCCGATGCGCACGCCGTAGCCGCGGCTGACCACGCCCGGCGTCCAGCCGCGTGCGCGCAGCGCCTGCACCGTGGCGATGACCACCGGCGTCTTGCCGGTGCCGCCGACATAGATATTGCCGATCACCACCACCGGCACGGGCGCGCGGTAGACGGGGCGGCGCCCGTCCAGGTGCTGGGCGCGCCGCCGCGCCACGTGCCAGCCGGTCAGGGCGGCCAGCGGCCGCAACAGTGTGGCCAGCCAGCCGTCGCGTTGCCAGTGGCGCTGCGCGAAGGAGGGGCGGGAAACGGGCGGGTTCACCGGGCGTTCTGGGCGGCGAAATTGACCCGGCCGATGCCGGCCAGGCGGGCGGCTTCCATGACGTTGACGACCGATTGGTGCGAGGCCTGCGCATCGGCATTGATGAGCAGCAGCGGCTGGTTCTTGCCGGCCGCGGCCAGCGCCAGTGCCTGGGCCATGTCGGCCGGGCCGGCGGCGTCGACCAGGGTGCCGTTGACGGCGTAGCGGCCATCGCGGCTGACGGCCACTTCGATGGCCGGCGGCGTGTCCTGCTCGATGGCGGCCTCGGGCAGGGTGACCTTCAGCTGGGTATAGCGGGCAAACGAGGTGGTGGCGGCCAGGAAAATCAGGATCACCAGCAGGACGTCGATCAGCGGGATCAGGTTGATCTCGAGATCGTCGCGCTCGCCGCGCGGGCCGCGAAAATTCATGGCAGCGTCCTGGGCGGCGCGGCGGTGCGCGCCACGCGGGCGGCCACTTGTTCCATGGCGTTGAGCAGGCCGTCGACCCGGCCGCGCAGGTAGCGGTGCGCGATCATGGCGGGAATGGCGATCAGGATGCCGAAAGCCGTGTTGTACAGCGCGATGGAGATGCCGCGTGCCAGCTGGGCCGGGTCGCCGCCGGCGGGCGTGTATGAACCGAAGATCTCGATCATGCCGACTACCGTGCCGAACAGGCCCATCAGCGGCGCGATGACCGCCACCGTGCCCAGCGCCGGGATATACCGATTGAGGTCGTGCGCCACGGCCCGGCCGACGTCTTCGACCGCGGCGCGCTGCGCCTCGCGCGGCTGGTGCCGCTGGCGCAGCACCTCGGCCAGGACGCGGCCCAGCGGCGAATTGCGTTCCAGCCGCGCCAGCGCTTCCGGGGTGTCCTGGCCGTTGCGCTGCATCTCCAGCACCTGGTCGGCCAGGCCGCGCGGCAGGATCAGGCTGCGCCGCAACGACAGCAGGCGTTCGACGATCAGCGCCAGGCCCAGCACGGACGTGGCAAGCAGCGGCCAGATCGGCCAGCCGGCTTCGCGAAAAATAGACAGCAAAACGAGGACTCCCGGCAGTGGCCGCGCCTTCAGCGGCGCGGCCCGGTTCAAGGGCGAACTGTAACGGGCGGACGGGGGCGGTGGCAAGGCCGCCGCGGCCGGCTCAACTATCCACAGTTTTTGTGGATAATTCTGTGCAGAACTTCCCCCAAACACGGGCGGATGCTGGTTTTGGGCTGGGTTGGGCCCCCGAGGCCCATCCGAGGTGGGTTAATTTATTTATATAAAACAAATACTTGGTTCAAATTTGCTGGCTCTGCGGGCAGCCGGTGCGGGGTTGGCCTTGCCGCGATATCATCGGAGCCCGTCCGGCAAGCCCTGTGGACAGATATCTCTTCGGAAAGCCTTATGACAGCTGAATTTCCCGTAAGAAACGACGTATTTACGCGGGATATCATGACAGTTGCCCAGTTGAACCAAGCAGTGGGGCACTTGCTGGAGCGAAACATCCCGCCGTTATGGGTTCGCGGCGAGATTTCCAACTTCACCCAGGCAGCGTCCGGCCACTGGTATTTCACCCTGAAAGACAGCCGCGCCGCGGTGCGTACGGTCATGTTCCGCAGCCGCGCCGGCGCCGTGGGTTTCGTGCCGCGCGCCGGCGACCAGGTCGAGGTGCGCGCGCGCGTGTCGCTGTACGAGCCGCGCGGCGATTACCAATTGCAGGCCGATGCCATGCGGCGCGCCGGCCTGGGCAACCTGTACGAGGCCTTCCTGCGGTTGAAGGCGCAGCTGGCCCAGGAAGGCCTGTTCGATGCGGCCGCCAAGCGCGTGCCGGTGGCGTTGCCGCGCGCCATCGGGGTGATTACCTCGCTGCATGCGGCGGCCCTGCGCGACGTGCTGTCCGCCCTGGCGCGCCGCGCGCCGCAGGTGCCGGTGGTGGTGTACCCGGCGCCGGTGCAGGGCGCCGACGCGGCCGCGCGGCTGGCCGCCCAACTGCAGCTGGCCAATGCCCGTGCCGAGGTCGACACCCTGCTGCTGGTGCGCGGCGGCGGCAGTATCGAAGACCTGTGGAGCTTCAACGACGAGGTCCTGGCGCGGCTGGTGGCGGCCAGCGCCATTCCCGTCATCAGCGGAGTCGGGCACGAAACCGATTTCACCATCGTCGATTTCGTGGCCGACGTGCGCGCGCCCACGCCCACGGCGGCGGCGGAACTGGCGTGCCTGCCGCGCGCCGACCTGCTGGCCCGCGTCGGCCAGGCGGCGCAACGCCTGTCGCGCGGGCAGCAGCGCCGCCTGGACCAGGCCGCGCAGCGGCTGGACCGCGCCGCGGCGCAACTGGTGTCGCCCGCCCGCCGGCTGGCGCACCAGGCCGAACGGCTCAATACGCTGCGTCACCGGCTGGCCGCGGCCTGGCAAGGGCCGCAGGGCCGCCGGGTGGCGCGCGCCGGCCTGCTGGTCCAGCGGCTGGCGCATGCCGCGCCCGACACCGGCCGCGCCGGCGAGCGCCTGGCCGCGCTGGCGCGCCGCCTGCGCCAGGCGCAGGCCCGCCAGCTGGCCGCCAGCCAGGCGCGCGCGGCAGCCGCCGGCGCGCACCTGCGCGCGCTCGATCCGCAGCACACGCTGGCGCGCGGCTATGCCATCGTGCGCGACGGCCAGGGCCGCATCCTGCGCGAGGCGGCGCCCCTGGCGCGCGGCCAGGAACTGGGCCTGACCTTCGCGCGCGGCGCGGCGCGGGTGCAGGTGCTGGACACCGAGACTTGAACGCGGGCCCCCTCTGGCGGCACCATGGCGGGTAACCCCGCGCCGCGGCGGGTTAACGCCGGCACCGGGCCAAAAGAGCCGATACAATGGGCCGGCTTGATCGTGCATTCAACAGAGAAGGAACCCACATGGCACACACGCTTCCCCCCCTGCCTTACGCGCTGGACGCCCTGGCGCCGCACATCTCCAAGGAAACGCTCGAGTTTCACTACGGCAAGCATCACCAGGCCTACGTCACCAACCTGAACAACCTGGTCCCGGGCACCGAGTTCGAGAACGCCTCGCTCGAGGACATCATCAAGAAATCTTCCGGCGGCGTGTTCAACAACGCGGCCCAAGTCTGGAACCACACGTTCTACTGGAACAGCCTGGCTCCCAAGGCCGGTGGCGCGCCCAGCGGCAAGCTGGCCGATGCCATCAACGCCAAGTGGGGCAGCTTCGACGCCTTCAAGGAAGCCTTCAACAAGTCGGCCGCCGGCAACTTCGGCTCGGGCTGGACCTGGCTGGTCAAGAAGCCCGACGGTTCGCTGGACATCGTCAACACCAGCAACGCCGCCACCCCCCTGACCACCGCCGACAAGCCGCTGCTGACCTGTGATGTGTGGGAACACGCCTACTACATCGACTACCGCAACGCGCGCCCCAAGTACCTGGAGAACTTCTGGTCGCTGGTCAACTGGGACTTCGCCGCCAAGAACTTCGCCTGACCGGTTTTCCGTCCCAGGCTGCGACGCCCGGCTTCGGCCGGGCGTTTTCGTTTTCCGCCCCCGGCCGGTCGCCGCGCCGGGCCGATGCGATGTTAAGGTAGCGGGCTTGCCCTGACCTTCCCGCCCACGCCGTCGACCCGCAAGATACCGCATGCCCCACACATCGCCGCCACACCGCCTGACGTCCCGCCTGCGCCTGCTGTCGCGCCGCAAGTTGCGCCAGATGGGACGGTTGTCGCGCAAGAGCCTGCAGGTGGGCCTGCTGCTGGGCGGCGCGGCCCTGGTGGCCCTGGTGTCGCTGGGTTTCGCCTGGCTGGCCGACCTGGCGCTGCACTGGAACGGCGCCTGGACGGCGCGTGCCGGCTGGCTGGCGTTCGTGCTGATCCCGGCCGCCTTCGCGATCCTGCGCTGGCTGACCTTGCGCCTGGCGCCCAACGCCGCGGGCAGCGGCATTCCGCAGGTCATCGGCGCCTTGTCGCTGCCGCCCGGCCCGGCGCAGAACAGCCTGGTCTCGCCCGGGCAGACGGTCTGGAAGATTCCCTTGACGTTCCTGGGCCTGGCGGCCGGCGCCTCGGCCGGCCGCGAAGGGCCGTCGGTGCAGGTGGGCGCGGCCGTGATGCTGGCCTGGGGCCGTTTCTGGCGGCGCATGGGCGTGCCCCTGCGGGGGTTCCATGCCAACGAGCTGATCGCCGCGGGCGCCGCCGGCGGCCTGGCGGCGGCCTTCAATGCCCCGCTGGCCGGCGTGATCTTCGCCATTGAGGAACTGGGCCGCGGCACTGTGCTGCGCTGGCAGCGCCTGGTGCTGATCGGCGTCCTGGCCGCCGGCTTCCTGGTGGTGGCGCTGGCGGGCAACAACCCTTACTTCGGGGCATTCGAGGGCAAGGCGCTGCCGCACTACATGGCAATGTGGGTCCTGCTGTGCGGCCTGGTCAACGGCGTGCTGGGCGGCGTGTTCAGCCGCCTGCTCAGCAAGGGCGCCGCCGGCGTGGCCCCGGCGGGCTGGCGCGCCTGGATCCGCCGGCACCCCATCTACACCGCGGCCGCCATGGGCCTGGCGCTGGCGTGCCTGGGGGCGCTGAGCGGCAACGCGGTGTACGGCACCGGCTACGCGGTGGCCGGCGGCCTGCTGTCGGGCGAAGCCGAGGGGCCGGCCGCCTTCGGCCTGGCCAAGCTGGGGGCCACGGTGGTGTCTTACTGGGCCGGCATTCCCGGCGGCATTTTCACCCCGGCGCTGACCACCGGCGCGGGCATCGGCCAGCACCTGTGGGAACTGAGCGGCGGCGAAGTCGACCGCCGCGTGCTGGTGCTGATCTCGATGGCGGCCTTCCTGGCCGCCGCCACCCAGTCGCCGCTGGCGGCCAGCGTCGTCGTCATGGAAATGACGGGCAGCCAGCCCATGCTGTTCTGGCTGCTGGTCGGGGCGCTGTCGGCCTCGGTGGTGGCGCGCCAGTTCTGCCCGCAGCCGTTCTACCATTTCGCGGCCGGCCGCTACCGGCGCCAGGCCCAGGTCGAGGCGGGCCGCGCCGCGCGCGAGCCATAGCGCCCATGGGGCAGACAACGTCCGTCATATGGACACACCGGGCCCGGGTGTCCGCGCGATGTCCGTGCCTGACGTAACATCGACAGATTCGCCTTCCCGTTTTTCTTTCACTGTTGAGCTTCGATCCATGACTGTGCACGCCTACATCTGTGATGCCATCCGCACCCCCTTCGGCCGCTACGGCGGCGCCCTGGCGCCGGTGCGCGCCGACGACCTGGCCGCCGTGCCGATCAAGGCCCTGATGGCGCGCAACCCCGGCGTGCACTGGGACGAACTGGCCGACGTGATCCTGGGCTGCGCCAACCAGGCGGGCGAAGACAACCGCAACGTGGCCCGCATGGCCTCGCTGCTGGCCGGCCTGCCCATCGAGGTGCCGGGCGCCACGCTGAACCGCCTGTGCGGTTCGGGCCTGGATGCCGTGGGCACCGCCGCGCGCGCCATTCGTGCCGGCGAGGCCGGCCTGATGCTGGCCGGCGGCGTCGAAAGCATGAGCCGCGCGCCGTTCGTCATGGGCAAGGCCGACAGCGCGTTCTCGCGCAATGCGTCCATCTACGACACCACCATCGGCTGGCGCTTCGTCAACAAGCTCATGAAGGCCCAGTACGGCGTCGATTCGATGCCCGAAACGGCCGAGAACGTGGCCGACGATTTCAAGATCAGCCGCGCCGACCAGGACAAGTTCGCCCTGGCCAGCCAGGAAAAGACCGCGCGCGCACAGCGCGAGGGCTTCTTCGATGCCGAGATCGCGCCGGTGTCCATCGCCCAGAAAAAGGGCGACCCCGTCGTGGTGTCGAAGGACGAGCATCCGCGCGAAACCAGCCTGGAAGCGCTGGGCCGCCTGAAGGGCGTGGTCCGCGAGGGCGGTACGGTGACGGCCGGCAACGCCTCCGGCGTCAACGACGGCGCGGCCGCGCTGCTGCTGGCCGACGAACGCGCCGCCGCGCGCCATGGCCTGACCCCGCGCGCGCGCGTGGTGGGCATGGCCACCGCCGGCGTGGCGCCGCGCATCATGGGCATGGGCCCCGCGCCCGCCACCCGCAAGGTGCTCGAACTCACCGGCCTGACGCTGGATCAGCTCGACGTCATCGAACTGAACGAGGCCTTCGCCGCCCAGGGCCTGGCGGTGCTGCGCGACCTGGGCATCGCCGACGACGACGCGCGCGTCAACCCCAACGGCGGCGCCATCGCGCTGGGCCACCCGCTGGGCGCCAGCGGCGCGCGCCTGGCCACCACCGCCATCAACCAGCTGCACCGCACGGGTGGCCGCTATGCACTGTGCACCATGTGCATCGGCGTGGGGCAGGGCATCGCCGTGGTGCTCGAGCGCGTCTGATCCGGCGTGCAGCCTGAAGCGGCGCGGCCGATCCGCCCCGTTTCAGGCCCCGGGCGCCGCGGCGGGCACGGCGTGCCGGGTCGCCCACCAGAACAGCAGCGCCAGCAGGCTTGCCGCCGCGCCGAGCAGGCACACGCCCGGCCAGCCGGCACGCGCATAGGCGATGGTGGCGCCGATCGCGCCCAGCCCGCTGCCCACCGCATAGAACAGCATGTAAAGACCGACCAGCCGGCTGTGCGCTTCGGGCCGCGTGCGAAAAATCATGCTCTGGTTGGTGACATGCAGCGCCTGGCCGCCCAAGTCGAGCAACAGAATGCCGGCCACCAGCGCCGCCAGCGATGCTGGCATCAGCGACAGCGGCCACCAGGCCAGCAGCAGTACCGCCAGCGCCGCGACGCTGGTGCGCTGGCCATGGCCCCGGTCGGCCCAGTGCCCGGCGCGCGCGGCGGCCAGCGCGCCCGCCACGCCCACCAGGCCGAAGGCGCCGATGGCGGTGCGCGAAAAACCATGGGGCGGGGCGCTTAGCGGCAGAACCAGCGCATTCCAGAAAATATTGAGCGCCGCGAACATCAGCAGGGCCAGCATGCCGCGCACCTGCAATACTTTCTCTTGTCGAAGCAGTGTCAGCATGGATGCGATCAGGCGCGGGTAGGGCATGGCGTTGGCCATGGCCGGCAATGCCGGAAGCCGCCGCCACAGCGGAACCGCGATCGCCAGCATCAGCGCGGCGGCGCACAGGTACACCCCACGCCAGCCGGCCAGGTCGCTGACGCCGCCGGCGAACACCCGCGCCAGCAGCAGGCCGATGAACACCCCGCCTTGCGCCGCGCCGACCACCCGGCCTTGCTCATGCGGGGCGGCCGCGCTGGCCGCGTAGGCGATCAAGCCCTGCGTCATCGCCGTCCCCAGCAAGCCGACGCCCAGCATTCCCGCCAGCAGCGCGAGCGCGGATCGAGCCATGGCGACAGCCGCCAGCGCCGCCACCAGCGCCAGCAGTTGTACCGCGAGCAGGCGGCGGCGCTCCATCCTGTCGCCCAGCGGCACCAGCAGCAGCAAGGCCAGCGCGCAACCGACCTGCGTGGCCGTGACCACGCCGCCGACCGCCGCGTGGCTGATGCCGAAGTCGCGCGCCAGGGCGTCCAGCAACGGTTGCGCGTAATAGACGTTGGCCACGCTCAGGCCGCTGGCGCCGGCAAGCAGCCATACCAGGCCGCGGGGCGTATCCGTGGGCCGGGGCGGGGCGATGCCGGCGCACGGCGATAGCGGCGGGCTAAGAGCGGCCTTCATGATCCGGTGCCTCTTCAATCTGGTTTCAAAACAAAACTGATTGAATGGTAGGCCAGGTAGTTTTAAAATGCAACTTAATGTCCGCCCAACGCACCCATCCGCCAGGAGACGCCATGGCCCGCCGCAAATCCTTGAACGACGCGTTGTGTCCGGTTGCTCGCTGCGTCGATGTCGTCGGGGACCGCTGGTCGCTGCTGATCGTGCGCGATGCCTTCGATGGCGTGCGCCGTTTTGGCGACCTTCAGCGCAGCCTGGGCGTGGCGCGCAATATCCTTTCCGACCGGCTGCGCAAGCTGGTCGATGCCGGCGTGCTTGAAACGCAGGCGGCCTCGGATGGCACGGCCTACCAGGAATATGTGCTGACGGCCAAGGGGGAAAGCCTGTTTCCCATTGTGGTGGCGCTGCGGCAGTGGGGCGAGCGGCACCTGTTCGAGCGCGGCGAACGCCATTCGGTGCTGGTCGACAAGCGCACGGGCAAGCCGCTTGCGTTCATGGCCCCCAGCGGCAAAGATGGCGCGGCAATACCGCCGGCCGCCACCGAAGTGCGCAAAGTCGGCTAGGGCGACGGTCGCCGGGGCCGGGGCCGGGCGGGCCCCCGGGGCCTCAGGGCAAGCCGCCGATACGGTTGCCGGCCTGGATGCCGTGCGCCGCGAACCAGCCCTGGGACATTTCCAGCGCGTAGCGCACCGGCCGGGTCGAGCAATGCGCGTCGTCGGTCTGCGGCGCCATGTCGGCGATGTTGACGATGGTGCCGTCATCGCCGATGAAGGCGATCGATAGCGGCAGCAGCGTGTTGCGCATCCAGAAGCACTGCAGGTCGGGCAGTTCGAAGATGAACAGCATGCCGTTGTTGTCGGGCAGGCTGGTACGCTGCATCAGGCCGATGCGGCGGGTGGCGTCGGTGTCGGCGACTTCGGCGCGGATGATGTGGATGCCGGCCGACAGTTCGGCAACGGGCAGGGGCGCCTGCGGACCGGCGGCGGCTTGCTGCGCCTGCGCCGTGGACATGCCGGCCAGCGGGCCGAGCAGCAGGGCGGCGGCAATGGCCGCCTTCGTGGGAAAACGCAAGAACAGCGGCAGGCGGCGGGTCGACATGAAACGGCGAAACAGCGGAAAATAACAGGGCGGGGCATTGCGCCCCGCCCGGGCAATAACGCCGCCTCGTGCCGGGAATGCCGGCGCGCGGGCGGCGCGATACGGATACTGGGCGTCAGGCCGACGTGATGTTCAGTGCCTGTTTGCCTTTAGGCCCCTGGATGATTTCGAACGCCACCTTCTGGCCTTCTTTCAGGGTCTTGAAGCCGTTCATCTGGATGGACGAAAAATGCGCGAACAGATCTTCACCGCCATCATCGGGCGTAATGAAGCCGAAACCCTTCGCATCGTTGAACCATTTGACGGTGCCCGTCGATTTGGGATTGTCCCCTTGGACGGCGGTTGCGGTCGTATCAGACATGCGGACTGCCTCATTGAATCGTATGTTTGACAGAAGGCATTCGGCCTGGGCCGGCAGCCTTCCGGCTTCCGGGTGGCCCCCCCTTGCAGCCGAGAGCCCCCGAATGCGTGGATAATGCTCTGCTTTTCTTTCCGGCGTCAAGTGTGGAAACTACGCATTTCTGCGTGTAATTTTAAGTAAGTACCGGCGTTGCCGAACCCCGTTTCAATAGAATCCCGCCCTATGAGTTCGACCTTGGATACCCAGCATGACGTGGCTGTGGAAAAGGCGCCGGCCCGCACCGCGCCGCCTCCCATGTACCAGGTGGTGCTGCTCAACGACGATTACACGCCCATGGAGTTCGTGGTGAAGGTGCTGCAGAAATTCTTCGGCAAGAACCAGGAAGACGCCACGCGCATCATGCTGCAGGTCCACCACGAGGGGCGCGGGATCTGCGGGGTCTACCCGCGCGATGTGGCCGCCACGCGCATTGCGCAAGTGGCGCAATATGCGCGCGCGCGGCAGCATCCGCTGCAGTGCGTCATGGAGCCGGTCTAACCAGGGCCGCCGATCTTTTATATTCGCCGCGTGCCGGCCCCGGCCGGTTCGATGGTCCGGGGCGCGCCGCGTCCGCACACGCTGTACAGGGGCATGTCATGAGTGAAAGAGGGGGCGCGGCCGGGATCCTGGCCGTAGTGGTGGCGATCGCCGTAGGCCTGGGCTGGTGGGCCGGACGCGGGGGCGTGCCGGCGTCGGCCGATCCGCCCGCGGTGTCGATAGCGTCGGCGCCGCCCGCGCCGGCCCAGGCCCCGCCCGCCCGGCCCGCCGCGTCGCCGGCCGCCCCGCTGCCCGCCACCGCCACGGTGGGCCAGGCCGACCCCTTCACCGTGCTGGACTGCCAGTCCCGCCAATACAACGACACCCTGGCGCTGGCGGTGACCTTCACCCAGCCGGTCGATCGCAAGGCCGATCTGAATCGCTACCTGACGGTGGTCGACACCGGCACGGCCGAGCCGGCCGACGACGACCAGGGCGCCGCGAGCGCCGCCAAGCCCGCCGCGGTGGCCGCCAACGCGCCCGCGCCCAAGGGCAAGCCGGTGCAGGGCGCCTGGGCGGTGGGCGACAACCCGCGCATGATCTATTTCCCCTACGTGCAGCCGCAGCACGCCTATGCCGTGCGGCTGGGGTCGGCGCTGCCGGGCGCGCAGGCCGGCGCCACGCTGGGCGGCGACCGCCAGTGCACCGTGCAGACGCCGGCCATGCCGCCGTCGTTCTATTTCGCCAGCCGCGGCGTGGTGCTGCCGGCCGGGCAGAATGGCGGCTTGCCGGTGGCGACGGTCAACATGCCGGAAGTCGATGTGCAGTTCCTGCGCGTCGCGCCCGAGCACATGCCCGAGTTCTTCGATAACGTGCTGGGCCTGGGCGCCGCCGACGACGACGATGAAGAAGACGAATGGCGCTACGCCGACAACCGCAGCCTGAAAGGCTCGGTCAGCAACTGGGACCTCGACCGCCTGCACAGGCTGACCACCAGCGTGTACCAGGGGCGCTTCCTGACCGACGACCGCCCGAACCGGCGCCATGTCACGTTCCTGCCGGTCGAGACCATCGCCGAGCTGCGCCAGCCCGGCATCTACGTGGCCGTCATGAGCCAGCCCGGCCGGTTCCGCTATGAATACCAGGTCACCTATTTTTATGTCAGCGACATCGGCCTGCACACGCGGCGCTACACCGACCGCATCGAGGCCTACACCGTGTCGCTCAAGAGCGGCCAGCCGGTGGCCGAGGCCGATGTGGAACTGGTCGACGGTGCCGGCAAGGTGCTGGCGCGGGCGCGCGCCGACCAGGCCGGCCACGTGCGCTTCGACGGCGACCCGGCCCGCGCGCGCCTGGTGCGCGCGTCGCGCGGCGACGAGCTGACGGTGCTGGCGCTGGGCGAGCCGGCGCTGGACCTGTCCGAATACGACATCGGCGGCCATCCGGCCCGCGACAACAATCTGTTCGTCTATGCGGGCCGCAACCTGTACCGGCCCGGCGAAACATTCCAGGTATCGGTGCTGCCGCGCGATCGCGACGGCCGCCCGCTGGCCGCCGCGCCCCTGACCGCCACCCTGAAGCGGCCCGACGGCCGCGTCGTGCGCAGCGAGCTGTGGCAGCCCGCGCAGAAGGTGGCGGGCTATGTCGAGCATGCCATCGGCCTGCCGGTCGATGCGCAGACGGGCAAATGGCTGCTCGAGCTGCGCGTCGACCCGGCGGCCCGGGTGCCGGACGCATCCTGGTGGTTCCAGGTCGAGGAATTCCTGCCCGAGCGCATGAAGTTGCGGCTGGATTCCGCCCAGCCGGTACTGGCGCCGGACGACACCTGGCAGGTCGACGTGCAGGGCGACTACCTGTACGGCGCGCCGGCCGCGGGCAACCGCCTGCTGGCCAGCTTCCAGGTGCGGCGCGACCGCTATGCCCTGGCGCAGCAATGGCCGGGTTTCATCTTCGGCGACGTCGACGACGATACGCTGCGCCATTACGAAGAGCTGCCCGAATCCACGCTCGACGACCAGGGCGCGGCGCAACTGTCGATCGATCCGCGCGCCGCGGGCGCGGCGCATTCGCCCTTGCGCGTGCGCTTGTCGGCCAGCCTGCTCGAATCGGGCGGGCGGCCGGTGGTGCGGTCGCTCGAGCGCAGCGTCTGGCCGGCCGACAAACTGATCGCGGTGCGTCCGCTGTTCGAAGACGACGTGGCGCGCGAGGGCGCGCCCGCCGGCTTCGAGGTCGTGCGCCTGGATGCCGCCGGCAAGGTGGTGCCGCTGGCCGAGGCGCAACTGCGCCTGTATCGCGAGCATCGCCAATATTATTGGCGCTACGACGACCAGCGCGGCTGGAATAGCGGATACACCGATACCGAAGAACTGGCGGATTCGCGCGTCATCGCGTTGCCCGACCGGACGTCCCTGGCGCTGCCGGTCGACTGGGGCCGCTATCGCCTGGAGATCACCGATCCGCAAACCGGCCAGGTACTGCGCTACCGC
>Ga0182737_1001463_pt1 | contig 23118 bp, 20 predicted proteins | sample eDN5th30CBELigOP_FD_128878 | JGI IMG/M metagenome (GOLD analysis project Ga0182737, IMG submission 128878) | Enriched Organic Plus compost microbial communities from Emeryville, California, USA - eDNA 5th pass 30_C BE-Lig OP (version 2) (version 2) ...
CATTTGCACCCCGGGAAAACCCGAAGATAGCCATTGCGGTGGTTGTGGAAAATGCAGGATACGGCGGAGTATGGGCCGGCCCCATTGCCAGTATGCTGGTTGAGCAATACCTCAAAGACACCATTACACTTCCAAAGTACATTCAGGACCGCATCCATAATGCCGACCTGTTACCCAAGCCGAAGGTTGAAAAGCCGAAGGAAACGGTTCGAACAGCGCCACAGCGGGATCCGATGCCACCCAGGAAACCCGACGAAGACGTTCAATTTATTCACCACAGTCTAGTAGCAATAAACCGATATGACTAACCACCCCCGACATCGATTATTTGGAGGTGACGTTGATTGGTTCACCGTACTATTGTGGTTTTCACTGTGTATTATTGGTTGGTTTAACATCCATGCTGCTGTATTTGATCCGGAATATCCGAGCTTATTCAACCTGAACACCAACTATGGCAAGCAGTCTATCTACATTTTTTCGGCGATGATCCTGGCGATTACCATTCTCATCGTGGATGCGAAATTTTACAGCTCCATCTCGCCTATCTTATACGCCATCACGATCTTACTACTGATTACCGTACTCATTGTTGGGCGCAACGTTGGCGGCAATCAGGCATGGATACCGATTGGCTCTTTCAGGTTGCAGCCTTCCGAGTTTGCTAAACTGGCTACTTGTCTGCTTCTGGCGCGGTATCTCAGCGCACAAAGTACAAAGAGCCCTAATCTCAAAAATCTATTTTTGGGTGCAATCATCATTTTTTTACCGGTCATCCTGGTATTAATGCAGCCAGATACCGGATCCGCATTAGCATTTTTCGCGCTGGTGTTCGTTTTCTATCGCGAAGGCTACATCTCGGGAGCGTGGATGTTGTTTGGTGCACTGGCCATTCTGCTATTTGTACTTGCACTGGCCTTCAATCCATGGATTGTCGTGTTAACCTTGGCCGCAATCTGTGGACTGGCTATCTATTATTTCCGGAAAAAGATTAAAATTATTATTAATGTTGTCATCTTGTTTGCACTGTCTACCATCTATGTTTTCAGTGTCGAATTTGCGTATAAAAATGTATTGCAATCGCATCAACGGAACCGTATTGATGTCATATTAGGAAAAATAGATGATCCACGCGGGGAAGGATACAACCTCAATCAATCCATGATTGCCATTGGCTCAGGGCAGTTTTGGGGTAAGGGCTACCTACAGGGCACGCAAACAAAATACAATTTTGTGCCTGAACAAAGCACTGATTTTATCTTTTGCACCATCGGAGAGGAATGGGGATTCGTGGGTTGTATGGTGGTCATTGGTATTTACCTGACGCTGTTACTGCGCATTATCAATATTGCCGAACGTCAACGTACGGCTTTTGCCCGTATTTACGCTTACGGAGTGGCCTGCATCCTGTTTTTTCACTTTGCCATCAATATTGGTATGACCATCGGTATCGTGCCAATTATTGGTATTCCCCTGCCCTTCATCAGCTACGGAGGATCGTCTTTATGGAGCTTCACTATTCTCCTGTTTATTATGATTAAGTTTGATTCAAATCGGAAGGGAATTGTTTAGTTACCAAATGCGCGGCCCTGCAAGGGTCGCAGGGCACTACGCAAATGGCTGCACACATGAATGACAACAAATTTAAGAGATTAATAATAAAATCCTAAATTTTTTGAAATTTTTTTATTGATCTTTCCCAATCGCTTATAAATCTTCTTGTTCATTTACCGGAACATCCCGAATAAAGTCGTCATAGAACGGATTATCTTGATCGGAATAAGTGCCGTAAGCGTTGAGTAGGTAACCTTTTTGGCCGTCGTCAGCCCGAATGGCATAAATGACAGACATATCTGCCGGATCGGATTCACCTTCAAATCGGTACACCTTGATAATCGTCAGTGAAGACGGCTGGTACACCGTAGGTTGTCCTTCAAAGTACGCGCCCTCGCTCTTAATAATTAGCTCCCGACCGTATTCTTTTTCTCGAAGACGTTCCAATACAACAGATAGCGGGGTCATGGATCTCGATGTGCTCATAATATCTCTTTTTTCTTACTAAACAAGAGATCCCTTGTAATGTTTACAAAGACGAGCGTATGAGCTGCCGGATCTTTACGCCCGCAAGGCCTGCGAATCCGCTTACGGGCGCGACCACCAATGTGGCAAGGATCACTACCAGAGCAATAGCCGGCATATCCGCTAAGGCAGGAACTCCGGCGGTAAAAATGCCCGCCACCCGAGCCGTCAGATCCGTATCGGCCCCTATGTGCAGGTAAACGGAATAACCCACCCAAAGGGTGACGCCCGCGAATGCCGAGGTCCAAAATGCAGCACTCGGTTTCTGGGGTAAGCAGAAGCAAATGACAAAGCTAACCGGAGCGATTGTCCACCACGGTCCGAAATAGGAGAATGCCCCTCCAAGCAAGAGAATTAAGATATACAGCATGGCTATTGATTTTTAGGTTTCAATGAAGTACGGTGCAGTAGCCTCTCCGATTGCTCGTCCACACGTTTCATAAACAACAATGTATCCAATTGACCAGCCGCCCAGCGGTCTATCATATTGTCATAATATTTACTTCCTGGGTTGCCCGATTGTCCGCCGGGATATAAACCGTATGCCACCGGCCAATCGGTATCCAGCTGTACCACCATGCGCCATGACGGACCATGTGTGCGCGAGGTTGCATTAACAACGCCGCTTCCTCCCCCATTTAATATATTTTTGCGGCCAAACGACGTAAAATTAGGAACGAGGTGCGCAATGCGGGTTTGCTTGACGTTGGCCCAGGCCCAGGTACGTGCCGATAATTCGCCAAAGCGTTCGCGCAATTTTGCCATAGCTGTTTTAAAGCTTCCGTGAACAATGTCGTCGATAGTCTCGATTGTATCCGGCGTATCCACCCGGTCAAACCACTTAGCCCCGGGTTCGTTGTTGATGAGTTCAAACGTACGGTCCAAACTCGGATATAGTAGACGTTTTTCTGCCGGAAACTCATCACCCCATATTCCCCTGAGCAGATCGTCCAGCCAGTTTTCAAAAATAGACGCCCCCACGGCGTCGGCATCGTTGCGGTAATTCCATCGTGCGAGCGCAGCGTATTCCGCCGACTGCCTGATGGAATCATTCAAGGCTAATGAAGTCAATAGGCGGGGTAATATGCGCCGTGCATCCACATTGTAATTGTCGTTCTGCAATACGCGCAGACTATCTGCAGTAGCGTGCATCATGGCATCCAATCGCTCATTGATGCGTATTGCCCGGCTGGAGTGCGCAAAACGCCAGTCGAGGTAATAAGGATACGTAGTGTCCGCAGGAAATTGGTTGGCCGAGCTAACGAATCCCCTGGGCGGGTTTTTCACCCCCGGATTTTGCTCCCGGGGAATCCACCCTTGCCAATCGTGCGCCCCGAGGGTACCGTCCAGCAGGTATTTTCCCTGCTCCTTCCATTTCAAAGGCAATTTTCCATTCGATACGATTGCAATATCTCCCCCATTGCTCGAAAACACAAAATTCTGCGCTGGGGCGGTAAAGTAGGTTAATGCTTTGCGATAGTCTTCATAGTCCGTCGCGCGGTTTAAGTAGTGAAAAGTTAACAGATCCGCACCGTCGGTTTCGTTGGCGATCCACCGCATGGCATACCCTACGGGGATGTTTGACGAGTAGTTAGTAGACCGCTTTTCGTGGTAAACGATAGGTCCCTGATGCGTGTAGTACAAGGTATCTAGCACCTTGGAGCCATCTTTCATCCGATAGGTTTCAATATACCGGGTTGTCGGCTTCCACTGTCCATCGTGCCAATAGGTACGCAACGTGGCATCACGGAATCGGATTCGATAGAAATCCATTACATCGGACCCGGTGTTGGTTACTCCCCAGGCAACATCTTTATTAAATCCGATGATGATGGCCGGTGTGCCAGGCAGGGCAACGCCATATACATTTTCATTGGGAGACGACAGCTGCATCTGATACCAAATGGAAGGCAGCGTGAGTTGGAGGTGCGGATCATTGGCTAAAATAGGCAAACCGGTGGCCGACTTGCGCCCGCCCACAGCCCAGTTATTACTTCCAACTTCTGGACGTGGCTCAGGCACGTGAAAAGCCAGCAAGGTAGTATCCGGGGGGGTTGCCACCACATTAGGTGCTGCAGGCACGGCCAATGGCGAAAATGCCCATGGAGTTCCTTGAGGTACGATGGGCGACTCGATGGCCGGATAGTCCGGAAAAAGGTCGGCCATGACATCCGGACCATATTCAGTCAGCACATTGGTAAGGCGGTAATCGTAACTTCCCCCGCTCAACGTGTGGCGCATGTTCATCAACATCAGAATGGATTTATACGGCGACCAACGCTCGGGCTTGTAGTTGAGCAGCTTGTATTCCACCGGAAGATCTCTCGCTGCCAATTGGTCAATATACGCATTTACTCCGGCGGCATAGGCTGTCAATATCCTGTTGGCAACGGTATCGTTTTTCAGCTTTTCGGTAATATTAGCTGCAGTCCGCGCCATTCCGATGCGTCGGTTGTACCGATCGTATTCCAGCGCGCCTGGCCCGACCACTTCCGTGAGCCTTCCTGCAGCTACCAACGAATAAAACTCCATTTGCCAAAGACGGTCCTTTGCGATGACGTATCCCTGTGCAAAGTAAAGGTCATCGTCATTCTGTGCAAAAATATGTGGAACGGCGTTGTCGTCGTACCATACGGTGACCGCTCCGCGTAATCCCGCCAATACGATTTCCCCATCGCGGATACCCGAACCTTGTTCCGCATTCTGAAGAAATCCAACGAAGGGGTTAAACAGTTTACCGAGCGGAGGGATTACTCCCCATGAGCGGTGGAACATATACATCAGCATCAGCGCAACTAACAAGGGCCAAAGGTGTCTGACTAACTTCATATTTAGGTGTTTTGTTTAAAAGGTCGCAATGCATTTCAAACTTAAGGAAACGCGGCGACATCCACAAATCTGCCCGCAAATTTAGTAAGCTACGACGTTGAAATACAATGATGAGTAGCTATAAGCATATTAAGTCTACCAATTTTATATATATTTGCGACTTCAAATGTGATAAAGATATGGCGATTACCTTTCGGAAATGTTTGACAGCAACATCGCTTATCGTATTCGTATTGCTCAGTATTCTTCAAGAGGGATGCGCGCCCAAAAACTCGTCCGGTTGGGATCCGGAGAAAGGACTTCAGGGTACGCTCAGTATATCGGGTGCTTTTGCGCTTTATCCGCTGGTGGTACTATGGAGCGAGCAGTTTAAAGAGGTTCATCCCCACGTACGATTCAATATTTCGGCAGGAGGCGCGGGCAAGGGTATTGCGGATGCCTTGACCGGCATGGTCGACATCGGTTTGGTATCTAGAGACATACACCAACAGGAATTTGAGCGAGGCGGCTACGTTATCCACGTAGCACGAGATGCCGTTGTCGCGACGGTCAGTGATCAGAACCCGAACCTGGGCTTCCTTCTTCGGCAGGGGATCAAGCAAGATGAATTCAGGCGGCTTTTTGTAGACGGAACTGCCGCCGCGTGGAACCAGATCAATCCGTCGTTTTCCGATGACGATCTGCATGTATATGTTCGTTCGGACGCTGCCGGTGCGGCGGAAACCTGGGCTGCTTACTTAGGCCACTCACAGGAAGACCTCAAAGGTATCGGGATTTTCGGCGATCCCGGCATGGCCGAAGCCATTCAGAAAAATCCGCATGCCATCGGATTCAACAACATCAACTATGTATACAATATTAAAACCGGTAAGCAGTTCCCGGGGATCCGTGTGGTGCCCATCGACCTGAATGGTGACGGCACACTCGCGCCCGATGAGAATTTCTACGATAACCTTGACAGCCTGACAAATGCGGTAGCAACGGGGAAGTACCCCTCTCCCCCTTCGCGCAACCTGTCCTTTCTGGTAAAGGGCAAGCCGAAAGATACAGTCCTTATTGAGTTTATTAAATTCGTACTTACCCACGAATCCCAATCTCTGTTATTGGAAAACGGCTATATTCCCCTGAATGAAGAACAACTATTGGAAGAACGTACAAAACTGAACTAAGTTGAATTTTAGGATAGTAAAAGACAAGCTGATAGCCAATGTGATGTTGATCCTCTCGATCTCATCGGTGTCGTTTGTTTTTCTTATTGGCATCGGTCTATACCTTCGGGCGGCACCGTTATTCGAAGAGCACACCTTGCTTTCTCTATTCCGTGGGAGCAATTGGGCGCCCTCCAAAAACCAGTTTGGATTTTATCCATTTATTATGGGCACGCTATCGGTTACGCTGATTGCCATCGTGGTTGCGTTGCCCCTATGTCTTCTGACAGCCATCTACCTAACTGAATATGCCAAGCCGGGCATCCGGAAGGTCATGTTGCCTTTAATGAATATTCTTGCCGGCATTCCCCCTGTGATATACGGTGTATGGGGAATTTTCTTTGTGGTACCTATTGTACGTGAATACATTGCACCGCAGTTTATGGAGTATTCCAGCGGCTATACAGTACTTACGGGGGGCGTCGTGTTGGCGGTCATGATATTTCCCATCCTGGTGAGCATTGTTTCCGAAGTACTGAGCACCATTCCGAAGGAGTTGAAAGATGCTTCACTTTCTTTGGGAGCCACCAAGTGGGAGACCATCAAAAAAGTCGTCGTAAAGCGTGCCCTTCCCGGCATTGTGGCGGCCATGGTGCTGGCTGTTTCCAGAGCCTTTGGTGAAACCATTGCCGTTTTGATGGTGTGCGGGAACGTACCGGTGGCACCCACGTCGGTATTCGACGGCGGCTATCCGCTGCCCGCGCTGATTGCCAATAATTTCGGAGAGATGATGTCCATACCCTTGTATGACTCCGCGCTGATGTTTGCCGCCCTATTACTGTTTGTCATCATTTTCCTTTTTAACCTGATTTCACGTATCATTCTCAATCGCATCGAACACAAATACAGCTCGTAATGGGTATCAAAAGAAGAAAAGCCGAAGAAACGATTTTTAAGATACTGATGGTAATGGCGTGCCTAATTGTGGGGTCCAGTTTATTTTTGATTGTAGGTACCATTGTGGTCAAGGGTGTTCCATATCTTACCTGGGACATGGTATCCAAGGCTCCGCAGGGAGGTTTTTACATCGGCAAAGAAGGCGGGGTACTTAATGCGATCATCGGATCTTTGTATGTAGCTGGGGGTGCTACGGTATTGGGATTACTCATTAGCATCCCTATTTCTATTTACCTCAATATTTACCTGAAAGGTGGAAGCCTATTGAGTAAATCGGCCAAACTGGCTTACGACGTACTCTTTGGCATCCCTTCCATCGTATACGGTGCCTTTGCATTCAGCATCATGATCTGGCTGGGCGTTCGAGCATCCCTGTTAGGTGGTGTCATCGCCGTCACGTTGCTCATTATTCCAATTTTGGTTCGCACGCTTGACGAGGTGATTGCTACGGTACCCAGGGAGTTAAAACATGCAGCTTTATCGCTGGGTGCCACGCGGTGGGAAACGGCGCGGGTAATCCTACGACAGATTAAGCCGGGTATTTATACTGCCGTTTTATTATCGTTTGGCCGGGGGATTGGTGATGTCGCGGCCGTGCTGTTTACAGCCGGTTTCAGTGACAACATTCCGATATACATCGATGAGCCAGCAGCCACATTACCCTTAGCGATCTTTTTCCAACTGAGCAGCCCGATACCCGAAGTACAGGGACGTGCATATGCATCGGCGCTTATACTCACCCTGATCATCCTGGTGATTGTTATCGTATCCCATATTCTGGCAACTAAACATAAACACAAACTATAAGCATGACGCAGCATCCACTTATCCGTGTCAAGGACCTGAATGTGCATATTGACGGACACCATATCCTGAAGAATATCAACATCAGTATTCCGGACAAGAGCGTGACCTCCATCATCGGCCCTTCGGGATGCGGCAAAACCACGCTACTGAAAACATTCAACCGACTGCTGGATGATACGGCCAATGTAACGGTATCAGGCAGTGTGTTGGTAGACGATGAAGATATCTATGCGCCCGAGGCCGAGGTGACCCATATCCGCAAGAAGATGGGATTGCTATCGCAGCGTCCCTATCCCCTTCCCATGTCAATTTATGACAACGTAGCTTATGGTCCGAGAATACACGGCACACGGGATAAAAGCACGCTGGATTCAATCGTCGAAAAACAATTGAAGGACACCGGTTTGTGGGATGAAGTGGAAGACCGCTTGCATGGTCCGGCGAACAGGCTTTCCATTGGACAGCAACAGCGGTTATGCCTGGCCCGCGGATTGGCGGTGAAGCCTGAAATTATCCTCGGCGACGAGTCAACATCGGCACTGGATCCAGTATCGACGCACACCATTGAAGATTTATTTGTTCGACTAAAAGCGCAGTACACCATTGTACTGGTTACTCACATTCTCCGGCAAGCACGCCGTATTTCGGATTACATCGTTTTTGTGTACATGGGCGAAATTGTCGAGTTCGGTCCTACGGATGAAGTGTTGCTCCATCCCAAAGAGGAGCTTACCCGTCAGTATGTGAAGGGGTTTATCAGTTGAAGAAGTCAGAAGCCTGATTCAAGTTTTACATCGATTTTGTTGAGAAAGTCCGTATTGAACTCAGCAAGAATAAGAAATAGTTTATTGTGATTCCTGAAAAGTCAGGCAAAGTTTTTCGGCAATGGCCTCTACGGTAGTGCACTTTGTGAAAAGGATGTCAATATCCGAAAGCTGCGACATGGTTTGCAGCTGATGTGAATTTTCCCGGTCGATAAACAGCGCAATTTTTGCCTCCTCATGTTTTCTACGAAGTTGTTTGACGTACAACTTATCAGCCTCATTTAGCAGTAGGCGCTCTTCCAGTATTATGAGGTCGTAAGTGTGTTGATCTTGGTTCAGTTCTTCTTCCAATTCGTGTTGGTCCAGAGCGTTGGCGGTTGATTCAGGGAGGTAATGCCGTACGATTTCAAGAAAGGCAAGCTGCTCAATTACAAAGTCGTCAATAATTAATACCCTAAGTCCCTTTCTGGTATGTGATATGGCATCGACATATCGGGTGATCGCATCTGAAAACATGATCTGTTGTTCTTTTTAGTGCTTGATGTTTCAATTTTATTATCATTTTCATGGGTTATGACGTGTTTGTTTACACCAGGTAAGTTCGTTGTATCGCTCGTTGAGCTTAGGGAACCGTTCCTGCGGAATATAGGTGGTGATGCCGCTGTGGTTGCTAATCTGAAAACCCAGCTGGCCGGGGATGAAAAAAGGCGTCGCGGCCTTATAGACTACGATCGTATTAAGCAATTCTTTCAATTTCGCTCTTCCCTCATCGTTCGTTTTCCGGCCGTAATAATCGGAAAAATCAAAAAACAAGCGATGGTTTCGGTATCGATCGAAGTGCTGAATTTCGGGCAGGTTATCCTCTGGTACATGCTCGGTTGCGTATTGATTAGCCCAGTTTGCCAGCAGGGAGAGGCCTGATGTGCTGACCACGGTAACGGTGGCCGAGCGATAGTCTCCGGACTGTGCGTTCCAAAAGTCAAAATAAGCCTTAGCAAATCCAGCGAGGTCGGGTTGTGGCTGATAGAGCAGCGATAGTGCCTCCGGGTAGACCGGCAGGAAGCCGGGTGACACGATTTCCGCGGAGGATGAGAGGATGTAATCGGTTTTATCTTTGAGTTCATAGAGCACCTCAATGCCGGCCATGAAGCAGGCTTCAAAGGCGATAAAATCAAAAAAATGGTCGGGAATTGCGGCAGCAAACTCCCCGAGGTTTAGTTCGTCTGAGCCATCCATGGCAATGGTATAGGTTCGTATGGGGGTGATGCCCATTTGCAGGATAGCCGATTCCGGCCGAAGAAGGGCACCTCTCGGCAGCCAGCCTGAAGCATGGGAAAATAGGATCAGTCCATAAGAATCTGCGGCAAACAAGTTTTGCACGTCATCCAACACTTGCTGGAACGTCTCGCCGGTAGCGCTATTTTGCTCGGAATAGGTTTTGGTGGTACGAATTTGGTTATCGCCGTTTTCGTCGGCATATACTTCGATGAGTTCAGGCGATTCATTGCGGGTATCCTTGTAGATCACAAGGTGATCGTCACCACCGGGAAAACCGACGCGTAAGGCTTCGATTTTGTCGTCGGATTCTGAGTATAGGCTGTTATCGGCTCCCAAATAATATAGGATGGTACGGTGGGGTAGATCAGGTTCGGGTTCAATGGGGTTGTCTTTGTTACATCCCCATGCAGCTGCTAGCAGTATGCCTATTAAAGCCCTGCCTACATGTAACCAGTATGGTAAATGATTTCTCATGACCGATTATTCATTTTCATTGACGGTGGTGATGGTGTAGATAACACAACCCCTATCTTCAGGAACGATGTCTAAGTATATCGTGGATGGGCTTTGGTGTGAATACCCTCGGGATTGGACGGGTTTTATTCCTTGAGATCTGTCGTACCAAAACTGATTTAACGACGGCGCGGCAAACGCATTATCTCTATCTTCTAATGCTGTTCCCATTTCAGTTGCTCCGGTAATATTTATGACATAGCGATGATTACGAAGTAAAGGCACCAAATTATTACTTGCATCCTTGAAATCTATTCGGTAAAAATAAGTAGTGGAAGGATTTGCATTATAATGTCCTTCAATCACTAATGCTGTGGCGTAAGGGTCAGCAGGATCTCCATCTCCGATCCCCGCGGCGGCCTCAAACAGGTAGATAGCTCCCTCTAATTTATTCCCAAAAGTTACATCGTAGTGCAAAATATTATTCTCATTTGTAAGTAAATCAGAAGGTAGACTTGGGGTAGTGGGATCCGAACCGGGAATAATTAACCCGTTTCGGTTGCTATTGTAAACGTGTATCCAATCAAGCGTGAAATCACTGGCAACTGCATCAGCCATGACATCCACTCGTACAACGCTCCGCAATAAGTTGATAGATCCCGGCAAAATTATTGTATCGTCATTAATGCCTCCTGTAACCGTATGCTCGGCCCACATGGGCAACGGTATATAGTTGTCTGTAGCTCCATCTAGGTTAGCCAACCACCGTTCTCCGGCTTCAAGCTGGTATACCAAATTCTCTTGGAATACTTCCAGCAATTCCCCCGCAACAAAGGGATAAGCATTTAGCTGCGTACGGGCATTAGCTATGACCACCAATCGCGAATCTATTTGGGTTCGCCACATTTTAACTTCAATATCAACATTTCCTCCTCCGTTCCCTGCACTACTTTGATTGATGATTTTTCCTACAGTACGATAGCTAAACTTCGTACCGGTGCCATCATCAGTAAAGACCAATACATCTATATCTTTCAGCTTTGTTTCTTCATCATCACTCAGCGCATAGGTCTTTAAGCCACGCGATACGGTTGGCAGTTTTAAAGACAAGGTAATGACTATTTCCTCTTTCTCTGGCAAGATATCGTTATTATTTGATTTCAAGCATGCCCCAAACAACATGAAGATCATGAGTACACTTGCCAAAAGCGGCATTGCGTTGGAACGTTTGCTATTTCTTTTCATAACGGCAGGTGTTATAGTGGTACATAGCCCTTTATAGGTTTCCGGTCACAAATGGATGGATATTCCAATTTCAAATTTCCGGTATTTGGAAAGCCTCTCACCTACAAGCTGTATCAATCTACATCAAAATGTATCCACTTTCATACACCTTCCAGTTTTCGATATAGATGGTTATTCCTCCAGAAATTCTATATTCAATTTCGATATGGAAGCCCGTGGAGCATTCGGGGTCAATGTTCGGTACACGAAGAATTAGCTCCATCAAGTCTTCGTTGACCAGCCGTGCACCCGTAGCCGGATTAATAATCTGAAGGCGAGTATTCTCGCCTTGATTTTTCAATGGCCAGTTGACCAAGGTTGTTCCCATGTACAGCCCTCCATCTTTCTGCAAGGGCACATTGATCAATGGACTGCCTTCGAGGTAGAGTTGCTCCCCTTCAAAGGTATACCAAGCGGCATTACCAGCCAGTGCAATCTGGTACTGACTGTTCGTGATGCCATTGACCGTGATGTCTAAAACCTTCGTCTGTTGGACGAGGATCATTTCCCGTTTCTGGTTTGGCATCTCAGGATACACGGTTAATGTATCGGTACCCAAATAGAACACATGCTCAGCAGATCGCAACGATCCATCCCGCAATTCAAAATAGCTTGCCACGGCTACATCTCTAATGTTCGTAACACCAGGTACAAATGGTACGTTCCGCAATTGTTCATTATCGTATCCGGCAATGGCGACCACCTGGTAATGAGCGGGAACCAGTGAAAACTGTGCCTGATATGCTGCCCCCTCAGGAATCGTGTCTATCTGCTGTACAAAGCGGCCATACTGGTCAAATAGAAATACCGTTAGTCGGTTTATATCCATCGGACTCATCGTATCCTCAGCACAGTCAGCGGATGCAACAAACGTGAAAGAGAATTGAACAGGCTGTGGCACACAGATTTCAAGATCTTCTTTAATACAGCTGGTAACTATCAACACTAGCATACAACAGCATAGGCTAAAACAGTGGGTAAGCTTCATGAATGGTCTATCGCGCTTCGCTATTTTCATCGAACAGAAGCCTCAATTACAGAGGCTTCTGTTGAAAACTTCAAAATTTATTCCATTTGTGCCCTAACATTAGTCAATTAGTATGTTTGGTAGTTACCTTCTTCGAGCTCCCATGGATCCAACGTTACCGACACCGAGAGACTTGAGACCGTAGGCTCAGGTTCGACAACATCACTCGCTTGTACAGCCGCCGGCAGGTAATTATTGGGAAACCAATCTCCAGGATAGGTAGGTGTTCCTTTATCATTGGCATTTTTTGAGCCGGGTAGAATTTCTGGTGCTGTGGTGCCAATATAGTTTACACCGGTAATAGTCGCTAAATAAGCACTATTACGGATGATGTCATAGGCTTCAACCATATCTGTACCAGGCCCTTCCCCGTCAGGGTTAAGGTATATCCTATAGTAGCAATATCCATCGTCATAGAAATGAATGTAAAAGTCGGCTTCTCCTAATACTGCACTTTCATTTATTGGATCTCCAGGGGTTCCTGCATAAGGCGTAACGGTTTGACCGGTCATAGCTGCAAATTCAGGACTGGCTACAAAAGCCCTTGCATCGTCGACATCATCAAAATAGCGCACACCCAATCCGTCGTCACCAACAGCATCTCCCGTAAATACTGCCCAAAAATCTCCTTCAATTGTATTCACCGCCCCACCAGCTTCTGGGTCAGCTCCCCAACGGTGAGGAACAAACATTGCCCTAATGCTTACATAGGTTAAATCCTTATGCTGATGCGCCGCAGACATATTCTCTGTTAGATAAAGAACATTGGGATCTGTTGTTTTAAAATCTACAAAACTAGATTTGTCGCCCGTGGCTGAGTAAGCGGCAAAATCATTGGCAAGTTTTGCTGTGCTACCGTCGCCCAGATTACCGTCTGCTGCATTTATGTCGTAATTCGGATCAGTGTAATCGGTACGGGGCAAAACAAACATCTGATTATTACGTTGACCGATTGCAAATTCAAAATCCTTAACTGTACCACCATTCACTTCCCAGGTGTCGCTACCAGTGGGAGTCATCACAGCAACCTTAGCCACTAATCTGCTTACTGGAATAGTAACGGTTGGACCGTCACCACCATCAGCTATAGCCTTAAAATCATGCCCAACAATACCAGCATTAAAAAAAGCAACGTTACCTGCTCCTCCATTGTTTAGAAGCTTCGAGAACAGGTCTGGGTTTTCATAGATTTCGTTGACATAATAACCTGTTCTTAAACGATTGGCAATGAGATCAGGAAGATTAATACCAATATATACAAGTTTATCACCTTCGGTTATTGTAAATTCCGCGGTCTCAAATTCCGTCCCCGCTGTACTTGGAGCAAATTGGTTTCCTAAAGGTCCAGTTGCGGAGTAAGTAAGTCTATTTGTATAGGCTAACGTATAACTACCTCCATCGTTATAGATAAATACATCCATAGTGGTTGCATTTATTTCTTCCGCGGTAGCGTTAGGATCGGTATCTCCCGGCGCATACGTCCGAATTGTCTTTGGCAAAGTGATGGCAATTTTTCCTTTCACCGTCTTCCCTTCCGGATCCACATTAGCCGAGTCTTCCCCCCCATCTGGTCTTTTACAAGCCCCTACCGCGAATCCGATCAGCGCTAGGGCCATTAATTGTTTGAATTTCATAAGCAAATAGTTGAATTGTTAAAAATTAAATGTTTGATTTAGTGACATATATAAAAGAATTAATAAAGTGCATAAATCGCAGTTAGGTAAACAATAGATAAAGATGACTTGCCGGGTCCGAGATACCGTCTTGTACCCGACCCTTTGAAGGCGCCACAGGTCCTACATTCGTAGCTGTCATACCATAAGTACGAAAAAACAAGCGTGGTACCGATTTCGCCACGCCACCTACCCCCTAGCCCAAACTGATTGGCATAGGTAACCCCTCCGCCGGCACCCTGACCCTGATAGCGGGTATTTTTAGGGTCAGGGAACATGCCGAACGGGATATTAATGCCTCCCGCATTGTAATATAGGTAGTGTAGTTGAAGACCGATAAACGATTGTACATTGATAAACGAACCACGGAAGGTTTCGCCAAACCAAATGCGGAATTCAGGCTGAAAAGCTAAGTGCTTGATTTTTTTGTTGTCGTTAAATGTCCAAGGATTGTAGCTGATGGGAAGACTGACGCTGTACCGGCCTTCCGAAAAAAACTCGACACCTACATTTAAGGTAGTAGTAGCCAGCTCGGTTACGTTGGTTTTGATTGTCACCATCGGGTCTACCCACCGGCTTCCACCGATTTGGGTTGGCGACCCCGTCGTCAGGAAAGTGGGCGAAGGCATCGCACCGCGGTGTTCCCGAAAGAGCGGCGAACGATAGTTAAATGCTCCCTGCGCTTGGACGTTGTCGCCAAAAATCGTAAATCCAACGGACGTGAAAACTCCTAAAAACCACCACTGAGCACCCCTGTTCGTTATTGGAGACAACACCAGTTTTGCCAATCTTGAAAACGCTTTTTTATACCGAAATTTAAACACGTGAATAAAATGAACAAACTGAACAAAATAAATTATGAGCAACAAGCTGCGTTAGCCTTGTCTGCTTCTACATTACCTAGTGATTGTTAAATTGAAAACCAAGATTTAAAGTTGAAAGGCAAATAGGTTAATAGTGATCAGCAATTTGCATCAATTAAAGCTTCCTTCCGATGATTAACTTGTCTCCTATCAATTGTCTTCAGATTTAATTTTCCAAGGCTAGACGGATTATATATCTATTTTTGGCACTATTTATGGTTATAGGTATATAAATTTTTCATAAGTTATAATTTGTTTTTTCATAAGTAAAAATTGTCAGTAGTGAAGAATAAGGTTGCTAATTTATAGAATATATTCTAGATATTCAATCTTATGGGAAATTTTTCATAATTAATACAAATGTCAAATCCACTAAAACGAATTAAGTGTTATCTTGACCACAAAGAGATTAAAATAAGTGCATTCGAGAAGTCTGTCGGTTTTTCAAATGGCTCTTTCAGCGGCCAGCTGAAAAGAAATCGAACCATTGGCCTCGATAAATTAGAAAATATACTAAAGATATATCCCGATCTCAACGCCAATTGGGTGCTGACGGGCAGGGGTGAGATGCGGGCGGACAAACAGGAAGACACGCAGGGGAACCAACAGACCATCCTTCCAAAGCTGCCATCCGTACAATTCAGTTACGAGCGTACCATTGAATCCTTGAACCACGTAATTGCGGCGCAACAAAAAACGATCGCTGCATTGGAAAAGCTGATTGATTATCAAATTGTATAGTCAACTACAAGGCGGCGCGAAGCCGTACTAATTTGACCAACAATTCTTCCAGCAGGTCTAAATGCAGCATATTAGCTCCGTCAGACTTGGCATTGGCCGGATCAGGATGTGTCTCAATAAACAAGCCGTCTGCCCCAACGGCTATTGCTGCTTTGGCGATGGTTTCAATGAGTGCCGGTTTCCCTCCGGTCACTCCCGAAGGCTGATTGGGCTGTTGTAAAGAGTGCGTGCAATCCATAATCACCGGCACTCCAAACGCTCGCATTTCCGGTATGCCTCTGAAATCAACGATCAGATCCTGATAACCGAACGTATTTCCCCGATCGGTTAGCAACACGCGTTCATTACCGCTATCTTTTACTTTATCAACGGCAAAACGCATCGCACCTGCTGACAGAAATTGGCCTTTTTTTATATTGACCGCTTTACCGGTCTTTGCCGCAGCTAAAAGCAATTCCGTTTGCCGACACAAAAAAGCCGGTATTTGGAGTACATCCACGTACTCGGCAGCCATAGCCGCCTCGTGGCTTTCGTGTATATCCGTAACGGTAGGTACGCCGAACGTACGGCCTACCTTCTGCAAAATTTTCAAGGCCTTTTCGTCGCCGATGCCCGTAAACGAGTCTGCACGCGATCGGTTGGCTTTACGGTAAGACCCCTTATAGATGTAAGGTATGTCCAGTCGGTCGGTAATGGAGACAATACGCTCGGCAATCCGCATCGCTATGTCTTCCCCTTCAATGGCGCAAGGGCCAGCCATCAAGAAAAAATTTGCGGAATCCGCATGCTTGATGCCAGGTACGATTTGTTGCATAAATCAATTCCCTAATTCAGACATAAATTTGATACGCATCAGTTGGATCTCTTCATATGTGTAGTCATCCGTTCCCAGATCGCGGAGTGCTTGATCTATGGAGTCGATCTCAGCAGCACGGAAATAATCAAATACTTCGTCCTGACGGTCTTCGTCGATGATTTCGTCCACAAAATACCCCAAGTTAAGCTTCGTTCCCGAATTAACAATGGATTCAACTTCTTTCAACAGGTCTTCGTAGGTGATACCCTTCGAGTGAGCAATGTCTTCCAAGCCTATCTTGCGGTCGATATTCTGGATGATGGACACTTTCAACGCCGATTTGTTGGCCGTGCCTTTGATGATCAGGTCCTGCGGCCGGTCAATCTCATTTTCTTCTACGTATCGCTTAATAAGTTCGACAAACTGACTACCGAACTTCAATGCCTTACCTGCACCCACTCCGTGTATCTGCTTCAACTCGTCGATGGTCACCGGATAATGCGTACACATTTCGTCCAGCGAAGGATCCTGAAAAACGACGAAAGGCGGTAACCCCTTTTGTTTCGCGATCTTCTTACGCAGGTCTTTCAGCATCTTCAGCAACTGGGTATCTACGGCCCCTCCTCCCTGCTGCACAGGCTCATCGCCACCATCTTCGGTAGCGGCTTCCATCGGCTTGTTCAGGATAAACCGGATACCATATGGATTTTCAATATACCGCCTGCCGGATTCTGTCAGCATCAGCAATCCATATTGGTCAATATCCTTCGCCAGAAAATTGTTCAGCACGGCCTGCCGAATCAAAGACTTCCAATAGAGGACCCCGTGTTCCTTGCCACTGCCAAACATCGGATGGGTATCGTGCTTATAAGACGATATAGGCTGGTTGTTTTGACCGATAAACACATTGATGATGTGGTGATCATCGAACTTCTCACCCTGCTCCTTAATAAATTTCAGCACATTCAGCAGCGAATCTTCTGCATCAAAGTGGGTCTGCTGGCTGCTGCAATTGTCGCACATGCTATTGCAGCCCGTCTCGTCGAAATTTTCCCCGAAATAATGAAGGATCTGCTTACGCCTGCAAACGGAAGACTCCGAATAATCGATCACCTCCTTGAGAATCTGGGTGCCGATCTCACGTTCGGAAACCGGCTTGTCTTTCATGAACTTCGTCAGCTTCTCGATATCTTTTTCCGAATAGAACGCCAAGCAATACCCTTCGCCTCCATCGCGGCCTGCGCGACCAGTTTCCTGGTAATACCCCTCCATACTTTTGGGAATATCGTGGTGGATGACGTAACGCACGTCGGGTTTATCAATTCCCATACCGAAGGCAATTGTTGCGACAATCACTTCCACATCCTCCATCAGGAACTTGTCCTGCGTCTCGGCCCTGGTCTTGGCATCCAGCCCCGCATGGTATGGTTTAGCCTTGATGCCGTTAATATTGAGTACTTCCGCAATTTCTTCTACCTTCTTACGGCTCAGGCAGTAAATAATCCCTGATTTCCCCGCATTGTTTTTGATGAACCGCACAATTTCCTTTACAACGTTCCGCTTCGGCCGCACCTCATAGTAAAGATTGGGGCGGTTGAAAGAAGATTTAAACAGCGTTGCATCATTCATCTGCAGGTTTTTGCGAATGTCTGATTGTACTTTAGGTGTAGCAGTAGCAGTAAGGGCAATCACCGGTATATTGCTGCCGATGGAATTGATGACAGATCGGATCTTGCGGTATTCCGGCCGGAAGTCATGTCCCCATTCAGAAATACAATGGGCTTCATCAACGGCCACAAAAGATACCGTAATCAGCTTCAAAAATTCCACGTTTTCTGTCTTGGCGAGCGACTCGGGCGCCACATAGAGCAATTTTGTCTTTCCCGACATTACATCTTGCCTGACACGGGTAATATCGCTTTTGTTTAATGAAGAGTTTAAAAAGTGGGCGATGCTATCGTCACCGCCAAACGAACGGAGTTGGTCGACCTGATTTTTCATCAATGCAATAAGCGGCGAAATGACAATCGCCGTACCTTCACTCATCAATGCAGGCAGCTGGTAGCAAATAGACTTCCCTCCACCGGTAGGCATAATGACAAACGTATCCTTCTTTTGCAGAATATTAGTGATGATCGCTTCTTGATCACCCTTGAAAGTGTCAAACCCAAAAAATTCCTGTAAATTATCAAATAATCTTTTCTCTATTTCCATTGCGCCTTTCGCAAAATTTAGATAGACTCGTACCAAAGAATGCCCAAAATAACATATTTTTGCGCATATCAGTATCTAAAATTAAAAAATATATTTGTGAAAAGCAATTCCGAAATCAAAAATATCGCAACAAATGTACTGAAGCAGGAGTCGGACGCTTTAAACAATTTGATCAAACGGATTGATAGTGATTTCATTGCTGTGGTACACGATATCCTAACCCTTCGGGGAAGGATTATCGTAACCGGAGTTGGCAAAAGCGCAATCATCGCCCAAAAGATTGTAGCCACGTTGAATTCCACGGGTACGCCCGCCATTTTCATGCACGCCGCCGATGCCATACATGGCGATCTTGGTATCATCCAGCAGGATGACCTGGTGATTGCCGTTTCCAAAAGCGGAAATACCCCCGAAATAAAGGTATTGGTCCCGCTACTGCGGCAAACATCCAGCCGGCTGGTGGCATTGGTGGGAAATACGCAATCTTATTTAGCCGACCACGCCGACTACATCCTGGATACGACGGTGGAAAAAGAAGCCTGCCCGCATAATCTCGCTCCTACCACCAGCACAACGGCTCAACTGGCCATGGGCGATGCCCTTGCCATCTGCTTGCTGGAGTGCCGACAATTCAGCGACCGTGATTTTGCGCGCTATCATCCGGGGGGCGCCTTAGGCAAACGTCTGTATCTGAAAGTTTCCGACCTTGCCGCACAAAACAGTAAACCGTCTGTACGCCCGGAAGCTCCGGTGCGGGAGGTCATTGTATCCATTACCAAACACCGATTGGGTGCCGTTGCCGTAGTGGATGGCACGCAACTTGCTGGCATTATCACCGACGGAGACATCCGACGTATGCTGGAAAACCACACGCAGATTGAACGGCTCGTTGCCAAGGATATCATGAGCCGTACACCCAAAACAATCGACCGGAATGAACTGGCTGTACAGGCCTTTGACATGATGCGAAAACATAACATTACGCAACTTTTGGTGCTACATAATCAATCATACGATGGGATAATACACTTGCACGACTTGTTAAAAGAAGGGATTATTTGACAGAACGCTGATGATACGGATTGAACGATTGCGGCAGATTAGCGCAATTTTAGCTAAGTTTGCCTGCAAGAACTAACGGAAAAATTAAAACCAATAAGCAGATAACCGAATGGCCGAAAGCTGATGACTGATAGCTGATAGCCGAAAAAAGAAACATACATGAAGAATTACTATGCCGTAATTATGGCCGGTGGAATCGGAAGCCGGTTTTGGCCCGTGAGTCGCACCAAGCTGCCTAAACAGTTTATCGACATGATGGGTACGGGAAAAACACTTATCCAGGCAACTTATGATCGTTTCCGGAAAATTGTACCAAAGGAAAACATTTTCGTGGCTACCAATGAATCCTATGCCAGCTTGGTACGGGAGCAGTTGCCAGAATTAACCGAGCACCAGTTAATATTGGAGCCTATCATGCGCAATACAGCGCCTTGCATTGCTTATGCCAGCCATAAGATCCAACAACTGAACCCCGAAGCAACCATGGTCATCGCCCCGGCAGATCACCTGATTCTGGAAACTGATGTGTTTGCAGAAGATGTAGTCAAGGGGCTTAAGTGCGCAGAAAAAAATGACTGGCTGATCACGTTGGGTATCAAGCCTTCCCGGCCCGACACGGGCTACGGTTACATCCAATACGGCAAAAGCGCAACCGTGCCGGGGTTAAAAAAAGTAAAGACATTTACTGAAAAGCCCAACCTCGAGCTTGCTAAAACATTTCTCCAAAGCGGCGATTTTCTATGGAATGCCGGCATATTTATTTGGTCTGCCAAATCGATTATCCAGGCATTCGATAAATATCAGACCGAAATGAATGAGGTGTTTAAAGAAGGAACCGAGATATACAATTCCCACCGTGAGGCGAAATTCATTTCCGGAGCTTTCGTTCGCTGTGTGAACATCTCCATTGACTTCGCCATCATGGAAAAGGCCGACAACGTTTATGTGCTGCCTACCGATTTTAGCTGGTCAGACCTCGGTACGTGGTCTTCCGTTTACGAATTAGCCGAAAAGGATTACCTGGGCAATGTATCTGCTTCGTCGGAACATGTTATCGTATACGATTCATCCAATTGCATGATCCATGCACCGAAGAATAAATTAGTGATTGTCAAGGGACTGCACAACTTCATTGTTGTTCAGTCGGATGATACCCTCATGATTTGTCCAAAAGACCAGGAGCAGGGAGTGAAACAGATTGTTGCCGATGTAAAGGAGAAATTCGGGAATACGTATGTTTGACGATGGATCAAGGATTCGTAAAAGCGGAAATCAACGACAATGGCCTGGCAGTAATCACTTTTGGGCATCCGGCTCATAATTCGCTGCCGTCGGGCTTGCTCAACGAACTGAGCAAACAAATTCACGCTGCAGGCAAGCATCGTAATACACGTCTTATCCTGCTGCAAAGCAGTGGTGAACGCACATTTTGCGCGGGTGCTAGTTTTGATGAATTACTTGCCATAACCGACGAAGGAGCGGGAACTGCTTTTTTTTCGGGATTTGCCGATGTTATCAACGCGATCCGTATCTCACCGAAACTTGTCGTCGGACGGACACAGGGAAAGGCCGTAGGCGGCGGTGTGGGGTTAATGGCAGCATGTGACTACTGCTTTGCTACGAAACAGGCTGCCGTTAAACTCAGCGAAGTCAGTCTTAACATCGGTCCGTTTGTCATTGCTCCGGCTTTGGAGCGAAAAATTGGTATATCGGCATTTACCCAGCTTTCATTGAACCCTACGCGCTTTTTCGATCCACAATGGGCGCTGCAAGTAGGCCTTATCCATTCCATACAACCAACGATTCCCGAAATGGATCGCGCCATCCAGCAATTTTGTGAACCGTTGCTTATCAAAAACCTGGAAGCACTTGTAGCACTCAAACAGACCCTGTGGCAAGGTACCGCGCATTGGGAGCAACTGCTTTACGAACAAGCGGCTATCAGCGGTCGGTTGGCACTCAGTGCGGAGACGAAACAATTGCTAACAGAATTTAAAAGGAATTGATCGCATACCATGCAAAGGTCTTTATATCTTTTATTGCTGTACAACGTATTGTTTTGCTTTTCGGGGTATGCCCAGATGCGGTCGGACAATAGGCGGGCACAGGCAGCTTTTGAAAAGGCCGGGAACCAATTGAGAAACCACCAATATGACCTAGCCATTGCTTCGCTGGAATCTGCGGTTGCCTTGGATACTGGATTTGCAGCGGCCTATCAACAACTGGGTGACATTTACCGCAGGCAGCAAAACTATGAAAAAGCGACATTGCAATATGGCCGTGTGGTTCAGCTGGATCCGGCATTGACAGCGCTCACCTGGTTTGGCTTGGGAGAAAGCTTTCTGCATACAGGCCGGTATCAGGAAGCCTTGCCCCCATTGCGACGGTACCTGGCCACACCCGGACTGGACGCTGCGGGCAGTCGGCTTACTTCGAAGTACATCGCCGATTGCGAATTTAGCCTCGCGGCACTCAAGCGCCCCCAGACCTTCCATCCGCGTAATCCCGGACCGGCTATCAACAGCCAATACGACGAATATTTTCCCCGACTTACAGCGGATTACCGAAACATTATTTTCACCCGCAAGGAAAACAACCAAGAGAATTTCTACGAAAGCATGCAGGATAGCAGCGGAGAATGGCTGACGGCGTCACTTTTACAGGGAGATATCAATTCTGAACTGTATAACGAGGGTGCCCACTGTATTTCTCCCGATGGAAAATACCTGTTTTTTACGGGCTGTAACCGCCCGGATGGATTGGGGAGTTGTGATATCTACGTATCCCGCCGGGAGGGTGGTTTTTGGGGCGCTCCTTATAATATTGGAGCTCCCGTCAACAGCGGCGGCTGGGAAGCGCAACCCGCACTGGCAGCAGATGGACGCACGCTCTATTTCGTGAGCAACCGGCGCGGCGGACAGGGTGGCTACGACATTTGGAAATCACAGCTTCAAGGGGATGGCCAATGGGGAGCGCCGGTAAACCTTGGCCCCGCGGTCAATACAAGCTACGACGAGAGTTCACCCTATATCCATGCGGACAACCGCACCCTGTACTTTGCGTCAGATGGATGGCCCGGATTCGGGGAGAAAGACATTTTCCGAAGCCAGCTGGATAGTGCCGGTAAGTGGCAGGAGCCGACC
>Ga0182737_1001466_pt1 | contig 23077 bp, 29 predicted proteins | sample eDN5th30CBELigOP_FD_128878 | JGI IMG/M metagenome (GOLD analysis project Ga0182737, IMG submission 128878) | Enriched Organic Plus compost microbial communities from Emeryville, California, USA - eDNA 5th pass 30_C BE-Lig OP (version 2) (version 2) ...
AGCCGCATCCGCAAGGAGACCATCGCCGCCGAGGACATATTGCACGACCTCGGCGCCTTTTCGATCATCTCATCCGACAGCCAGGCCATGGGCCGCGTCGGCGAGGTGCTGATCCGCACCTGGCAGACTGCGCACAAGATGAAGGTCCAGCGCGGACGTCTGCCGGAGGAAACCGGCGACAACGATAACTTCCGCGTCCGCCGCTACATCGCCAAATACACGATCAACCCGGCCATCGCGCAGGGGCTTTCGAAGCATGTCGGCTCCGTCGAGACCGGCAAGCGCGCCGATCTCGTCCTGTGGAACCCCGCTTTCTTCGGCGTCAAGCCGGACATGGTGCTGGTCGGCGGCACCATCGCGGCAGCCCCCATGGGCGATCCGAACGCCTCGATCCCGACGCCCCAGCCGATGCACTACCGGCCGATGTTCGGCAGCTACGGGCGCGCTCCCGCGCTCTCCTCCGTCACCTTCGTCAGCAGGGCGGCGCTGGAGGGCGGCCTGAAGGCGCGCCTTGGCGTCACCAAGGACATGGTGGCCGTCGAGAACACCCGCGGCGGCCTTTCCAAGGCCTCGATGATCCTCAACGACGCGACCCCGCATATCGAGGTCGATCCCGAAACCTACGAGGTGCGCGCCGACGGGGAGCTGCTCGCCTGCGAGCCCGCGACCGTGCTCCCCATGGCGCAGCGCTACTTCCTGTTCTGAAAGGGTCGGCCTTGCCCTACCGCTCCACCGAAATCCTGAAACCCGACGACGCCCGCACGCCCATCGACGTGGTCGTCCTGGCGCACGACCAGCGCCATGTGCGCCGCAAGCTCCTGCACATGCAGCATGACGACGTGGTCATGCTCGACCTCAAGGCGCCGGTGCTGTTGGCCCATGGCGACCTCATCCTCACGGAGACGGGAGAGACCGTCGAGGTGATCGCGGCGGAGGAGCTGCTTTACGAGGTGACCCCGAAGGACAGGCTGCATCTCGTCGAGCTTGCCTGGCATCTCGGCAACCGCCACCTTCCGGCGCAGATCGAGGAGACACGCATCCTGATCCTGCGCGATCACGTCATCCGCGACATGCTGACGGGGCTCGGCGCATCGGTCCGCGAGATATCCGAGCCTTTCCATCCGCTGCGCGGCGCCTATCACGGCCACCATCACCACCGCCATGACTGAAACGGCCGATCTCGTCCGGCTGATGACCTGGCTGTCGCCCGCCTTCCCGGTCGGCGCCTTCTCCTATTCCGGCGGGCTGGAACAGGTCGTGGCGGATGGCGACGTGCGGGATGCCGGGACCTTGAAGGACTGGCTCGAAAGCCTCCTTGCCTATGGCACGCTCTGGACCGACGCCGTGCTGTTCGCCGAGGCGCATAACGCCTTGGCCGACGATGAGCGGCTGGCGGAGGCCGCGGCGCTGGCGGAGGCCCTGTCGGGCTCGGCGGAGCGGCATCGCGAAACCATGCTGCAGGGCGGGGCCTTCCTTTCGGCCGCGGCGAACTGGCCGCATCCGGTTCTCGACCGTCTCGGCGGGGCGGCGGCCTATCCGGTCGCGGTCGGCGCGGTGGCGGCGGCTCATGGCGTTGCGGCGGAGGCGGGGCTTGCCGCCTATTTGCATGCCGTCGCGTCGAACCTCGTCTCGGTCGCCATCCGCTGCGGCGTCATCGGCCAGAAGGACGGCGTTGCGGTGCTGGCGGGACTGGAGGCGCAGATCCTGGCGTCGGCGGCAAAGGCCGCTGCCTCCACGCTGGACGATCTTGGAACCACGACGCTGCGCGCGGAGATCGCCAGCCTTCGCCACGAGACTTTGCCGACGCGGCTCTTCCGCTCGTGAGAAGGCTGCAAACCCGGATTTTCAGGAGGTGGGAATGACATCGAAGAACGGTCCCTTGCGCGTCGGCATCGGCGGTCCCGTCGGCTCCGGCAAGACGGCGCTGACAGAAAAGCTCTGCAAGGCGATGCGCGGGCACTATTCCCTCGCCGTCGTCACCAACGACATCTACACCAAGGAGGATGCCGAGGCGCTCATGCGCATGCAGGCGCTGCCCCTTGAGCGCATCGTCGGCGTGGAGACCGGCGGATGCCCGCACACGGCGATCCGCGAGGACGCTTCGATCAACCTGCAGGCCATCGCCGATCTCAACCGGCGTTTTCCCGATCTCGACGTGGTCTTCATCGAATCGGGCGGCGACAATCTCGCGGCGACTTTCTCGCCCGATCTTGCGGACCTGACGATCTATGTCATCTCGGTCTGCCAGGGCGAGGAGATCCCGCGCAAGGGCGGGCCCGGCATCACCCGCTCGGACCTCCTCGTCATCAACAAGAAGGATCTCGCGCCCCATGTCGGCGCCGATCTTAACGTCATGGAGCGGGACGCGACGCGCATGCGCGCAGGGCGCCCCTTCGTCTTCTCCGACATGAAGCGCGCAGACGGCGTGGACCGCATCGTCGATTTCCTGCGCATCCAGGGCGGATTGTGAGGGAAGGATGCGGGGCCGCCCGAGCGGCGTCGCATTTTGTCGATAACGTCCTGAAAGGCTTGCGAGATCGTCATATATGGACGATCTTCCTGCATAGATGAGATGCCGGGGTCGACGCCCCACAAGGAGGGCGCCGATGTATCGTGTCTGGAACTATGTTACCGACTACTCGCTGATGCTGATCGGCGGCGCGGTGATCGCGCTGCTTTGGGCCAATACGGCGCCCGACAGCTACCACGCCCTCGTGCATTTCCAGTTGTGGGCCGGCGGGCCGGTCGGTGTGCTGGAAGCCCATGAGGGCGTGCCGCAGCGGGTCATGACCCTGCATTTCCTCTTCAACGACGGGCTGATGGCCTTCTTCTTCGCCATCGCCGCCAAGGAGGTCTGGGAGGCCGTGGCGCTTCGCGACGGTGCGCTTCGCGGCCGCAAGGCGCTGACGCCGCTGATCGCGACCGTCGGCGGCATGGCAGGCCCCGTCGTCGTCTATCTCTGCCTCGCCATGGCTCTTGGCGTTCTTGCGGATGTCTCGCGCGGATGGGCCATCCCGACGGCCACCGATATCGCGTTTTCCTATCTCGTCGGGCGGATGGTCTTCGGCGCCCGTCATCCGGCGATCGGCTTCCTGCTTCTCCTCGCCATCGCCGACGATGCCGGCGGGCTCGCCATCCTTGCGATCTTCTATCCGTCGGGCGAGGTGGCGCCGGCCTGGCTTTTCCTCTCGCTCGCCGCGGCGCTGGGCGTCTTCTTCCTCGCCAATGTGCTGCCGCGCCGGCTCGACCGGGGTAACCAGGACCGGCCTCGTTCCACCTGGGTGCGCAAGACGCTGGGGTTCTGGCCCTGGGTGCTGGCGGGTGCACTGAGCTGGTACGCCTTCCAGATGGCCGGCCTGCATCCGGCGCTCGGCCTGTTGCCCATCGTGCCCACCATTCCGCATGCGGAGCGGGAATTCGGCGTTTTCGCCGAGGAGGAGCGTTACCAGACCGACCTGCTCAACGTGATCGAGCATGGCCTGAAGGTGCCCGTGCAGTTCGTGCTGTTCGGCTTCGGGCTGCTCAATGCCGGCGTCGAGTTCTCGACCATTTCCGAGCCCACCTGGCTGGTGCTTCTCGGGCTGATCATCGGCAAGCCCCTCGGCATCACCCTGTTCGGCTGGATTGCGGCCTATCCGCTGCGCCTCGGCTTGCCGCAGGGCATGGAGATACGCGACCTGCCCGTCGTCGGCTGCGTCGCTGCCATCGGGTTCACCGTCGCGCTGTTCGTGGCCTCGGTCGCCTTCCCGGCAGGGCCGGTTCAGGACGCGGCGAAGATGGGGGCTTTGTTCAGCCTTGTCAGCGCCGTCATCGCCATTGCCGCCGGTCGTATCTGCAGGGTGCGCCGGAGCGTGTAGCGGCGCCGGGCATAGTCATCCGCCCCTGGCTAGGTACCCGGGGCTGCCTGGTCCGCGCTCTTTTCGGCGGCGCGGCGCGCGCGGATCGCGGCGGCGATGAAGACGCGGGAGAGCCCGTGGTAGAGCGGCTCGCGGGAAAGGATGCGGGAGGTGAGATAGCCGAGCATGGAGACGGCCATCAGCGGGATGACGGCGTCATGGTCGCCGGTCATTTCGAGGATGATGACGAAGGCCGTCATCGGCGCCTGCACGACGCCGGCGAAATAGCCCGCCATGCCGAGGACCGCCGCAAGCGCGACGCTGGTGCCGAGAAGCGAGCCGACCGTGCTGCCGAGGCCGGCGCCGACCGAGAGGGAAGGGGCGAAGATGCCGCCCGGTATGCCGGACAGCATGGAGAGGAACCCCGCCGCGAACTTTTCCACGAAGAAGAGGAGGGGAAGGGCCTCGCCCTGCACCGCGCTCCTGGCCTCGGCATAGCCCGTGCCGAAGGTGCGCCCGCCCGAAACGACGCCGATGAAGGCGATGGCGAGCCCGCAGCAAAGCGCGAACAGCACCATGCGCTTCGTCGGCTCGGGCTGGGCCCAGCGGCGGATGCGCTGGCCGAAATAAAGGGCAAAGCCGCTGAAGGCCGCGCCGAGCGCGCCCCCGCCGATGCCGCACACGAGGACGAGGCACCAGTCGGTGAGGTCGGTCGGGGCGACCGACGTGGAGCCGAAATACTGGTAGCTGCCCGAAATGCCGAGCGCGGCAAGGCCAGAGAGGATGACGGCGGCGAGCACGAAGCCGTTGGCGCGCGCCTCGTAGGTGCGGCTCATCTCCTCGATGGCGAAGACGATGCCGGCAAGCGGCGTGTTGAAGGCGGCGGCGATGCCGGCGGCCGAGCCGGCGAGGATGAGGCCGCGCGCCTGCGCCATGCCGCCGAAGCGCGCGACGGCCAGCATGATGGAGGCGCCGACCTGGACCGTCGGGCCTTCGCGCCCGATGGAGGCGCCGGAAAGAAGGCCGAGCACGGTCAGCATGATCTTGCCGAAGGCGACGCGCAGGGACAATAGCCTGCTGCGGTCCTCGTCATCCTTCAGGTGCCGCGCGGCGATTGCCTGCGGGATGCCGCTACCCTGCGAATTCGGGAAAAACCGGATCGCCAGATAGGCCGAGAGCGCAAAACCGGCGGGTGTGAGGAGGAGCGGCAGCAAGAAGCTCCATTCGGTGGCCGCCGTCGTATGCGCGAAAGCGCGCTGGGCAAGATCCGCGAGCTTGGCAAAGCCAACGCTGATCACGCCGGTCGCCAGCGCCCCGCACCAGAAGACAAGGCGCGGGCGCCAGAGCGAGAAGGATCCCCAGAAGACGCGGGAGCGCCGGAGCAGTTTCGATTTGCGGTATAGATCGGCCATCCGGGCTTTCGGTTTGCGCTGGACCGGCGGCAGCCCGGTTTCCGGGCCATGCCATGAGCGTGCCGTTCTTGCACAAGTCCGGGCCGAGCGACACCCTTTTTTTGCTGCGCGCCGTCTGCCTTGTCCTCAGGCGCCCGATCCATCCCGGTGCCGCGCCCGCCGGGCGATCAGGGCGTCGATGGAGAAAAGCCCCGGGCCCCGCGCGGCGATGAAGAGGAGGCAGGCGGCCCATGTGCCGTGCGTCGGCCATGCATCCGGATAAACGAAGATCTCGATCACCAGCGTCATCGCCAGGAGCGCCAGCGCGGATAACCGGCTGGCAAGCCCGACGACGAGGAGGACCGGGAAGACATGCTCGGCGAAGGCTGCGAGATGCGCGGCAAGCCAGGGATCGATCAGCGGCAGCCTGTACTCGTTCTCGAAAAGATAGACTGCGCTGTCAGAGACCGACCAGCCGTCCAGCTTCGTTTCGCCGGATCGCCAGAAGACGCCGGCTATGGAAAGGCGCGCGACAAGGGCGATGACGTCGCTCGGGATATGGCCGAGCGCCTGTATCGCCCGTTCGACAAGGCGATGCAGCAGCGATACGGCGAGGTCAGGCATGGTCGCGGTCTTCATCGTCTTGGTCCTTCCTGATGGCTGTGAAGGCTCCGGCACGGAGCAGGATTGCGAGATTTGCGGAAAGGTCGAAGGCGGCATCGGCTGCCATGGCCGTGCTCGCGGCTTCGGCAAGGGGGCGACCTTGCGCCAGATGGGCGAAGAAGGGCACGCCGGCGGGCGGAAGCGGCACGACCTCGACGATCATGTGGGGCCGGACCACCAGCGCGTCCTGGCCCCGCCAGTCCGCAACGGGTTCGACAGGACGCTCGCCGGCGTTCATCGCCCAGATCGTTACCGCCGGATGGGGCGAGGAGAGGACCGAGAGGGACGGCTGGGGAACGAGGACGAGACCGCCCAGCCGGTCGGGGGCGATCTCGGCGAGAACCTGCGGATCGAGCGGCGCGGCGTCGGCTGCATGATAAGCGCGCGTGCGGGCCGCTTCGATGCGCATGACATCCGCGAGATAGGCGATCTCCCGCGCCGGCTCGAAGTTCGCCGCGAAATCCGGAAAATCTTCGCCATAGGCCAGAAGCAGCGGCGAGCGCGGCGGATTAAAGTGGATGAAGACCGCGGCCATCGCCCGGAAGAAGTCGGTCCCGACGATCCGCTCGGCCGCGGGAAACCGCGTGGCAAGCGCGCCCGTGAGGCTGGCCGAGACATTGTTGCGGTAGACGCCGTAGCGCCGCTCCGGCGAGGGCGAATTCCAGGCCGTGACGCCGGCGGGCGGCGGCGTCGCCTCCAGGAGACCGGCGGCGAAGGCGCTCTGGGTGGCGTCCGACATGGTTCAGGCCGCCCTTTGCCGCGCGGCCGCGTCGATCATGCGCTGCGCGGCGGCGGCTTCGCCCCGCAGCACCGGCCAGGCGGGCACGTCATTGTCCCATTCGATGAGGCTGGCGACCGGCCCCGTCCGGCTGATGACCGTCTCGTAAAGCACCCAGACGGGATCCTTCACCGGCATGTCGTGGCTGTCGATGAGGAGCGGCGCGCCGAGCTCGTCCACCGTTTTTGAATGGCCGCCGAGGTGGATCTCGCGCACCGCCTCCAGCGGGAAGCGGGCGATGTAGTCGCCTGGGTCCAGATTGTGGTTCGTCGCGGCGACGAAGACGTTGTTGACGTCGAGCAGCAGGCCGCAGCCGGTGCGCCGGGCGACCTCGGCGAGGAAGGCCGTCTCCTCGATCGTGCTTTCCGAAAACAGGACATAGGTGGCGGGATTTTCGAGCAGCATCTGCCGGCCGAGGGTCTCCTGCACCTCATCGACATGGTCGGCCACGCGGTCCAGCGTTTCCTGCGTATAGGGCAGCGGCAGGAGGTCGCTGAGGAAGACGCTGTCATGCGTCGACCAGGCGAGATGCTCGGAAAAGCTCTCGGGCCGGTAGCGCTCGCAGAGCGTCTTCAGCCGGGCAAGATGGGCGCGATCGAGCGGCTGCATGGAGCCGATGGAGAGGCCGACGCCGTGGACCGAGAGGGCATAATCCTCCCGCAGCCGGCCAAGCTGGGCATGCGGCGGACCGCCGGCGCCCATGTAGTTCTCCGCATGGACCTCGAAGAAGCCGATGGGCTGCGGTTCGGCGATGATGGCGGCGAAATGCTCGGGCTTGAAGCCGGCACCGGCGCGCCGGGGCAGGGCGGAGGGGATCATGATGAAGCCTTTCGACGGGAGAAGCGACGGCGCCATGAAGGCGCCGTCCGGTGGGGCGGGTGCAGGCCTCAGGCCGGTGCCATGCCCTGTTCCAGCATGCCGTGGCCGGCCGGCGTTTTCATCGACTGGCAGGTGCCCTTGGGAACGAGCTTGAAGACGTTCTGCTGGTAGTCGATCTTCGACGTGCCGGCGCAGGTCGTGCCGGCGCCTGCGGCGCAGTCGTTCTGGCCCTTGAGGGCGACGCCGTAGCACTTTTCCTTCGCGTCGTCGGCAGCAGCAGCCGGGGTGGCGACGGCGGCGAGCGCGGAAGCGAGCGAACCGGCAAGGGCGAGGGTGGCGATCGTGGTCTTCATCTTTGTCTCCGTTGATGGTCAGCCCCATTGGCTGTGCATTGCGGGCTACGGAGAGCGCCGTGCCTTCGTTACAGGCCTTGCGTCGCTTTCGCCTGCCGGCGGCTTGCCCGGCGGGCGGTAGTGTTGGAAAAAAGAATCGTCAAATCACAGGCTTGCGGTCGTTACGGAAATCTTTGCTTCCATGCGGTAACAAAATCGTGTTCCCCGGCGTAGGGCAAGAAACAGTGACACAGTCAGCGCGTGAAGAGGAATGGGCGAACTGGTTGCGCCTTGCCATAAAGGGCGATGCGCAGGCCTATAGCCGTTTCCTTTTCGCGGTGACGCCGCATCTCCGCGCCATGGCGCGGCGTCGCTGCGGCCTTTATGGCGCGCCCCTGAGCGAGGCAGAGGACGTGGTTCAGGAAGTGCTGCTCGCCATTCACCTCAAGCGCGGCACCTGGGATCCGGCCCGCCCGCTCGGCCCGTGGCTCACGACGCTGGTGCGCAACAAGCTGATCGACAGCCTGCGCCGCCGGGGCCGGCAGAAGAACGTGCCGATCGACGATGTCTGCGATTTCCTGGAGGCGGCGGACGAGACGAATGAGGCGGCCGACCGGATCGACACGGAAACGATGCTCGCCCGGCTGAAGGAGCCGCAGCGCGATATCGTCCGCTCGATCTCCATCGAGGGGGAGGGCATCCGCGAGACGGCGGCGCGGCTGAAAATGACGGAAGTGGCCGTGCGCGTCGCCCTTCACCGGGCGCTGAAATCGCTGGCCGCCCTCTACCGGAGCGAATGACATGAAGACCGATGACCTGATCACGCTGTTGGCGCAAGATGCCCCTGTCGGCCAGAGCTACGGCCGCGCATTTGTGCTCGCGCTAGGTATTGGCATCGCCGTCTCGGCGGTTCTCCTCTTTGCCACTGTCGGCATCCGCCAGGATATGGCAAGCGCCGTGGCGACCACGCGTGTGCTCTTCAAGATTACCGTCACCTCTGTTCTCGCTGTCATTGGCGCGCGGCTCGCCATGCGCATCGGCCGGCCTGGGGCGGAAACGCGCGGCCCCGCGCTGCTGCTCGCCGTGCCCATTCTTATGCTCGGCGCCGCGGTCGTCGCCGAGCTCGTCGCGCTGCCGACGGGTGCCTGGCGGACGAACCTTCTCGGCCGGAACGCGTTGTTCTGCCTCTTCTTCGTACCGGTCCTTTCGCTCGCCCCCCTCACGGGGCTCTTTTGGGCGCTGAGGAGAGGTGCGCCGGAAAATCCAACCTTTGCGGGCGCCACGGCCGGGCTTGCCGCCGGCGCCATCGCCGCGGCTGTCTACGCCTGGCATTGCCCAGACGACAGCCCGCTCTTCCTTGCGGCCTGGTACACGATCGCCATCGCCGGCGTCTCCCTGACCGGTGCGCTTGCCGGCCGTAGCTGGCTTCGCTGGTAATCGCATAGGTCAAACGGCATTTCATTGGTTTGACGCAGATCATCGCGGCCGCCTCGCGCCGGGATTAGCCTTTCGACGTCTGGCAACGAGACCAGTGAAGGAGCTTGCACATGTCATTCAAGACCATCCTCGCGCTTATTGGTACTACGGCGAGCGAAGCGGACCTCGACAAAGCCATCACGCTTTCGGCCGAGTTGGAGGCGCATCTTTCGGTGGTTGCACTGCGGACCGCGATATCGACGTTTGGCGTGGACTACCCGGCCGCCGCGGCTTGGCTGGATGCACGTCAGAAGGAAATCGATGAGTTGGTCGACGTCCGCCGCAAGGCGGAAGATCGCTGCCAGAAAAGCGGCCTCTCCTTCGATGTGGACCATATTTACGATGACCGCTTCATCATCGAAAGTAATATCGGCATACGCGCCATCTATGCCGATGCGGTGGTTATGGGAGCGGGGGTTCGTTCCGACAATGAATTGCGCAAAGCCGCTGTTAACGCGGCGGCTTTCGATGCTGGGACACCGCTCATCCTCATGCCGAGTGTGCGGCCGACGTCGCTCAAGCCGAGGAACGTGCTCTTGGCCTGGAACTCGCGCCCGCAGGCGGCAAGTGCCGCAAAGGCCGCCGCCGGCATGCTGGCGGGCGCAGATGCCGTCCACCTCGTGATCATCGATCCAGATGCCTCGTACTTCGCCAACGGCGGAGTGCCGGGCGCCGATATGGCAGCGTTCCTGTCCCGGCACGGTGCAAAGGTCTTCATTGAGCAGCTTGCGAGTGGAGAGCGGGCCACGCAGGACGTCATCCGCCGGCATGCGATGGAGCTGGGCTGCGACATGATTGTCATGGGTGCCTACGGTCATTCGCGCCTGCGCGAGCGTGTATTTGGAGGCGTCACCGCGTCGATCCTCGAAGATTGCGACGTGCCGGTCTTCCTGGTGCGATGACGACAAAGGACTGGACCGTTGCGAAAACGCCATAGGAGCATACAATGCCGGAAGGCGATAAGATGACGACCGCGCATGCAGCACCACCCCTTGCCTGGCCGACGATCGGCACGGAACCGTTCCTCCGTGCCCCGTTCGAGATCGTCGTGGCAATGCAACGCTACTGGCTGGTCGCAGCCTCGCAGCTGCTTCAAAACCAGGCCGCGCATCTGCAGAACCTTGCCGAGTGCAACGATCCCCTGACTATGCTGGTCTGCCAGACCGAGCTGGCCGAAAAGTCCGTTGCGGCCGGCCTCGACGTTCTTCGGCGCGGTGTCGACACGGTCGCGGAGAGCGCAGGCACGCCACCTGCGGCGCCGAACCAATAGGCTATCGGAACGAACATGCTTGCGCCAATGTCGCTCAGCGAACGGGATATCACCGGTCGCAACATCCGCTCGCCTCGACAGCATGGCATTGTCAGTGGTCTGGGCCCGTTCCAGAGCGTGTAGAACAGGGCAGACTGAATTTCTCGCCGCTGCCGGCCTGCCATCTATCCTCGCGCGTCCACGCGCCCCGGTTGGGCGGATCACGTCAACGGACGGCGAGTGTCGTAGTACCATCGTCACGGGGTGGAACCCTTTGACGGCCGCTTGCCCGTTTGGGTGCCGATCTTGAGACAGCGTGAACCCGTGAGGCAGATTGAATTCCAATCTCGTTCTTTTTCCGGTGCCGCTTTCGCCTTGCATGGGAAGGATGTCCACAGGTTGCCGAGAAGCGATAGGGGCATCTGCCACTCGGCTATCCGGACATCCTCTCCATGATCGAACTGGTCAGACGCAACAGTTCCCCCCAGATCCCTCCCCAAAGCATGGCGCAATCACCTTGGGGATCAGAACGCTGGATACAAACACCGCAAACCTAGATGCAATCCACCTCCTCATTGCCAAGGGACGCCGTACCTCGTTCCAAGACCTCCCATCGCCAAGCGAAGGAAGTGGCGTGCGGCGATGAAGAGAACTGCCATCTCTACCGCTCCGGCGATAACCCCATAGTCTGTTCCATGCGACGCATGCACTCGTCGTTGCCAACAAAGCGATAGGCGCTATAGACGGCAAGCCCAAATTCCTCGTCGCCGACGAGGGTAGTGCTGGCTGACTGCATGTTTCCAAAGCGCCCTCGCAGATCGTTCCATTGATTGAAGACCTGACGCTCCTCGTCAATGACGGTGCGCTTGAACAGGCGGTCGCTGCTGGCAGCGGGCGTATGCGCCACGTCGACTCTCTCATCCGGTTCGCCAAACTCTCGGGTCATCTTGGCCGTGATCCCGGCAAACAACTGTCGAGTAAGGGTGCCCTGTTCGTCGTCCTCGATATAGGGCGTGACGGCGACCAGGTTACAGATGCCGATATCCCGGACGAAGGCGAGGATATATTGCTGGTAATCTGGGTCAGGCTGGGGAAGCGTCGCGCACACATATTGCCCAGTCGAATCCGGCGGATTTTCCGCAAGCGGTTCGCAGTTCAATGCTGAAGGCAGGGCTGATTGCGTGACGCCGAACGGCCTGAACATCCGGACATCTCCAGGCTGCTGAATTGCCAGTGACGCTGCAACGATCGCGAGAAAGCCGAAGTACGCTGCCATGGAACTGCTTGAAAACCTTTTCGATTTGATGCGGGCAATCGCCGGCCCCAAAGCAATCGACACCAGGGCAGGTGTTGCGACGGCATATCAAAACGGCGCGATGGAAGCCATCGCGCCGCGATCTGCTCCCGCGAAAAATTCCCGTGTGGGTCAGCCGCCGAAACCGAAGCCGGGGCAGCCCTGTCGAGGCCCCCATGATGCATTGGATGCCTTATGCGTGGCAATCGACCAGCGGCGGATGAGATGGATAATTGACGCTGACATCCAGAACTTCTTTGGGGCGGCCAGCCAGGAATGGCTCGTTCGCTTCTTGGAATACAGGATTGGCGACAAGCGCGTCATATGCCTGATCCGCAAATGGCAGAAGGCGGGCATCCTCGAAGACGGGATAGTGAGCGTAGATGACAAGGGAACGGGACAGGGCTCGGTGGTCTCACCACTGCCCGGGAACATTTACCTGCATTACGCGCTCGACCTGTGGGCCAAACGCTGGCGACAGCGCAAGGCCACAGGCGACATGATCATAGTGCGTTATGCCGATGACCTGATCGTCGGTTTCGAGCGCGAGGTCGACGCTCGTCGCTTCCTCGCTGCGATACGCTCGAGGCTTGAGGCTTGAGGAGTTCATGCTGTCGCTCCATCCGGAAAAGACCCGTCTGATTGAGTTTGGCCGCTTTGCGGCGGTCGATCGCAAGAAGCGCGGGCTCGGCAAACCGGAGACCTTCGCCTTCCTGGGGTTCAAGTTCATCTGCAGGAAAACACGCAAAGGGCACTTCCAGCTTCAGCGGAAGACCCGAGGCGACCGCATGCGGGCGAAGTTCACGCTCATCGACATCAAGGCGGACCTGCGGCGGCGGACGCACTGGCCGGTTCCCAACAGAGAAAATGGCTGAGGCAGATCGTCGGCGGGCACTGCGCCTACTTCGCGGTTCCAACGAATATCCGAGCGCTCACGGCGCTCCGGTGTCGGCTGATTGGTCTCTAGCGGCGATGCCCACAGCGGCGCAGGTCAGAGGGCCGACATCACGTGGGAACGGAGCGCGCGGTTAGCCAACGACGACCTACCCGAGCCTTGCATCCTTCATCCATGAGTTTCGAGAACGTTGCCGGCGTCGACGAAGCGAAGCTTGAGCTGATGGAAATAGTGTCTTTTCTGAAGGATAAAGACAAATATGGCCGCCTCGGCGCCCGCATTCCGAAGGGAATCCTGCTTGTCGGGCCGCCCGGTACCGGCAAAACCCTGCTGGCGCGGGCGGTAGCCGGGGAGGCCGGCGTGCCGTTCTTTTCGATTTCCGGGTCGGAATTCGTAGGGATGTTTGTAGGCGTTGGGGCTGCTCGCGTGCGCGATCTCTTCGAACAGGCGCGAAAGGCGGCCCCATGTATCATCTTCATCGACGAGCTGGATGCGCTCGGCCGAGCGCGCACGCCTTTCAGCGGCTTTGGCGGTGGCGACGAGAAGGAGCAGACGCTCAATCAGTTGCTCTCCGAACTCGACGGGTTCGACCCGCGCGTCGGCATCGTTCTTCTGGCGGCCACCAATCGACCGGAAATACTCGACCCGGCATTGACACGCGCCGGACGTTTCGACCGCCAGGTCGTGCTCGACCGGTCGGACCGCAAGGGACGCGAGGCGATCCTCAGAGTGCACATGAAGCAGGTGAAGACAGCGCCAGGACTGGATATTGGCGATATCGCGGGCATCACGCCCGGCTTTACCGGCGCCGATCTCGCCAATCTCGTCAATGAGGCAGCGATCTTCGCCACCCGGCGCAATGCGGAAAAGGTCGGTATGGCCGATTTTACGGACGCCGTTGAGCGCATTGTTGCCGGTGCCGAGCGGCGGGGTCGGCTGCTTCGACCCGAAGAACGGGAACGGGTCGCTTGTCATGAAATGGGCCACGCGCTCGCCGCCGCCTCGCTCTCAAGGACCGATCCCGTCCATAAAGTCTCGATCATTCCCCGGTCGATCGGCGCACTTGGCTATACGCTGCAAAGGCCGACCGACGACCGGTTCCTTATAACTGCCACTGAGCTCAGGGAGCGCATGGTCGTGCTGTTGGCTGGGCGAGCGGCTGAGGAGGTCGTCTTTGGCGAGGTTTCGACCGGCGCGGCAGATGACCTGGCTAAGGCCACGGAGATTGCACGAAAGAGCGTGACGCGCTTCGGCATGAGCGCCGCGCTGGGTCCAGTTGTCCTTGAGGCGGAAAAGCAGCAATGGCTCGGAGATGATCCCCGCTTGCAGACAAGGGACTTCGCTGAGGCCACAGCGCGCGAGGTGGATCTTGCGGTGCGCGCCATGTTGGAGGATGCGGTCGCTGCGGCGCGAGACCTGCTAAAAGCCCGCATTGACGATCTAGAGAAAGGAGCTCGCTTACTAATCGAGCGTGAGACTATAACACCCGACGACTTCGCACCGCTTCGGCGAACTGCAGAACGCGAATTCAGCGCTTTATCCCCAATTCGCGCGACAGTGTCCCGATCTACTTCGTGATCCTCACATCCTCGCGGTCCAGGGCATTTGCCCGCGCAAGCGATAGATGGCGCACGTGAAAGACCCTGCCACGCGCGCACCTCTCTCATCCCTCTTGCGTCATGTCCCGATTGCACCGCGTAACGTCATTGTCATTGTCATCGTCACCGAAATCTACGGCAAAGACAAGATTGACCCCGCAAATGCTGCCGTAACCCGCATGCCGAACGCGTGTAATTGACAGAGAACTTTTGCTGGCAAGGCTCGTGCATCGGTAGCCGTGGCAGTTGAAGTGGAACGCCAGATCGGCATGGAGCCCACCGGCTTGGGTCACAAATCCAAGGCCAGCGCGATGACGAGTTCAATGCCTTCGGGGCACTGAGCCGGCACTTTACAGGCTTTCACCATCCGGCACTACGTTGGCCGCCGGCCGTCCTGGGAAACTCAGCGACTTTTGCGGATTGGAATAGAAGCGGCCGCCTATTATCCGGACTTTCTTTCCTGTGACGTCGGTAATGTAGTGCACGGTCCTATCTTCGCCCAAAGCGTGGGCCTTGTGCAAATCGCCGCGGGCATGCACACTGAGCAGTCCTTCTGCGCCAAGGCAGGTCCCCGGCACTGTACAAAGACAGACGGTAATCGCCAGACTAGTCATGGGAAAGCGGATATGCCCGAGCATCGTTCTCCTCTCAGGTTGGCGGTTGCAACAGCCGATATATGGCAGTGAGGTGGCCGATAAAGGGGTTTGACGATCAACGGCGTTCACGAGTATGTGACAATTTTGTCAGGGCCTTGGCGCCGGTTGACCCAACGTTCGTCTGTAAGGCCTGTTCGACATCGTCGTTGCCAAAATGGACGCCACGCCTAAGCTTGACGCCCCTGCCAGCCAACGCCTCCCGGGCCTTGCGTGGACATCACACGCAAAAAACGCTCCATTAGAACAGTTGCTCGATTCCCAGCTGCGCTGAGCGAGCTCCTCTCGCGGCCGTGATCACAAAGGAAACGATGACATACGCTTGGGGTGTATGACACTATATCGATATGCGCAGCGTTGCCCGAACGCAGCCGCTCTCGCACTGACGAAAACCATGATAGCAAGCCTCGTGTCTATCGACAATTCCTAGGCCTCGGACGCTCTGCGAGCGTAGAACGCTCTGGCGCTTGCCTCCACGATCAAGCGATGATGACGAGCGTCATACATTGCGGCTGGAAAGGTCTCAATTAGATATCGACCGAAGGCCTCTCGAGCGCCTTCAGAAGGATCGAACCATCTTTGTCGAGTGATATCATCGAAAAGATCCTTGAGGGCGTTCAATTCCTCGGGCTGGAACGTGGTCTTCTCAGAAAGATGGTTCATTCCGGCAGTCTCCCTTGGCCCGGCGAAGTGACGCCGCTCGCTAATTTTCGCTATGGTGCAGGCCTCCAACACATCGGCTTAGACATCCTCACATTGTAATGACCGACGCGCAATAAACTATGACATACCGGTTTAGGTGGGCACGCGCCGCATTAAGGCTCCCAACAAGAAGCGAGTAGATCACGAATACGGATGAAGGCGGTGTAAAGGAGATGCAGAACGAACTGCCAGCGGCAGGGGGATAGCGTTCGTGCATCGGCGTTCGTGCAGAACAGCCGCGACGTCAAAAGTCGCGTCATAGACGACATATAAGCAGCGTCGTGATTTTCGATCCTCTGGAGGCCGAACGGGCAATGGCCAACCGTTCGTCATCCGTCGTGCGCGCGCGGGCGTAGGCTTCGCAGATGTCCTCAAAGCCCCTCCGAAGCGGGCGTCCATAAGTTCTTGCCTGTTGAGGCGACCGAATGCGCGCCGTCTGTCGGATAGCCAGACGGAAGTTTTCCAATGCCATCGACACGATGAGGACTTGGGGAGCCACTAACCTAGCTCTTCGTCCGATTCCACGTCGACAGCGTCCAAAGCGGCATATTCTACCTGCCGAAACCGTTGATACTGCGTATCGGCGCGATAATCGCCGCCGCGTTGGCTGGCGATGCGCCCGATGGCCACGCGGAGGCGCAGGGTCTGCTCTCCGGCTATGGCTGTGAACAGGTCGGTGTCTCCATGCCAGAAGGGAGCCGCACAATCGGCGATTGGGCGGCAGCCCGACGAACGAAGCCATCAGAGCTGATGAGGTTGTATCGTTACACGTGCGGAGGCAGCGTCAGGAAAGCATTCGCCGGGCAATCAAGCCAAAAAAGGGCTCAGCGATGGAATGGCGAGATATAGGTGGCACAGCAGCTGTCGGGATGCCAATAACCACCGCCACCTGTTCAATATTCGCGGTCAGGAGTGATCCGTTGGTCGGGACAAACGTAAAAGCGAGGCATGGTAAATTTGAAGGTGTGAAATGAATGACGAACGCAGCGTGAACATCATCTACGACGTTGTGAACAAGGCAGTCTTTATTCAGTATGGGGGCCAATCGCACTATCTGGAAGGGCCGTACTGCAGCAGGAAGGTCGCCTTAGAAGCAGCAGCGTCATTCTGCAAATCAGCGGGGTGGAGCGCAGTAAACGGGCCCGCTGATACAAACACGCAGGGGTAAAGCGCGCACTTCCCGCGTTCCTGAGACGTGAATCCCGAACAGAAAAACGCGGATGCAAAGCGGATCGTGCTGGATTGCAATACACGCAAATGATCTGCGCCGCCTTCTCCTGCCCGTTAAGGCGTTATGCGATCGCAATGTAGCTCCAGGGTCGTGCATCGCCGCGCAAAGAGTACCGGAGATTGCGACCGCATATTGGCTTTCACCTGCTATGGCTGACAAACTTTGCTCGAAAATGACCGCAATACCCAAGCCTGCTTTGATCCGGAACGCTCTTACCAGCGTGATGCTTATCAATGATCCACGATTAATAAACCGGTTCGCCCGAACCAGTGCCAATTGGCGGTAAGCATCGATCTCCACGCAGCCGGCCTACGCGGAATCCGAATGGTCGGTGCGGGCGTCGCCTGCTTTGGAATACGTCAGCCCGAACGCAAGGGGTTGAGCGAAGCCTCAAGGACGGTGACAGAGCAAATGGTGATCAGCGTGATAGGCTTCACCTTTGTGGCAGAGTCCTTGCGCAGCTGGAGGTCACGAATTCTTCTTAACTGGTCTATCGACCTATAAGATTGCGTCGGGACAATGATATGTATAACCAGTCGGATTGAGTATGATCAGCCGCATCATTAACAATATAAAGCGGAACACTGCTGCAGCAAGCCGGATAGACGTCGGGGGATATAGTCTAAACAGTCTTCTTCTTGAGGCCGTTGGTCGAACGGAACTTAAGTCCGTTGTGTTTATACATGGCGCGAGCACAAGCCTTTCCGATCCACTTTTGTCTTTTCGCGCAAAGTTCGAAGGCAGAGCACAGATTTTGTTCGTCGATCGCCCGGGACACGGGGCGTCAGATCAGGGAAGTGCAACGAACGTCCTTCCCGACGGGCAGGCTGACGCCGTCGCGACGTTGATGGAAAAGCGAGGAATGCGGCGAGCAATAATTGTTGGGCACTCGTTCGGCGGAGCGGTAGCGGCTGCCCTTGCTCTGCGCCACCCCGAGAAGGTGACCGGGTTGGTATTTCTCTCGCCCGCGCTGTACCCTTGGTCCGGTGGGGTGGCCTGGTACTACAGTGCCGCCTGTGTGCCTGTTCTAGGTTATGCGTTCAGCATCCTCATTGTGCCCTTCCTGGGGCTAATGGCTATCAACCGTGCCACGAAAGCCGTCTTCGCACCGCAGGCGCCTCCGAGACGGTACATCTGGAAGACGCGGGCATTGCAGGCAATCACCCCGGCAAAGTTCAGGCACAACGCGAAAGAGATTGTCGCGCTGAGCAGTTGGGCCGAGGCCGCTAGCACAAGCTACACAAGGATACATGTTCCGACCGTAATAATAACAGGAGACAAGGATGCAATCGTCTCGCCTGAAGTTCACGCACGACAACTTTCACGCGATATCGCCGGATCGAAGTTGATTGTAGTGCCGGGGATTGGTCACAAGTCGGACTTTTGCGCAGGCGATCTGGTCGTGGCGGCAATTGAAGATATCTCGGCCGAAACGGGACCTGACGTCTGCGACAGGATGGCGTGAGCGGATAGACAGAGATGGAACCAAGGTGGCCTTCAAAACCGTGCGTGTGAAAACAAGCATGCCGGTACGCTCCCTTGGGTCCGCCAGGCCACGCGTGGACATTGTCGAGCGTCCCGAATGCCCATTGATACGAACCCCTGCTCGCGCCGGTCAATCATCGCAATCGATCCGTCCTGCTTCACGCGGGGCGAAGATTGTGTTCAGTGTCCGTCCCTCGAGGAAGCAACGACGAAAAACATGCTGAACATGAATGCTGTGATGATCATCGCTGACAGGATTACTGCTTTCATCAAGCCGATTGTCAGGCCGACTATGACCAGGAGAGCGAGCAGGGCAATGGAGAGAATTTTTTCCATGTGTTTCATCGTTTCCGAAACCAAGCCATGGCCGCTAAAGGACACTGTAGCGCGCTATCGTTCTTTGTCGCGCATCAAGCTGAAGGCATTTTGTCGGCGTTTCGGCGCTGCAAATCCCGAACCCCCTTGCAGAGGGGTTCGGGCGTGAACCTTCCAGGAGAGGGGGCAGGACACGGCAAATGAATGTCGGGGCGACACCATCGCCGGATCAGGGTCATCATGGCGATGGCCACGACATAAAGTCCCCTGAACGTCGATATGAACAGGGGACTTCCGTTTGTGCCGATCACGATCAGGGGAAACCGGCAGGAGCGATAAATGCCTATTCCTGGATCGTGTAAGTACTCAGTTCGCAGAGATTTTGCGTGTCGGTTGTCGTGTCAAGATCCTCGCCCTGAAATTCGAAGCGCATGTCGTACTCGCACACGCTGCGGCCATCAGCAATCGTGATTTCCATCGTTTCGCCGGGTTCGAGAACCTGGTCACCGAACACGTCGTCCTCCCATTTTTCGACGCCGACGGGCGATGTGTAGAAGTTATTCAGAACCGATCCGGTGCCATTTTTGAGCGTGAAGACGAGGTCGTCTGCACGCGCAACGCCGGTCATGGCGAAAACTGCGGCGGCGATGATCGGAAATGCGAATTTACTCATTTATTTTCAACCCTCTAAGCCCAATAGTGAGCTTTGGAGCTTAACCACCGGGATTCTTAACCCACGATGAATACGAGCGGGTCGAGCTCACATAAGGCGCATTGGCGAGAGGAATGTGCCGCGCCACGAACGCGGACGAGAAGAACCTGCTGGCGCCGCAAAGATCAGGACGCCGCCGACATACCCCCCACCGGCCGGCTACGGCACACCGAAACGTGCATTCTTCGTTCGTCTCAGATGGCTGTCACAAGCGCGCTTTGCGATCGTCGCCGACGCCATGATCTGCACGTGGCGCGCCTTTCGACAACACAAGCTTAATCCCCTCTTTGTAATGTTGCGCAGAGCAAAAACGGAGCGCTTTTATGGCAAGTCAATGCAAGGGGTGCCGCGACGGCGGCCCATTCGAACTACCATTTTCGATGGCGTTCCAACCTATCGTCGACATGCATACGGGAGAGATTTTCGCCCATGAGGCGCTGGTTCGCGGGCCAAGTGGCGAGGGCGCAGGATCTGTTCTCAGGATAGTCAAGGAAGAGAACCGCTATGTTTTCGACCAGCAATGTCGGGTCAAAGCGATAGAACTTGCCGCAAGGCTCTACGATCCTCGCCAGGACGTGAAGCTATCGATTAATTTCATGCCAAATGCCGTTTACGAGCCTCGCGCGTGTATTCGCGTGACACTCGATACGGCGATGAAGACCGGCTTTCCGCTCGATCGTATTATTTTCGAGTTCACCGAGAACGAGCAACTCGATACTGCGCATGTCCTCAATATCCTGCGCACCTACCGGGATATGGGGTTCATGACGGCCATTGACGACTTCGGAGCTGGGCATGCCGGGCTGTCGTTGCTCGCACATTTCCAGCCTGACATCGTCAAGTTGGACATGGACATGATCCGCGGAATTGACGTCGATCCGGTTAAGCGGACGATCGTCAAGCATACGTTGCGAATGCTTGAGGAGCTTTCCGTCGTACCGCTCTGTGAAGGGGTTGAAACCGCCGAAGAGCTCAATGTCCTGCGTGACCTCGGTGTGGGCCTCGTTCAGGGATACCTCTTGGCAAAGCCCGCCTTTGAAGCCCTCGCCATGCCCGTTTCGCCGGCAAGCCTGCTCACTCGAGCACAATAGGCTACGCTTCGCCGAGCCCCGACATCGCTAACCGAAAGACTCCTGAAAGAGGGACATTTTCATGCGGCAGCTAGATCCCGTTAAAGAACACAGGCGTTTGACGGCTCTCCACGATCTGAAGATCCTCGGAACGCCCACGTCGGCGGCATTCGACGCCATCGTGGAAACGGCAGCTGCCATTTTCGATTGCCCCACGTCCTTGGTCTCCCTCATGGCGGAGGATTACCAATGGTTCAAGGCAAAGTGTGGCATCGATCTCGATGCCACATCGCGTGACGTTGCCTTTTGCGATCATACGATCAGCGCGCATGCGCCAATTGTCGTTCGTGATGCGTCCTTGGACCCTCGCTTTCGTGACAATCCGCTCGTAAAAGGTGAGCCAGGTATCCGCTTCTACGCGGGTGTACCGCTCTCGCTCGACGGTGACTTGTGCCTCGGTGCGCTTTGCGTCATAGACAAGACGCCCAAGATACCGACCGATGAGCAGATGCAGCAACTTGTGCGTCTGGGACGAGCTGTTGAAGGTCTTTTGCTGGCCCATCGCCATCTTATGACATCAATCGCTGCGATGGCGGAGGCCGAACGCCAATCGCGAGAGACGCGGCGGCGTGAAGCCTTGCTGACGCAAGTGGAGAAAATGGCGGCCATCGGCGCGTGGCGTTTGGATATTTCGTCGGGCGAAATCACATGGTCGGATCAGATCCGGGTTATTCATGAGCTCGAAGAGGGAGCGACGGTGACCTTGGAAGAGGGTTTCCGGTTTTATCCCGAGCCGGACCGCGCACGCATCATGAACGCGCTCAATGAGGCGATGACGTGCGGGAAGGCCTTCGAGGTCGAAGCGGACTTTATCACCGCACGCGGTGGCAAACGGCGAATTCGATGCAGTGGGGAGGTCGAGATCGAGAACGGCCTTCCCGCTCAAGTCATTGGTATCTTTCAAGATGTCAGTGCGCGCTACGAGGCAGAGCGCGCACTCTGGCTCAGTGCACATGTCGATCATTTGAGCGGCCTTGCAAACCGTCACTGGTTTAAAAAAGATCTGGAAAAGCGCCTTTCAAATTCCCATTCCCCGACACGAAGGGTCTACTTGCTGCTCATTGATCTCGATGGCTTTAAGGAGGTCAACGACACTCTCGGCCACCAAGCTGGAGACGCGGTAATCGCGGCAATCGCAAAGCGACTTGAACTGGTGGCAGGCGAGGGAACCTTCGTTGCAAGGCTCGGCGGTGATGAATTCGCCATCATACTGGACAGGCCTTCGTCGTCGGAGAGTGTTCGTGCTCTGGCAGATGATCTAATTATGCAGGTGAAATCTCCGATCCGGTTTCAAAGCGATACGATACATGTTGCAGCGTCGATCGGAATTGCGTGTTACCCGGACGATGCACGCACCCCCGATGAACTGCTTCGGTGCGCAGATATGGCACTTTATAAGATAAAGCGGTTCGGGCGTGGCGGTGTCGGCTTCTTCACCTCTGAGATTGCAACGATTTTCGACACTCGCCGCACTGCCGTGCAGAAAGTGCGCAGTGCCGCGGCGGCTAATCGTATCCTGCCTTACTACCAGGCAAGATTTCGGCTTGCTGATTTGTCGATCTACGGCTTCGAAGCGCTAGCCCGCATCGTCAACGAGGACGGTACGATAAGTGAGCCTTCTGATTTCTGGCCCGCGTTTGCAGACCCAGCCAGCGCAAAAGAAATCACCAAGCACATTACCGATGGGATTCTGACGGACGTCGCCGGCTGGCGATCTGCAGGTCTAGAACCAGGCACAATCAGCTTCAATGCCTCCGAATACAGTTTCCAGGATCCCGACTTTGCCGATGTGTTGATCGGGAAGATAGACGCGTGGGGCCTCCCGCGAACAATCTTCGAGGTCGAAGTAACCGAAACCGTCTTCTGGGGAGACGACCCAGGGCTGGTAGGGCGCCTCTTGTCAAAACTGAGGGATGCCGGGCTTCACGTGTCACTGGATGATTTTGGAACGGGATATGCGTCATTGACGCACCTTCGAGATTTTCCAATCGAGACGTTGAAGATTGACCGGTCCTTTGTCGCCGGCCTCGGCATGAAGGCACAAGACGCGGCAATCGTTAAGGCGATCGTAGAACTCGGTCATAATCTCGGGATGGACGTCGTTGCCGAGGGCGTTGAAACCCAAGGTCAGCTCGACTTCCTGCGCTCGATCCGATGCGACAACGGCCAAGGGTATTTGGTGAGCAAACCGTTGTCGGCCGAAATGATAACTGACATCCTCAAGGCAAATTGCCCCTCGCGATCGATTCCGCTTGTAAGCCCAAAACGGGCTTTCACGTAGAACGTCGCGTCTGGCCGACCTCTCGCATTCGTCATCTGTGATGCTAGACCGGAGCGGACAAGGTGACGTCGGTACGGGCCCGGCCGCCCTGACAGCTGCGGAACTTCCTCGCGCTCTAATACGCCGCCTCGCTGACTTCGACTCTTTAGCCTTCCCAAAGTGGGGTGAATCTGAATCTCTGGTGCAAACCGGAGGTCTGCGATGCGATCAGGGATTTCACTACGGACGGATTTTGAT
>Ga0182737_1001471_pt1 | contig 22993 bp, 19 predicted proteins | sample eDN5th30CBELigOP_FD_128878 | JGI IMG/M metagenome (GOLD analysis project Ga0182737, IMG submission 128878) | Enriched Organic Plus compost microbial communities from Emeryville, California, USA - eDNA 5th pass 30_C BE-Lig OP (version 2) (version 2) ...
CGTGCCGAAGCCGCCGGGGAACACCACCAGGGCGTTGGCCCGCATCGCCAGGTGCATCTTGCGCATCCCGAAATAGTGGAACTGGAAGTTCAGTTCCGGGGTGATGTAGCGGTTGGGATGCTGTTCGTGCGGCAGGGTGATGTTGAAGCCGATGGTGGGGGCGCCGACATCATGGGCGCCGCGATTGGCCGCTTCCATCAGGCCGGGGCCGCCCCCGGTGGCGATCACATTGTCGCGCCAGCGGTCGCGCGGGCTGAAGGCCCCGCCGCGCTTCGAGGCGATGCGGCCGAATTCGCGCGCCGCCGCATACCAGCCGAGCTGCCGCGCCACCCGTTCCGGCGACATGCCGTCGGGCGGGGTTTGCGCCAGTTCCGGCGCCATTTCTGGTGAAAGGCAGCGGGCGCTGCCGAACACGATGATGGTCGAGCGGATACCCCAGTCGCGCAGCAGGATGTCGGCCTTGGAATATTCCAGCGCGAAACGCAGGGGGCGCATTTCGGGGCGCAGCAGGAACTCGGTATCCATCACCGGCAGGATGCTGCTGCGCGATTCAATGAGATCGGCCTGATCGGGGCTATCGCTGTGATTGTCAGTCATGTCCTGTTCCCTGCTGTGCTGCCCAGGCCTGTGCGGGGCGGGCCCGTCCGGTCTATCGCCTGGGGGAGGTTTGCGCTATCCCTTCCGTCAGGCTCTGTCGGCAGGCGTCATGCAAAAGCTGGAAGATCATGCCTTTGTCCTGCTGGTCGTGCTGGCGACGGTGGCTTTCGCCCTGGTGCTGCGGCCCTTTTTCGGCACCATCCTGTGGGGGCTGGTGGTCACCATCCTGTTCCACCCTTTGTTCCTGCGCCTGAACAGGTCGTTCGGCGGACGGCGCAGCCTGGCCTCGGCGGTCACGGTGCTGCTGGTCATCGTGATCGTGATCGTGCCGTTGCTTCTGGTTGGCGTCGCGCTGGGTCAGCAGGCCTCGGACCTGTATGGCCGGGTGCGTTCCGGCGAGATGGATTTCGGCCTGTACCTGCAGCAGATCCTGAATGCCCTGCCGGGCTGGGCGCGGCAGGCGCTGGACTGGTTCGGCCTGTCCGACATGAACATGGTGCGCGAAAAGCTGCGGGGCGTGGCGACCCAGCTTGGGCAGGCGGCGGCGGGCCAGGCCATCGGCATCGGCTTGAGCGCCTTTGATTTCGCGCTGGGGTTGGGCGTGATGCTCTACCTGCTGTTCTTCCTGCTGCGCGACGGCGAGACGTTGTTGAAAAAGGTCAAGGCGACGGTGCCGCTGCGCACCGAGCAGAAGACCATCCTGTTGAAGCGCATTTCCCAGGTGGTGCGCGCCACCGTGAAGGGCGGCGTGATCGTGGCGATGGTGCAGGGCGCGCTGGGCGGGTTCGCCCTGTGGGTGCTGGGCATTCCGGCGGCGCTGCTATGGGCGGTGGTGATGGCCTTCCTGTCGCTGCTGCCCGCCATCGGCGCGGCGCTGGTCTGGGGGCCGGTGGCGCTCTACCTGCTGGCGACCGGCGCGGTCTGGCAGGGGCTTTTCCTGATCGTGTTCGGCACGGTGGTGATCGGGCTGGTGGACAATCTGCTGCGGCCCTTCCTGGTGGGGAAATCCACCCGGCTGCCCGATTATGTGGTGCTGGTCTCCACCCTGGGCGGCATCGAGGTGTTCGGCCTGAACGGCTTTGTGGTCGGCCCGCTGCTGGCCGTCATCTTCCTGGTGAGCTGGGACATCTTCCGCCGGACCGGGACGGCCGAAGAGGCCTGAGGGGCGCGGGCGCTTGTCATTCATTTTCCGCTGTGCGGAAAATGAATGGTGCCGATGGTGAGAATCGAACTCACGACCTATCCCTTACCAAGGGATTGCGCTACCACTACGCTACATCGGCAACCGTGGTAATCCGGACCATACGGCCCAGCCCTTAACGAAGGGTGCGCTGCTATAACGTAAGGATTCTCCAAAGGAAAGCGCCGGTTTCATCGAATCGCGCACTTATTGATATGGCCCGTTCCTCCCCCGAAAAGCTGGCCGCCGCGCTGCGCGCCAACCTGCGCCGCCGGAAACAGACCCCTGCCGCCCCGGACCGCCCCGCCGGTCCCGAAAGCCCGGCCGCCGGGGAGGCGGAAACCCGCGTTCAGCCTGTGGAAAACTCTGCCGGGGACGCTGCCGGGGACACTGGCGGAAACAGGGATTAGCCCCGCGCCCACGGCGCTTTCCTCCCGCCGCCGGGGCGGGCTACAAACGCTGTCATGGACAGAATTCGCATCCGGGGCGGACGCCGCCTGAACGGGGAAATCCCCATCAGCGGCGCCAAGAACGCCGCCCTCAAGCTGATGGCGGCGTCGCTGCTGACGCCCGAACCGCTGGTGCTGGCCAATGTGCCGCGCCTGGCCGATGTGCGCGCCATGGCCGAACTGCTGGTCAGCTTCGGCGTGGGCGTGCAGGTCACGATGGCCGCCCGCTTCGGCGAGGGCGACACCATGCGGCTGGAAGCGCGCGAGATCACCTCGGTCTTCGCCTCCTATGACATGGTCCGCAAGATGCGGGCGAGTTTCCAGGTGCTGGCGCCGCTGCTGGCCCGCCAGCACGAGGCCAAGGTGTCGCTGCCCGGCGGCTGCGCCATCGGCGCGCGGCCGGTGGAACTGCACCTGATGGCGCTGGAGGCGATGGGCGCCAAGATCGACCTGGCCGAAGGCTATGTCACCGCCACCGCGCCGGACGGGCTGAAGGGGGCGCAGATCGTGTTCCCCTTCGTCTCTGTGGGCGCGACGGAGACCGCGATGATGGCCGCGACGCTGGCGGCGGGCACCACCCGCATCGTCAATGCGGCGCGCGAGCCGGAGATTTCCGACCTGGGCAACCTGCTGAATGCGATGGGCGCCAAAGTGTCCGGGCTGGGCAGCAGCGAGATCACCGTGGAAGGCGTTACGGGCCTGCACGGCACGGACTATCGCGTGATGCCCGACCGGATCGAGGCGGGCACCTATGCCATCGCCGCCGCCATCGCGGGCGGCGAGGTCGAACTGCTGGGCGCGTCGGAGGAAACCATCGCCTCGCTGCTGGCGCTTTTGGCGAAAAGCGGGGCGGAGGTGTCCACCACGCCGCGCGGCCTGAAAATCCACATGAACGGCGCGCGGCCCCGTGCCGCCGACGTCATCACCGCGCCCTATCCGGGATTTCCCACCGACCTGCAGGCCCAGATCATGGCGCTGATGACGGTGGCCGACGGCACCAGCGTGATCCGCGAAAAGATCTTCGAGAACCGCTTCATGCATGTGCCGGAACTGGCGCGCATGGGGGCGCAGGTGCGGATCGACGGCGACACCGCCACGGTGCGCGGCGTGGAAAAGCTCAAGGGCGCGCCGGTGATGGCGACCGACCTGCGCGCTTCGGTGTCGCTGGTGCTGGCCGGACTGGCGGCGGAAGGCGAGACGATGGTGGGCCGCATCTATCACCTGGATCGCGGCTTCGACCGGCTGGAGGAGAAGCTCAGCCGCGTCGGCGCGGACATCGCCAGGGTTCCAGAATAATGGGTGCCGGAATGACCCCGCCCGCCGCGAACCGCGTGACCCTGGCCGCCCAGGACGCGCAGGACCTGGAACTGCTGTCGGCGCGGTTGCAGGACGCCGTGGCCAAGCTCAAAGACATCACCTGGCTGCCGAAAAAGCGGCGCTTCGCCGCCGTGGTCAACCGCCTGCAATGGGAAGACGGCGGCAGGACGCGGGTGCGCGCGGGCCTGCATTTCGACGGCGTGCTGAAGGTGCAGTCGTCGCAGGTCAAGCTGGGCGCGGGCGAGGCGGTGGTGTCCATCCTGGCGCTGCGTTTCACGCTCAACCCGGCGGGGGATGGCGCGGAGGCCGATCCGGGCGGAGTGATCGAGATCGTGCTGGCGGGCGGCGGGGCGATCCGCCTGACCGTGGAATGCATCGACGGCGGGCTGTCGGACCTGACCCAGCCCTGGGCGGCGATCGCCCGGCCCGAACACGGAGGGGCATGATGGCGCGCCGTCTCAATGCCGCCGACAAAAGCTTTGCCGCCGATTTCGAGGCGCTGCTCTTCGCCAAGCGCGAGGAGGAGGAAGATGTCGCCCAGGTGGTGCGCGGCATCATCGCCGATATCAGGAAGCGCGGCGATGCGGCGCTGGTGGAACTGACCAACCGTTTCGACCGCGCCGGTGTCACGGCCCAGACCCTCAAGCTGACCGCCGCCGAGATCGACGCGGCCCTGAAGACCGTCACCAAGGCGCAGCTTGCCGCCATCGAGACGGCGGCGGCGCGGATCGAGGCCTATCACCGCCGCCAGATTCCCGCTGACGACCGTTTCACCGACGAGACCGGCGCGCTGCTGGGCTGGCGCTGGACCTGTGTGGACAGCGTGGGCCTGTATGTGCCGGGCGGTACCGCTTCCTATCCATCATCGGTGCTGATGAACGCCATTCCGGCCCGCGTGGCGGGCGTGGAACGCATCGTGATGGTGACGCCCGCCAGCGGCGGCGCGATCAATCCGCTGGTGCTGGCGGCGGCGCGGCGCGCGGGCGTGACCGACATCTATCGCATCGGCGGGGCGCAGGCGGTGGCGGCGCTGGCCTATGGCACCGAAAGCATCGCGGCGGTGGACAAGATCGTGGGGCCGGGCAACGCCTATGTCGCCGCCGCCAAGCGCGAGGTGTTCGGCCAGGTGGGCATCGACAGCGTGGCGGGACCGTCGGAAATCCTGGTCATCGCAGACGGCCGCAACGATCCGGACTGGATCGCCGCCGATCTTCTGTCCCAGGCCGAGCACGACGCCAGTTCGCAGTCCATCCTGATCACCGACGATGCCGCTTTCGCGGACAGGGTGGCCGAGGCCGCCGAGCGCCAGATCGCGCTGCTGCCGCGAAAGGAAATCGCCGCCAAAAGCTGGGGCGATTATGGCGGCATCGTGGTGGTGGAAAAGCTGGACGATGCGGCGGCGCTGTCGGACCGTTTCGCGCCGGAGCATCTGGAGATCGCCACCGACGCGCCGGAGGCGTTCGCCAAGAAGGTCCGCCATGCCGGGGCGATCTTCCTGGGACGGCACACGCCCGAAGCGATGGGCGACTATATCGCCGGGCCCAACCATGTGCTGCCCACCTCGCGCACCGCGCGCTTTTCGTCGGGCCTGTCGGTGCTGGATTACATGAAGCGCACTACCCTGCTGGGGCTGGATGCGCGCAGCCTGAACGCCATCGGCCCCGATGCCGTCACCCTGGCCGAGGCGGAGGGACTGGAGGCGCATGCCCGCTCCATTTCCGCCCGCCTGAACCGGCGGGACTGAGGCGGTGGTGTTCCGGCTGTCCCAGGTCGCGCTCGATCAGGCCAGCGTCGTCTATCGCAGCCGCGCCATCGAACAGGAATGCGAGGTCGCCATCAGCGACCTGCTGGATGCCAACAGCTTCCGGCCCGAAGGTTCCGATGGCGGGCCCTATCACCTGCGGCTGGGGCTGGAGGAAAACCGGCTGGTGCTGGACATCCGGCTGGAAAGCACGCCGCCGGACGAAGCGCCCGCGCACCGCAAGGTGATGCTGTCGCTGACGCCGCTGCGCAAGGTGGTGAAGGACTATTTCGTGGTCTGTGAAAGCTATTACAAGGCGATCCGCACCGCGCCGCCGCACCAGATCGAGGCGCTGGACATGGCGCGCAAGACCCTGCACGACGAAGGCGCCGCCGAACTGAAAAAGCGCCTGAACGGCAAGATCGAGACCGACTTCGACACCGCCCGGCGGCTGTTCACGCTGGTCTGCGTGTTGCAGATGCGGGGTTGACGATGGGACCGTCCGCGATCCTGTTCGCCTGCACCATGAATGCCGTGCGCTCGCCCATGGCGGCGGCGCTGATGCGCCACCTGGCGGCGGACGGCTTGGCGGGCCGCGGCCTGTATATCGAATCGGCGGGTGTGCGGGCGGGCGACCTGGATCCCCTGGCGGTGGAGGCGATGGGCGAGATCGGGCTGGCCATCGGGGCGCACAAACCCCGGCGGTTCGAGGAGCTGGAGGACGGTTTTTTCGACCTGGTGATCACCCTGTCGCCGGAAGCCCAGCACAAGGCGGTGGAGATGACCCGCAGCGCCGCCACCGAGGTCGAATACTGGCCCATCATGGACCCGACCGCCGTGGAAGGGTCGCGCGAGCAGCGCCTGAGCGCCTATCGGGCGGTCCGTGACCAGCTTCTGGAGCGGCTGAAACTGCGCTTTTCCGCCCCCGGCGGCCCCAAAGCCTGAGGAAAAACAGGGGGAAAGCCTTGCTTTTCGGGCTTGCCCGCCCTATTTCCGCACCTCGCGAAAGCTTCAATGAGGACCCATTGGCCAAGGAAGAATTGCTGGAGTTCGAAGGCATCGTCGAGGAACTCCTGCCCAATGCGACCTTCCGCGTGAAGCTGATCGCCAATGACCACATCATCATCGCCCATACCGCCGGCAAGATGCGCAAGAACCGCATCCGCGTGCTGACCGGCGACAAGGTGATGATCGAGATGACGCCCTATGATCTGACCAAGGGCCGCATCACCTACCGTTTCCGCTAGGCGCGGTCTTTTTGCGTCCTGGGTTCGTCGCCGCGTCGCTCATGGGCCATTTGCCCACATCGCTCCTTGCTCCTGCCCAGGCCACAAAAATCCTCGCGCCTAGTTGTGCTAGGATTGAAACATGCCGCTTCTGATCCTCGCCAGCGAAAGTCCCCGCCGCCTGCAACTGCTGGCGCAGGTGGGCATCGTGCCGGACAAGGTTCTTCCCGCCGAGATTGACGAAAGCGTGGCCAGGGACGAGCAGCCCCGCGCCCATGCGTTGCGACTGGCGACGGAGAAAGCGCGCCGGGTGCAGAGCGAATGGAATGGCGTGCCCGCCTTCATCCTGGCCGCCGATACCGTGGTGGCCTGTGGCCGCCGCATCCTGCCCAAGGCCGGTGATGACGAACAGGTGCGCGCCTGCCTGGCGCTGCTGTCGGGCCGCCGCCACCAGGTGATGACGGCGGTGGCGCTGATCGCGCCGGACGGAAAACTGCGGACACGGCTGGCGATGACCCGCGTTTCGATGCTGCGCCTGACGGCTATGCAGGTGAATGCCTATGTCGAGAGCCGCGAAGGCGTGGGCAAGGCGGGGGGCTATGCCATACAGGGCCGGGCCGAAGCCTTCGTGAAGGAAATCTCCGGCAGCTATTCCAACGTGGTCGGCCTGCCGCTGGCGCTGACCGTCGCGCTGCTGGCGGGCGCGGGCCATGCCGTCTGAAATCCTGATCCAGGCGGGCGCGGGGGAAACCCGCGCGGCGCTGGTCGAGGATGGCGTGTTGCAGGGCTATGCGGTGGAAAGCGCCTTTGCCGACGGACCGCGCATTGGCGACATTTACATGGGACGTGTCACGCGGGTGATGGCGGCGATGCAGGCGGCCTTCGTGGATATCGGCGCGGCCCGCGACGGTTTCCTGGCGCTGCGCGATGTGTCCGCGCCGCCGCATGAGGGGCAGGCCATCGCCGTGCAGGTCACGCGCGAAGCCGCGGGTGAAAAAGGCGCAAAGCTGACGGGCAAGTTCGCATTGACCGGCGAGGATTCGGCGCGGGCCCGCATGGTGAAGCCGCCTGCGCTGTTGCAGATGGGACCGGGAATGGTGGACCGGCTGTTGCGCGACTGGCGCGCCGATACGGTGCTGGTGGACGATGCGCGGTTGGCTACGCGGCATGGCGTGACGTTGGCCCGCGAGGATCTGTTCCTGCGGCACGATCTGGAAGAGCAGGTGGCGGCGCTGTACCGGTCGCGGGTGGCCTTGCCCTGTGGCGGCTGGATCACGCTGGAAAAGACCGAAGGACTGACGGCGATAGACGTTAATTCCGGCAGCTTTGCCGCCAGCGGCGGGCGCGAGGAAACCGCGCGGCTGGTCAATCTGGAGGCGGCGCGGGAAGCCGGGCGGCAGATCGTGCTGCGGGGGATCGGCGGGCTGATCGTGCTGGATTTCATACAGATGGACCGGGCGCGCGAGGCGGTGACCGAGACGCTGGAGCGCGCGCTGGCGCGTCATCCGGCGGCGGCCGACATCGCGCCCATGAATGGGCATGGCGTGGTCAGCATTGCCCGCCAGCGGCGGGATGCGCCGTTGGCCGCGCCGCGCACCGAACAGGCAATTCTGCGCGCCGTGGAACGGGCCGCCCGCGCCGCGCCGGGGCGCGAGATCATCGTGCGTGCCGGGCGGGCGCGGATAGAATGGCTGTCGCGCCCCGATGTGCGGGCCGGGCTGGATCGGCGCGGCGTGGGGCGGGTGCGGTTCCTGGCCGAGGAACGGGAGGATTTCGATGTTGAAAGCTGAATGCCCCATCTGCCGCAAGCCGCCGCAGGACCGGTTCAGGCCCTTCTGCTCGAAGCGCTGCGCCGACATTGACCTGGGGGCGTGGCTGAAGGGCGGATATGCCATTCCGGGCGCCCCGGTGGACCCTGCAAGCACCGGAAATCCCTCGGAAAATGACCGGGACGAGGACTGATCCGGCCGGGCTGGACAGGGCGCGGCCCATCCCCTAATAAGCCGGTCCGCCAAATGTTTGGCCCCGGCGTGCCCAGGTAGCTCAGTCGGTAGAGCAGCGGATTGAAAATCCGCGTGTCGGCAGTTCGATTCTGTCCCTGGGCACCACCAACATACTTAATCACTTGGAGATTTGGACGGTCAGTTTTGACCGTTTTGCTTTTCCAATCCCATCCGTACTTTTCAGCTTTGTGCGCTCGTTTTGTTCCAGGCGTGTGATTGCCGCGCCGGTGCGATCCTTATTGTCATGCCGCTTTCCGTCCACGGCGTGCCGCAAGAGGTCACCAGTAGCGCTGGCGGGTCAATCGGCAGAACTTTGCGCCGGCGTGCGCGCCGGGTGAGTTTCGCCTTTCGCTCACGCGCAGCCGCTTCCAAGACTTCGCTCCAAGCCATGCCTGATGCTGCTTCAATATCCCCATGATCTGTTCTTCGCTGCAGCGCGACTTCTTCCTCCTCCGTCTCCTTCAAGAGGCGGGCTCTACCTCAAATCCAAGGCGATTTCGGGGAGTTGGTCGCGAGCGGTTTGTTGCCGTTCCGGCCGGTTACGACGGGGGCAGCCCACAGGTCAGGTCTAGCAGCATGTTCGCCTTCGACCGCAATCGCTCGATGATGGAGCGCGGGGTGTATGTTCGCCCTGCCAAAGGCCCGATAGGGTGTGAGCGCGAGCATCCGCGCGCGCACCGTTAGTCGCCTGTAGTCCTCCTTTGGGATGCTGAATGCGGCCGTTTTGTAGGGCAATAAGCGATCAACGCGCTTGCTGCGGTGCGTCATGATCTGCGCCTTGCCAACTGCGCTTTTGTCATGTGAGTTTGGGGCAAGGATCCGGCGCACGCGGTGCGCCTCGCGGGAACTCATAAAACCGACGCCGGACCCAGGGGGAGAAGGCCGTGAAGCCGGGCAGGACCAGTCTTGTGCTGGGAATGATTATTGCCTCTGCGGCATGTGTCGTGGTGGGCGTCATGGCGCTGCGACCGCCGCAGCCGGATGCCCGTGACCGGGTGGATTTCAACCGCGATATCCGTCCTATCTTCAATAGCCATTGCATGGGTTGTCATGGCGGTGTGAAGCAGGCGGGCAATGTTTCCTTCTCCTATCGCGAGCAGGCGCTGGGCAAGGGCCGTTCGGGTCGTCCCACCGTGGTGCCCGGAAGCCCGCGCCAGTCAGAGCTGATGGCGCGCATCATCAGCAATAATCCCGAAACGCGCATGCCGCTGCATGCTGCGCCGCTGAAGGAGGCGCAGGTCGCCCTCTTGCGCCGCTGGATCGAGCAGGGTGCGCCCTGGGAGAATTACTGGGCCTTTGTCGCGCCACGCCCGCAGATGCTGCCGGAGGTGAAGGACAAGGGCTGGGTGCGCCAGCCTGTCGACCGCTTCGTTCTCGCGCGGCTGGAAAGGGAAAAGCTGCGGCCCGCCGCCCAGGCCGACAAGGCGGCGCTGCTGCGCCGCGTCTCGCTCGACATCACGGGCCTGCCGCCCACGCCGGCGGAGCAGGCGGCTTTCCGCGCGGACGCATCGCCCGATGCCTATGAAAAACAGGTGGACCGGCTGCTGGCGTCACCGCGCTATGGCGAACGCTGGGCTACCATGTGGCTGGACCTTGCGCGCTATGGCGACACCAAGGGATTCGAAAAAGATCGCGGCCGGCCCGGCGCCTGGATCTACCGCGACTGGGTGATCCAGGCGCTGAACGCCAACATGCCGTATGACCAGTTTGTCACGCGCCAGCTCGCGGGCGACCTGATGCCCAAGGCGCAGTTCGGCGACCGCATCGCCACCGCCTTCCACCGTCAGACGCCCGCCAATGACGAAGGCGGCACCGACAATGAGGAGTTCCGCCTGCAGGCGGTGATGGACCGCGCCGCCACCACCTGGTCCGTTCTGAACGGCGTCAGCTTCAACTGCGTACAGTGCCATTCGCATCCCTATGATCCGATCCGGCACAGCGAGTATTACAAATTCATCGCCTTCTTCAACACCACCCGTGACGCCGACATCGCATTCGACAAGACGCTGGAGGAAGACTGGCCCGTCATGGCCGTGCCAACCGACAAGGCGCATTACGCAGAGGCCGATCGCATCCAGCGCGAGCTGGCCTCCCTGCGAGCGCGCATCGTCAATCCCAGCCGTGCGGCGGATGCGGCGACAAAATGGACGCTGGCGCCCATTACCGGAGGCGAGATCAGCGAAATGCTGGCGCTGGAGTATGGTATCGGCAAGCTGAGCGCCATTCCCGCCAGCGCCGCGCGCGACAGGCAGATCGCGCAGCTGCGGGAGCGCATGGCGGCGGCACGCAAGACACGCATGGCGTCCGGCTTCAATCTCAGCAATGGCATGGCCGAAAAGACCGGAACGGTTCCGGTCAACTCCACCTATATCCTCACGGCACGGCCGCGTGCGGCGCGCATCACCGCGTTACGCATCGAGGCGCTGCCGGCCGATCCCGCCAAGGCCATCCATTCGCCCGAAAAAGGCTTCGTGACGAACAACCTGCGGGCCTGGGTCGTGCTGCCCGATGGCCGCACGCAGGAAATAGCGATGGGCATGCTGGCGCCCGACAGCGAGGAGAATGTCCAGGGCAACCTGTCCCGCCTGATCCGCAATATTCCGGCGGCGGGTCCGCCCGGTCAGGTTCTGGCGCGGTATGTCGCTAACGGCGGCTTCATGGCCAATCCCAGCCTGTTCCGCACCCGATGGTTGGTGGCGGTGCCACAGGCGCCGATCGACCTGCCGCAGGGCGCGGTGTTGCGCCTGCATCTGACGCAGACCGAAACCATCAACGCCGAAACCTCGGTGCCTTCGCGCGTGCGCATCCTCACCACAAATGACGGCCGCTGGACGCGGTATGTCGCGTCGCCGGCGCTGGCGGCCGACATGGCGCAGATGGAAACACTGGAGCGCAGCCTCCGCGCCATCCCCAGTGTGCCGCTGCCGGTGATGGTGGAGCAGGCGGCATATGACCGCCGTCCCACGCTGCAATTCGACCGTGGCAGCTTCCTGACGCAGGTCGGCCCGCCGCTGACCGCCGATGTGCCGGCCGTGTTTCCCAAGCTGCCAGCGGATATGCCCCGCAACCGGCTGACCCTGGCGAACTGGTTCTTTCAGCCCGGCCAGCCCCTGACGGCGCGGGTGACTGTCAATCGCGTCTGGGAGCAGCTGTTCGGCACCGGCCTGGTCGAGTCGCTGGAAGATTTTGGCAGCGCGGGCGAGTTGCCCAGCCATCCCGAGTTGCTGGACTGGCTGGCGCTGCATTTCCAGAATGACCTGCGCTGGAACAGCAAGGCCCTTCTGCGCGAACTTGTCACCAGCGCGACTTACCGGCAGAGCGCTGTCACGCCGCCCGCCTTGCTGCAGCGGGATCCGCGCAACCGCCTGCTGGCGCATGGGCCGCAGCAACGCCTGACCGCCGAGATGGTGCGTGACCAGGCGCTGCAGGCCAGCGGACTGCTCAATCCGCAGATGGGCGGGCCGCCCGTGATGCCGGTGCAGCCGGACGGGGTGTGGAACACCGACGCCAACAATTCCGAACGCTGGACCAACGGCACGGGGCCGGACCGTTATCGCCGTGCCATCTATACCTATATAAAGCGCACCGCGATCTATCCCAGCTTCGTCACCTTTGATGCGGCCGACCGCCAGTTGAGTTCGCCGCGCCGGTTGCCCACCAACACTCCGCTGCAAGCGTTGGTGACACTGAATGATCCCGTCTATCACCAGATGGCGCAGGCATTGGCCGCGCGCATGATGCGCGAGGAACGCGGGCTGAATGCGCAGCTGGATCTGGGCGCGCGCTGGGTGCTGTCGCGCAGCCTGACCCCGGATGAGGCGGCCGTGCTGGAGCGCCTGCACGCCCGAGGCGGGATGGGCGCGGTGGCCAGTGCCCTCCTCAATCTTGACGCGGCCTTGACCCGGTGAAGCGATGATGGACCCAAAATTTCTGTTCACCGATCTGGCGCAGATACAGGCGCAGACCCGCCGTCACTTCCTGGGCTGGGGCGCCGGTGGGCTGGGCGCCTTTTTCCTGAATGACGCCATGCGGACTGAAGCGCAAGCCGCCGCGGTGCAGAAGCTGAATTTCACGCGCGACCCGGCCACGCCGCTGTCCACGCTGCCGCCGCCCTTCCGCGCCCGTGCCAAGCGAGTCATCTATCTGCACATGGGTGGCGCGCCCAGTCAGCTCGATTTGTTCGACTACAAGCCCACACTCGCCCGCTTCCACGGCCATGACTGTCCGCAATCCTTCCTGAAGGGCAAGCGTTTCGCCTTCATCTCGGGCATTCCCAAGCTGCTGGGTCCGCAATTCCCATTCCACCAGGCAGGGCAGAGCGGCACCTGGATTTCCGACCGTATGCCGCATCTGCAAGGCAAGCTGGACGAGATCTGCATGGTCAAATCCATGAAGACCGATCAGTTCAACCATGCCCCGGCACAGTTGCTGGTGCATACCGGCGATCCGCGCACCGGCCATGCCTCGTTGGGCTCATGGGTGACGTATGGGCTGGGCAGCGAGAACCAGAACCTGCCGGGCTTTATCGTGCTGGTATCGTCGGGCGGTATCACCGCCAACGCGGGTAAGCCGCTCTGGGGATCGGGCTTCCTGCCTAGCGTCTATCAGGGCGTGCAGTGCCGCTCGGCGGGCGAACCGGTGCTGTATCTGGACAATCCCAAGGATGTCAGCCGGGCCCAGCGCCGCGAGGTGCTGGATGCGGTGGATGAGATCAACCGCCAGACCCACCGGCAATTCGGCAATCCCGAAACCGTGGCCCGTATCGCACAATATGAAATGGCCTTCCGCATGCAGTTGGAAGCCAGTGACGCCATGGACATCCGCCGCGAGCCGGCGGCGACGCTGGCGCGGTACGGCGCGGAGCCGGGCAAGACCAGCTATGCCAACAACTGCCTCGTGGCGCGCCGGCTGGCCGAACGTGGCGTGCGCTTCATCCAGCTCTATCACTGGGGCTGGGATTCGCACGGCACGCCCACGGACGAGGGCGTTAATGTCGGTATGGTCAATCGCTGTCGTGAAACCGACAGGCCCACCGCCGCCCTGCTGTCCGATCTCAAGGCGCGTGGCCTGTTGGAAGACACGCTGGTGGTGTGGGGCGGCGAGTTTGGCCGCACCCCGATGTGGGAAAACCGCGGCGGACAGGAAATGGCGTTTATCGGCCGCGATCATCATCCGTCCGCCTTCACCATCTGGATGGCCGGCGGCGGCGTTAAGGCCGGTCTGGTGCACGGGCAGACCGATGACATGGGATACGAGATCGTGCAGGACCCCGTGGAGGTGCGCGACCTGCATGCGACCATGCTGTATCTGCTGGGCTTCGATCACCATGCGCTGAACTATCCATACCAGGGGCTGGACCAGAAGCTGACGGGCGTAAAGCCCGCCCGCGTCATCCCGCAATTGCTGGCCTGAAGACATGGCGGGTCGCGTTTCCGTCTTGGCCTATGCGGGTGGTGTGTTGCTGCTGACCATCGGTGCCATCGGCGCGGCCATGCTTCTGCGCCCCGGCTTCGCCGCCAGCGTACGCCAGGTGACGGGGCTGGAACCGGTGCGCGCCGCGGCGGCCGACTCCTTCTACGCGGTGCGCGTTGCGCCCTTGTTCGACCAGCATTGCACCGGCTGTCACGGCGAGCGTTCCGCCAAAGGGCAGTTGCGTCTGGATTCCTTCGCCGCCGCCTGGCGCGGGGGGCGGCATGGCGACGTGCTTGGCGCAGATGGCGAACTGTATCGCCGCATTACTTTGCCGCCCAGCGACATCAAGGCCATGCCGCCCGACGGCAAGCAGCCGTTGAGTAGAGATGAGCTGACGGTGATCCGCCTGTGGCTGGCGGGAGGTGCGCGCGGCGATGTTCCGGCGTCTGCTGTGAAAAATGCACCTGAACTGGTGCTGCCGGTGACCTTCCCGTCCTTCGATCCGCAGGCCGTTGCGCGGCAACGAGCAAGGCTGGCAGGCGACGTTGTGCGCTTGCAGGCGCGCTTCCCCGGCATGATTGCCTATGAATCGCAGGCCTCGGACGGGATCGAGGTCAGCGCCATTCTCGCCGGGAAGCGCTTCGGCGACGCCGAACTACAAGCATTTGCGCCGCTGGCCTCGCGGATCGTGCGGCTGGACCTGTCAGGCACCGCCATCACCGACGCCGCCCCCCTGGCGCGTATGACCGCTGTGATCCGCATGCGGCTGGCCGATACAGCGCTGACCGGCAATATTGTGCCGGCATTGGAATCCCTGCCCAAGCTGAAAGTGCTGACCGTGACAGGGTCTGCGATCCCCGCGCAGGCGCTGGATGGCCTGCGCCGTAAGGGCGTCACGGTGCATGGAGGCGGCGATGGCGCCTAAACGCGGCGATAGGATTCTGGTCTGGGATTCGCCCACGCGCCTGTTTCACTGGAGCGTGGTGGCTCTGGTTTTCGTGTCCTGGCTCAGCGCCGACCGGGGCTACATGACAGTGCATCTGTGGTCCGGCCTGGCATTGCTGTCGCTGTTGCTGTTTCGTCTGGCCTGGGGCTTTTTCGGTTCGACCACGGCGCGGTTCAGCAATTTTCTGCACACGCCTCCGCGCATCCTCAATTATCTGCGCGGCAAGGACAAGCTTTTCTATGCCGGGCACAATCCCGCAGGTGGATTGATGGTATTGATGCTGATAGGTGTGCTGCTGGCACAGGCGGTAACGGGTCTATTCTCGACCGACAGCCTGCGTTTCAGCGGGCCGCTGGCGTTGCTGGTGTCCGAGGACCTGTCGCTGCGCCTCACAAGCTTGCACGGCGCGGTCTTCAACCTGATCCTGGCTCTGGTCTGGCTGCATGTCGTGGCCGTCGGATTCTATCTTCTCGTCAAGGGCGACAATCTCATTCGGCCGATGATCACCGGCCGCAAGCCGGCCAGCTATGTGTCCGAGGGCCAGCGGCTGGTCTTCACACATCCATTCATTGCCCTGCTGGTGCTGGCCGCGGCGGTCACGCTGGTGGCGGGAATTCTGTTCTGGGGGACAACATGACCGACCGCGCCATTCTGACGATGCTGGCCGCATTCCTTCTGCTTGCGCCGTTGTCGGTCCAGGCGGCCGCCCCCTCCTTCAAGCTGAATTCGCACATCCTGAAACCGCCTGCCGGTCTGAAGACCATCGGGGATTCGCATGGGGATATCGGGATTTCGCCCCAAGGCGAGATTTATGTCAGCGTACAGGGCGGCGGGAAGCCGGGCATCCAGGTTTATGACCGGCACGGCCGCTATTTGCGAAACGTGCCCGGCGCACCCACCGACCTGCATGGTTTCATCATCACGCGCGCGCCCAATGGAACGCCGGCCATTTTCGGTGTCAGCCGTCTGGCGCAGGAAATCGTGGTCATCGCGCTGGATGGCCGCCGCCTGTTGACCATCCCCGCCAGCACCATTCCGGACAAGTACAAGAAAGCCGAGAAGCAGGCCGTCAACCTGACCGGTATTGCCGTGGCGCCGAACAACGACATTTATGTCACCGATGGCTATGGGCTGGACTATATCCATCGCTTCGACGGCTCCGGCCGCTATCTGGCGACGTTCGGTGGCCATGAGGCGCCCTGGAGTTTCGACCAGTGCCACAAGATCGCGATGGACACCCGTTTCACGCCGGTGCGCCTGTTGTGCACTGACCGCCGTCATGACCGTCTGGTGCACATGGAGCTGGACGGCACCGTGATTGGAACCGTGGCGCAGAATTTGCGCTATCCCAGCGCGCTGGCGGTGCGCGGCGACGAGCTGGCGGTGGCCGACCTAAAGGGCCGCGTGGTTCTTCTCGACAAGACGGGCCGCATCATCGCCGCACTGGGCACCAACGAGAATGTCGATGAGATCCGGACTAACAAGGCGACGCCCGAAATCTGGCGCGAGGGGCTGTTCTATGCCCCGCACGGCCTAACTTATGACGATAAGGGGAATCTCTGGGTGACCGAGTTCAACCTGTATGGCCGCGTCACCAAGGCAACCCGGAAGTAAGGCGCCGGGTGGCCCGGCCTGGCACCACCCCCACCAGATGGAACAGCTTTAACTGGGGCGCGTCCCCTGGGGCGGGTTTAACCGGGAGCCATTCTAGTTCGTGCTGAGGACATGGATGGCCCGCATCGCCGCGGCGGTGCGGTTTTCGACTTGCAGCTTGGAATAGATCTGTTCCAGGTGCTTGTTCACGGTGCGGGGGCTGCAATCCAGGATCGCCGCGATATCGCGGTTGGACTTGCCCTTGGACAGCCAGCCCAGAACCTCGGCCTCGCGGTCGGTCAGGGCGAAAGATTTTTTCAGGACGGCCGCATCACTCGGCGCATTCGCATCCTTCAGCTTGAGCAGGAACTCGCCTGCCTGGCTTTCGCCGAGGAAGCTGGCGATGATCATGCCTTCCCGGGTCTCCTTCAGGGCAACATTGCCGCTCCTGCCCTGGATGATTCCCGCCAGGACGGGCGCCAGCCGGTTGCGCCAGTCCTCGGCGTCGTCGTCCAGCAGCTTCAGCCCTTCGGGGGTCACCCACAGGATTTCCCCTTCCGGGCTGGCCGCCATCACGGTGGAGCCGGACATGTCCAGCGCGCGCCGCGCGCTTTTCGCCAGCCGCGCCGTCGCCAGGTGGGCGCGCAGGCGGGCCAGCATCACGGCGGGCACGATGGGCTTGGTGATATAGTCGATGCCGCCAGCCTCGAAACCCTTCACGACATTTTCCGGTTCTGCCAGCCCGGTCATGAAGATCACGGGGATATGCGCGAAATTCTCGCGCGCCTTGAGCATGCGGGTGGCCTCGAAGCCGTCCATGCGCGGCATGATGGCATCCATCAGGATCAGGTCGGGCACGATATGGCCCAGTAGCGACAGCGCGCTTTCCGCGTCCGACGCCACCAGCGCCGTCATGCCGGCGCCTTCCAGAACCGCCGACAGCATGCCCAGCGTGTCCGAAGCGTCATCCACCGCCAGGACCACGGGTTTCTGGCCTTGTTCATGGGTCATGGCGCATCAGTCCTTCCACCATCGTGCGGAAACCGGCCAGATCGCAATCCTCGGTCAGGCGGCGCAGTGCCGCCAGGGTCGGGGCCGCATCCGGCTGCGCTGTGCCGATCTCGTCCAGCTTCAGCAGGATGCCGCGTAGATGCCCGATCTGGCCCAGCTGGCGCAAGGCTTCGAGGTGCCGGGGGGCAGGGCGGTCACCGTCGGCCGGTGTCTGCCGCAGGGAATCCTGTTCCGCCGGACGGCTGATCCAGTCCAGCGCCAGGTGCCTGTGCAGGCTTTCCACCAGCCGTTCCAGGCGCAGGGGCTTCATCAGATAATCGTCGTGAAAGACCTCATGGCTGTTGCTGTCCGGCGCATAGGCCGAAATCATGATGACCGGCACGCGGCGCGGCAGGGCAGTCCGCAAGGCGCGCGCCAGATCCCGGCCGTTCATGCCGGGCATGGAGATGTCGAGCAGGATGATGTCCGGCACCTCGGATACCGCGCGCGCCAGGCCCGCCGTGCCGTTATTCTCGGTGAGCACATGGAAGCCCAGCCGGCCCAGGCCGTCGCGCAGCAGGTCGGTCTGGCGGCTGTCGTCATCAACCACCAGCACCGTGCGGCGCGGGCCGTCATAACCTTCGATGACGCGGTCGGGCGCGCTTGTCAGGCGCCGGGTGGCCGGAACCGGCGCCAGCATCAGGCGTACGCTGAACAGGCTGCCCTGGCCCGGCGTGCTGCTGACGGTCAGTTCGCCGCCCAGCGCCTCGGTCAGGAGGCGCGTGATGGTGAGGCCCAGGCCGGAGCCGGACACGGCGGCGCGGCCCGGATGTTCGATGCGCTCGAACGGCTCGAATATCCGCTTCAGGTCATCGGGGGCGATGCCGATGCCGCTATCCTCGATGTCGAACCGCGCGACCTGTCCGCTATAGGCGATGCGGAGGGTGACATTGCCGCGATCGGTGTAGCGGATGGCGTTGGACAGCAGGTTGATGAGAATCTGCCTGAGGCGCTTTTCGTCGGTATAGACGCTGTCCGGCAGGTTGGGCGGCGGGACATAGTGGAAGTCCAGGCCCGCCTGCCGCGCCTGAAGCCGCATCATGTCCACGATCTGAGTCAGGAAGGCGGGCAGCAGGACCTCTTCCTTCATCACCTGCAGGCGGCCCGCCTCGATCATTGAAATGTCCAGCAGCCCGTCCACCAGGCTGGCGAGATGTTCGCTGGAACGGCGGATGACCCGCAGGCTGTGACGCATGCCGTTGGGCAGGGCCCGATCGTTTTCCAGAAGCTGGGCATAGCCCATGACCGCGTTCAGCGGTGTCCGCAATTCATGGCTCATGCCGCGCACATATTTGCTTTTGGCGACATTGCGGGCATCGGCCAGTTCGCGCGCCTGCTGCAATTGCTGGTCGGTATGGCGATGGGCCTCGATTTCCGCCATCAGCATGGCGGTCTGGTGGCCAGCTTCCTGGCGCGCCGCGCGGCTGGCGTCGCTGGCCAGGATGAACGGCCATGCGGCGATGGCGCTGACGATGACACTGGCATAAAAGACATTGCGCAGCGTCGCGGCAATGGCGCCGGCGTCGGCGCTGCCCCCGCTGGTCATCTGGACATGGACAATGGCCAGCATGGCCGCGCTGATACAGGTCAGCAGCAGGACCAGCGCCAGGTAGCGCGCAAAGCGCCGTTCCGGGTACCCGCGCAGGGACAGCGGCAGCAGGTGGTGCACCAGCCTGTTCCACTGGTCGCCAAGCCGTGCGCCGTCCTTGCAGGAATCGTCGCAGCGCACATCCAGCGTGCAGCAGAGCGAGCAGATCGGACCGCTATAGAAGGGGCAGTCGGCCATGTCCTGCGGTTCGAAACTGTGTTCGCAGACACAGCAGCGGATATCGGCGCCGTCATTCACGCCGGACTGGCGGCTGTCACGGGCGATATAGAATCGTCCCCGGGTCAGAAGCGCCAGCAAGGGCGTCGCCGTCACCGAGACGCCCAGCGCCACAAAGGGGGCCAGCCCCCGCATGTCACTGCCCAGGGCGCCGCCATGAATGGCGATGGCCAGCCCCGCGCCGCCGAGCATGGCGCCCAGCCCCACCGGGTTGATGTCGTACAGATAGGCGCGCCTGAACTCGATATGGCGGGGCGACAGGCCCAGCGGCTTGTTGATGGCGAGGTCGGCGAAGATCGCGCCCATCCAGGCAACCGGAATGTTGGAATAGAGGCCCAGCGTGTGCTCCAGGGTCCGGTAGATGCCCAGTTCCATCAGCAGCCATGCCAGGGTGACGTTGAACACCACCCACACCACCCGGCCCGGATGGCTGTGGGTCAGGCGGGAAAAGAAGTTCGACCAGGCCAGCGATCCGGCATAGGCGTTGGTGACGTTGATCTTGAGCTGTGAAATCACCACGAACAGGCCGGTCAGGCCGATCGCCACCTGTGGGTTGCCGACCGCCTGCCCGAAGGCGAACAAGTACATCTGGGCCGGTTGGGCGGCGCTTTCGGCGGCAAAGCCCTGCCGGACCAGCAGCACCGCCAGGAAAGAACCCGCCAGCATCTTCAGGATGCCGGGCACGATCCAGCCGGGTCCGGCACAGACCACCGCGGTCCACCAGCCGATACGGTTTCCGGCACGGCGGCGCGGCAGGAAGCGCAGAAAGTCCACCTGTTCCGCATTCTGCGGCACCAGCGCGAAGACCACGGCGGCGGCCGCGCCGAACAGCAGCAGGTCGAAGCCGCCGTCACCGGCGCCAAGGCGTCCGTGAAAGCCGGTCCAGTCTTCCAGCGACATCAGTCCGGCGGCGCCGATCGCTATGAAGGGAACGGCCTGCAAGGCAACCCAGGCGATCTGGGTCCAGAACTGGAAGCGGTTGAGAAAGGTGAAGCCGTGAATCACCAGCGGAATGGCGACCAGCGCACTGAGCAGATAGCCCCAGAACAGAGGCAGGCCGAAACACAGTTCCAGTGCCTTGGCCATTACGGCGGCTTCAAGCGCGAAGAAGATGAAGGTGAAGGAGGCGTAGATCAGCGAGGTGATGGTGGACCCCAGATAGCCGAAGCCCGCGCCACGCGTCAGCAGATCAATGTCCACGCCATACTTGGCGGCATAGTAGCTGACGGGCAGGCCCAGCGCGAAGATGATCGCGCCCACCACCAGGATGGCGGCCACGGCATTGGTGAAGCCGAAGGACAGGGTGATGGTGGCCCCGATGGCTTCCAGGACCAGGAAAGCCACGGTTCCCAGGGCGGCGTTGGCGACCCGGGCGATGGACCATTTGCGCGCCTTGGCTGCGGTGAAGCGCAGGGCGTAGTCCTCGAGCGTCTCGTTGGCGACCCACTGGTTGTACTGGCGCCGTTCGCGCAGGATATTTTGCTGCCCCACCACCATTGTTGAAATTAAGTCACGCCCGGTTGCGATGCACAAGCCGGGCTGCGTCAGCCCGGCGCATGCCGGCGCGGTCCGCGAGCGGGGCGTTATAATATTTCATAGCAAAAACAATAATATAGTGGATTTTCTCTCGTCCGTTAGGCGCTGCCTAATCCGTGGGCAATACGTCAAAGTGCGTATTGTTGCGGCGCACTAATCCGGGAGAGCTTGGCCCCAATGTCGCGGTGACATTCGCCGGATTCGACAAGCCGCGCAGCGGCCGGTCGGCGCAATTAGAGGGGACACTGTAATGCTTAAAGTCATGAAAATCGGTGCTGTTTCCGCCATCGCCCTGGCGGCGGCCGGCAATTCGGCGATGGCCGCGGAGAACGTCTTCGGCGACATCGGCTTCAACACCAACTCCCACTTCGTGTCCTATGGCCTGGATGTGTGGGGTGCCGGCGACAGCTTCTACGGCAACCGCATGACCAACTCGATCTATGGCGATCTGGGCGTGAAGATCACCCCGGACCTGACCTGGAACCTGAACGTCTGGACCGACCTGAACAGCAATGCCGCGCCCAGCCTGGGTGGATCGTTGCAGGAACTCGACATTAACACCGGCTTCTCCTACGCCTTTGGCAGCGGCTTCACGGGCAGCGTGACCTATGGCGCCTGGTCCTATGCGGCGAGCGTCGAGGAAGTCCTGGATGTCGCGCTGGCCTATGATGATACCGGCCTGATGTTCGAAGGCTTCGGCTTCCAGCCGAAGGTCACCTGGCACAACCGTATCGGCGCCAACGGCGCGCAGCAGATCGGCTCGGCCATCGTGGTCGGCATCGGCCCCAGCTTCGCGCTGGGCGATTCCGGCCTCAGCCTGAGCATCCCGGCGGGCCTGGCCTTCTTCACCACCGACGACTTCCAGGGCGGCACCTCCGGCGGCCTGGGCTATGGCTATCTCGGCGGCTCGCTGGGCATGCCGCTGTCCTTCATTCCGGAAGAGTATGGCGCCTGGTCCGCCAATTTCGACCTGATCGGGTACTTCACCAAGCGTTCCGCCATTCCGACGAATCCGGTGTCCGACTTCGTGACCGGCTCGTTCAACATCAAGATGGCGTTCTAGGGCCGATAAGAACAACTGGGGTGTTTTCTGCCAAACGAGGAACGACAACAATGAAACTGATGAAGACTCTTGTCGCGGCGGCGGCGATGCTGGCAACAGCATCGTCCGCCCACGCGCAAAGCGGCGGCACCATCAAGGTGGGCGTGCTGCATTCCCTTTCCGGCACCATGGCCATCAGCGAAACCACGCTGAAGGATGCTGTGCTGATGATGATCGCCGAGCAGAACAAGAAGGGCGGCCTGTTGGGCAAGAAGTTGGAAGCCGTGGTCGTGGACCCGGCCTCCAACTGGCCGCTGTTCGCGGAAAAGGCGCGTCAGCTCCTGGCCGTGGACAAGGTATCGGCCATCTTCGGCTGCTGGACCTCGGTGTCCCGCAAGTCCGTCCTGCCGGTGGTCGAGGAACTGAACGGCGTTCTGTTCTATCCTGTGCAGTATGAGGGCGAGGAAAGCTCGCGCAACGTGTTCTACACGGGCGCCGCGCCGAACCAGCAGGCGATTCCCGCCGTGGACTATCTGATGAAGACCGAAAAGGTGCAGCGCTGGGTCCTGGCCGGCACCGACTATGTCTATCCGCGCACGACCAACAAGATCCTGGAAGCCTATCTCAAGGCCAAGGGCGTGAAGCAGGAAGACATCATGATCAACTACACGCCGTTCGGTCATTCCGACTGGCAGACGATCGTGGCCAACATCAAGAAGTTCGGTTCCGCCGGCAAGAAGACGGCGGTGGTCTCCACCATCAATGGCGACGCCAACGTGCCGTTCTACAAGGAACTGGGCAACCAGGGCATCAAGGCGGAAGACATTCCGGTGGTCGCCTTCTCGGTGGGCGAGGAAGAACTCGCCGGCATCGACACCAAGCCCCTGATCGGCCATCTCGCCGCCTGGAACTATTTCGAGTCGGTGAAGGCGCCTGCCAACGATGCCTTCATCAAGCAGTGGCACGCCTTCACCAAGAACCCGAAGCGCGTCACCAACGACCCGATGGAGGCCACCTATATCGGCTTCAACATGTGGGTGAAGGCGGTCGAAAAGGCCAAGTCCACCGACCCGGAC
>Ga0182737_1001474_pt1 | contig 22969 bp, 12 predicted proteins | sample eDN5th30CBELigOP_FD_128878 | JGI IMG/M metagenome (GOLD analysis project Ga0182737, IMG submission 128878) | Enriched Organic Plus compost microbial communities from Emeryville, California, USA - eDNA 5th pass 30_C BE-Lig OP (version 2) (version 2) ...
GAGCTCTACGACCGCCTGCTGGCCGAGGTCCGCCAGGCCGGCGGTGCCGCCGGCAATACCGCTGCCGACTACCCGCAGCGCCTGGCCGCCGCCTTCGCCGTCTTCCCCGACGACGAGGCCACCCTGCGCCGCGAGGGCCTGGGCTACTTCCGCTACCGCCTGACCGAAGCCGGCGCCGCGGTGCCGGCCGGCGAGCGCGCGGCGATGTCGCCCGAGGCGATGATCGAAGCCGGCTACGCCGAAGCCGACCCGATCGTCTACGAGGACTTCCTGCCGGTCAGCGCGGCGGGCATCTTCCAGTCCAACCTGGGCGGCGGCGAACAGCGCGCCTACGACGCGCACGCCAACCAGGACGCCTTCGAGGCCGCCCTGGGCGCGACCATCAACGATCCGTTCGCGCTGTACGCGCAGGCGCAGGAGGCTTCGATCGCGAGCCTGCGTGCCTGACACGCCCCCGGATAATCGACGAAGGTCGCATTTACATAAAGCCCCGCTCCATGCGGGGCTTTTTTGTGCTTGAATATTATCTAGTCGTTGATTTAATAACGGCGCGTACTTTTTGTCCCCCGGTTTCCATGACATACTCGAATGAAAGCCGTTTTCATTGACAGCGGTTACCTCGGGAAAACAAGGGGTTTCCTGCAAATTCCTGAGCGCATGAATCCGCGCAAAACGGCCTCGAAGAGATTCTGAACAGTTAATTTCCGGACCGGATTCCAGAAAATAATTTGACTGTAATCGCTTTCCTGGAGTGATTAAGTCCACAGAAAAAAATAAGCACCGGTTGAATTGATCCATCTCATTGACGCGGCGCTAACACTATGCCCCGGCCTGTTGGAGGCGGTCGGGGAATGTTTGAAATGGAATTCGTGTCTGGCTTGCGTCGGCACTTTGGTGCTTGCCTGGTCTTTCTTGCCCTGTTCATGGGGGCCGCCTCCCAGGCCCACGCTGCGCGCGCGGGCTGCACCGACGGCGCCTGCGTCACCGCGGGCCCGCGCCTGGCCAGCGTCAGCACCACGCAGTCGGCGCTGCTCAATCCGCTGCTGCAGGCCCTGCTGCCGGGCACCAGCATCGACCTGACGGTCGCCGACTGGAACAACCTGGCCGGCGCCGACATCGACCTGAACCTGCTGCTCACCCAGCTCGCCGCCGACCTGACGGTGAGCGATCCGACGCAGGTGCTGACCACCGACGTGAGCCTGGGCCAGCTGCTGCTGGCCTCGGCCACCGTGCTCGAAGCCGACGGCCAGACCCTGGCGGCCAACGTGCTGCGCGCGCTGGGCCTGAAGGTGGGCGGCCTGGCCGGCACCATCCGCCTCGGCGAACTGCTGCAGCTGGACTTCCCGCCGCGCGCGCTGGGCGATGTGAAGCTGGGCGTGCTCGACCTGCTCACCGGCTGGGTCCAGCTCTACAACTTCCGCAACGTCATCACCACCCCGCAGCCGATCACCATCGACACCGGCGCGCTGGCCCTGCCGGGCATCACCAAGGTCGAACTGTGGGCGCAGGTGGTCGAACCGCCGGTCTACGTCTGCGGCCCGGCCGGTTCGCAGTTCTACAGCGCGGCGATCCGCGCCAAGCTCAACGTCGACGCGGTCAACACCTCGGTGCTGGACCCGCTGGTCACGGCACTGGACGGCCTGAGCATCCTCGGCCTGGTTTCGGTGGACGACCTGTCGCTGGGCGCGCAGGTGATCAAGCTGCAGCTGTACGCGGACATCGCCCGCGCCCAGGGCACCATCACCGCGGTCGATGCGCTGGCCGGCAGCGTCACCCTGCAGGCGCAGCCGGGCCTGGTGAACCTGTATATCGGCCAGATCGCCGACGCGATCTTCTGGAACCGCGGCCAGACCCTCAGCAGCGCCGTGGTCCAGCCGGTCAAGCTGACCAGCATCGGCGTGACCGCGAACATCAAGGCGCTGCTGGGCATCGTGCCGCTGGCCAGGGTGACCGGCGACATCGGCGTCTCGATCAAGGCCGTGGCCGAAGGTTCGCCGGAGCTGCGCACCGCCGTGGTCACCGGGCCGTTCCCGTCCACGGTCAGCATGGCCAGCGGCACGGTCAGCGTCGGCAGTCTGGTCACCAGCCTGCTGGACAACCTCGACCTCGATGCCTCCGGCGATGGCCTGACGGTCACCGTGCTGGGCATCCTGCCGGTGGGCATCAACACCAGCGTCATCGTCAATGCGCTGCTGGCCGTGGTCGAGCCGCTGCTGAGCCAGGTGCTGTCCCCCGTGCTCGGGCCGCTGCTGGACCTGGTGCTGGGCACGATCGTCGACAACCTGCTGCAGCTGCTGGGCATCCAGATCGGCCAGGCGGTCTTCACCGTCGAGGGCGTGACCGAGGCCTGCGTGGCGCAGCTGGTCCTGGCCCTGGCACTGGATCCGGTCGACGACGCCGGCCGCTTCGACCTGGACGTGGCGCGCGGCGCGAGCAGCGTCGCCAGTGCCAACGGCGTCGGCCATGGGTCCTCGACCCCGCCGGTGCTTACCGAGCCGGGTTCGACCTATACGCTCAGCGAAGCCGGCGCCGCGGGCACCGCGTTGGCCTCGTATGCCAGCAGTTGGCGCTGCCTGGACGATGACGGCGTGGAAGTCAGTGCAGGGCAGGGCACCAGCTTCAACCTGGTCGCGCCGGGCCTCAGCGCCGGCCCGTGGACGCTGACCTGCACCTTCACCAATCGCGCGCGCCAGGCCGCGCTCACCCTGACCAAGAGCGACGGCAGCACGGTCTACGTGCCCGGCACCCCCGCCACCTACACCCTCACCGTGAGCAATGCCGGCCCGGATCCGGCCGCCGGCATCACCGTCAGCGATCCGCTGCCGGCAGGCGTGCGCCTGTCCGGCCCGTGGAGCTGCACCGCCACCGCCGGCAGCTGTGCCCAGGCCAGTGGCGGCGCGGCCGGCGACGCACAGGTCACGGTCGAACTCGACCTGGATGCCGCGGGGCAGGCGGTCATCCAGGTGCCCGTGCTCTTCAGTCCCGATCCATCCGATTACTGATCCACCGCCGTCCGGGCGGGCAGGTTTCCCGGACATATCCAAGGAGCTATCCAATGCAAGGTTGTCATCCTCCCCGGCGCCGGAGTGGCGCGATGCGGGGCAAGTCCGGCGCTACCCTGCGTCCGACCAGGAACCAGCTGCCGCTGTCGCTGCTGCTGGCTTCCATGGCCGTCGGTCCGGTGTACGCGCAGTCGTACCCGTCCACGCTGAGCAACAGCGCGACGCTGACCTACTCCGGCGTCACCGACCCCAATCCCGGTGACAACACCGCGGTGGACGACAACACCCTGGAAATCCAGGCCGACGTGGGCGTCACCAAGACGTTCCTCAGCGGCACCGGCCCGTTCAAGATCGGCCAGGAAGTGAAGTACCGCATCGACGTGACCAACAACGGTCCGTCGGCGGCGCGCGACATCGCGATCAGCGAAAACCCGACCAACCTGACCATCGGATCGCTGACCGGCGCGTGCACCTCGCAGCCGTGCACCATCTCCAGCCTGGCGCCGGGCGCGACGGCCAGCATCGAGGTCACCGCGACCATCGATGCGGCCGGCAGCTTCTCCAACAGTGCCACCGCCAGCCTGCCGGGCGGCGACGTCGACCCGAACCCGGGCAACAACACCGGCGATGGCGGCGGCGGCAACGCGGCGGTGCCGGGCATCTCGATCGCCGTGGCGCCGAGCGACGTGCTCGAGAACAGCGGCACCCCGCTGGTCTACACGATCACCCTGGACGAGGCCGCGCTGGTCCCGACCGAGGTCACCCTGTCCTACGGCGGCGACGCCACCCCGGGCAGCGACTACACCGGCCAGACCACCACGGTCATCATCCCGGCCGGCGCCACCGAGGCCACGGTCAGCCTGGTGCCGGTGTCCGACGCCGACGACGAAGGCCAGGAGAGCGTCATCGTCACCATCGAGCCGGGTGCCGGCTACGACGTGGGCGGCGGCCAGAGCGCGACCGGTACGATCACCGATCCGCAGCCTGACCTGGCGGTCACCAAGGCGCTGCAGACCGCTGCTCCGTTCCTGGTCGGCGACGAGGTCGTCTACGAGATCACCGTCAGCAACAACGGCACCACCGTTGCCAACGGCATCGAGCTGACCGAAGCCCCGATCAACCTCGACATCACCTCGGTCAGCGGCGCCTGCACCAGCGTGCCGTGCACCATCAACGGCCTGGCCGCCGGCGGCAGCGTGACCGTCGAGGTGAAGGCGACCATCGCCGCGGCGGGCGCGTTCGGCAACTCCGCTTCGGCGAACATCCCGGGCACCACCGATCCGACTCCGGGCGACAACACCGGCGACGGCGGCGGTGGCAACGCCGGCGACCTGCCGGTGGCGACCGTGGCCGTGTCCCCGGCCAGCGTGATGGAAGACGGCGGCGTGCCGCTGGTCTACACCGTGACCCTGTCCGAACCGGCCGTGCGTCCGACCGTGATCGAGCTGTCCTACAGCGGTGCCGCCGACCCGGCCACCGACTACACCGGCAGCGTGGCCACGATCACCATCGGCACCGGTGCGACCACCGGTACGGTGACGATCATGCCGGTCGCCGACACGGTGAAGGAGCCGGACGAGAACGTCATCGTCACCGTGGATTCCGGTACCGGCTACACCGTGGGTGCGCAGGGCTCGGCCGAGGGCGTGCTCGCCAACGACGATCCGGGCATGGCCGACCTGTCGATCAGCAAGACCGACAACGCGACCACGTACGTCCCGGGTGGTACGGCGACCTACACCATCACCGTGCGCAACGCCGGTCCGGATGCCGCCAGCGGCGTCACCGCCACCGACAATCTGCCCAGCGGCGTGACCCTGTCCGGCCCGTGGACCTGCTCGGCCTCGGCGGGCAGCAGCTGCCAGGCCAGCAGTGGTGGTGGCAACGGCGACACCAGTGTCGTGGTGACCGTCGACCTCGACGCCACCGGCGAAGCGACCATCACCGTCCCGGTGAAGTTCAGCGACGACCCGGCCGATTACTGACCGGTCCCCGCTCCCGCCCGGCAGCCGCCGGGCGGGAGTCCACCGGAAAGTCTTCGCGTTTCCCCCGGCCCTCGCGGGCCAGACCTCCTCCCGGCGGCAGGTGCCGCCGGGCAGGACCTGTTCAACCCGGATATCGCCCATGTCGACGGAATCCAAGCCTTCAATGCGGTTGCAGCGCCCGGCGCGGCGCCTCCGTACCGACTGGTGGCACGCCACGCAGGGCGTGTTCCTGGGCGCATTCGCCGCCCTGGCTTCCAGCGGCGCCATGCCGCAGGCACGCGCGCAGGCCTATCCGGCCCAGCTGGTCAATTCGGTCGAGGTGCGCGCCAGTGGCGTCACCGACCCGGACCTCTCGAACAACCAGGCACAGGACGTCAACGCGCTCGCCGCGACGGCGGCCCTGTCCATCCAGAAATCCCTGCTCGACACCGGACCGTTCCTGGTCGGGCAGGTGGTGCGGTACTCGATCGTGGTCAGCAACGCCGGCCCTTCGGCGGCGGCTGCGGTGGAGATCACCGACCTTCCCGAAAACCTCGAACTGCTCTCGGTCACCGGCGCCTGCAGTGCATTGCCGTGCACGCTGGACAGCCTGGCCGCGGGCGGCTCGGCCGCGCTCGAGGTGTCCGCGCGCATCGTCGCCGCGGGCCATTTCGGCAACAGCGCCAGCGTCGATGCCCCGGGCGTGGTCGATCCCGACCCGAGCGACAACACCTCCGACGGCGGCGGTGGCGAGGCCAGCGTGGCCCCGCCGAAGCCGGCCGACGACAGCGTCGGGACCCCGCAGAACACCGCGGTGGACGTGGACGTGCTCGGCAACGACGACGGCGACGGCGGTCCGCTGGATCCGGCCACCGTCGACGTCACCATCGTGACGCCGCCGGCCAGTGGCAGCGCCCAGGTTGGCAGCGACGGCCGTATCCATTACGTGCCCGGAACCCACTACAGCGGCGACGACACCCTGGTCTACCAGGTCTGCGTCCGCGGCACCGACGCCTGCGCCACCGCCAGCGTCGCCATCACCGTGCAGCGCAACCGCCTGGAGGTGGTGGACGACGAAGTCGACGGCCTGGTCGAAGGCGTGGACGTGGACGTGCTGGCCAACGACCGCACCAGCGGCGCGCCGCTGGATCCGGCCAGCCTCACCGTCGAAAGCGCGCCGGCCCACGGCACCGCCACCTGCACCGCCAGCGGCTGCCATTACCTGCCGACCGAGGTGTTCACCGGCGAGGACCGCTTCACCTACCGCGTCTGCGACGTGTCCGTGCCGACCCGCGAATGCGGTACCGCCACCGTGGTAGTGCGTGCACCGGAGCCGCCGCTGAACCTGCGCCTGGCCAAGCGCGCCGCGGTGCGCACGGTCAGCCATGGCGACCTGGTCCGCTACACCATCACCGTGCAGAACCTGGGCGAGTTCGATGCACGCGGCGTGAGCCTGCTCGACACGCTGCCGGCGGGCTTCACCTGGGTGGCCGGCTCGCTGCAGGTCGAGGACGTCGACAACCAGGCCGGCATCGGCGCCACCTCGCCGCTGCGCATCGACGGCATCGACGTGGATGCCGGCGAAACCGCCACGATCAGCTACTCGCTGCGCGTCGGCGCCGGCGTGGGTCCGGGCGTGCACCGCAACGTGGTGGTGGCGCGCGACGCCATCGGCCGCAGCGCGGGCAACCAGGCCAGCGCCGAGGTCACCTTCAAGGGCGACCCGATGTTCCAGGACAGCCTGGTCATCGGCACCGTGTTCGACGACCGCGACGGCAACGGCCAGCAGGCGCCGGCCAGCGCCACCGGCCTGCGCATGCAGGGCGGCTTCGACCCCGCGGCGTACGTGCCCAACAGCACGACCATCGACCGCGGCGACGGCCCGCAGCCGGTGGCCGACGCCAGCGCGCCGCTGCTGCACGGCCTCGACCTGGGCGAGCTGCCCGGCCGCAGCTCGGCGGCGGTCGCCCCGGCCACCGTGGAAGTGCGGCAGCTGCTGCGCGAACCGCACCTGGCCGACGGCCTGGTCCTGACCAGCGCCGAAGGCAGCACGGTGCGCATGGATGCGCAGGGCAGGGTGGCGGTGGAGCGCGCGGGTGAAGTGGCCGCTGGCCGCAACGGCCAGCAGCTGCAGGTGCAGCGCGTGCTCGGCCAGGTCGCCGACGGTGTGGAGCTGCGCTACGTGGTCTCCAATGCCGGCATCGACGAGCGCGGCGTGCCGGGCGTGCGCCTGGCCACGGTCGAGGGCTTGCTGGTCCAGACCGACGCCTTCGGCCGCTACCACCTGGCCGGCATCGACGCCGGCAACCCGGCGCGTGGCCGCAACTTCATCGTCAAGCTCGACCCGGGCACGCTGCCGCCAGGCACCGCCCTGACCACGCCCAATCCGCTGCTGCAGCGGGTCACTCCGGGCCTGCCGGTGCGCTTCGACTTCGGCGCGCGCCTGCCCGACGGCGAGCTGCGTGCGGCGGCCAATGAAGCGGTCGTGCTCACCGCGGCCGACTTCATGGCCGGTGGCACCGGGCTGGCCGACGCCGGCGCCGTCGAAGCGATCGCCGCCCGCCTGGTGCGCAGCGGTGGCGGCGTGGTCAGCGTCACCGGCCAGCACGGCGACCCGGCCCTCGGCGTGGCCCGTGCCCAGGCCGTGCGGGCGGCGCTGGATGCGCTGATGGCGCCGGCCCTGCGTGCCGCGGTGCGCGTGCAGCTGCAGGCCGATGCGTCCACTGCGCCGGTGCTGGTGCTGGATGCGCCGCCGGAAGTCGATGCGGCCCTGCTCGACGGGGCCGCCAGCGAAACCACCCGGGAGGCCGTGTTCGACGTGCTGGCCGCGCTGCTGGAGCGCAGCGGCGGCGGCACGGTGGTGCTGGCCGGCGCAGGCGCCGATGCCGCAGACGCGCTGGCCCGCGCCCGCGTGCTGTTCGACGCGCTGGCCGCACGCCTGCCCGCGGACCTGCGCCAGCGCCTGCGCGTGGAAACCAGCCATGAGCCCGTCCGCACCGGCGGGGAGGGGCGTTGAGGATGAACGTGGATACCAGCAAAGTGATCCGGGCCAGCGCGCTGTCGGTGGCCCTGGCCGTGGCCCTGTCCGCGAACGCGCCGCTGCAGGCGCAGGCCCCGGCGTCGCCGGCCGCGCCTGAGGCCGGAGCCGCGCAGTTCCGCGTGGACCTGCCCGGTGGCGGCATGGCCTGGGCCACCGAGGACCCGCAGCAGGGCCGCCCGGTGATGAACGTGCGCACCGCGGCCAGCGTGCCGCTGGAAGACGGCCGTTTCGCCGAACCGGTGCGGATCAGCACCTACGCCAACCACGCCAGCTTCATCCGGCGGATGGAAGTGCGCGTCTACGCCGGCAGCGACGTCGACCTGGTCACCCCGGCGGCGGTGGTCGAGCTGCCGGTGGGCAACCTGGTCCACCACGAATGGGACGGCGCCGAGCTGGCGACGAAGCTGCGCCTGCGCGCCGGCGACAGCCTGCGCTACGTGGCCCGCGCCTACGACGCCAACGGCAGCTTCGACGAGACCACCGTGCAGCAGCTGCAGCTGGTCACGCCCGAGGAATACCGGCGCAGCTCGGCGCGCCTGCGCGACGAGGTCTCGCGCAGCCTGGGCGAGGCGGTGGGCACCGACGAAGCGCTGCAGCTGCAGGCCGAGGACGCGATCTACGGCCGCAGCGCGCTGCGCGTGCAGAACATCCGCGTGCACGGCTCGCGCATCCGCATCCACGGCCAGGACATCCCGCGCGGCGCCAGCCTGCGCATCAACGGCCAGGACGTGCCGGTGGACCAGGAAGGGCGCTTCGTCGCCGAGTTCCTGGAGCCGGTCGGCCGCCATCGCTACGCAGTGGAGTACAGCGCCGGCGGCCAGACCGTGCGCCGGGAACTGGAGCTGGACGTCACCGGCCGCTACCACTTCGCCGTGGCCCTGGCCGACGTGACCTTCTCCAAGTCCAACGTCAGCGGCAGCAGCGACCGCCTGCTGGCCGACGACGGCTACAGCGACGGCTTCCTCGCCGAGGGCCGGCTGGCGTTCTACCTCAAGAGCAAGCTGCGCGGCCGCTACCTGGTCACCGCCCAGGCCGACACCCGGGAGCGCGAGCTGTCGCACCTGTTCGACGGCTTCTTCGACGCCGACCCGACCGACCTGTTCCGCGTGCTGGATCCGGACGCGTACTACCCGGTGTACGGCGACGACTCCACCACCTGGCGCGACGTCGACACCCAGGGCCGCTTCTACCTGCGCGCCGACTGGGACGGCAACCAGGCGCTGTGGGGCAACTTCAACACCGGCCTGACCGGCAGCGCCATCGCCCAGTACAGCCGCTCGCTGTACGGCGGCGCGCTGGACTGGCGCAGCCTGCGCACCACGCCGCTGGGCGACCCGGGCACCACCCTGCGCGCGTTCGTGTCCGAAGCGCAGACGGTGCTGGGGCACAGCGAGTTCCTCGGTACCGGCGGCAGCCTGTACTACCTGCGCCACACCGCCATCCAGCCCGGCTCGGACAAGGTGGTGCTGGAAGTGCGCGACCGCCGCACCGGCCGCACCGAGGCCACCGCCGTGCTCGAGCGCGGCGCCGACTACGAGATCGACGCGCTGCAGGGCCGCATCCTGCTGACCCGTCCGCTCTCGCAGATCACCCGCGACAACGTGCGCACGCTCACCCGCGACGCGCCGCTGGACGGCTACGAGCAGCTGCTGCTGGTGGACTACGAGTACCTGCCCGACGGCTTCGACGGCAAGGAGCTCACCACCGGCCTGCGCGCCCGCCACTGGCTGGGCGACCACGTCGGCGTGGGCGCCACCTGGGTCGACGAGAACCGCGGCGGCGACGACTACGAGCTCAAGGCCGTCGACCTGACCCTGCAGGCCGGCAAGGGCACCTACCTGCGCATGGAGCACGCGCGCACCGAGTCCACCGTCGCGCCGATCTTCTATTCGGACAACGGCGGCCTCGACTTCCAGCAGCGCAATCCGCAAGGCGCGCGTTCCGGCGACGCCACCCGCGTCGACGCCCGCGCCAACCTGCGCGAGCTGGGCTGGACCGACCAGGAATGGACCGCCGGCGCCTGGTGGTACCAGACCGATGCCGGCTTCTCCGTGGCCCGCCGCGACAACGGCCTGCCGCGCCGCGAGCATGGCGCCGAGTTCCTGGGCTGGTTCGGCGACGCTTTCAGCCTGCTGGGCCGCTACAGCTGGGCCGAGCAGGGCGAGCAGGCGCTGGAGCAGATCCAGCTGACCGGCGAATGGCGCCCGGGCGAGGAACACGCCCTGGCCGCCGAGCTCAACCGCCTGGGCGAGCACGCCCCCGGCGCCCGCGCCGACGCCACCCTGGCCGCGCTGCGCTACACCCGGCGCGTGCGCGACAAGCTCGAGCTCAGCGCCACCGGCCAGCTGACCGTGGACGACGATGCCGGCCGCTACGCCAACAACGACCTGGTGACCCTGGGCGCGCGCTACCTCTACGGCGACCGCTCCAGCGTGGGCCTGGAAGCCAGCAGTGGCGCCCGCGGCGAGGGCGCCACCCTGCAGGCCGAGCACAATATCGGCGCCGACCGCACGGTCTACGGCAGCTACACCTGGAGCACCGACCGCAGCGAGCGCGAGACCCTGTTCAACCCGCGCCAGAACAACGGCTGGACCCTGGGCCAGCGTTCCCGCATCACCGACCGCACCCGGGTGTTCAGCGAGAGCCAGTCGCTGCGCAGCGGGGCGGGGCAGGAGTCCGGCCTGGCCCACACCTTCGGCGTGGACTTCCTGCCGGCGCCGGGCTGGAACCTGGGCGTGACCGTCATGGACGCGCAGCTGGAAGGCAGCCGCGGCCAAGTGGACCGCCGCGCCTACAGCCTCAGCGGCGGCCGCACCGATCCGCGCGTGCAGTGGACCAGCAAGCTCGAGTACCGCCACGACAGCGGCGCCGAGCAGCGCGAACAGTGGGTGACCACCAACCGCCTGGCCTGGCGCGTGGACGACGACTGGCGCATCGCCCTGCGGGCCAACCACGCCCGCACCGAGGACCGGCTGAGCGCGTTCAACGACACCCGCCTGACCGAGCTCAACCTCGGCTTCGCCTGGCGTCCGCACGACAACACCCGCAACGCGGCGTTCGGCAAGTACACCTACCTGTACGACCTGGCCAGCAGCGGGCAGCTGGGCGGCGCGTTCTACGACCAGCGCAGCCACGTGCTGGCGTTCGAAGGCATCCACCAGATGGACGAGCGCCTACAGCTGGCCGCCAAGCTGGCCGTGCGCGAGGGCGAGTACCGCCTCGGCCGCGGCGTCGGCGCCTGGCTGGATTCGCGCGCCACGCTCACCGCGCTGCAGCTGCGCTACCGCGTGGTGTGGGAGTGGGAAGCCTTGGCCGAGGTGCGCCGGCTGGGCGTGGCCCACAGCAGCGCCCGCAGCGGCTGGCTGCTCGGCGTGGACCGCCGCATCGGCGACAACCTCAAGATCGGCGCCGGCTACAACTTCACCACCTTCAGCGACGACCTGACCGACCTGCACCAGGACCACGAAGGCTGGTTCCTGAACGTGGCCGGCTACTACTGATCAGGGAAGCCCGGGCCAGGGAAGGTCCAGGCAGGGGCCGGGAAAGGCCCGCGCCCGGGCCGGGAGCCCCGAGGTGCCGTCGGGGCTCCCTGCAGGGCGGTTCTTGCCGGATCGGCCCGGCCCGCGGCAATCCCTAGTGCCCCGGGGCCCGTTTGCCGATCAGCCAATCCGTCCCGGCTGGAGCCGGGACCTGGTGAGCTGGTAGCCCCGCGGAAGCGGGGTTTTCTTTTCCTTTCCTGCTAAAGGGCCAGATGCGAGGAGGCCGGCACCGGCGCGTGCGTTGTGAGTGCGAACGTTCTGCGGGCTAGACTGATTAGGTCGTCGCCAATGCCCTCGGTTCCTGAATCGTTCAGTGACTGAGGTCCGGGTGGTGGCGGGCAAGGGGTTGCTCGAGATTTGAGCGAAGGCACCAAGTAACGGGGCCAATTCAGGGGTAAAAAAAAGATGTTGGGGAAATCGATCGAAGATCTTCTTCGCGGCATGTCTGCGGGCACCGCAACTGAGGCCTTCTGCCTTGTCATCGCCGCCGTGCTGGTGGCGTCCCTGTACCAGGCAGCGAAGGGTGGGCACTCCAGGTTTGTGCAATACGCCCCAAGTCTGATGACCTCCCTCGGCATCCTTGGGACGTTCGTGGGCATCGTCATTGGTTTGCTGGATTTTGATGTCACCTCGATTGACACGAGTATCCATCGTCTCCTTGAGGGGATGAAGACGGCCTTCATTACTAGCTTGGCGGGCATGACAGGCTCCATCATCTTCAAGTCGATGGATAACTGGAAATTCGCGCCCAAGCGGGAAGCATCCAATGCGCCGGATGAGGTAACGCCAGCTCACATCCTCCGCTCGCTGGAGAATCAGAATCAGACGCTAGAACAGGTCGCGCGGGGCCTGTCTGCTTCTGAGGAGGGCTCGGTTGTGGGGCAGCTCAAGATGGTCCGCACTGATCTTGGGGACGGGTTTGCCCAGAGTCGAAAAGCTCGTGAGGCTTTCGAAGAAAAGCTGTTTGTGGAGATGAAGAATTTCGCGGACCTTCTGTCGAAATCGGCTACGGAGGTTGTGATCGAGGCCCTAAGACAGGTGATTGTCGATTTCAACAGAAATCTGACCGAGCAGTTCGGCGAGAACTTCAAGGCGTTGGATGAATCCGTAAAGAAGCTTGTCGACTGGCAGGCCGAGTATCGGGTCCAGGTCGAGCACATGGGGCAGCAGTTCCAGCGAAGCGTCGATGCCGTTGATAGTACGAAGGACGCGATCCAGAGGATCGGAGAAGATTGCCAGCGAATTCCGGTGGTGATGGGTGAGCTGCGGGACGTCCTCGAGGTCAATCAGCATCAAATACAGGAGCTGCAACGCCACCTGGAGGCATTCGTTACTATGCGTGACAAGGCGGTTGAAGCGGTGCCGGAAATCCAGCGTCAAGTCGTTGATGTCGCTGATCAGTTGGGCGCGGCCGCAGTCGAGATGAGCGAAGTGCTGGCTCAGAAGTCCGAGCTGTTCGCTGATCATGTGAACAGTACGAGCCGAGCCGTGCTCGAAATGGCCACTGAGGTGGCCAATTCGAGTGACAAGCTGCGTGAGGACCTCGTCACCTCCGCGAAAGAGTTGGAGGCAGCTACCCGGGAGATGGTCAGGGGCCTCGAGATGGCTGGTAAGGAGGTGCACGAACAGGTCAGCGCTTGCACCACCGCGATGGCGGAGGCGGTTGAGCGCGATACGGGTAGGGCGCTCCAGGGGGTCGAGCAACAGGTCAAGGCAGCCGTCGAGCGCACTGGTGAAGCGGTGAACACTCAGATGGCCGCGCTAGACAAGGCTGTAGCGCAAGAGCTGGAGCGTGTCATGAGCCGTTTCGGCCAATCTCTCGTCCGGATCTCCGAGGCATTCACCTCGGACTACGAGCGGCTGACCAGGCGCCTGGCTGACATGTCGCGTGCGCTCAACTGAGGTTCGTGCCATGAACAGGATTCTGGGGGCGTATGCATCCGAATCGTCTGAGAACGAGCATTGGATGAGTGTGTCCGACCTCATGGCCGGGCTGATGATTGTCTTTCTTTTTGTTGCGGTCGCGATGATGCACTTCGTGCGAATCGAGCGTGACCGCATCAAGGAGATCGCGATGGCTTATCGCGATACCCAGGTGAGTCTCTACAAGGATCTAAACGCTGAGTTTGAGGGGGATCTCCCAGGCTGGAGTGCGGAGATAGATCCCCAAACGCTCGAGGTGAGATTCCTCAATCCGGACATGCTGTTTGAGCCTGGTCGAGCTCAGATGCGCCCCAGCTTCAGTGAGGTGATGCGCGATTTCATTCCACGCTATTTCAGCGTTGTTCTGCGTTACCGGGACAAGGTGGAGGAAGTTCGAATAGAAGGTCACACCAGCAGCGACTGGGCGGGGGTGGCAACGGTGGATGAGGCGTACTTCAACAACATGGCTCTGGCGCAATCACGAACGCGAGAAGTTCTGGCGCTTGCATATGCGCTCGCACGAACTGACGAAGAGCGGAGCTGGGTTCGAAAGAAGATAGCAGCGGTTGGATATTCTTCCGCTCGTCCAGTGCTTGATGAGGCTGGTAGTGAGGACGTTCGCCGGTCCCGACGGGTTTCGTTTCGTGTCATTACAGACTCAGAGACCCAGATCAAGAAGATTATTCACGACACGCCAGAGGGATGAAATGCGGCTGCACGTTGATTTCTCTGGGCTCGAGAGAGTTGCCGCGAAATTCGGGTCGGAGCGGAAATTCCAGCTGGACCTGACGGAGGGTGATCCTTGGGAACCTGTGGATGTCGCCCTGCAGAGCGGCGTCGAGGTTTCGATCGAGCAGATCGACATTGTCGATAAGCTGCTCTCATATCAGGGCCGTCATGTCATCCTGTATATCCGCGATCACGGATCCGGTGTGGTCAGGGCGATTGAAGACCCAACTCAGGGGCGCAAGTATCATCTCGCGGATTGCGACACGCTTGAAAAAATGCGCGCCGAGGGTCGCTTCAATCGTTACGTCGTCACGCAGGCCGCTTCCGGGGAGTTCGAGATCTCGGGTTTCGATCCGACGACTCGTCGAGAGGTCACAGGAAATGCAAGACTTCAGGTATGCATGAATTGTCTTAAGCTTCTGAACTACAAATCCTATCTGCTAGGGACGTCGCAGGAGCGGAGGTGCGTGAGAGATCACTTCGATCTCATCGAGTTCTTCGAGACCTACAGTACCCGCTTCAAGCGTTTGCCATCGGGCCTGGCAGCTAAGGCAGGTGCCTCCATCTACACCGAAGACTGGGCGGAAGTGTCGCAGCGCCTGCGTGCTGAGGCCAGGTATACATGTGAGGAGTGTCGGGTGTGTCTTGAGGAGCACAAGGCGCTACTGCATGTGCATCACATAAACGGCATTAAGAATGACAATAGTCGCTCAAATCTGAGAGTTCTATGCAAAGATTGTCATCGCAAACAGCCGAATCACCAGCATATTTTCTTGCGGCTGCAGGAGATGGTAACCATTGCCCGTTTGCGACGAAGCCAAGGATGTACTCAGCGCACATGGCCTAGTGTCAAGCGGAATGTCGATCTGGCCCTGAGGCCGTTGTTAGAAGTTGCGGAGGAGGTTGGTCTGCCGGCCCCCGAACTTGGGGTGGAAGTCGAGGGTACGGATTCTGAGGCGTTCGACGTCGCATGGCCTGAGAGTAGGCTCGGTGTCTCCTCTTCGATTGATCAGAAGGTGATCGGGGGATGGCGTGTTGAGCGCCCAGGGCACCTTCTGTCCGAACTGGCGAGGAGATTGCCTCCGTCACGTTAACTCCGATCCGTACTTCGACTTCGCTTGCACTGACGTGCGCGTCGGTCCTTGGTGCTGGTCACGCGTATGACCACTCGGTGGACAGTTCTTCCGCCTGCTTCAGGACGGTCTCGGTAGCCTCTTCCTGCTTGTCGGGTGGGTACTTGTACCGGCGTAGCAGGGTCCGGACCATTACCCGCAGCTTTGCACGGACGGTATCGCGCTTGGCCCAGTCGACGGTTACCGAGCGTCGCAGGCTCTGGGTCAGCTCGATGGCGATCTTCTTGAGCGTCTCGTCCCCGAGTTCCCGGACGGCCGCCTCGTTCGTGGCGAGCGCGTCGTAGAATGCGACCTCTGCCTGGTTCAATCCGAGGCGCTCGCCGCGTTGGGCGGCCTCCTGGAACTTCTTCGCCATCTCGATCAGCTCTTCGATGACCTGGGCGGTCTCGATGGCCCGGTTGCGGTAGCGGGTCAGGCTTTGCTGCAGCAGTTCGGAGAACTTTGCGCTCTGGACGACATTGGTCTTGAAGCGGGATTTGATCTCGCCTTTGAGCAGGCGCTCCAGCAGCTCGACCGCGAGGTTGCGCTCCTTCATCTGGCGCACATCCTCCAGGAACTCGTCAGACAATACGCTGATGTCTGGCCGCTTCAGGCCGGCGGCCGAGAAGATGTCGATGACCTCGTCGCTGACGACCGCGCGGCTGATGATCTGCCGTAACGCATGCTCTTTCTGCTCGTCGGTCAGCTTCTTGTCGGCGCCGGCGTGCTTGGTCAGCGCTGCCTTGATCGCCTGGAGGAAGGCGAGCTCGTCGCGATAGACCAGTGCCTCCTCCAAGGTGCAGCACAGGGCGAAGGCCTTGCTGGCGGCAAGCACGGCGTCGGCGAAGCGCTTCTTGCCGTCCTCAAGTCCGAGGATGTGGTTGGCGACGGTGGGGAGGAGCTTCCAGGCATTGGTCATGAACCCGGAATAGTCGACACCGTGCAGCATTGAATGCAGTACGTGCATCTGCTCCTGAAGCACGGCCAGGGCTTCGCGCGCATCGATGGTTGGTTTACCGCGGCCCTGGGCCTGCGTGTAGCTCGCCAGGGCGGCTTTTAGCTCGTTGGCGATACCGATGTAGTCCACGACCAGACCGCCCGGTTTGTCCTTGAACACGCGGTTGACCCGGGCGATGGCCTGCATCAGGTTGTGGCCGCGCATCGGCTTGTCCACGTACATGGTGTGCATGCACGGCGCATCGAACCCGGTCAGCCACATGTCGCGGACGATGACCAGCTTGAACGGGTCGACAGGGTCCTTGAAGCGTCTCTCCAGCTGCTTGCGGACCTCCTTGGTGTAGATGTGTGGCTTCAGCAGCGCCTTGTCCGAAGCGGAGCCGGTCATCACGATCTTGATGATGCCCTGCATCGGGTCTTCGCTATGCCACTCGGGGCGCAGCGCGACGATGGCGTTGTACAGGTGGGCGCAGATGTCGCGACTCATGGCCACGACCATGGCCTTGCCGTCCATTGCGGTCAGCCGGTTCTCAAAGTGGCTCACGATGTCGGAGGCGACCTTCTGGATACGCGGCGGCGCACCGACCAGCTGCTCCAGTGCGGCCCAGCGGCGGAGGCGGGCGACCTTGGAAGTCTCGTCTTCCTCGTCTTCGGTCAGCTCGTCCACCTCATCGTCGAGCTGGCTGACGTCCTCATCCTTCAGGTCCAGCTTCGCGAGGCGGCTCTCGTAATAGATCGGCACGGTGGCGCCGTCGCGCACCGCCTGCTCGATGTCGTAGATGTGGACGTAGTCGCCGAAGACGGCGCGAGTGTCGCGGTCGTCCAGGCTGACCGGGGTGCCGGTAAAGGCCACGAAGGTGGCGCCGGGCAGGGCATCGCGCAGGTGCTGCGCATAGCCGTAGCGGACGGTGCTGCCCCGCGGGTAGGGTGGCGGCGCCTCGGCGACCTTGCGTGCCTCGCCGTCGTTCGCCGCCGGGCCTGCCTCCTTCAGGTCCGTAGGGACAAGGCGCGCCTCGAACCCGTACTGGCTGCGATGGGCCTCATCGCAGATGACCACGATGTTGGAACGGTCCGAGAGCACGGGGAAGTTATCTTCGTCCTCGCCCGGGGTGAACTTCTGGATGGTGGTGAAGATGATGCCGCCAGAGGGGCGGTTGCCCAGCAGGCGCCGCAGCTCGGGGCGGGTGTCGGCCTGCACCGGGGTCTCGCGCAGCATTTCGCTGGCGGAGGCGAACACGCCGAAGAGCTGGTTGTCCAGGTCGTTGCGATCGGTGACCACCACCAGGGTCGGATTGCCCATGCCGGGGTGCGCCATCAGCGCGCCAGCCAGGCAGGTCATCTCGATGCTCTTGCCTGCACCCTGGGTGTGCCAGACCACGCCGCCCTTGCGCGTTCCGCCGGGAGTGGAGGCCTTGAGCACACTCTGGATAACGGCGCGTACGGCGTGGAACTGGTGGTAGGCGGCGATCTTCTTGACCAACCGGCCGTCGTCCTCGAACAGGACGAAGTGGCGGATGTACTCCAGCAACAGCTCGCGCTGGAACAGGCCATGCACGAGGGTCTCCAGCTCGCACATCGGGCCGAGCGGGTCCGTGGTCACGCCGTCGATGGTGCGCCAGGCCATGAAGCGCTCACGATCAGCGGTCAGCGAACCCATGCGGGCCTGGATTCCGTCGCTGATGACCTGCAGCACATTGCTGTGGAACAGGTCGGGGATGTCCTCTTGGTAGGCCTGCAGCTGGTTCCAGGCGGCCCAGATGTCGGCGTCCTCGTCGCCGGGGTTCTTCAGTTCCACCACCACCAGCGGTAGGCCGTTGACGAACAGCACCACGTCGGGGCGCCGGGTGAGCTTGGGACCCTGCACGCTGAACTGGTTGACGGCCAGCCAGTCGTTGGCGGACACGTTCTCGAAGTCGAGCAGCCGGACCCGGGCGCCGCGGGTCTCCCCGTCCTTCTGGAACTGCACCGGTACGCCGTCCACCAGCCAGCGGTGCAGCTGGCGGTTGGCATTGGCCAAGCCCGGCACGTTCGGGCTCAGCACTTGTCGCAGCGCGTCGTCGCGTGCGCCGGGCGGGATATGCGGGTTCAGGCGGGCAATGGCGTCGCCCAGGCGGATGGCCAGCACGACCTCCCGGTAGCTGGGGCGATCGGTGCCCGGAGTCTTTGCATCGGGTGGGGAGATGTCGGGGCCGTGTGCGACGCTCCAGCCAAGCTCCGACAGCCACTGCATGGCTGCCTGTTCCACCATGTCTTCGTTGAGAATCATGCCATCCCCTTGCGTGTACCTTGCGCCCCTGCTCAGGCGCAGGCGCCCATGCTCGCGTCACGGCCCCGCTGAGCCAGATAGTGCCGTGCAGCCGCCCAGACTCCAAGTCGAGCGGTACCGCGTCCAGCAGATGGCCGTCCCCGAAGTCGAATGTGCCGAGGGGGCGGCAAAGGCGTCCCTGATGAAGCCGAACTGGCGCAGGCCGCCCTCCATCCACTGGTGAAGCAGTGCTTGTCGCCAACCTGGGTGTACTCGGGCAGGGTCATGGTGCGTAACCTTTCCAGAGGCATTTGGCGAAAAAGGCCTCCTGTTTGGATCCGTCTTCTGAAAACGGCATGTTGTCCCCTATCTGGAGATCGTCCTGACCAGTTCGGCTCCCGAAAACAGGAGGCTCGCCACCAGTGCCGCACCGACAACGACGTTCAGACCGGGTGTCATCATCGCCAGCGTCAGCAGGGCGATCTTTCCAGCCTTGACGCCGGCCACGCGTGCGGCCATCCATTTGAACTGATCCGGCGAGATATCGCCGCGCTGGCGTCGCTGCCACAGTTCCCAGATCACCAGCGAAATGGAGGCGGCACTGAGCGCCGGGAAGTAATCCCACAGATCGCTCCGGTCGCCCGCCTGCAGCAGGCTGTCCACGACATCCTCGGTGCGCGCGGTGAGCTCGGCGTTGCTGAAGCCTGAGTCCGGCAGGCCAAGACGCTCGGCCAGTTCACTGGTGACCGCGATCTCGCCCTCGGGGTGTGCGTCCAGCCAGGCCTGTACATACGCACTGCTGTCGGTGGCCTTGAGCTGGATGTCCCAGCTCTTTCCGGTTTCAATGTCGGAGAAGCGGATATCCGTTCCGGCATGGTTGGTGGATTCGAACAGGGCGGCGTGGACCGAGTCGCCGTCCTCGTTCTCCAGCCGTACGAACTCCATCTCGTGCAGCACGCCCTTGGTGTTGTTGATCACACCGGCGATCTGGTCCTCGTCCATGCGCGCCAACCATTCACCCAATGCTTCTGGGCTGTCGCCGGCCCGGGGGTGGGCGCGCTGCATGGCCGCCACCGTCGCCAACTCCGACTCGCTGAAATCCGGATTGCGCTCAAAGGCCAGCTTGGCAGCGACGGCGAGGATCGCCGCCTCGTCGAAGTTCCTGCGGATGTAGTGAACGCCGGGCGAGTCAGTCTTCGGCATGACTGCGGATATCCTGCTCCCGGCGCTTGCCCTCCGCATCCCCCTTGCGTTTGGCTGCCTTCCAGGCGTCCTTGATTTCCGAGGTGCTGAGCGTCCTGCCCTGGGCCTTGGCAGTGAAGTACCGATCCATCACCGAGCCGATGGCGAAGGTCAGGCCGAACACCACTGGAATGGTGGCGACCCCGCCGAAGATCGGGAACAGGATTTTGGCCGCAGCGATGCCCAGCTGCTGCGCCACCAGGCCCATGCCGACGACGCCCATCAGTTGCTTGAGTAGCGTCGTGGACTCCTGCTCGCTGAGGCGGATCCCGCGGATCGCGGCCAGCCGCGTGCCCATGTAGGCCTGGAGCGGGGTCAGGATGAAGATGTCCGCGAACGGAATCGGCTGGACCGCGATGCCGGCGCATACCGTGGAGAAGATCACCACGATCCGGTCGGCCTTCTGCTGTTCGCTCAGGTCCGTACGCTGTTCGATATCCAGTACTTCGCGCTGCAGCCGGGCGCGGGCTTTCGAGAGCAGGTCGTTCCCCATCTTCCTTCCCCTGTTGCTGTGTCCTAGGGTCCTGTCTTCCCGGGGTTCTCCACTGCTTCGATCACGATGCCGCCAAAGCGGGCTTCGTCGGCGCGGCAGCGGATGCCGCGGATCCAGCAGTCGTGGCTGTCGTAGGGCTCCCCGGTGCCAGCGTATTGCGCGGCGTAGCCGCCGTTCAAGTCGATGTTCGAGAACTCCAGGCGGCGGCCAGCGCGATCGGTGGCTTCGGAGACGCAGTCGGGGCAGACGTGGCGTGGGTAGCGCGACGAGGGCTGTACCGCTGTGTCGCAGATGGGGCAGGCCTGGGCGCTCATGCCACGGCCTCGATGGCGGCCTCGGCTTCCGGTAGGCGGAGCTTGCCGGAGATGAGGCGGGGGAGGAGGGTGTCTCGAAGTTGAGAGAGTGCCTGTGCGTGCTCGCAGCCCAATTGAATCCTTTCGAAAATTGGACGAACCAGTGCGCAGAAAGCAAGGGCTACTTGAGGTTCTGGAGTAACCACCTTCACGGATGCAAGTGTCGCCCTGGTGATGGTGTCGAACACGCCGCCGTGCGCGAGCCTCTTAAGTTCTTCCACGATGCGTTGGGACGAGAGGTAAACCATGGGTTCGCAGCCAGGAAGCTTTGGCGCTAAGCCATAGCAGGATTGATTCATCGCCATTGGGCGGCCAGTCATGGCGAGCTTTCCTACCGTTCCGCGCGCTGAGATGATGGTGGTCCATGGTGGAAGGATGCGGGTAGAGGAATTCGCTACTCCGGCATCTGTTACGTGCTTCTCGGTTGAGATAGTGAATACCTGGCCATCTGCCGCAGCATCTACTACCGAGAACCAAGGGATATCTCCTTCCCAGTATTCCGGCACAGATGTCTTGGGGGTGCCGCCCCCCAGGATTTCTATCGTTTCCGAGAAAGGTAGGGCCTTCCAGCCTTTAGGCAAGGTGCCAAGTTCTGATTCTTCGACTTCGGAAGGGAACAGGACGGCGGTGGCGGCATCCATGCCTTCGGGCTCGCGACCCTCGGCCTTGGCGCGCACCGGGTCGAAGTCGATGAACCAGCTCTTAAACAGAGCCCGGGGAATGGATTCGAGGGTGGCGTTGGTTTGGCGCAGGATTTCGATGCGGTCGTCGAGCATAGACAGCAGCCCGGCAATCGCCATCTGCTCCTCCATTGGAGGGACGGGAACAACGCAGGCTCGCAGCGAAGTCAAAGGCGTCGCAATGCCGGGCGTTCCGACCTGTGAGGCGTTCTTGAGTAATTCTGCTCGCCCTTGCGTGCTCCTGAAGTAGTAGTACATGAATAGAGGGAGCACGCGGTCACGGTCAGGCGTAGCCTTCATAAGGCTGGTCGACAACGCATAGCGCTGATGCCCTTCCGGGACAAGGCCAACGGCGCCAATGTTGCCCCGATGAGGGAAGACCAAGTCCCATGGCTTTACATTCGCGTTGCCAAGACCACGCGCTGTCTCCTCTGATATGTACACGAACTCTCCGGTAAGGAACTTGCTGCCGGAGAGATTAGTGCCGCGTATCAGGGCCACGCCTGAGTCGGTGTACGCGTCTGCTTTCAAGCGGGATCCAAATGGGCCGATGGCAATCGCACCTTCTTGAGCAGCGGCCACCTCTTCCAACAGGCAAATTGGCCACTCAGAGCGCATAGCCCATCGCTCCCAGCTTCTCCCGAATCAACGCATCCAGTTCCGCCCCCTTGGCCATCTGCTCGGCGAGTTGCGCAGTCAGCCGCTGCATCTTCTCGTTGAACGCTTCGTCGTCGTCGTCCGCTTCCTCGGCGCCGACGTAGCGCCCCGGTGTCAGCACGTTGCCGTGCTCGGCGATCTCGGCCAGCTTCACCGCGCGGCAGAAGCCTGGCACGTCGGCATAGTGTTCGTCGGCGCCAGCCTCGTCATCGGCGCGCCATCGGTGCACGGTGGAGGCGATGCGGGCGATGTCCTCGTCGTCGAACACGCGATTGACGCGGGTGGCCATGCGGCCCAGCCTGCGGGCGTCGATGAACAGCACTTCGCCGCGGCGGTCGCGGGCCGGCTTGCCACCGGGCGCCGGTGCGCCGCTCTTGTCCCTGGCCAGGAACCACAGGCAGGCCGGGATCTGGGTGTTGAAGAACAGCTGCGGCGGCAGGGCGACCATCACGTCCACCACGTCGGCCTCGACCATGGCGCGGCGGATGGCGCCCTCGTTGTTCTGGTTGGAGCTCATGCTGCCGTTGGCCAGCACCACGCCGGCCTGGCCGCGCGGGCTCAGGTGGAACAGGATGTGCTGCAGCCAAGCGTAGTTGGCATTGCCGGCGGGCGGCGTACCATGGACCCAGCGCTTGTCGTCGGCCAGGCGCTCGCCGCCCCAGTCGCTGATGTTGAACGGTGGGTTGGCCAGGATGTAGTCGGCGCGCAGGTCCGGGTGCTGGTCGCGGTGGAAGGTGTCGGCCGGTTCCTTGCCCAGGTCGGCGGCCAGGCCGCGGATGGCCAGGTTCATGGCCACCAGACGCCAGGTAGTGGGGTTGGCTTCCTGCCCGTAGATGCTGATGTCGTCGGCCTTGCCGCCATGTGCCTCGATGAACTTCTCGCTCTGCACGAACATGCCGCCCGAGCCGCAGCAGGGGTCATACACGCGCCCGTGGTGCGGGGCCAGCACCTCGACCAGCACCTTGACCACCGAGGCCGGCGTGTAGAACTGGCCGCCCTTCTTGCCCTCGGCGCTGGCGAACTGGCCGAGGAA
>Ga0182737_1001476_pt1 | contig 22949 bp, 19 predicted proteins | sample eDN5th30CBELigOP_FD_128878 | JGI IMG/M metagenome (GOLD analysis project Ga0182737, IMG submission 128878) | Enriched Organic Plus compost microbial communities from Emeryville, California, USA - eDNA 5th pass 30_C BE-Lig OP (version 2) (version 2) ...
CATCGACGAAGATATCGCCAAAGACACGAAGCCGCCCGGAGGCGGCTTCGTCAGGCAAGCGTTCTGCCGGCGATCAGAGGATCTGGATGCGGGTCGCCTGCGGGCCCTTGGCACCCTGGCTGGCGATGTAGGACACCCGCTGGTTCTCTTCCAGGATCTTGTGGCCCGAGCCCTGGATCTCGGAATAATGTGCGAAGAGATCCTTGCCGCCGAGCTCGGGCATGATGAAGCCGAAGCCCTTGTCGTTGTTGAACCACTTCACAATACCGGTTTCTGTCTTCAAACTATTTCCCTGGGAATCGAGCAAGATTGCTCATGCGCGCTGGCGACGACACGGCCGGCGGCTCGCCCGCTGCATGCGGACGAGGCTCCCACTGTGCACGCAATTGCCCGCACGGGCAACCGATGTTGCAATTCAACGGCAAGCCGCCATCTGGAGACCAGCATGCCGCCCGCCGGCCCGGCCGAATACACCTGCCCCATGCACCCGCAGATCCGCCGGCCCGGGCCGGGTAGCTGCCCCATCTGCGGCATGGCGCTGGAGCCGGTGATCGCCCAGGCGGAATCCGGCGGCAGCCCGGAACTGCGCGACATGACGCGGCGCCTGTGGGCGGGTGCCCTGCTCGCCCTGCCGGTGGTCGCACTGGAAATGGGCGGCCACGTCTTCGACATCCACCACCTGGTCGGGCAGCAGGCGTCCAACTGGATACAGCTGCTGCTGGCCACGCCGGTGGTGCTGTGGGCGGGCTGGCCCTTCTTCGTGCGCGCGGCGGCCTCGCTGCGCCACCGCAGCCTGAACATGTTCACCCTGATCGCGCTCGGCACCGGGGCCGCCTGGCTCTACAGCCTGGCCGCGACGCTGGCGCCGGGCCGGTTCCCCGCGGCGCTGCGCGGCGCGGACGGCGCGGTGGCGGTGTATTTCGAGGCGGCGGCAGTCATCACGATCCTGGTGCTGCTCGGCCAGGTGCTGGAACTGCGCGCGCGCGAGAAGACCTCGGGCGCCATCAAGGCGCTGCTGGGCCTGGCGCCCAGGACGGCGATCCGCATCGGCCCGGACGGGTCGGACGCGACCGTGCAGGTCGAGGCGATACAGCCCGGCGACCTGCTGCGCGTGCGCCCGGGCGAGAAGATCCCGGTCGACGGCGAAGTGGCCGAAGGCCGCAGCAACGTGGACGAATCCATGGTGACGGGCGAGCCCGTGCCGGTGGCCAAGTCGGCCGGCGCCAAGGTGACGGCCGGCACGCTGAACCAGACGGGCGGGCTGGTGATGCGCGCCGAGAAGGTGGGCGCCGACACGCTGCTGTCGCAGATCGTGCACATGGTGGCCTCGGCGCAGCGCAGCCGCGCGCCGGTGCAGCGCATGGCCGACCGGGTCGCGGCCTGGTTCGTGCCGGCGGTGATCGCCGCAGCGCTGCTGACCTTCTTCGCCTGGCTGGCCTGGGGACCGGCGCCGGCGCTGGGCCACGCGCTGGTCACGTCGGTGGCGGTGCTCATCATCGCCTGCCCCTGCGCCCTGGGCCTGGCCACGCCGATGTCCATCATGGTGGGCGTGGGCCGCGGCGCGCAGCGCGGCGTGCTGATCCGCGACGCCGAGGCGCTGGAGCGCATGGAAAAGGTGGACACGCTGGTGGTGGACAAGACCGGGACGCTGACCGAAGGCCGGCCCCGGGTGGTCGGCGTCGAGCCCGCCCCGGGCTTCGCCGGCGACGAGGTGCTGCGCCGGCTGGCCAGCGTCGAGCGGGCGAGCGAGCATCCCCTGGCGCAAGCCGTGCTGGACGAGGCGCGGGCGCGCGGGCTGGACCTGCTGCCCGTGGCCGGCTTCGATTCGCCGGTGGGCAAGGGCGTGACCGGCACGGTCGAAGGGGTGCGCGTGGTGTCGGGCAGCGCCCGCTTCCTGGCCGAGAACGGCATCGACGCGGGGCCGCTCTCGGCCGCCGCCGAGGAGCAGCGCTCGCGCGCCGCCACGGTGATCTTCGCCGGCCTGGACGGACGGCTGGCGGGCTTCGTCGCCATCGCCGACCCCGTCAAGGCCACCACGCCCCAGGCCCTGCAGGCGCTGAAGGCGGCCGGCGTGCGCATCGTCATGCTGACCGGCGACGGCCGGACGACCGCGCAGGCCGTGGGCCGGCAGCTCGGCATCGACGAAGTCGTCGCCGAAGTGTTCCCGGAGGACAAGGCCTCGGCCGTGGCCAGGCTCAAGGCCGAGGGCCGGGTGGTGGCGATGGCCGGCGACGGCGTCAACGACGCGCCGGCGCTGGCCGCGGCCGACGTCGGCATCGCCATGGGCACCGGCACCGACGTCGCCATGGAAAGCGCCGGCGTCACCCTGCTCCAGGGCGACCTGACCGGCATCGTGCGCGCCCGCACCTTGTCGCGCGCGACCCTGCGCAATATCCGGCAGAACCTGTTCCTGAGCTTCGCCTACAACGTGGCCGGCATCCCGGTGGCGGCCGGCCTGCTCTACCCCTTCTTCGGCCTGCTGCTCTCGCCCATCGTCGCCGCGGCGGCCATGGCGCTGTCGTCGGTGAGCGTGATCGCCAACGCGCTGCGGCTGCGGACGGTGGACATCGACTGAGGCAAGCCACCGCGGGCCGCCCTGCCGGGCCGGCGCGCGGCCCGGCGCAAGGGGCCCGGCATGCCGGCCGCCGGGATTTGCCTGCCGGCCGGAAGCCGCCGCTTGATATGCGTCAATGGCTTCTCCCCGCCCGCGCCGTAGTCTGCCGGAACACGATCTGCCGGGGCGGCCCATGGATATCAAGCGCGGACACCAGATCAACCTGCTCTACGTATTCGCCGCGATGCTCGGCATCCTGCTGATCCAGGATCTGATCTCGCAGCCCGATCGCGTCAAGACCATCCCCTACAGCGAATTCCAGCAGCTGGCCGCCCAGGGCCGCGTGGGCGACCTGGTGGTCGGCCCGAGCCGCATCACCGGCACCCTGCGGGACGCCGCCCAGGGCGCGCCGCAGCGCTTTTCCACGCTGCGGGTCGACCCGGCCCTGGCCGAGTCGCTGGCCCAGGGCCAGGTGACGTTCTCGGGCGAGCCCGAACCCGGCCCCTGGCCGGCCATCCTGGGCTGGCTGATGCCGACCGCGGTGTTCCTGTTCGTCTGGCTGTTCCTGATCCGGCGCGTGGCGATGGGGCACGGCGCGGACGGCGTGCTGTCCATAGGCAAGAGCCGCGCCAAGGTCTATGTCGAGAAAGACACCAAGGTCACCTTCGCCGACGTGGCCGGCGTGGACGAGGCCAAGGAAGAACTCCAGGAAGTGGTCTCCTTCCTGAAGGACCCGCGCAGCTACGGCCGGCTGGGCGCGCGCGTGCCCAGGGGCGTGCTGCTGGTCGGCCCGCCCGGCACCGGCAAGACGCTGCTGGCGCGCGCCGTGGCGGGCGAGGCCGGGGTGGCGTTCTTCTCGATCTCCGGCTCGGAATTCGTCGAGATGTTCGTCGGCATCGGCGCGGCGCGCGTGCGCGACCTGTTCGAGCAGGCGCGCAAGCAGGCGCCTGCCATCGTCTTCATCGACGAACTGGATTCGCTGGGCCGGGCGCGCGGCAGCGTCTTTCCCGGCGGCGGCCACGACGAGAAGGAACAGACGCTGAACCAGCTGCTGGCCGAGCTGGACGGCTTCGACACGTCGGCCGGCGTGGTGCTGCTGGCCGCCACCAACCGCCCGGAAATCCTCGACCCGGCGCTGCTGCGCTCGGGCCGCTTCGACCGCCAGGTGCTGGTCGACCGGCCCGACAAGAAGGGCCGCGCCGACATCCTGGCCGTGCACCTGAAGAAGATCAGGCTCGCCGCCGGCGTGCCGGTAGAAGACATCGCCGCCCTCACCCCCGGCTTCTCCGGCGCCGACCTGGCCAACCTGGTCAACGAGGCGGCCATCATCGCCACCCGCCGCAGCGCCGACAGCGTGTCGCAGGAAGACTTCACCCAGGCCATCGAGCGCATCGTCGCCGGCCTGGAAAAGCGCAACCGCCTGCTCAACGCGCACGAGCGCAAGGTGGTGGCCCACCACGAAATGGGCCACGCCCTGGTGGCCATGGCGCTGCCCGGCGTGGACCGGGTGCAGAAGGTCTCCATCATCCCGCGCGGCATCGCCGCGCTGGGCTATACCATCCAGCGCCCGATCGAGGACCGCTTCCTGATGGACCGCCCAGAGCTGATGAACCGCATGGCCGTGCTGCTGGGCGGGCGCGCCGCCGAGCGGCTGGTCTTCGACGAGGTCTCGACCGGCGCGGCCGACGACCTGGCCAAGGCCACTGCGATCGCGCGCAGCATGGTGGTGCGCTTCGGCATGGACGAGGGACTGGGCCAGGTCGCCTACGAACCCGAGGCCGTATCGCCGCTGGGCATGCCGAATGCATCGGACTGGCGGCCGCGCCAGTACGGCGAGCAGACGGCGGCGGCCATCGACGCGGCGGTGCGCGGGCTGGTCGAATCCGCCTTCGAGCGCGCCGCGGCCATCCTGCGCACGCACCGCGCGCTGCTGGACGAGGCCGCGGCGGAATTGCTGGCCAGGGAGACGTTGTCGGGGGAGGAACTGGCGGCGATAGAGGGGAAACTATGAGACATGAAAAGGTCCCCTTTGGGATCTGGCGATACAAAGTCATATCGAGATAAGCCGGCCTGTAGCGGCGCGGCCGCGCCGCTACAGGCCCAGGTCGCGGCGCTCCCGTGCCGACAGCCTACTCCACGTCGGGCCCGAGCTGCCCCAGCCGCTTCAGGCGCGCCCGCACCACGCTGCGGCTGATTCCCAGCTGCGCAGCCGTCTGTACCTGGTTGAAGCGGTTGCGCCGCCACACCTTGAGCAGCAGCGCGTTCTGCACCAACTGCTCCAGCCCCTGGGCATGACGGTCGCACAGGCCGTCCAACGCCTCGTCCAGCGCCAGCTCCAAGGCCGGGTCCGGGACGGCATCGGCCAGCCGGGGCGGCTCCGGCTGCGGCATGGCGGGCGGGCCCGGCGACGGCTCGTCCTGCAGCTCGGGCAGGCGCAAGTCCTCGGCGCCGATGCGCAGCCCACGCGTGAGCAGCAGCGTGCGGTGGATGACGTTTTCCAGCTCGCGCAGATTGCCCGGCCAGGGATAGCGCAACAGCGCCGCCTGGGCCGGGACGGACAGCTCCATCTCGGCGTAGTTCAGGCGCCGGCAGTAGGTCTGTATGAAATGCCGCGCCAGCGGCAGGATGTCGCCGGGCCGGCGGCGCAGCGGCAGCACGTCCAGCCGGACCACGTTCAGGCGGTAGTACAGGTCCTCGCGAAAGCGCCGAGCCGCCACGGCCTGCTCCAGGTTCACGCCGCTGCCGGCCAGCACGCGCACGTCCACCGCCACACGCCGGCTCGCCCCCAGGCGCGCCACGGCCCTGTCCTGCAGCACGCGCACCAGCTTGGCCTGCATGGGCAGCGGCAGGTCGTCGATCTCGTCGAGCAGCAGCGTGCCGCCGTGCGCGTCCTCGAAGCGCCCGGGCAGGCTGGCCAGGGCGCCGGTGAAGGCGCCGCTTTCGTGGCCGAACAGTTCGGCGTTGACCAAGGCTTCCGACAACGCGCCGCAATTGAAGGTGACGAAGGGGCCGTGGCGGCGCGGGCTCAGGTCGTGGATGTAGCGCGCGATCAGTTCCTTGTCGGCGCCGTCCTCGCCGTAGATCAGCACACCCGCTTCGCTGGGCGCGACCTGGTGGATCACCTCGCGCAGGGCCTGCGAGGCGGGGTCCTCGAATATCCATTGCGCCCGCTCGGCCAGACGAGGCGCAGGCCATGCCGGCGCGGCCGCTGCACGCCCCTCCTGCCGCTGCGCATCCTCCCCGCGTGAGGCAGCGCCCCCTCCGGGCGGCCAGGCGGGGGCGATCATGAGTAAAAACTGGCCAAGGGATAGGCGCCGTTCAAGGCCCAGTCGCCCAGTTCCTGCAGCTTGTAGTGCAGGGGGTCGTGCAGCGTCTGCGTGCGCAGGTTGCGCCAGAAGCGGTCCAGGCGCAGCGCGCCGTGGGTGGCGCGCGCGCCGGTCACCTCGAACAGGCGGCCGGCCACTTCCAGGCCGCTACGCGTGGTGGCGATCTTGGCGGCAGTGATGGCCACGGCCGCCTGGCCGCGCTCCTCGGCGGTCAGCGCCGGGCCGCGGCGCCAGGCCTGGTCGAAGACGCGCGCAGCGTGCTCGGTAAGCAGGCGCGCCCCCTCCAGGCCGGCCCAAAAATCCCCGTACAGCGCCAGCACGTGGGGATCCTGGCCGGCGGCATCCACGCCCGACCTGAACCAGGGCTCGGATTCGTTCAGCGTGTAGCGGCGCGCGTGCGCATAGGCGCCCTGGGCGATGCCCAGGAACACATGGGCGAAGGTCAACTGCGCCAGCAGCGGGCGCAGGCAGGCGAAGGGCGTGGACAGCGGCCCAGGGTCGAGCAGCAGCTCGCCCTGCTCGACCCGTACCCGCTCGAACAGGGCCGAGCCGCTGTCGGTCTGGCGCTGGCCGATATTGTCCCAGTCATGATTGAGGGTAATGCCGCCGCGCTCGCTGGGGATGGCCGCGATCAGCAGCTTGCCGGACTGCTCGTCCAGCGCGGAGGCGATCAGCATCTGCGAATCGATGGCGCCCGAGCAGAAGCTCTTCTTGCCGGAGAACTCCCACCATCCCTCGCGCCGGTGGGCGACGGTGCGGCGGTCCAGGGGGTTGAGCGTGTTGCCCCAGAACCAGTCGTTGCCGGCGGTCTGCGCAAGCCACGGCTCCCACTGCTCGGGCCAGCCGAACAACTGCACGGTGGCCAGCAGCAGATGCTGGAAGCCGTAGACGTGGGCCAGCGACCCGTCGGCCGTGGCCAGCTCGCGTACGCTGTCCAGGGTCTGCACCCAGTCGGCGCCCTGGCCGCCGTATTGCTCGGGGATGCTCAGGCGCAGCAGGCCGCTGGCGCGCAGCGCGTCGCGCTCGGCCTTGGGCGTGCCGCCCAGCCGGTCGCGCTGCGCGGCGGTGGCGGCGAACTGCCGGGCCAGGTCCCGGCTGACTTCGGCCGGCGTGCCGGCGGCGACGGTGTAGGCTGCGCCCGGTTCGCCCGCCGCGCCGGGATCGGGCGGCGGTTCGGGAACAGGTGCGCCCGCGGCGGGCGGGGCCGCGCCGGCGGCGTGGAGTGCGGATTCAGGCATGGCGTGTGCGTTGCGTCGTGATGCGGGCCCACGGCCCGCGGCATGGCGTCCTATCGCGCCGCGCCGGGCGGCAGCCAGGGCAGCGAATAGAAGCTCGGGTTGTTGGCGTAGGAGTCGTCGATGCGCCGGCGCACGGCCGGCGATTCCTGGTATATCTGGACGAACCGACGGATGCGCGGATCGCCGGCGTTGTCCTCGCGGGTCACGAAATGGATGGCCCAGCGGGTATCCTCCACGCCGGAGAAGAGCAGGCCGTGGCGGGCGGCCACCTCGGCCTTGCCGGCTGCCACGTAGTGCGAGGTCACGCCGTAGGCCAGGTCCACGTCCTCGAGCGAGCGCACCAGCTGCGGCCCGGCCACTTCCACGAAGCGCAGCTTGCGGGGGTTGTCCGCCACGTCGTTGACGGTGGCGCCTGCGCCCAGCCCTGGCTTGAGCCTGATCAGGCCGGCGCGCTCCAGCAGCAGCAGGCCGCGGCCCTGGTTGGCCGGGTCGCTGGCCACCGCCACGCGTGCCCCTTCGGGCAGGTCCTGGAAACGGCCGACCTTCAGGGAGAACAGGCCCACATTGGGCAGCAGGCCGATGGCCACGGGCTTGAAGCGGTAGCCGGCGTCCTTGACCGCGTTTTCCAGGAAGGGCAGGTGCTGGAAGTAGTTGGCGTCCAGGTCGCCGGCGGCCAGCGCGGTGTTGGGCCCGGTCCATTCGGTGAACTCGATCACCTGCACGTCCAGGCCCTGCTTGCGGGCCTCCTGGGCGGCGGTCTCGATCGAATCGGCGATGGCGCCCGGCGTCACGCCGATTTTCAGGGCGGCGGCGCCGGCCGGCAGGCCCAGCGCGATGGCCGCGGCGGCGAATGCCGCGGCGAATATCCGTCTGGTGTTCATGGTCTGCGATATGCCTGTAGGGCGGATGTCAGTGGGAAGGTTCGGCCTGGCTGCGCGCGGCGGCCGTTTGCGCATCGGCCGCCGCCGCGCCGGCATGGCGCCAGCGCGCCGCCTCGTGGCGGGCCGGCAGGCGGTCGCCGGCGCCGAACAACTGGTGGCGCAGCGTGCCCGGCTCGTAGCCGGTGCGGTAGCGGCCGCGGCTTTGCAGTTCGGGCACCACGATGTCGATGAAATCCTCGAAGCTTTCGGGCACGACGATGCGCGTCAGGTTGAAGCCGTCGATGTCGCCCTCGTCCACCCACCGCTCCAGTTCGTCGGCCACCTGGCCGGCGTCGCCGACGAGGGTGGTGTAGCGGCTGCCCAGCTTGAACCGCTGCAGCAGCTCGCGGCGCGTGCGGCCGTTGCTGCGCGCGAACTGGGCGGCCGACTGGATGGCGTTGGACTCGCCGTAGGCGATGAGCTCGTCCAGGCCATAGCGCGCGAAGTCGATGCCGGTGCTGGCGCAGAAGTGGGCCAGGCCGGCCTCGGCGCTGGCGTAGCGCTGGTATTCCTCGTACTTGTCCCGGGCCTCGCTGGCCGTGCGCCCGGGCACCACCGATATGCCGACGAATATCTTCACATCCTGCGGGTCGCGCCCGGCGTCGGCCGCGGCCTGGCGCAGCCGCGCGGACGTGGCGCGCGCGGCCTGCGGGCTGTTGGCCCCGATGAAGATGCCCTCGGCATGCCGGCCCGCGAAGGCCTGGCCGCGCCCGGAGCTGCCCGCCTGGAACAGCACCGGCGTACGCTGCGGCGACGGCTCGCTCATGGCGTAGCCGTCCAGCCGGTAGTAGGGCCCTTCGTGGCGCACGGCATGCACCCGGGCCGGGTCGGCATAGATGCGCCGCTCGCGGTCGCGCAGCACGGCGCCGTCCTCCCAGCTGCCTTCCCACAGCTTGTAGACCGCCGCCAGGAAGTCGTCGGCCCGATCGTAGCGGGCGTCGTGCTCGGGCAGTCCGGCATAGCCCAGCCCGCGCGCGCCGCTGTCCAGGTAGCCTGTGACGATGTTCCAGCCCAGGCGCCCGCCGCTCAGTTGGTCCAGGGTGGCCGCCTTGCGCGCGAAGGTATAGGGCGATTCGGCATGGATGTTGGCGGTCAGGCCGAAGCCCAGGTGGCCGGTGACGGCGGCCATGGCCGAGACCAGCAGCCAGGGGTCGTTGACCGGCAGCTGTATCGATTCGCGCAGGGTCAGGTCCACCCCGCCCTGGTAGATGTCGTAGCAGCCGATGATGTCGGCGATGAACAGGCCGTCGAACAGGCCGCGCTCGAGCAGCTGCGCCAGCCCGGTCCAGTACTGCAGGGTGTTGTAGTTCACGGACGTGTCGCGCGGATGCGTCCACATGCCGTGGTTGATGTGGCCCACGCAGTTCATGTTGAAGGCGTTGAGCAGTATGCGCTTGCGGCTCATGGTGCTGAGGGCTCCTGTCTTGCGCCGGCGCCGGCTCAGATCGCGCCGTGGCGCGGCGGGCGCTTGCCGTTGAGCGCGTAGTTGCCGACCGCGTGGTGCTTCCAGCGCACCGGGTCGTGCAGCGTGTGCGTGCGCGCGTTGCGCCAGTAGCGGTCCAGGCCCAGGCGCGTGGACGTGGCCGAGGTGCCGGCCAGCTCGAACAGGCGGTTGCCGGCCAGCAGGCTGGCCGTGGTGGCCAGCGCCTTGGCCTCGGCCACCGCCACCGATGCGGCCGCCACGCTGTCCTCGCCGGGCGCGGCCTGGGCGGCGTCGACGAAGCGCGCGGCGCGCTCGATCAGGGCTTCGGCCGCGCGCAGCCGGACGTGCGCCTCGCCCACTTGGTAGAGCAGCAGGGGATCGTCGGCGGCGCGCTCCACCCCGGCGTCTATCCAGGGCCGGGCGTGCTCGCGCACGTAGTCCAGCGTGGCCTGGAAGGCGCCGCGGCCAATGCCGGCGTCGATGGCCGCGTGCAGGATCTGGGCAAAGGGGCCGATAGTCGTGGGCCGCTCGAACGAGGCCTTGAAGGGCAGCACCCATTCGGGCTGCACACGCACCCGCTCGAAGGCCACCGTGCCGCTGCCGGTCACGCGCTGGCCGAAGCCGTCCCAGTCGTCGGCCACGCTGACGCCGGGCGCCTCGCGCGGGATGAAGACCATGTATTCGGTGGGGCCCTGCGCGTCCTCGCCCGCCGCCACGGTGGGGATCCAGTGCGCGAACAGCGCGCCGGTGCAGTAGAACTTGCGCCCCTGCACGAACCAGCCGTTGCCGCCGTCGCGCTCCAGCCGGGTGGTGCGGCGGTAATCGTTGCGGCCGATCTCGGCCAGGGCGTTGCCGAAGCGCTCGCCGCGCAGGGCGCGCTCGTAGAAGAAGGCCTGCTGGGCCGGCGTGCCGCCCACGCGCAGCACTTCCAGCGAGTAGAAGTGGTTCTGCGGAATATGGCCGAGCGAGCCGTCGGCGGCCGAGACGATGGCGATGACTTGCGCCAGAGTGCGCGACGACACGCCCGCGCCGCCGTATTCGCGCGGCACGGTGATGCCCCACAGGCCGCTGCCGCTGAAGCGCTCCACTTCCCGCCAGGGCAGGATGCGGTCCCGGTCGCGCTCCTGCGCGCCCGCGGCGAATTCCCCGGCAAGCTCGCGGGCGATGGCCAGGGCCTGGGCGTCGTCGGCGATCACCGGGACGGGAGATGCCGGCTGCCCGGCCTCCCGCCGCGCAGCCGTGCCGAAGCGAGCGGCCTCCTCGGGAGGCAGCAGGCCGCGGGCACCGCGTGGGGATGTTGCCTGCCTGGCGTCGGACATCGTCAATTCCATTGATGGCGCGGCGGATATTTGCCGTTGAGCAGGTAGTTGCCCAGCAGGTGGTACTTCCAGCGCACCGGATCATGCAGCGTGTGCACGCGCGCGTTGCGCCAGTGCCGGTCCAGGTTGTGGGCGGCGCGCGTGGCCGACGAGCCGGCCAGCTCGAACAGCTTTTCGCTGGCGTTCAGCGCCGCCTCGGTGGTCAGTATCTTGGCCTCGGCGACGGCGGCCGACGCGCGCGCGCCGGCCACCGCATCCACCGGCCCGGCCGCGGCGATGGCGTCCAGCTCGCGGCCAGCGGCCAGCAGCACCTCATGCGCGGCGTCGACTTCTATCCGCAGCCTGCCCACTTCCTGGATCACGTAGGGGTCCTCGTGCGCATGCGCCACGCCCGCGTCGGTCCAGGGCCGGGCGCGTTCGCGCACGTAGGCGATCGCATCGTCCAGGGCGCCGGCGGCGATGCCGGCGTCGATGGCCGCCTGGATGAGCTGGGACACCGGGCCGGACAGGATGGGCACGCCGGCGTACTCGTACAGCGGCACGCAGGCTTCGTCCTCGACCGGCACGTCTTCCAGCACCACCGTGCCGCTGGCCGTAGTCCTCTGGCCGAAGGCGTCCCAGTCGTCCACTACGCGCAGCCCGGGCGCGTCGCGGCGCACCCAGACCTGCACCGGCCGGTCCTGCTCGTCCAGCGCGCGGAAGGGGATCCAGTGCGCGAACAGCGCGCCGGTGGAATAAAAGCGCGTGCCGTTGGCGCGCAGCCCCTGCGGCCCGCGGGTCAGCCGCGCGGTGGGATCGGTGGCCAGGCTGGCCCTGGCCTTGCGCTCGGGCCCTGCGTTACCCAGCCGGCAGCCGCGCAGCACCTCGGCGAACCAGCGCTGCTTCTGCGCAGGCGAACCCATGTCCTTCAGGTTCTGGATCAGCGCGAAATGATTCTGCGGGATCTGCCCCAGCGAGGGATCGGCCGCGCACAGGATGGCGAACACTTCGGCCAGCGTGGCGTAGGACACCTGCGCCCCGCCGTGCTCGCGCGGCACGGTGATGCCGCCCAGCCCGCTGGCCGAGTAGCGATCGAGCTCGTCCCAGGGCAGGCGGCGCTCGCGGTCGCGCTCGGCGGCCTGCGCCGCGAAGCCCGGCGCCAGGCCGCGGGCGACGGCAATCGCCTCGGCATCGCTGCCGATGCGGTGCACCGCGCCGGGCGGCCGGGGCAAGCGGGCGGCGTCGGACGGCGCGCCATCCGCGCCGCCGGAGACCTGCCCGCCCTGCATCGCGGGCTCGGCGGCGGTCAACGATTCTTCAGCCATCTTACGTACCTGTCGCCGCTGAACTGGACGATGCTCACCAGCGCGATCAGGATGGCGATCACGAACACCATCACCTCGGTGTCGAAGCGCTGGTAGCCGTAGCGGATGGCCAGGTCGCCCAGGCCGCCCGCGCCGACGGCGCCGGCCATGGCCGAGGAGCCGATCAGGGCCACCAGGGTGATGGTGAAGCCGCCAATGATGCCCGGCAGCGCCTCGGGCAGCAGCACGTGGCGCACGATGTCCCACTTGCGGCAGCCCATGGCCTGCGCGGCCTCCACCAGCCCGGGATCGACCTCGCGCAGGCTGACCTCGACGATGCGCGCGAAGAAGGGCGTGGCGCTGATCGACAGCGGCACGATGGCCGCCCACACGCCTATGGTGGTGCCGGCCACCAGCCGCGTGAGCGGGATCAGCGCCACCAGCAGCACGATGAAGGGCGTGGCGCGAAAGCCGTTGACCACGCTGCCCACCGCCCGGTTCAGCCGGGGCGATTCCAGGAAACCGCCAGGCGCCGTGACGATCAGCAGGACGGCCAGCGGCACCCCGGCCGCGAAGGCCACGCCGCCGGAGACGGCGACCATCGATATGGTGTCCAGCAGCGCCTGCCAGTAGCGCTCAAAGGGAATCGACATAACCTATCACCTCGATGCGATGGGCCAGCGCCCGCGGCCCCTGCGCCAGCGCGGCCAGGTCGGGCAGCGCGGCCCCGCCCGGCACGGCCAGCAGCAGCCTGCCGTGCACGTGGCCCTGGATGCGGTCCACCCCGCCGTGCACCAGCCGCACCTCGGCCTGCAGGGCCCGGGCGATGCGGGCGAAATCGGGCTCCAGCCTGTGCTCGCCGTTGTAGGAAAACTGGACGATGCGCCAGTGGCCGTCGGCCGGTTCGGGCGGCCGGGCCCGCAGCCTGTGCTGCAAATCGTCGGGCAGGCCGTGCTGCAGCGGCGCGAGCAGCGCGCGCGTGGCCTCGTGGCGGGGCGAACCGAATACCCGCCAGACCTCGCCCAACTCGGCGATGCGGCCCTGTTCCAGCACCAGCACGCGGTCGGCGATCTCGCGGATCACGCTCATCTCGTGGGTAATCAGGATGACGGTGATGCCCAGCCTGCGGTTGATGTCGCGCAGCAGCTGCAGGATGGACTGCGTGGTCTCCGGGTCCAGCGCCGAGGTGGCCTCGTCGCACAGCAGGATCTGCGGCCGGTGCACCAGCGCCCGGGCGATGCCCACGCGCTGCTTCTGCCCGCCCGACAGGCGCGCCGGATAGACCGAGCGCTTGTCCTGCAGCCCCACCAGCGCCAGCAGCTCGGCCACGCGCCGCTTGACCTCGGCGGCGGGCACGCCGGCCACCTTCAGCGGCAGAGCGACGTTTTCCCATACCGTCTTGGCCGACAGCAGATTGAAATGCTGGAAGATCATGCCGATGCGCCGGCGCAGCCGCACCAGGCCCCGGGCGTCCAGCGTGTCGATATCCACGCCCTCGACGATGACCTTGCCGACGGTCGGCCGCTCCAGCCGGTTGATGGTGCGCAGCAGGCTGGACTTGCCCGCGCCGCTGCGGCCGATGATGCCGAAGATGCTGCCGGCCGGGATTTCGAGGCTGATGTCGCTGAGCGCCTGCACCGCTCCGGAGAACGAGGGATAGGTCTTGCCGATGCCCTCGAAAACCACGGCGTTGCCGACGGCGGCGCCGGCCTGCTCCGCCCGGACGGCCGCCTCGCGCCCGCCGGCCTGCGCCTGGCCCGACGTCGGCAGCTGCGCCGCATGGCCGGCCGCGCGCAATGCTGGGGAATAGTTCATGGACCGGCCTCCGGGCGCCTTACTTCTTCCAGGCCAGCGTGTACAGGCGCTCGTCCGAGGAGTAGGCGCGATGGATATCGGCCCGCACCGCGTCGGAGTTCTGGTAGATCTGGATGAACTTGCGGATGGTCTCGTTGTTCGCGTTCTTCTCGTGCACCACGAACTGGATGGAGAACTGCGCGTCCTCGATGCCGGAATAGGCCAGGCCGCTGGAGGGATCGAAGGCCTTGGACGCCACGATGAAATGCGGATAGCCCTGGGCCAGGTCCACGTCGGCGGTCACGCGCGCCAGTTGCGGGCCTTCGACCTCGACGAAGCTGAGCTTCTTGGGGTTCTCGACGATGTCGTCCAGCGAACCCAGGAAGCCCACGCCGGGCTTGAGCTTGATCAGTCCGACCTTCTCCAGCAGCAGCAGGCCACGCCCCTGGTTGACCGGGTCGTTGGCGATGGCCACCTTGCCGTTCTGCGGCACCCCGGCCACGTCCTTGTGCTTGAGCGAATACAGGCCGATATTGGCCAGGATGCCGGTGCCGACGCTGACCAGCTTGAAGCCCTGCTTCTCGATGGCGTTGTCCAGGAAAGGCTGGTGCTGGAAATAGTTGACGTCGATGTCGCCGGCGTTCAGGGCCACGTTGGGGGTGGTCCAATCGGTGAACTCGACCAGTTGCACGTCTATGCCCTGGGCCTTGGCCTCTTTGGCGGCCACGGCGATGGAATCGGCATAGGCGCCCGGCACCACGCCGATCTTCAGGGTCTCGGCACCCGCCGGCGAGGCCAGGCCCAGGGCCAGCGCGGCCGCGGCGAGCAGCGATTGAATGCGTTCGGTCATCGGAAAAACTCCCCGTACAGGAAAAACGGAAAAAGAAAGCCCGGGCCGTGCGGCTGCAAGGCCATGCGGGTATGTGTCAAATGCTGGAAGGAAGGCGCCTGTTGCGCCTTGCGGGCGGTCAGGTCAACATCGGCCGCGCGGCAGGCGGCGAACCGCGGCAGGCGCGGCGGCGCGGCGAGCTATCTTGGCGTAAGGTCCAGAGCGGTTCATGAAAATCACTGTAAGGGCCGCGTCGCGGCACTGCCTACGACTGTGTTCTCATTTGCTTATGAAAGCCGAACCGATAACAAGCAATTGTTTATAAAGGGATTTTTTTGGAACACCCCATAACCTAATGAGGCGCGGCAATGTATGCCGGGCGCGGCTGCGCCGAATCGGCGCAAAGTGTTCGCCCACGCGCCGGCGCGCCTCAGCCCGCTGCGCCCCGTCCCTGCGGCGGCGCCTCCAGCACCTTGACCAGGTCTTCCATCGAATAAGGCTTCTGCAGCAGCTCGAAGCCGTGCGTGCCTTCTTCCGCCAGCACGTGGCTGTAGCCGCTGGTCAGCACCACGCGCAGGGCGGGCCAGCGGCGGCGGATCTCGTTGGCCAGGTCCACGCCGTTCATGCCCGGCATCACCACGTCCGAGAACACCAGGTCGAAGCGCGCGGCCTCGCGCTCCAGCGTGGCCAGGGCGGCCTGGGCGTTGCCCACCCAGGTGGGCGATTGCCCCAGCTCCACGAGCAGGTTGTTGACGAACTGCCCCACCACCTGGTTGTCCTCGACCAGCAGCACGCTGCGGCTGGCGTCGGGCGCGCGCACCGCGCGCGGCGACGGCCGCACGGTCTCGGCCTCTATCGTCCTGTCGCTGGCATTCGGCAGGTACAGGGTGAACAGCGTGCCCGCGCCGGGCTCGCTGTGCGCGTCGATCTCGCCGCCGGACTGCTTGGCGAAACCGTACACCTGGCTCAGGCCCAGGCCGGTGCCGTGGTTGACTTCCTTGGTGGTGAAGAAAGGCTCGAAGACGCGGCTGAGCACCGAAGGCTGCATGCCCATGCCGGTGTCGCGCACCGACACGGCCACGAAAGCGCCGCTCACCTCGCGGTGGCCGCGTATGGCCGGCACGCCGTCGACGTTGCGCACCCGGATGTCCAGCCGACCGCCGGCGGGCATGGCGTCGCGCGCGTTGATGACCATGTTCAACAGGGCGGTCTCGAACTGGGTGGGGTCGGCGTGCACCGGCCCCAGCCCCGCGTCGTACTCGTAGCCGACCTCGACCGAGGCGCCCAGCGTGGCCTTGACGATCTGCTCCATGCCCTCGATGCGCTCGCGCACATCGAACAGCCTGGGCTCCAGCGGCTGGCGCCGCGCGAAGGCGAGCAGCTGCTTGGTGAGCAGCGTGGCGCGGTCGGCCGTCTCGGCGATGGCGGCGACGTAGCGCGCGCGCCGCTCGTCGGGCAGGCCCGGCCGCTTGAGCAGCTCGGCCGAGGTGCGGATGATGGTCAGCAGGTTGTTGAAGTCGTGCGCCACGCCGCCGGTCAGCCGGCCGATGGCTTCCATCTTCTGCGCATGGCCGAGCGCGTCGCGGGCGCGCTCGACTTCGAGCTGCGCCTTGCGCTGCTCGGTGATGTCGCGGGTGATCTTGGCGAAGCCGATCAGTTCGCCGTCGGGGTCGTGGATGGCCTGGATCACGGCGGTGGTCCAGAACTGGCTGCCGTCCTTGCGCACGCGCCAGCCCTCGGATTCGAACTTGCCGGTCTCGGCGGCGGTGCGCAGGGCGCGCTCCGGCAGGCCGGCGGCGCGGTCGCCGTCGGTGTAGAAGCGGGAGAAATGCTGGCCGATGATCTCGTCGGCGGCATAGCCCTTGAAGCGCTGCGCGCCGGAGTTCCAGCTGCTGACGTAGCCCCTTACGTCCAGCAAATAAATCGCATAATCCCTTACACCCTCGACCAGCAGCTGGAAACGGTGATCCCCGGTAAGCGGTTCGGAGATGCGTCGTTTCGGCGCTGGCGTAGTCATGGCTGAAGGCGTTCCCCTCTGGGGCCGTGCACGCCGCCGCCCGGTATCCGGGCGGCGGCGCGGTCCTCGGCTGCATGTCGATTATGCACCAAAGGGCCACGTAACCCTTTCGACTTCAGAGCAAGCAAATACAACGCGCTGCGGGCTTCGCGGCGGCAGGCCGGAAGCCGCGGCGGCGCGGCCCCGCCTGGCATGCGCGCCCTCCCCGGGCATGCGCCGCCGCGCGAGGCGATCCCCGCGACACATGGCGAGAGGACGACTAACCCCTGGACACCGCTCGCCCGCAAGGCCTTCGATAAGGTGGAGCTTCGCATTCAGGCCGCAGCGCGGCTGCCCGTGCAGGAGCCGCGCGCGCGTCATACCGACCTGGCCTGCTGCCTCAAAGGAGACGTCCATGAAGCATCCCAGCCGCATCACCCGCAGCCTGTTCGTCGCCGCGCTGTTCGGCGCCGGCGCGGCGATGGCGCAGTCGGGCACGACATCGACCCAGCCGACCAGCCCTTCCAATACGCCCAACGACACCACGGGCACGCAGCCCAACACCGCGCCGCAGCCGGGCACTGCCGCGCCCGCGCCCTCCCAGGGCGCCACGCCGATGCAGCCCGTGCCGGGCGGCCCGGCGCCCGGCGCGGGCCAGGGCTACGGCCACGACGGCACGCACGGCGACGGACGGGGGCGCCAGCCCTCCGACCCCGGCAACACCAATGTGTCGCCTACCCAGAACATGCAGGGCGGCAGCGCGCCCTACACGCCCAGCCAGGGCGGGGCGCCGAAGTAGGCGCGAGGCGGGGCGCGCAACGGACGATGGGCGGCCCGCGCGGCCGCCCATCGCGCATGGCGCGCCATGCGCCGCGCATTGCGCGCAAGCGGGCCGGCCGCATCCGGCAAATCCGGCAACGCAGCGGCAGCATAGTGCCGGTATGATGGACCGGCAGCGCCGGCCGGGGCCTCCCCGGGCTGCGCCATGCCGCCCCCGCGCCGCCGGCACTTCCCCTGCCGCCGGCCCAACGAACCGGAGCTTGCGCATGGATCACTACGCTACTTCGCGCGGATCGGCCGAGGCCGCCGCGCGCTTCGTGCAAATGGCGGTCGCGCCGGGCCGCCCGCCCGCCGAGGAACTGGCCTGCGGCCTGGCGCAGGCGCCTTCGCGCATCGACCCCAAGTTCCTGTACGACGAGCTGGGCTCGCACCTGTTCACCGCCATCACGCAACTGCCCGAGTACTACCCCACCCGCTGCGAGGCGGAGATCTGGCGGCGCCACGGCGCCGAGTTCGCCGCGGCGGCGGGCCCGGTGCGCACGCTCGTCGACCTGGGCGCGGGCGACTGCAGCAAGGGCGAGCGGCTGCTGGGGCACTTCGACGTGCGGCAATACGTGCCGGTGGACATCTCCGCCGACTACCTGCGCGAGTCCGCCGCGCGCGTGGCCACGGCGCGGCCCGGGCTGGACGTGGTGGCGCTGGGCCTGGATTTCAGCGGGCCGCTGGACTTGCCCGGCCAGGTCGCCGGCGACGGGCGGCTGTTCGCCTACGCCGGCTCCAGCATCGGCAACCTGGCGCCGGCGCAGGCGCTGGCCATGCTGTCCAACATCCGCGAGGCCTGTGCCGGCGGCGGGCTGCTGGTGGGCGTGGACCGGGTCAAGCCGCGCGAGGTGGTCGAGCCCGCCTACGACGACGCGCTGGGCGTGACGGCGGCCTTCAACCTGAACGTGCTGCGCCACGCCAACCGTGTGCTGGCGGCGGATTTCCAGGTGGGCGACTGGCGCCACGTGACCCGCTACGACGAAGAAGCCTCGCGCATCGAGATGCACCTGGAGGCGCGCCGCGCGCTGACCGTGCGCTGGCCCGGCGGCGAGCGCCGCTACGCGGCCGGCGAACGCATCCACACCGAGAACTCCTACAAGTACCGCCCCGAACGCTTCGCGGCCATGCTGCGCGAGGCGGGATTCGGCGGCGTCTCGCACTGGACCGACCCGCGGGGCTGGTTCTCCGTTTTCCTTGCCCGCGCCTGAGGGAACGCCCATGCTCCGGACCGCTCTTGCGACCGATCCCGTCGCACCCGATCCCTCCCCGGCCGGCCGCCCGGCGCCGGATCGCCGCGCCTTCGAGGAAGCCGCCCACGAATCGGCCCGCTACCTGCAGGTGCGCTCGGTCACCGAAGGCCTGGCCGAGCCGCTGTCGGCCGAGGACTGCCAGGTGCAGTCCATGCCCGACGCGAGCCCGGTCAAGTGGCACCTCGCGCACACCACCTGGTTCTTCGAGACCTTCGTGCTCGCCGCCTTCGAGCCCGGCTACCGGCCTTTCCATCCGGCCTTCCGCATGCTGTTCAACTCCTACTACGAAGCGGTCGGCGCGAAGCATCCGCGCCCGCGCCGCGGGCTGCTGTCGCGGCCCTCGCTGGACGAAGTGCTGGCCTACCGCCGCCACGTCGACGACGCCATGGGCCGGGCCATCGGGCGCCATGCCGGCCGGGGCGGCTTCGACGCCATCGTCGAGCTGGGCCTGAACCACGAGCAGCAGCACCAGGAACTCATCCTGACCGACGCCAAGCACATGCTGTCCTGCAACCCGCTGCTGCCGGAATACTTCCCGGATGCGGGCGCGGCGGCCGGCCCGGCGCAGGCGGCCGTTGCCGCGCCCCTGCGATGGCTCGGCCATGCCGGCGGCATCGTGCGCATCGGCCATGCCGGCGGCGGCTTCTGCTTCGACAACGAGACGCCCGCGCACGACGCGCTGCTGCGCCCCTTCCAGTTGGCCAGCCGCCCGGTCACCGAGGGCGAGCTGCTCGCCTTCGTCGAGGACGGCGGCTACCGCCGGCCCGAGCTATGGCTGTCGGCGGGGTGGGACACCGTCCGGGCCGCCGGCTGGCAAGCGCCCATGTACTGGCGCCAGGCCGACGATGGCTGGCGGGTCTACACCCTGCGCGGCGAACGGCCGCTGGCGCCCGCGGCGACGGCGGCCCACCTTAGCTACTACGAGGCCGACGCCTACGCCCGCTGGGCCGGCGCGCGCCTGCCCACCGAAGCCGAATGGGAAGCGGCTGCGCTGGCCCGGCCGCCCGCCGGCGACGACAACCTGCTCGACGCGCTGCCGCGCGACCCCGGCCCTGCGCGCGGCGCGGCGGACCTGCAGCGGCTCTACGGCGACGTGTGGGAATGGACGGCCAGCCCTTATACGGCCTACCCCGGCTACCGGCCGGCCGAAGGCGCCATCGGCGAATACAACGGCAAGTTCATGTGCGACCAGTGGGTGCTGCGCGGCGGCTCCTGCGCCACGCCGCGCACGCACGTGCGCGCGACCTACCGCAATTTCTTCCCGGCGCAGGCGCGCTGGCAGTTCTCGGGGCTGCGCCTGGCGCGCGACGAATAAATAGGCCGCGGCACGCCGCCGGAAGCGGCAGGCGGGCCGGATGCGGAGGGCCGGGCGGCCGCTAGCGCGCGGGCGCCTGCCGGCAGACCGGCGTGGCGCTGGAGATGGAGCGCTGGGCGGCGTCGAGCTCGGCCTCGTCCCAGTCGCCGCTGCCCAGCACGGTGACCGTGACCTGGGCATTGCCCTTGCCGTCGTGGCGCACGGCGATGATCTCGAAATACTTGTTTATCAGGTCCTCGCGCCGCACGCGGACTTCGCCGCCCATCTGCTTGCCGTCGGCCTGGCGCTCGGCGAGATAGGTCACGCCCACCGAGCGCCGGCTTTCCTCGTGGCAGACGCGCGCGTAGTCGCCGGCGCGCAGGAAGACGGCCTCGGGCGCGGCGGCGACCGTGAAGCTGCGTTCGGGATACGTGCCGCCGGGCTCGATGGCGGCCACGCAGCCGGCCAGGAGGACGCAGGCCAGGCCTGCCGCGACTGCCGTGCCGGGGTTTCCCGTGCAGGTGTTTCTGGACATGCGGGCTCCCGGGTTAGGGCTTCAGACTTCGCCGGCCAGGCGCGCGGCCAGGCCGACATAGCTGCGCGGCGTCATCGCCAGCAGGCGTTCCTTGGGCTCGGCGGGCAGGTCCAGCCCGGCGATGAATCCGCGCAGCGCCTCGCGGGTGATGCCGCGCCCGCGCGTGAGCGCCTTCAGCTGCTCGTAGGGCTGCGGCAGGCCGTAGCGGCGCATGACGGTCTGCACCGGCTCGGCCAGCACTTCCCAGCAGGCGTCGATGTCGGCGTCGATGGCCGCGGCGTTGACTTCCAGCTTGGCGATGCCGCGCAGGCAGGCGTCGTAGGCGACCACGCAATAGCCCAGCGCCACGCCCAGGTTGCGCAGCACGGTGGAGTCGGTCAGGTCGCGCTGCCAGCGCGAGACTGGCAGTTTTTCCGACAGGTGGCGCAGCACCGCGTTGGCCAGGCCGATATTGCCTTCGGAGTTCTCGAAGTCGATCGGGTTGACCTTGTGCGGCATGGTGGACGAGCCCACCTCGCCTTCCTTCAGGCGCTGCTTGAAGTAGCCCAGCGCGACGTAGCCCCACACGTCGCGGTCGAAGTCCAGCACGATGGTGTTGGCGCGCGCGACCGCGTCGAACAGCGCCGCCATCCAGTCGTGCGGCTCGATCTGTATGGTGTGCGGGTTCTGCGTCAGGCCCAGCCCGGCCAGCACGCGCGCGCTGAAGGCGGGCCAGTCGATCTCCGGGTAGGCGGACAGGTGCGCGTTGTAGTTGCCGGTGGCGCCGTTGAGCTTGGCCAGCGGCTGCACGGCCTCGACGGCGGCGATGGCGCGCGCCAGGCGCGCGGCCACGTTGGCGAATTCCTTGCCCAGGGTGGTGGGGCTGGCCGGCTGGCCGTGGGTGCGCGCCAGCATGGGCTGGCCGGCGTGCGCGCGGGCCAGGCCGGCAATCTCGCCGTGCAGCCGGCGCAGCATGGGCACGACGACCTTGTCGCGCGCGCGGGTCAGCATCAGCGCGTGCGAGGTATTGTTGATGTCCTCGGAGGTGCAGGCGAAGTGGATGAACTCGGCCGCGCGCGCCAGCTCGGCGTCGCCCGCCACGCGCTCCTTCAGCCAGTATTCCACCGCCTTGACGTCGTGGTTGGTGGTGCGCTCGATGTCCTTGATGCGGGCCGCGTCGGCCTCGCCGAACTCGTCGACCAGCCGGCGCAGCTGCGCGCGCGCCGAGTCGGAGAACGCCGGCAGCTCCGGCAGGCCCGCGTCGGACAGCGCGACCAGCCAGGCGATCTCGACCTCGACCCGGTGCGCCATGAAGCCGGCCTCCGACAGCAGGCCGCGCAGGGCCTGGCCGCGGGCGGCGTAGCGGCCGTCCAGCGGGGACAGGGCATTGAGCGGGCTGAGCGTGTCGGCGATCTGCATGATGTGAAAACGAGACAAAAAACAAGCGGCTGATTTTATCACCCGGCCCACCGCCACAAATCGCCGCGCCCCGATATACACTCGTCCGAGCGCGCCGGAAACGCCGGCTCGCGGCGGGGTTCCCGCTGCGCGCCGCGCCATGCCGCTATACTTGCGCCGCTTTCCACAACCTGCCCCCTCCATGAAACTGATCGGCTCGCTTACCAGCCCCTACGTGCGCAAAGTGCGCATCGTCATGGCAGAGAAAAAGCTGGACTACCGCTTCGAACTCGAGAACGTCTGGTCGCCCGATACGCAGATACAGCAGTACAACCCGCTGGGCAAGGTGCCGTGCCTGGTCATGGAAGACAACGGGGCGCTGTTCGATTCGCGCGTCATCGTCGAATACCTGGATACCCTGTCGCCGGTCAGCCGCCTGATCCCGCAAAGCGGGCGCGAGCGCGCCGCCGTCAAGTGCTGGGAAGCCATCGCCGACGGCGTGCTCGACGCCTGCGTGGCCATCTTCAAGGAAAACCAGCGCCCCGAGGCCCAGCGCAGCGTCGAGTGGGTGGACCGCCAGTACGGCAAGATCCACGCCTCGCTGGACGCCATGAACAAGAGCCTGGGCGAGCACGCCTTCTGCATGGGCGTCAACTACAGCCTGGCCGACATCGCCGTGGGCTGCGCGCTGAGCTACCTGGACCTGCGCTTCGGCGCGCTGGACTGGCGCGGCGAGCACGCCAACCTGGCCCGCCTGCACGAAAAACTGGCCGCGCGCCAGTCCTTCGCCGACACCGCCCCGCCGCAAGGCTGACGCCCCGCCGCATGCCCGCCGGGCCTGGCCGCCAGGCGCCGCCGCGCATGCGGGCCGGCGGCATCACATCAGGCCCCGCGCAGCAAAGGAAGACACCGCCACATACAGCATGTAGGCGGCCAGGCACAGCAGCAGCATCGCGAACAGCCGGCGCAGCACGTGCACCGGCGAGCGG
>Ga0182737_1001479_pt1 | contig 22910 bp, 22 predicted proteins | sample eDN5th30CBELigOP_FD_128878 | JGI IMG/M metagenome (GOLD analysis project Ga0182737, IMG submission 128878) | Enriched Organic Plus compost microbial communities from Emeryville, California, USA - eDNA 5th pass 30_C BE-Lig OP (version 2) (version 2) ...
GATCGGCGAGGGGCTGCTCAAGCGGGAGCCCCACCGGGGGGTCGAGGTGGCGGTCCTGGCCGCGGACGACGTCGCGGACATCTTCAAGCTCCGCGAGGCGCTGGAGATCGAGGCGGTACGCATCGTGACCCAGGCGGGAGTCGTGCCGGCCGAGGCCCAGCGGGCGGTGACCGAGATGTCGGCGCTGTCCGAGGACGCGCCCTGGCGCGACGTCGTCTGGCCCGATCAGCGCTTCCACCTCGCGATCGTGGAGGCCACCAACAGCCCCCGACTCGCGCGCGCCTACCAGGGGCTCCAGTCCGAGATCGTGCTCTGCCTCGCGCAGCTCCGCCCCGTCTACGACGCGCCGGCCGAGGTCGCCGCCGAACACGAGGAGCTGCTCGAGCCGATCATCGGGGGCGACGTCCCCGCGGCCGAAAAGCTCTTCCGCGTCCACCTGGCCGAGGCCGCCGAGAACCTGATCGGCCTCCACCGCGAACGCACGAGCCAGGCGGACGCCGGGGCCTGATGCCGAAGGCCGCGCGACAGACGAGGGCCGAGATCCGGAACCTGGATCGGCTCTGCTCGCGCGGGCTCGGCGACCTCCGGCGCGACGCGCTCGAGATCGCCCAGGTCGGCCTCCACGCCTGCGACGGGGAGCGTGCCACCCGGGACGCCGTGAGGCGCACCGACGCCGGCATCGCCGTCAACGACGTCGAGTACCCGCTCGCCGAGGGCCAGCGGCTGTTCGTGCTCGGCGCCGGCAAGGCGACGCTGCCGATCGCGGAGGCGCTCGAGGACGTGCTCGGCGACCGCATCGACAAGGGCGCCGTCATCCTGCGCCGCGGCGAGGTGGCGGACCTGGACCGGATCGAGGTCTACATCGCCGACCATCCGCTCCCGACCCGTGAATCCGTGCTCGGTGCCCTGCGGCTCGAGGAGCTGGCGAACGAGGTGCGCGACGGCGACCTGGTACTCGCGACCTTCACCGGGGGCAGCTCGGCGCTCGCCTCCCTCCCGCCCGACGGGGTCACCTTCGAGGACAAGCGCAAGCTCCACGAGCTTCTGCTCGGCGCCGGCATGCCGATCTCCGAGGTGAACACCGTCCGCAAGCACGTCTCGACCGTCAAGGGCGGGCGCCTGGCCGCGAAGATGGCGCCCGGGAGGATCGTCAACCTGACCATCTCCGACGTCGCCGGGGACGTCGCCGACCTGGTCACCGACCCCTCCGTGCCGGACACCTCGACCGTGGCCGACGCCGTCGCGGTGCTCGAGGACTACGGGATCCGGGACCAGGTCCCGGCCTCGATAATCCGCCACCTGCGCTCTCCCGCGGCCGAGTCGCCCGACCTCGACGGGGTGCGGATCGACACGACGATGCTGGTCACCGGGATCGGCGTCTGCGAGGCCATGGTCGCGGAAGCCGAGAGCCGGGGCTACGACCCGGTGATCCTCACCACGACCTTGGAGGGCGAGGCCCGCGAGATGGGTCGCTTCATCGCCGACATGGCCCGATCCGCAGCGACCGCCGGCTACCCCTTCCCCCGCGGCACCGTGATCCTCGGCTGCGGCGGCGAGAACGCGGTCACCATCGCCGGCAAGGGCTCCTTCGGGGACGGCGGCCCCGGCCAGGAGGCGGCCCTCGCCGCCACCTCGATCCTCGCTGGCCAGCCCGTCGCCGCGCTCTTCATGGACACCGACGGGGCGGACGGCGGCACCGACAGCGCCGGCGCCATCTGCGACGGAAAGACCCTCGAGCGGGCCGGCGAGATCGGCCTGGACATCCGCCAGGCCCTGCTCTCACACACCTCGCGCGAACCGCTGGAACGCCTCGGCGACCTGATCGACACCGGGGCGACCGGGACCAACGTCAACGACCTCTTCGTGACCGTAATCGGGAAGGACACGCCTTGATCACCCTGACCAAGCTGACAAAGGAGTTCGGGGACTCCACCGCCGTCGACGGCATCGACCTGGAGATCGCCGACGGTGAATTCTTCTCCATGCTCGGCCCCAGCGGCTGCGGCAAGACCACGACCCTGCGGATGATCGCCGGCTTCGAGGAGCCGACCTCGGGGCGGATCGAGCTGGCCGGCGAGGACGTCACCTGGACCTCGCCCAAGAAGCGGAACGTCAACATGGTCTTCCAGAACTACGCCCTCTTCCCCCACATGACCGTGCGAGAGAACGTCGAGTTCGGGCTCAAGATAAAGCGGCTCGACAAGGCCCAGGCGAACGAGCGGATCGATCGGATGATCGCGGCGGTCCGCATGGAGGGCTTCGAGTCCCGCCACCCCGCCCAGCTCTCGGGCGGACAGCAGCAGCGGGTCGCCCTCGCCCGGGCCCTCGTGAACCAGCCGGCGGCGCTCCTCCTCGACGAGCCGCTCGGCGCCCTCGACCTGAAGCTGCGCAAGGAGATGCAGCTGGAGCTCAAGTCGATCCAGCAGCAGACCGGCACGACCTTCGTCTACGTCACCCACGACCAGGAGGAGGCGCTGACGATGTCGGACCGGGTCGCGGTGATGAACGGCGGCAACGTCGAGCAGGTCGCGGACCCCCGCACCCTCTACGAGCGGCCCCGCTCCGAGTTCGTGGCCGACTTCATCGGCACCTCGAACCTGCTCCGGATCGACGTCGAAGCCTGGGACGGGGACATCGCCCGGGCGGGCCTCGGCGAGGGCCTCCAGATCACCTGCCGCGAGAACGGCGGCGGTGAGCGGACGAAGACGATCACGATCCGTCCCGAGAAGATCAACGTCCACCCCGGCCCCGTCGACCCCGGACAGGGTTCGCTCGTGCGGGGGACGATCGTCGAGAACGTCTATTTGGGCTCGATGACCAAGCTGATCGTCGAGCTCGTCTCCGGGGACCGTCTGATCGTCCACGAGCTGAACGACGACGCGGGCGGCCCCTCGGAGCCCGGCAGGGAGGTCTACCTGAGCTGGGGAGCCGACCACAGCTTCGTGATCGAGGGCGCCGGCGGGGGCGCCGAACGGGAGGCGGGGACCCGATGAGCGACCGGCGCCGCAACCCACTCGCGGGGCGCGCGGCGCCCCAGGACTTCGAACCGTTCCAGGCAAGCAGTTGACCCGAACCCCAGCCCACCGAGGAGAGGCATGAGACACCTGAAGAAATTGACCATATTGATCGCCCTGGTCGCGGCGATCCCGGTCCTGGCCGCTTGCGGCTCGGGCGGCGGAGACACGTCCGAGGCGACCGCCCCGACCGCCGCGGAGGCAGACGAGCCGGCCACCGGCACCCTGCGGCTCTTCGCCTATGACGACACCGTCACCGACGAGCAGCTCGACCCGTTCCGCGAGGCGAACCCGGGCGTCGACCTGAAGGTCGCGACCTTCAACTCCAACGAGGAGGCGGCGGCCAAGCTCGCGGGCGGGTTCGAGGCCGACGTGGTCGAGGTATGCCTCGACGAGGCCGAGCCCCTGCTCAAGCGGGAGCAGCTCCGGCCGATCGACACGTCCGGCATCACCGATTGGAACGACCTGTCCTTCCGGGACGAGCCCCAGGTCAGGCAGGACGGCAACGTGATCATGGTGCCGCTCTCGGCCGGGCCGTACGGGATCATCTACAACACCGAGGAGGTCCCGGAGGGAGTCGACTCGTACGAGAAGATGTTCAGCGACGAGTTCGCCGGCAAGATGGCGGTCGAGGGGTCCAGCTCGGTCGCGCCGCTGGGCGTCGCCGCGCTCGCGCTCGGCTTCGACGATCCCTTCAACATGGACTCCGAGCAGCTCGAGCAGGCGAAGGACTTCCTGATCGACAACCGGCAGAAGATCCGCAGCTTCCCGGACTCGGACTCGGACATGGTCAACCTGTTCAAGACCGGCGAGGTCGTGGTGGCCAACGGTGGCCGCGGCACCGCAATGGACATGCAGGACGAGGGCCTGCCCGTCGAGTGGGTCGCCCCCACCGAGGGCACCTGGTCCTGGATCTGCGGGCTCGGCATCACCTCGAAGGCGAAGAACACCGACGCGGCCTACAAGCTGCTCAACTACTACGCCTCGCCCGAGGCCCAGGCGATCTCGGCCCGCAACGGGTTCGTCATCACCAACCCGAAGGCGGAGCCGCTGATCCCGAAGAAGTTCAAGGAGACCGCGAGCCCGTCCAGCATCGAGGGCTCGATCCCGCTCACCCAGCCGGAAGACATAGCCGCCTACACGCGGGCCTGGCAGGAAGTCCGCTCCGGCTGATCGACGATGCCGCTCTCCCGTCGCATACAGCGCGCGCTCCCGAACGCGCTCAGCATCGCCCTCACCGGGCTCGTGCTGCTGATCCTGTTCGGGCCCGTCCTGCTGCTGGCGCTGTTCTCGTTCAACGACTCCACGGTGATCTCCCTCCCCTGGGAGGGGTTCACCACCAGGTGGTACTCGGAGGCGTTGAACGACGACGGCGCGATGACGGCGATCGGCAACTCGGTGATGGTGGCCTCGATCGTCACCCTCGCCTCGCTCGTGCTCGGCACCCTGGCCTCCTGGGGCCTGACCCGGATCCCCTTCCGGGGCAGGCCCCTGGTGGCCGGCGTGCACGGCGCGGTGCTCGTGGTTCCCTGGCTGATCATCGGCGTCTCCGGGCTCATCTTCTTCAGCCAGATCGAGATGTCCCTCTCGCTGCAGACGATCATCCTCATGCACATCGTCGTCACCTTCCCGCTGGTGGTGGCGGTCGTCTCCGCCGGCCTGATCCGCTTCAACCCCTCCCTGGAGGAGGCCGCGATCGACATGGGCGCGAGCCAGCTCCAGATGATGCGCTACATCGTGCTCCCCCAGATCGCTCCCTCGCTCGCGGCGGCCGCGATCTTCGCCTTCGCCTGGTCCTTCAACAACTTCGAGATCAGCTTCTTCACCGGCGGCTTCGAGCAGACCTTCCCGGTCTGGGTGTACGGCGTGCTCCGGCACTCCTCGAACCTGCCGGTCGTGAACGCCGCCTCCACGGTGATCGCCTTCGCCCAGGTGCTCCTGGTGTTCGGGCTCTGGTACGGGATGCGCCTGATGACGAAGCGCCGCGGCGGGACCGACCGTGACGCGGCCGAGCTCGTGACCGGGGCGGTGCGCTGATGGGCGTGCCCGCGGCCCACGTGCCGACCGTCGCCGGGGAGCGTCCGAGCCGCTTCTCGAAGCTGCTGCGGCCCTTCGCCTTCATGAGCATGCCCACGGCGGTGCTCGTGCTGCTCTTCCTGGTCCCGATGGGGATACTCGTCTACTTCAGCTTCCAGTACGGGGACCTGACGGGGCAGTCCGGCTTCACCTTCAGCAACTTCAGCGACATCCTCTCGGACCCCCTCTACCGCGAGATCGCACTGACCACGTTCGAGATCGCGACGATCGCGATGATCGCCCAGCTGATCGTGGGCATCCCGCTCGCCTACGTCCTGGCGTACAAGGCGGGGCGCTTCGAGCTGCCCCTCCTGCTCGCCCTGGTGCTGGCCGACGAGCTGAATCCGATGGTCCGCATCTACGCCTGGCGCATGCTGCTCGGGCGCGAGGGGCTGATCAACGAGGCGCTGACCTCGATCGGCCTGATCGACGCGCCGATCGACGCCCTGCTCTTCAACAAGTTCTCGGTGATCGTGGTCCTCTCGACCAGCTACCTGACCTACACCGTCATCCCGATCTACGCGTCGATGAAGGCGGTGGACGCGGGACTCTTCGAGGCGGCCCGCGACATGGGGGCGGGCTGGTTCACGACCTTCCGCCGGGTCCTCTTGCCCTTGATCGCGCCGGGGATCTTCATCGCGCTGCTTCTCGTCTACGTGCCCCTGTTCACCGACTTCGCCGCGCCCACCCTGGTCGGCGGCACCACCGGATACATGCTGGGCAACGTCGTCAGCGACCTCGTCCTGGAGAACGGCAACCTGAACGCGGGGGCGGCGATGAGCTTCCTCATGCTGCTCGCCGCCGCCCTGTTCTCTCTGGTGGCCTATCAACTCTCGAGAGTGAAGCAGGGTGGAAAGTGAGTTACGACGTCGCGATCGTCGGCGGGGGCCACAACGGCCTGGTCGCCGCGTACTACCTGGCCCGGGAGGGCCTGAAGACGGTCGTGCTGGAGCGCCGCGAGTTCGTCGGCGGCTGCTGCGTGACCGAGGAGTTCGCGTCCGGATACCGGGCCTCGACCGGCGCCTACGTGCTGAGCATGCTCCGCGAGCAGATCTGGTCCGACATGCGGCTGGTCGAGCGGGGGATCGTGGTCGACCCGGCCGGCCCCTCCCTCCATCTCTTCGCGGACGGCACCCGGCTCCTCCTCTCCGACGAGACCGACGAGGCGGTGGCGGCGATCCGCGAGCTCTCCGAGCACGACGCCGCGGCCTATCCCGCCTTCGAGGAGCACCTGGCCGAGCTGGCCGGGCTCGTCACTCCCCTCATCGACACGACTCCCCCCTCCCCGCGGCCCTCCAGCCCGTCGGACGTCGCCTCGCTGCTCAAGGTCGGCAGGCTCGCGGCCGGCAAGCGGGACCTGATCAACGAGGCGCTCTTCCTCTTCACCACGTCGGTCACCCAGTTCCTCGAGGAGCGGTTCGAGAACGAGTACGTCAAGGCCGCGATCGGCTGGCACGCGATCAACGACTCGATCGCCGGCCCGTCCAGCCCGGGCTCCGCCTACATCCTGCTCCACGACCACGCCGGCGAGGACACCGAGGCCGGCGCCCGCTCGTGGGGGTTCGTCCGGGGCGGGATCGGGCGGGTGACCGAGGCCATGGCCGAGGCGGCCCGCGAGGCCGGCGCGGAGATCCGCACCGGCGCCGAGGTCGAGGAGATAGTGGTCGAGGGCGGCCGGGCGGCCGGAGTTCGCCTGCTGGGCGACGAGGTGATCCGGGCGGACCGCGTGCTCTCCAACGCCGATCCGAAGACGACCTTCCTGGACCTCTCGCCGGAGGGCTCCCTGCCTGAAGCCTTCCAAGCCTCGGTCCGCGCCTACCGCTGCCAGGGCACGAGCATGAAGATCAACCTCGCGGTCGACCGTCTGCCCAGGGCGACGAACATGCCCGGCGAGGGGATCCAGCCGTACCACCTCGGGATCATGGAGGTGAACCAGCCGCTGGCCGAGATGGACCGGGCCCAGGCCGAGGCGCGGGCCGGCAGGCCGGCGTCCGACCCGCACGTCGAGATGTGCATCCCGACCGTGCACGACCCCTCGCTGGCACCGCCGGGGCACCACGTGCTCACGATCGACGTCAACTCGCAGCCGTACGAGCTGGCGGAGGGTTCCTGGGAGGACATTGCGGAGGATGTCGCCGATCGCGCGATCGCGAAACTGGAGACCTACTTCCCCGGGCTGACCGACTCGATCCTGCACCGGCAGGTCCTGAGCCCGCTCGGCCTCGAGCGGGTCCTCGGCATCCACGGCGGCCACGCCCTTCACGGCGACATGGCATTCGATCAGCTATTCACCCTTCGACCCGTCAGGGGCTGGGCCGAGTACCGGACCCCCATCGAGGGCCTCTGGCTCTGCGGCGCCGGCACCCATCCCGGCGGCGGGGTGACCGGCGCGAACGGCCACAACTGCGCCCGCGAGGTGCTCAAGGAGGCCAGGGGCGGACGGGTCCGGCGCCTGCTGGCGCGCCGGAGCTGAACGATGGCAAAGGCGCCCACGCCGGTCGAGGTCGACGAGGCGGCGGCGCTGCTCTCCGAGCTGGTGTCGATCTACTCGCCCTCCGGGGGCGAGGGGCGCATCGTGGACCGGATCGAGGAGATCTGTCGCGACGACGGTCACGCGGTTCGCCGGGTCCCGGCCGAGGTCGGGCGCGACAGCCTCGTGGTGGGCGCGGCCTCATCCCCGGTGCTCGCGATCGCGGCCCACGTCGACACGATCGTGCCCACCTGGCCCGATGCGACCACGCCCACGGTCACGGGCGGGGTCCTGCGGGGCCTCGGCGCCGTCGACGACAAGGGCGGCGTCGCCGCCTGCATCCTGGCGGCCCGGTGGCTGCGACGAGGCGGCACCGACCTGGATGGGTTGCCGGCCGTGTTCGCCTTTCCCGTGGACGAGGAGTCCGGCGGCAGCGGCTCCCGTTCGCTGGCGATCGAGCTGGCCCCCAGGTTCGCCATCGCGCTGGAGGGCTCGGGGCTCGACATGGGCACCGTCGAGTGCGGCGATCTCGAGGCGCTCGTCCGCGTGCGCGGGGTCTCGGCGCACGGCTCGCTGACGGAGTTGGGGACGAACGCGGCCCACGCTGCGGCGCAGCTGATCTCCTCGCTCGAGGAGCTCGGCCTGGACCGGCACGCACACCCGGTCCTCGGCCCCTCCCTGGCCAGCGTCACCGAGGTCGCCACCGGCGCGGGCATGAACGTCGTGCCGGACGCCTGCACCCTTCGGCTCCGGATCCGGCTGGTCCCGGGGCAGGACCTGGCCGCGACGATCGGCCGGGTCGAGGAGTTCGCCGCCCGCCACGAGGGCGACGTACAGATGGTCGAGGGTACGGTTCCCTTCGAACTGCCGGAGCATTCTCCTCTCCGGACGGCGGTCGGCACGGCCACGAGGGCCGTGACCGGCCGCCGGCCCGAGGCCATCGGCGTGCCCGCCTGGACCGACGCCCACAACTTCGTCGACTTCGGCGGCAGCGAGGCGATGGTGTTCGGGCCCGGCTCGATCGAGTCCGCGCACACGCCGGCGGAACACGTCGAGCTCGATCAGGTCGTGGCCTGCGCGAAGATCTTCATGCGGCTGCTCGCGCCCGAGAGCCTCTCGGCGCTCGCCGCCGCTCCACCCAGGACCGACCAACCCCGTTACCGGAGGAAGCGACCGTGAAGACCGTCCACCCCGTCACCGAACAGCTCGAACCGGAGGAGCTCGACCCCGCCCAGGTCGTCTCCGGCGACCCGCGTACGTCCGAGCTCACCCTGGCCGAGTCAGACGACGGCCAGGTCTCGGGCCTCTGGCGCTGCACCCCCGGGGTGGTGACGGACACCGAGGTGGAGGAGTCGTTCCTCGTCATCACCGGCCGCGCCGTCCTCACCTACGAGGACGGCCGCGAATTCGTCCTGGAGCCGGGGGTGACCCACCGTTTCGACGGCGGCGAGAAGACCACCTGGGACGTCCGGGAGACGCTCCTGAAGGCGTACTGGATCCGCGAGGGCTGACGCGGCCCTCAGCGCCTCTTCTTCTTTTTCAGCTTCAGGGTCAGCGGCCTCTTCTTCGTCACGAGGTTGCCCGCGGAAACCGTGAAGCGCACCCTCGCGACCACCTTCACCTTGCCCCTGCGGCGGAGCTTCCTCAGGGCCTTGCCCTTGGCGGCGACCCTGAGCCGGACCGTCGAGGGGCCGTGCGCCTTCTTCCGCTGCGGCTTCACGGCCTTCGACTTCAGCAGGGCCACCGTCCCGGGCTGATTGACCCTGGCCGGCAGCACGGCGAAGCCCTTCTTGCGGTTCAGCTTGACCTTCCCGAAGCCCAGCGTGGGCCTGTGTCCGTCCGGCGGGTTCACCTTCTCGGTGACGGTGAACGCCCGCGCGGCCGCCGGGCCCGCGTTACCGGCCTCGTCGATCGCCCGCACCTCGAAGGCGTGAGGCCCGAAGGACAGATCCGCGGCGGGCCGTTCGCTCGTCGCGCCCGAGCAGGCCGCGAAGGAGGCTTCGTCGAACCGGCACTCGAAGCTCGAGCCGGCCTCGTCGGCCGCGAAGGTGAACTCGGGGCGCCGTTCGGTCGTCTCTCCGTCGGGGCCGGATTCGATCGCCCGTCGGGGCGACGCGATCCACCCTCCCTGCTTGCTCCCCATACGACGATCCTTACGCATTCGATTCACCAATTCAAGTAGTTGCCGACGTGGACTCTTGCATCGCACGGACGGCGCGATCGAGCTGCGACGGCTCCAGCACCGCCGACATCTGCGCCCTGATCCGGGCGGCGCCCTCCGGCACCACCGGGTAGCCGAAGCCGGTGACGAACACTCCCCGTTCCAGCATTCCCTTGGAGATCGCGATCGCGCGGGGCGTCTCGCCGACGATCACGGGCACGATCGCGCTCTCGCCGGGCACCGGGTCGAAGCCGGCTTCGGCGAGCAGGCGCCGGTATTCGGCCGTGTTCCGGCGCAGACGCGCGACCAGCTCGGGGCGCTCCCGGAGCTCGGTCAGCGCCTGGCGCGCGCTGGCCGCGACCGTGGGCGGGAGCCCGTTGGAGAAGAGCTGCGGGCGCGAGCGCTGCTCGAGCACCCGGCAGAGCTCCTTGGAGCCGGCCACGAAGCCACCGGCCGCGCCACCGAGCGCCTTTCCGAGGGTGCCGGTGATCACGTCCACCCGGCCGTGGAGGCCGAAGTGCTCCGCCGTTCCCCTGCCCGTCTCGCCCATCACCCCGAGGCCGTGCGAGTCGTCGACGATCAGGACGGCGCCGTGCTCCTCGCACAGCTCGACCAGCCGGGGGATCGGTGCGAGGTCGCCCTCCATGCTGAACACGCCGTCCGTCACGACCAGCTTGCGCCCGGCGCCCGCGTGCTCGATCAGCGCCGCCTCGAGGGCGTCCATGTCCGAGTGCGGGTAGACGGTCTTGCCGCCGGGCCGCGCGAGCCTCATCGCGTCGATGATCGAGGCGTGGTTCAGCTCGTCCGAGAAGACGTGGGTGTCCCTGTCGCAGAGAGCGTCGAGGATCGCGTGGTTGGCGGTCCAGCAGGACACGTAGGTGAGCGCGCCTCCGGTGCCGAGGAAGCCGGCCAGGTCCCGCTCGAGCTCGACGTGGGGCTCGAACAGGCCGCAGATGAAGCGGACCGACGCCGTGCCCGCGCCATACCTCCCGAGCGCCTCCACCCCGGCCTCGATCACGGCCGGGTCGTTGGCCAGCCCCAGGTAGTCGTTCGAGGAGAGCACGAGCACGTCGCCGACGTCCTTCAACCTCACCTCCGGGCCCTGTGGCGACTCGTAGACGCGCAGGTCCTTGAGCGTTCCCCGCTCCGCCATGGCGCCCAGCTCGGCACCAAGTTCCGCGGTCAGCCGGTCGGCGGCCGTCGTCACCGGCCCAGCTCCCGGACCGCCCGGTCCACCGCGACCTCGATCCGGTCCAGGCAGGCGGCGAACGCATCCGGCGGCATCGCGAGCGACGGCTGGATGTTCAGCGAGGTCGAGCTCGAGTCGGTCAGGATGCCGAGTTCGGTCGCCCTCCTGCCGACCAGGTGCTGCAGCTCGGGGTCCCGCTCGCGCGTTTCCCTGTCGCGCACGAACTCCAGGGCCTGGAACCCGCCGAAGGCGCGGGCGTCGCCGATCTGGCGGTGCCGGCCCATCATCGCGCCGAGCTTCTCGCGCCCGACCCGCTCGAGCTCGCGCACGTTCTCCAGGATCGGCTCCCGCTCGAAGGCCTCGATCGTGGCCAGCGCCGCCGAACAGGCCCAGGGCAGCCACGACCAGGTCGAGCCGGTGGGCACGTCGTCGTAGCCCCCCATCGCCCGCTCGGAACCGAGCACGGCCCCGATCGGGGCGACCCCGCCCCCCATCGCCTTGCCGAGGCACATGAGGTCGGGCCGGAGGTCCCACTTATCGACCGCGAACATTTCGCCCGAGCGGCCGAATCCGGTCTTCACCTCGTCCACCGCCAGCAGCCATCCGTGCTCGTCGCAGAGCGCCGTGAGCGCGTCCCAGAACTCCTGGGAGGGAGCGACGCATCCTCCTGAGCCGAGGATCGGCTCGATCAGCACGCCGGCGACCTCGGTGGGGTCGACCGCGTGGAAGAGCAGGTGGTCGCGGATGAAGTCGACCGTCTGGTCGCCGCTGCCGCCGGGCCGGGGCTCGCCGAAGGGAGATCGGTACGGATTCGGGTAGGGCGCGTGGAAGAAGCCGGCCGTGAGCGGACGTGTCCCGCGGCTGATCTCGGTCTCCTCGGCGCCGAGGACGGCCGTGGTGCCGGTCTCGCCGTGGTAGCCGCCCAGGAACCCGAGGACCATCGGCCGGCCCGTGGCGCGGCGCATCATCTTGACCGCGGTCTCCACTACCTCGGTGCCGTTCAGGCCCAGGTCGACCCGGGTCAGGGAGTCGGGCGTGATCGAGAGCAGCTTCTCGGCCAGTGGCGCCATCAGATCCGATGCCACTCCGTGACTGTCCTCGTTGCCGATCCGGCGCATCGTCTCGACGAGGGGCTCGATCAGGTCCTCTCGGCCGGCGCCGAGCGGGACGGAGGCGGAGGAGGAGACCAGGTCGACGAACGTGTTTCCGTCGAGGTCGTGGACCAGGTGGCCGGACTTGGAGGAGATCACGAGCGGGGCGAGGTGCTCCGCCGACCCGGGGTACACCAGCTCCCCGATCCGGGCGAGCTCGGCCGCGCTCCTGGGCCCGGGCACCTGCCCCGGGATCCGCGGCAGCAGCCCCTCGTCATCCGTCTTGTCCAGCGCCAAGGTCATCTCTCCTCTCGGGTTCATGTGAGTTTAGGCCCGCCCTCGGTGTCCGGGAAAAAAGACGAGGGACCCGGGCGAGCCCGGGCCCCTCGTCCTCGCGCGTGTTACCGGTTACTCCTGACCAAGGAGTGCGCGCTTGGCGACGTCGTAGACCCACGTGTTGTGGTGGACGCCGACCAGGTCTTCGGCCAGCGGGCCGACGGCGGTGACGGGAACCATTCCGCCCGTGTGCTCGCCGGTCGTCCAGTCGACCTTGAACTTGCGGTTGGTGCCCTTGATCTTCACGGGGCCGCTCCGGATCGGAACCTCGCCGTGCGGACCGGCGTTGTTCATCGGCTTCTTGCCCCAGTACGGGATCGGGTCGTCCCCGTCCGCGTTGGTGTTGGGCTCCTCCACGTTCTCGATCGTCATGCCGCCGGTCTCATGGTCGGCGGTGACGATCAGGAGCACGTTCGGGTTCTTCTCGCGGTACTCCTGGATCGCCTTGACTACCTGGTTCATGGTCCTGCCCGACTGGATCACGTTGCGGACGTCGTGCTCGTGACCGGCCGAGTCCAGATCGTCGCTCTCCATCGCGAAGAAGAACCCGTTCGGGTTGTCGTCGGCGATGTCCAGCGCCTTCTTGACCATGTCGACCACGGGCACGTAGTACGGGTCCTTCTTGAACTTGTAGCCCTTGGTCTCGATCCAGCGGCGCTTGGCGCTGTCCTGGACGAGGGCGAGCACCTTCGGGCCGGTGAGGGCCGCGACGGTCTTCTTGTCGTACGCATACTGGTAGCCGAGCCCGATCGCCTTCTTGACGAGGTTGCCCTTGGTCCCCTCCGAGGCATCCTCGCCCTGCTTGTTGGTGTTCGGGATCTTGCCCGGGTTGCCCGGCGGGTACCAGTAGGCCTCGTTGCCGCCCATCAGGATGTCCACCTTGCCGTTGTGGATCTCCTTGTCGGCGATCACCGACTTCCAGTCGCGGTTGATCACCGGCCCGCCGAACGAGGCGAGGGTGGCGTTCGTCACGTCGTGATCGTTGATCAGCGCGGTCGTCTTGCCCTGCTGCTTGGCGATGTCGAGCAGGGTCGGGACGCGCTTCTTGTCCGGGCCCAGGCCCGTGTAGCCGTTGATCGTCTTCTTCCCGATCGCCCACGCGGTAGCTCCGGCCGCCGAGTCGGTCACCGCCTCCTTGCGCGGGCCGGCCGAGATCGTGTCGAGGAAGCCCGTGTAGGGAAGGGCGTCCATCGGCTGCCGCTTGTTGAGTCCGTAGAGGGCGTACTGGATGGCCGTCCGCTGCTGGATCCCCATGCCGTCCCCACTCAGGATGATCACGCTCGTGGCCGGCGTTGGCGCCTCTGCCTCGGACGATTCTCCCCTCGCGAACAGCATGACCAGCGCGAGCACCAGAGCCGCCGCGACCGCCGCCACGGCCACCTTACGGTTGGAGATTCGCTGAATCGCTGACATCTGAGTACCTGCTCCTATCTGGAGGAATTGTTGAACAATTCGTTCATCCTACAGAGAGATGCCCCGCTGTCAAGCGGCGGCGTCGAAAAGCTCGCTGCCCCGGCCCCTCCCACGGGACAGCGCGAGCGGCCGGCGCAAGCCGAGACGACACGGCACGGCCTCGGCCGGCGGCGGCCGGCGAAAGCCCGGGCTACTCGAAGGGTTCGTCCTCGTCGGGGCTTCCGAGCTGGTGCCGGAGCCCCCTGAAGATCGGCACGCACACGATTCCCAGCAGGACTAGGGCCCAGATCACGGCGGCGAGCGGCGAGACCAACTTGGCGACGGCCCCGACGGTGATCGCGGCGACGATCACGACGATCAGCCAGCTGAAGGCCGCGGTCTCGCGCTCGACCGGGTTGCCGAGGTCGAGGCCGAACCGCTCGCCCCGCGCCGGAACGGGCGACTCCTCGGGCTCGGTGTCGTGATCGCTCATGCCCCGAAGCTTACGGGGCCGGAGGAAACGAGAAACGCCGCCCCGGCAAGGGACGGCGTTTCCAAAGGACGGACGGGTGCGCCTGGGTCAGATGATGTAGACGGCCAGGAACACGATGATCCACATGATGTCGACGAAGTGCCAGTAGATCCCTGGCACCTCGACGCCGAGGTGGTCCTTCTGCTCCGGTCCGAAGTGACCGCGATAGGCGCGGATGTTCGCGAAGGTCAGGAGCAGCAGGCCGACGAAGACGTGGGCGCCGTGGAGCCCCGTGAGGCTGAAGAAGATCGAGCCGAACGCCCCGTCGCGCGGCGTGAAGCCGATGTGGATGTACTCGTTGATCTGGATGAACAGGAACGTCGCACCCAACAGCCAGGTCAGGGTGAGGCCGAGCTTCAGGCCCCGGTGGTTGTTGTGCTTGATCGCCTCGAGCGCGTAGTGGATCGTGAACGAGGAGGAGATCAGGACGGCGGTGTTGATCCCGGCGATCAGGACCGGGAGCTCGATGCCCTCCGGGGGCCAGGAGGCCGGATCGGCGACGACTCGGAGGAAGAAGTACGCCGCGAAGAACGCGCCGAACAGCATGATCTCCGAGAGGATGAAGAGCAGGATGCCGAGGATCGTGCGGTCGATCCGCGCGCTCTGGTGAGCCTCCGGCGGACCATGGTGGTGGTCATCGACGTGACCGTGGGCGGCGATGCTTGCGCTTTCCATCTCTATGCCTCGTTGCTTTCAACGGTTGAATCTGCCGTCTCGGGGCTCGTGACGCCCTCCGCCACCTCGGCGGCGACGGCCGCCGGCGGGCGACCGGCCTCGTGGTGGGAGACCGGCTTGTCGGTGATCTCGCGCACCCGGCCGACCAGGTCCTCCTGGAGCCAGTGCGACTCCTCCCCGCTGAGGGTGGAGATCAGGATGTCGTCGACCCGGTAGTGCTCGATCGCGTTCTTGACGGCGTCGAACGGGTCGGGGCTCATCGGCTGCCCGGTCGCGTCGATGTCCGCGTGGTACAGCTTGGCCAGGACGCCGGCGAGGTTCCTGGCCACGGTGGCCTCGGAAACGTCGTCGGCCGCGGGGGCGATGATCGTGTACCGGTGCGGCTGCGCGTCCGAACGGTCCAGGAGCCGGTCCTGCAGGTCCGGGCTGGTCAGGGTCCGGTTGGCGACGACGAGGGTGTGGGTCACGTTGAGGCTGATCGAGTCGTCCTCGATCCGCACCGGGATGTGGGTGATGTTCGTGACGTCCCCGTAGGTGATCTGGGCCCACTCGAGCAGGTCGCGCCGGGTGAGGCCGAAGCGGAAGTCGTACGTGCACGAGAGCAGGACCTCGCCCGGGCGGTGGTTGCGGATCGCATCCCCGAGCGCCAGGTCGTACTCCCTGTCGCCGATCTCGCCGATCGCCTCGATGCCGAACTCGTCGAGAACGGCCAGCGTCACGTCGACCCGCGCGCGGGCCGCGTCCCGGGCCTCCTCGGGGTCGAAGAGCTGTCCCACGGACGGCTGGTTCTGCGGGGCGACGACCACCACGTAGGAGGCGTCGGCCGCCTTCTCGCGGGCCGCCTGCAGCAGCTTGCGGCCGCCGGCGACTTCGTTCAGGAAGATGACGAGGGGCTTGCTCATGAGGGTGCGGTCACCGTGGTCGGCTTGGGCTCGGGCACGTCAGCCTCCTCGCCACCCATTATGGCGTGGCGGGCACCGGGGGTGCCGTACTCGTACGGACCACCGACGACTCTCGGGATCTCGTCGAAGTTGAACACCGGCGGCGGCGAGGTGACCTGCCACTCGATCGAGTTGGCACGCCAGGGGTTGTTGCCGGCCTTGGGGCCGAAGCGCCAGCTGACGATCATGTTGTAGAGGAAGACGAGCTGGACGGCGCCGAGCACGAAGGCCGAAACCGAGATCACAAGGTTCCAGTCGCCGTACTGGCTGGCGTAGTCCGCGACGCGGCGAGGCATGCCGTCCATGCCGACCCAGTGCATCGGCACGAAGGTCATCCAGGTGCCGACCACGGTGCCCCAGAAGTGGATGCGGCCGAGGCGCTCGTCATACATGCGCCCGGTCATCTTCGGGAACCAGTGGTAGACGCCGGCGAAGATCGTGAAGACCGACCCGCCGAACAGCACGAAGTGGATGTGCGCCACGACGAAGTACGTGTCCGAGACGTGGATGTCGATCGGGATCATGCCGAGCATGACGCCCGAGATGCCGCCGATCGTGAACGTCACGATGAACGCGAGAGCGAAAAGCATCGCCGTCGAGTACGTGTGGATCTTCCCGTAGAAGAGCGTGCCCAGCCAGGAGAAGACCTTGATGCCGGTCGGAACCGCGATCAACAGGGTCGTGATCATGATCGGCACCCGCAGCCAGCTGAACATGCCGGCGACGAACATGTGGTGCGCCCAGACCGAGTAGCTGAGCACGACGATGCCGATCAGCGCGAGCGCCATCAATCGGTAGCCGAACACGGGCTTTCGGGCATGGGTCGAGATGATCTCGGAGATGATCCCGAACCCGGGCAACATCATGATGTAGACGGCCGGGTGCGAGTAGAACCAGAAGATGTGCTGGTAGGAGATGACGTCGCCACCCTCGAGGAAGTTGAAGAAGTTCATCCCGAGGATGCGGTCGAAGAAGACCATGAACTGGGCGCCGGCGATGAACGGCGTCGCCCCGACGACCAGCAGCGAGGTCGAGAGGTTGGCCCAGACCAGCAGCGGCATCCGCCACAGGTTCATGCCGGGCGCACGCATGGTGATGATGGTCACCAGGAAGTTGAGTGCCGTCGCGATCGACGAGGCCCCGGCGAACTGCACGCCGACGTTGAAGAACGATTGGCCCAGCGGGGCGCCCGTGGAGAGCGGCGCGTAACCGGTCCAGCCGGCGTCGAACGAGCCGCCCGGGGCGAGGAAGCTGGCGAGGAAGATGATGCCGGCGATCGGCAGCAGCCAGAAAGAAAGCGCGTTGAGGCGGGGGAACGCCATGTCCGGCGCGCCGATCATGAGCGGCAGGACGTAGTTGGCGAGGCCCGCGAACACGGGGATGATGAACAGGAAGATCATCACCACGGCGTGCGTGGAGAACAGGCCGTTGAACGTGTTGGCGGCGACGATCTGGGTGCCGGGCTGCGCCAGCTCGGCTCGCATCAGCAGGGCGAGCAGCCCGCCGATCAGGAAGAAGAACAGGGTCGTGACGACGTACTGGGTGCCGATCACCTTGTGGTCGGTGTTGAACTTGAAGTAGTCCTGCCACTTGGTCGCGCCGTGGCCCGAATGGTCCTCGGGGATGGTGGGCTTGCCGGCCGCCCAGCGGAACCAGTAGTCGAAGGCGCCGAACCCGATGAGGAAGCCGAACGGGGCCGTGATCAGCGGGACGATCACGTGCGGGTAGCCGGTCTGCTCGGTCTGGAACACGTCCAGGCCGGAGATCGCTCGCAGCGCAACGACAAGCCCGAAGCCGAAAGCGGCGCCGATGATCGTGCCGATTGCGGCCCGATACCAACCCGGTTGCCTGATTGCCACTGCCATCACTTGACCTCCATCATTGCTGTCCGGGACGAAGACATCACTCTTCCTCGACCCCGCTTCCTTCGATGCCCCCGGACTTTTCTTCGTTCTTCGCCTGCGAGTCGTAGAATTGGTCGACCGTCTTCAGGAAGTCGTCGGGGACCTCCTGGTCGAGCGACTTGACCCAGGCGTCGTACTTCTCGCGAGACTCGACCACGACCTTGGCCCGCATGGTGGCGTGGCCGATGCCGCAGAGCTCGACGCAGATCAGCTGGTAGGTGCCCTCCTTGTCGGGCGTGACGACCACGTCGGTCGCCAGTCCGGGCACCGCGTCCTTCTTGATGCGCCACTCGGGGACCCAGAAGGAATGCAGCACGTCCTGGGCCTGAAGATCGAAGATGACCTGCTGGTCGACGGGCACGTGGACCTCGCCCTCCGACCACTTGTTGCCGGACTCGGGGTAGCCGAAGGTCCAGGCGAACTGCTGGGCGTAGGCGTTGATGTGGATCGCGTCCTCGTCGGTCTTCTCGATGTCGTTGAGGACCGCCCAGGAGTAGCCCGCCAGGCCGAGGACCAGGACGACCGGGATGATCGTCCAGATGATCTCGAGCTTGGTGTTGCCGTGGATCGGCAGGCCGTCGCTCTCGTCACCCGGCTTGGCCCGCCACTTGATCAGGGCGTAGCCGAGGGCCACGCAGACCAGGGCGAACACGAAGGACGAGATCACGATGGTCACGTCCATCAAGGTGTCGATCGGCTTGGCCGCGGTGGAAGCAGCGCCACCGAACCAGTCGAACTGGAGCAGGATCACGGACTGGATGACGCCGAGGACGATCGTGGCGAGGACCAGTTTCAAAATCGGAAGACGAGTCATGAGGCGCCCGCCATTCTATTGAAGCCGGAGACGAAAGCTTCCTGACCCCCCGTCAACTCGCCTCAACCCTTCGCACTTGGCCTGCTGATGCGGAAATCACGTCCCGGGCCACACCCTCCCAACTCCAATTCCTATCCGCCGACTCGGCAATGTTTCGGCCGATTTCCAGCCTGCGGTCCCGGTCCAGCGCCAGCCAGGCGTTGACCTTCCCCGCCAGCTCGGCCACGGCGCCGGGGCCGAGCGGCAGCCCGATCAGGTCCTTCACCTCCGGCACCTCGCTCGCCAGGGTGGCCGTCACCTCGGCCAGGCCCGAATGCTCGGCGCAGACCGGGAGCACGCCGGAGGCGGCCGCCTCCGCCGCGACCATGCCGAAAGCCTCGGGGAAGGTGCTGGGCACGATCATCGAGTCCGCGGCCGGGACCACCCGCGCCACCTCGGAGTGCTCGAGACGCCCGGCGAACTCGATCGTGCCCGCGGCGGCGCGGCCCGCCTCGGCGTATCCCTCCGGCGGCGAGCCGAAGAACGCGGTGAGGTATTCGAGGGGCGCCTCCTCCCCGCCCTCCAGGCCGCGTCCGACAACCGCGATCTCCCGGGCGGCGTCGATATCCCCGTCTCCCACCGCCGTCACCAGCGCCCGCAGGCCCATCTCGTAGGCGCCGAACCCGACCAGGAGCAGGCTCGCGCCCGGGTTTGCGGCGTGGATCAGCGGCCAGGCGGCCACGATCAGGTCGACCCCCTTCGAGACGATCAGCTTGCCGACGAAGATCACGCGGGGCCCGGAGGCCGCCGCGAACGCCTCGAGGGCGGCGACCGCGTCGTCGGCCTCCCTCCCGAACGTCGTCGACGGGGGCTCGCCCGCGATCTCGTCGCGGAGGGACTCGATCCGCGGGGCGTGCTCCCCCGGGTCCAGCGGCGCGAAGGCCCTGGTGTCGACCCCGGGAGGACCGAAGCCGGTCTTCTCCTCCAGCCCGAGGCCGGGGATGGCCTCCCACATCGAGGCCGCGGTGTGGTGGGAGCCCACCAGCACGGCGGCGGCGGGCTCGAGCCCCTCGGCGGCGTACGGTACGAACCGCGGGTTCGGCTTGATCGTGTACTCGAGGTCGGAGCCGTGGTTCTTGACCGCGTAGGGCCTCACCCCGGCCCGGGCGAAGACGGCCGGGCCCATGATCAGGTGGTTGGCGAGGGCCGCGTCGGCCCCGCCGATCCTTTCCTGGACCGCGCGGACGGCATCGACGTTCACCGTTATGTAGTGCTCGACCTCCGCTTCCGAGAGCCGCGGGAACGCCTTCGCCTCGAAGCCCTCGTACGGATCCTCGACGTACACGGGAAGCAGCCGGCCGATCGGCGGGCGGTAGACGGTGACCGACCCCTCCCCCTGCGGGGGCCTGAGTTCCTCCATGGAGAGCCGCCCTGACCCTTCCTCCCCGGCATCCGGCCACGTGCCGACCGAGTTCACCCACTCCAACTCCTCGGCCTCGCGGTCCTGGCAGAGCAGATGGACCTCGTGCCCGAGCCGGGCCAGCGCCCGCGCGAGGTTGGCGTTGTAGATGTTGCTGCCGGTCCCGCGGAGCAGGTAGCCGTGAAAGATGAGGATCTTCATTCGGGATATTCTCCACGCTGATGAGCACCGAAAGCGCAACGAACGATCCGATCTTCCGTCTCCGTGCCCCCGCCTCCGGTCGGGAGGCCATCGCCCCCGTCAAGGAAGGCGTCGTCTACCGGGACCAGGAGACCGGCGAGGAGCTCGAGCCCGTCGCCCGCGTCCTCCCGATGCACGAAGGCGGCTCCGCCCTGCCGCGCACGCCCCTCAACCTCCGTGTCTGCCGCCGCTGCGAGCAGCTCACGCCGCGCGACCTCGCGACCTGCGAGTTCTGCGGCCTGCCCGCCTAACGGGCGACCACCGTCGCCGTGTAGAGCAGGCGGCTCGCGTCGTAGTAGCAGCCGTACCGCCTGATCGAGTTCACGCCGCGCTGCGGCCTCGAGTCCCGGAGTGCCGGGTTCGGACGGTCCCGGTCGTCGGTCCCGATCAGGCACTTGCCACTGGCCCGGCTGCCGCGCCAGGTGTTGTTCCGCTGGGCGGTCAGGCACCGCGCCTCGTTCACGATCCCCCCGGAGGGCGACGGCGCGCAGGCGTAGGGAACCCAGAAGGCCGGGGCCCAGGTCGGGATGGTAAGGGCGACGATGTCGCCCTTGGCCACGTTCAGCGGCCTGATCAGGGCGAACCTCACGGTCGTCCCGAAGTATGGGTTGAGGGTCTGGACGCCGCTCTGGCGAATCAGCTTGAGGCGCGGATTGCCCTTCTGCCCCTTGTTCACCTGGCGGAGCACCGCGATCCCGGCCTTCGCCGGTGAGCCGAAGAGGTCGTTGAAGTACGGCAGCTGGGCCGCCCCGAACCGGGCGGTATCGCGCCGCGTCGGGTTCGAGAGCGTGATCGACCAGGAGATCACCTTGCCCCGCCGGAACGGGACCACGAAGTTCCTGCCCTTGTGGCCACGCTGGAACACCTGGAAACCGGTGACCTTGCCCTCGGCGCGGCACACGCGGGCCCCGGCCCTGGTGCCACAGTTGGGCGTGACCTTGTTCTTGGTGGATCCGAGCACGACGCGCCGGCCGCTCTTGCCCGAGGCCACGTCGGAGGAGGACCAGAGGACGGCCGCGAGGAGCAGCGCGGCCAGGACGATCGCGCCGCACGCCACCAGCCGGGGACGCGCCTGAGCGCTCGCTTGTCGGGTTCGACTCATACCTGTTCCAACACCGAGGCTAGCCTCCCGATGCGGAAGGTCAAGCCCGGCAAGGACGCGGGAAATCCCGCCCGCGGCCGCGAATCAGCGGCCGACGATGGTCGCCGAGTAGAGCAGGACGCTGCCGCCGTAGTAGCAGGAGTAGCGCCTGACGGAGTCAATGCCGGTCTGCGGGGCGGTCTTCTGGAGCTGCTCGTTGGGCTGGCCCTCGTCGTCGCGCTCCAGGTTGCAGGTCTCCTTGTCCTTCTCGCCCCGGGGAACGCGGCTGCCACGCCATGTGTACCGCTTCTGTGCGATCGCGCACTTGGCGGGGTCGACGTAACCGAACGAGGGGTCCCGGTTGCACACCCGCGGTGCCCAGAAGGCCGGGGCCCAGGTCGGGATGGTCAGCGCGACCACGTTGCCCTCGAAGACGTTAAGCGGCTGTTCGAGAGCGAAGGTGACCTTCGACCCGAAGTAGGGGTTGAGGACCTCGACCGGGCTGCGGCGCACGAGCTTGTAGCGGGGGCCGTTCTTTTTCTTCTTCTCGACCTGCCGCAGGATGGCGATGCCGGCCCGCGAGGGGGCGCCGAAGATCTCGTTGAAGGTCGGGAGCTGGGCGAGGTTGTCGTCGACCGCGACCGCGGTCGGGCGCGAGAGCGAGATCGACCAGGCCACCAGCTTGCCGTTGAACGGCACGACGAAGTTGCGCCCGGGGTACTTGGCGGAGAGGGCTTGGAACATCGTGACCTTGCCCTCGACCGCGCAGTCGCGCGTGAAGTCACGGCCGCAGTTCGGCTTGAGGCCGTTGATGTTCTTGGCGCCGAGCTCGATGAACTTGGTCGACTTGGCCTCGGCGCGGGGGGCCGCGGGGGCGAAGGCGAGCAGCAGCACGAGGCCGGCCAGGAGCGTCAGGAACCGTGCGACCGAAGGGCCGCCTGAGGTGAGGGGAGAGCGGAGCATCGAATACTGGAACACGGTTGGGCGCCTCAATGTTGCGCTCCGGCGCCTCTCTCGGCGCGGGCGGTGATGCGGTTACTTGTACCGGTAGGTGATCCGGCCGCGGGTCAGGTCGTACGGGGAAAGCTCGATCTTGACGCGGTCTCCGGGCAGGATCCGGATGTAGTGCCGGCGCATCTTCCCGGAGATGTGGCCCAGGACCTCGTGGTCGTTGTCCAGCTTGACCCGGAACATCGTATTCGGGAGGGCTTCGGTGATCTCACCCTCCATCTCGATCTTTTCTTCTTTAGCCATGCGGAGATGAGGCTACTACTCACCCGGCTTCGAGGAAGGCACGGGCATGGGCTACAGCTTCACTTGCATCCGTGATCTCTCCGGCGTAGCGGGCCGCGGCGAGCTCGTTCATGACCTCGCCGAGCCGCGGGCCCGGCTCGATGCCGAGCTGCTCGGCGAGCTCTTTTCCGCCCAGGAACTGCTTCGGTGGTCCCTCCCGGTCCCAATCGAGGCCGTGACCCACCATCTCCGCCGCGAGCTCGAGGTGGCCGGCCACCATCTCCTGGCTCGCGATCGAGGCGGTACCCCGGGCCGCCAGGCGATCCGCCACCGTGAGCAATGTCACATCCACGGAAACCGGA
>Ga0182737_1001480_pt1 | contig 22877 bp, 15 predicted proteins | sample eDN5th30CBELigOP_FD_128878 | JGI IMG/M metagenome (GOLD analysis project Ga0182737, IMG submission 128878) | Enriched Organic Plus compost microbial communities from Emeryville, California, USA - eDNA 5th pass 30_C BE-Lig OP (version 2) (version 2) ...
AGCCGGCCGCCAACTGTGCTACCAGCACGGCGGCAGGCGCCGGCGGCGCGCTTGGTCATGGTGACGGCAGCGGGCCAGGCTGCGGTCGCGGACCATGGCTTCTGTTCGCTCACCGCGAAGTTGATGCTGGCCCGGCACGCAGCCAATTCTTGCCGGTGCCCACCTACAACGTGTATCACTATGCGGCTGCGCCGCTGACGGCGGTGCCGACGTCGCCGGTCCCTGGAGGGCCCCCTGCCCCGCCGGTCATCATTGAGCCGTACTCAGAAGGTGGCGGCAATCCAGTGCCGCCCGCCGCGCCCCTGCCGGCGCCTTGGCGCGAAACGCCCACCGAACCGCTGCTGCGGTCCGATGAGCAGCAGCCCTACGATGGCCGCACCACCGATGCGCAGGCCGAGCTGCCCGTGGTGAAAGCGGCTGCCACGAGCTCAACGAAGTCGCAGAGTGGCAGCATCTTGCGGCTGCGGGCGGAGACGCTCGAAAGCCGGCCCAGCGCCGCTGCGAACGAATAATCGCAGCGACGTTTCCGACTGCCCATTCTTTACTGCCGCGGCGCAACTACCCAAACACGCCGGCCCCGAAATTGTCGGACGAAGCCGCGGTGGCATCGCTCGCGGTCGTTGCCCGTGGGACCGAGTGCGGCGTGGCCGCATTGGCTGCCAGCGACGGCGTGGCTGCCGCATTGCCGTTGGTCGCTCCAGACGGCACCACCCGCGTTTCGCCGTGCGGCAATGTCGTGGATGATACCATCGACGCAGGCACGGAGCTCGGCCCGTTGGTCGCGAGGTGCGGCGCCGGCGGACTGAGGGCTTCGACATCGATGTCGTCGTCGTAATCGTCGTACCGGGATACGTAGCCCGGCTGCTTGGCCTTCTCCAGTTCTTCCTGGTAGGCCTCGACGACCCGGCTCTGGATCATCTCCCGGCAGGGTGAGTTGATCGGGTGGGCGATGTCGGCGTAGAGTTTGGCGCGGCCATCGTCGGAACGGCCGGAGTGCTCGCGCTGGATCCGGGTACCGCATTGGTTGCAGTAGAGTGCCCGGAGATGATTCTTGGCCCCGCAACGGTTGCAATGCGCCGTAAGCTTGCGGCTGGGCATCGCGACAAACGGCCCGCTGGTCCCCTCGATGATCTTCAAATCGCGGACCACGAAGCTGTTGTCAAAGGTAACGCTGCAGAAGGCCCTCAGCCGTTCGCTGGGGTCGTCCATCAACTTGATGCGAACCTCGGTGATTTCCACGGCGTTGCTCCCATGTTGCAGGGGGTGCCTCAGATGCCAGTAGCAGTGGAGAAGACGGTTTGCCATCCCCGGCCGCGCAGCCGAGCGGCGGCTTGCCGGGCATGTCGAGCGTGGCGACAGATGCCAAAGTAGGCTGTGCCGCTGCCGCTCATCTGGTGCGCGACCAGGCCCAACCGGCCAAAGTCGGCGGCCAACTGACCAACCTGCGGAACGAGTTGCTGTGCCGGCGGTTGGAGCCGGTTGTACAAGTGCTGGCCAAGCGTCGATAGGCGCCCGGCGTGCAGCGATTCCAAGAGCGGCTCGGCGGAGCGAGGCCGTTCGCCAGCGGCCTCGGCCGGAGTACAGGCCTTGTACACCGCTGGCGTACTGAGCCCCACGCCCGGGTGCGCGACCACGATGTGCAATCGCGGCATCGGCGGTACCGATTCCACAATCTCTCCACGGCCGCGGCACCAGGCCCAGCCCCGCGCTAGGAAAAACGGCACGTCGCTGCCGACAGTGGCCGCGACTTCCATTAATTGAGCGCGGGTATACCCAAGGTTCCATGCAAAGTTTGCAGCAATCAGTGCGGCGGCAGCATCGCTAGAGCCGCCACCTAGCCCCGCCTGGGCCGGAATTCGCTTGAATAGCGAAACTTTGGCGCCATGCTCCACGCCCGCTTTCTGCCGTAACGCCTCCAGCGCCCGAACCACGGTATTGGTGCGGTCAGCCGGCACTGCGGGACCTGCGTTCAGGGACGTGGCGCTGCGAACCTCGCAGGCGATTTCCCCGAGGCCCGACGGCGCAGGACGGTCTTCCAAACGCAAGGTGTCAAACACGTCGATCGGGCACATGAGGGTTTGCAGCTCATGGAACCCGTCGTCGCGCTTGCGAAGAATCTCGAGAAATAGATTCAGCTTCGCGGGAGCGCAAATCTCCCAGCTCGAAGCCAGCCTGCGAATGCGCATCTGGACTGCTTTCTTCAGCCTGGCGGTAGCTAGCACCAGTGAGGAGGAGCGATCACTGGCTCAGAGAGGAGACAAAGGTAGCCAGTTGCAGTGACTAATGGAATCAACGAACGTTGATCTATCGTCACGACTTGATGAAAACTGACCGACCCGTCTACCCAATAATCGAGCCGTTTGCCCTGGAGTACATCCTCAGTAGCGCTACAGCGCCGCCTGAAAAATCCGTTCGCCTGGAATTGGCATATGAGACGTGAAAACGGTGGAAACTTGCCACCGGGTGGGGATTCTAACCTATCCCCCCGGACGGGTCAACAAAATGCTGGGATGCCTGTCCAAAGTCTGGGAGTTATTTCAGGCAATTCACCCCAGCAGCCAGCAATGTGAACGGCTGCGGCAAAGAATCCAAATGGCTAGCTTGCAAAGAATGCGCAGCATGAATGAGGCTGTCTGCGGCTTTGTGCGACGACAGTGCTTCTTATAGGCGGTTTAATAGCTGGCCCTGGCGTCGACTGCCTTGGCGATCAACTGGTCGCCTTGCTTCTCGGAGAACACGGTAGCCGTATGGCCAGGCATCACATCCTGGATTCGACCTGGGCGGTGATTGACTGTGACCTGGGTTTTCTCCGTGACGACAAATACCTGTTTGGCTTCGCCGATCATCACCACCAAAACGCCTTCTCCTACCGCGAGAACTTCGCCCACGAACTCGGTTGTATTGCCGGCGCCCGGTTTGGGACCAATGTGCTCCAGCGGCGCGCTGTGCTGTTCCAACATCGCCGGCATGTGTTCCGGTGTATCACTTGAGCCCTGCCCTGCGGTCGCAATCACCAGCAGCACGGTTCCCGTCAGGATGGCCGCCCAGGCTGCTCGTTTGCGTGCGGGGCCGTGGAGTCGGTTGCACAGATGCGGTTCAAACGGCGACATGATTCTGGGCTCCTGCACGGGGTAAGAACGCCAGGCGGCGGACACGCGCAAGCGGTCGCTGGCCTCGCGAAGCTAAGCACGACTGGGGAGCGGCCCGATCGGGGACCACTGACGCAGCGAATGTGCAACTCCCAGGCCATTTACAGGAAAGCCGCCTGCGGAGCTCTGGCAGGAAAGAGAAGCCGGGCGAATTAGCCCAGGTGGCGCGCAAGAGCGCGCGGACGGTCGGAGAAGGTACTCACCGTAAAAGTAAACGGCGGCATCAAGCGCGCTGCGAACGCACCCGTTCCAGCAGCGCTTTGGTGGCGGCAATGCCTTCGCGCTCCGGCATTTGATCGCCGCGGTATTCGATGCTCACATAGCCGCGATAGCCGGCTTCGAGCACCAGTTTCATCACGCGGAAGAAGTCGCGGTGCTTTTCGTTGCCATGCTGGTCGAACGCCACCGAGGTAGCGCACACGCCCCGGGCCTTGGGCACCAGGGCCGCAATCTTGTCCGCCGGGCCATCGGGCGAAACGCCGTCAAAGCTGATGTACACGCCGCACGTGGGTCGGTTCACTTGCTTGAGCACAGCCAGCAGCCAGGCGGGGTCTTTGGCCGGCGATACCTGGTTGTTGATCAGCACATTGACCTTCTGCTGCTCGGCATATTCGCAGAGCGCGGTCAGCCCTTCGGCTGTGCGTGCCCGTTGTTCGTCCGGCGTGCCGGTACCGGCCGCCGTGACCACGATGGAGTGGCAACCCAGTATCTTGGCGGCGTCGATCCACGCCTGGTGGTTCTTGATGGCTTCGGTGCGGCGGGCAGCGTCGGCATCGCCCAGCAGCCCTTCGTTCTCGACACGAATCAACAACTGGCGGACGCCGTGATCGGCTGCCCGGGCGTTCATCTCGTCGAGGTATTTTTCGTCCTTGGATTTGAAGAACCGGCTGGCGTACTCCACGGCGGTGAGGCCGAAATCGCTTTTGGCCACGCCGACAAAATCCAGGTGCTCGATCTGCTGGGATTCCAGCAGCCGCGAGAGCGAAAGCTCGCTGAGCGACAACAGAAACGCCTGATTCTCCTGGGCGCGCAGCGAATGCGAGCAAAGCGCCGCGGCCGCCGCAGTACCAACGGCCGACCTCAGAAAATCTCGACGCGTAAACGGCATCGACATCTTAGGTTTGTTCCGGAGATGGGATTGGGGCCAATTGGACACTCACGGTCTATCGTTCCGCTGGCCTCCCGCCGCGCGGGCTGATGTGATTTTCCGGTCGGCGGCGATTTCCCCCCGGCCATCGAGGGGCGTATCACTGCCACAACTCCAAACAGTCCCGGGAACCGCTCTCGTGGCAAGCGCGGTTAGCGGTTACCGCACGTTCCCGTTTCCGTTGGCGATCACGTTTGCTCCGGCTGGCATGCCTCTTCCGCAAGAATGATCATCTTGGCGATCTCTACCAGCTTTTGACTCCGGCTGCTCGCAAGTTTCTGCAATCGCCGAAACGCGTCCGGCTCGCTCAAGCCAGAACGCTGCATCAAAATCCCTTTGGCCCGTTCAATCATCTTACGGTCTTCCAGGGCCTGTTTGGAATCACGTGCTTCGCGTTTCAACGTTTCGAACTCACGGAACCGCTCCATCGCCACCGCGATGGCTGGTTCCAAGTCCGTATCTTTAATCGGCTTAATCAGATATGCAAGGATATGGTTACGGGACGCCCGGGCGATGTAATCCGCATCGTGAAATGCCGAAACCAGGATCACCGGCACCGGCTCGTCCTGGCAGATCTCCGCCGCGGCTTCGATCCCGTCCAGGTCCGGCATCTTGATGTCGGTGATGACCAGTTGCGGGTGCTTCTCCCGACACTCGGCCACCAACTCTTGGCCGGTCTTGGCCGCGGCCACTACCCGATGGCCCAGCCGTTCCAGGCTGCTCCACAGGTAGTCACGCATGCGGGCTTCGTCGTCGGCAATGGCAATTCGCAGTCCGTCCATGATTATGGTTCTCGTGGCACAATGACCGTAACCACCGCACCCTCGCCGGGGGGGCTCTCCACCTGGATGCAGCCACGGTGGGCCTCCATGATCCGGCGGGCGATGGTCATGCCTAACCCGGTCCCCTTTGTCTTCGTGGTGTAAAAAGCCTCGAAAATATGCTGCAATTGTTGTGGTGACAGCCCCGGTCCGCCGTCCGCAATCCGGACCGCGATCGCCGGTCGGCCCCCCAGTTCAGCCTGGCTGGCCGATACTTCAATCTCTACCGGATCATCGCAGGCCGCAAGGGCGTTTTCCAGGATGTTCCTGAACACCTGCTCCATCTGCAAGCGGTCGAACACCGCCCGGGTATCGGTGGTTGGGGGGCATTCAACCACCTGGGCGTCGCGTCCTTGCCGGTCCGTGGCCAGCGCTTTCCAGGCGTCGCGGAGTGCGTCGAGCACGTCGCCGGGGCGCCGATCCAGCGTTACCGGGGCTGCGTAACCGCGCAAGTCGTCGAACAATCGCCGCAACCGGTCCAAGGCTTTTTGGAGGTCTTCGAGCAGTTCGGTGGCTTCGGCCTGGCCGTCGAGTTTCCAGGCCAACAGACCGCTGCACGCCTGAATCTGCTGCAAGGCATTGCGGCTTTCGTGGGCCACGCCGGCGACCATCTGGCCGATGGCCGCCAACCGTTCTGACTGCACCAGGCGGCGCTCGGCCTCGATGCGGGCGGTCACGTCGAGAAAGATGGTTTGGGTTTCCACGATCTCGCCGCCGCTGTCGCGCACGGGCGTTTTGAGAATCTCGGCATGCAGCTCATTGCCTTGCGGCGACACCAGCTCCTCGACGTCTCGCACCACTTCACCCCGCTCAAGCACCTGCAAGTCGCCGTGGCGATTCTTCTCGGCCAACTGCGGCGGGTAGAAGTCGTAGTCGGTTTTGCCGATGATCTCGTCGGCCGGACGGCCCAGCAGTTTGCACAGGTTCTCGTTCACCCAGGTAAAACGGCCGACCGTGTCTTTACGCAGCACGTACAGCGGCAGGTTATCCACCAGCGAGCGGTACAATGCCTCGGAGCGTGCCAATGCCCTCGACCGTTGCTCGGCCTCGGCGGTTCGTTCCTGCACACGCTGTTCCAAGGTGTCGTTCAGTTGTTCCAGCGATGCCATTTCCTGGTGCACGCGGCGGACCATCGGCCGGAACACGACCACGCCGGTGATGCCCAGCACGGCCAGCGTGCTCATCAGCGACCACAGAGCCAGGTTATGCAGGTAGATGATCTTTTCATCGCTGCGCCGCAGGTAGGCCGCCACCACCTGGTCGAGCGCTTCGACCATGCGGCCCGAGAGCGCCACTTCGTCCACATAACGTAAGTGCGGATTGCCCCAATTGAGGTCTTCATCGCTGCTCTTGGTTAAAGCCCGCACCTGGGCGATGTAGTTCCGCATTTCGGTATCGAGCAGCCACGGCACTTCGTAATAGATATCGTGGACCGGCTCAGGCGGCGGGTTGCCTTCGGCATCGGCGCGGATCAGTTCGTGGTGCGTTTCTTCCAGCGGGCCCATGGCCGCGATTAGTTCCGCCCGAGCTGCCTGAAGCTGTTCATTATTGAGCGACGAAACCAGTTTTTGCGCCAACAGCGCGCTGCGCTGTAGCAGCGACCGTTGCCGGCTGCTGTTGGCCGCGATGATGGCGATCGAGCGGTTGGTTTCGATCTGGGCGTTGAGAATCACGTAGTTGGCAAATGCCAACACGCCCAGCACACCCAGGGCCAGCAGATACCGCGCGGTGAGATAGCCGGTGCCTGAGCGGCGTCGACCGGCTTCGCGCGAGCCGCCGGGCTTGGACCGCGGTGCGGTCTGAGACGCCGCGCCGCCTGGCAAGGAGCCATTGCTCGCGGCGGCGCCGTTCGCGCCGAGGTTGCCTTGGTGCGATGCAGCGCTCGCGGACGCCGATGCGCCGGCTTGCTGATGATGGTTCGACGACGACATGCTACCTGACGAGTGGCTGAAGGAAGTGCCAACGACGCAGAAAGCCACGACGTAGCGCGGGGGGCGGGAACAATGCCCCCCCCTATTGTTATTGAACCTTTACGCCACCAAACTCTCAATGCGTCGCCGGCTGCTTCACGCGGCAAAAACCGGTCCCGCCGTACCCCGCACTTGGAGCAAGCCGCGGGACATTACGGCGCGATGACCGCCAGGACATCGCTGGTGGGGACGTCGCGCACGGTTTCCACGTGCCCTAGCCGGGTTGGCAGCACAAAGCGGAGTTGGCCCTGCTCGGCTTTCTTGTCGCGGGCCATCACATCGAGCATGGCCTGCGGATCGAGTTGCGGCAGATCGGTCGGCAGGTGCAAAGCCTTAAGCAGCTTATATTGCCGCTCGGTCAGTTCAGCCGAGATGCGTCCCAGCCGCTCGGCCAATTGCGAAGCGCACACCATGCCGATGGCCACGGCTTCGCCGTGGAGGTATTCGCCGTAACCGGTGAGCGTTTCAATCGCGTGGCAGAACGTGTGGCCATAGTTCAGCACAGCCCGGAGGCCGGTTTCCTCGCGTTCGTCTTGCGAGACCACTTCGGCCTTAAGCTCGCAACTGCGGTAGATGGCGTGCTGGAGCACCGCATCGTTGCGGGCGTTGAGCCCCGCCACGTTGTTCTCCAGGTACTCGAAGAACTCGGCATCGAGGATCACGCCGTATTTGACCACCTCGGCCAGACCGGCGCGGTATTCCCGATCTGGGAGCGAGGCCAGCACCGCCGTATCGATCAGCACGCCGCGCGGCTGCCAGAAGGCACCGACCATGTTCTTGGCGCCCGGCAGATTGATGCCCACCTTACCGCCCACCGAGCTGTCGACCTGGGCCAGCAGCGTGGTCGGCACCTGAATGAAGGGAATTCCCCGGGCAAAGGTGGCGGCGACAAAGCCGGCCAGGTCGCCGATCACGCCGCCGCCCACGGCGACGATCACCGTCTTGCGGTCGGCTTTGTGTTCCAGCAGTTGCTCCCAGAGCTTCACCGCACGGTCGATTTGCTTGGATGACTCGCCGGCTTCGACCACCAGCAATTCCACCTGCCGCGCGTTGCCATCGCCGGGGTGCGAGAGCGAGGCAACCGCCGCCTCGGCGTGCGGCTTCACCACGTTGCGGTCGGTAATCACCACCGCATGGCGGTACGGCAGTCGCCGAGCTACGAATGCTCCCAAACGGTCGAGGCAGTTGGTTCCAATTTCAATGTCGTAGCTTCGCTCGGCCAAAGCGACCCGAAGCAGCGTGGGTGCGGAAGTCATAAATGCGTGCAGGCGAGGCGGTAGGTAGCGCGTAGGTGGTGGTTTCGGGAGGGCAAAGCATGGGCAGCCAGGTAATTGCGGCCGCGGCCCCTACTGCGGCTGGGTGAGCGTCAACTTCTGGTCGACCTTCACCCCGCGTTCCGACAGTTGGGTGCCATCGGGCAGCAGCACGTGCACATCGACCTGTTCCCAACGACCCAGGCCAAAGTGGCACACGGCCTCCTGGCCGCTGGCGTAACCGTAGCCGATGGTCAGCTCCTGATGGCCGAGTAGCGCGTCGCGTTTGCCGAGCTTGCCGGCGGGATAGATGCTAATCTTGGCCCCAATGCCCATGCGGTTCATCTTGGTGCCGCGGACGGCGACCTTTAGCCAGTGTCCACCTTCGCTCGTATTTCGCAAGAGCCGGGAGTGGTTCCCCTCGTACCAGTTGATCAAAAACAGGTCGAGCCGGCCGTCATTGTCGTAGTCGGCGGAGGGGCCGGCCGGGTAATACACCATGGGGCCCTCGATGGGACGTGAGGGCGCAAAACGCGGTACGCCGTTGCGCACGCCCAGGTTGCGGTAGATCAGCGGCGTGACATTGCCCTGCTCATCGAGCCACGCGGCCGATAGGTAAATATCGGGCCAGCCGTCGTTGTCGAAGTCCTGCACCTCCACGTGCGGACATTTCTGCGGAATATTCTCCAGGCCGGTGGCGGCGGTCACGTCGGTAAACCGCGGCACGCCGTCGGTCACACCCTGGTTGAGGTACACCTTATTGCGGGCGTTGTTGTGATGGATGGAAAGCACCAGATCCAGCAGGCCATCTTGGTTGAGATCGGCAAATACGGCCCCGCACGGCCAGTCCTCACGATCGAGCGGCTGCCAGGCGAATATGGCGTTGAGCTTCTCGTCTTCGCGAAAACGGCCATCGGCCGTGCTCAAAAAGAATCGGTTGCTGTGCGGCAGGAAGAAGTCGGGCCGGCCATCTTCGTTCACATCCGCCACGGCCAGCCCTAGGCCATAGGCGTCGTTGGGCAGGCCCACTTCGTCGTTCACGACGGCGAACTTCAAGTTGCCTAGGTTCTTGAACAGCAGCGTGCGCGGATTCTTGATGAACACGTCTTCGACCACCAGCAGGTCGAGCAGGCCATCGGCGTTGTAGTCGAGTACGCCGATATTGCGTGCACTGCGCATGCCTTCGGGGCACGCACCGCAAGCCTCGGACAGGTTCACGAGCTTGCCGCCCTGATTGGCGAATAGATTGCTTTGCCGCACCTGTGCGGAACGGCGGATTTCGTCGGGCAGCTTCGATTGCGGCCGGGCGTTGTTGGCCACGTACAGTTCCAGCGTGCCGTTGTTGTCTAAATCGGCGAATAAAGCGCCGGAGGTGCGGCTGTAGAACCGTGCGACGGCATCCTGCCACGGCACAAAGCCTTGTGGCGTGTTGCGGAACAACCGCGTTGGCACTTGTGCCGTCGCCGGAGCATACGCTTCGACGGGCCGGTCGCAGAAGCCGCCAACGAACAAATCGGGGCGTCCATCGCCATCCACGTCGCCCCACGCGCCGCCGTGCCCCATGATCCCGGCCAGCGGCTGCCGTAGACCTTGTTGGTCGGTCACGTCGTCGAAGCGAATGGGGAATGGCTCGGCCGACCAGCCAGGTCGAGCAAGAACCAGGCAGACCACGGCAACCAACCAGATAGAGCCCGCCTGCCTGCGACGCGTACGGAACATGATGCGATTGCTCCAGGTTGAAATGGTGGAAGGAAATGACGTGGGCCGCGGTGCCGCCGGCGGTTTGCCGCTTGGGAAAACAGCGTCCGCTCGGCGTCGGGCCCCTTTAGCGTACCCCCGGCACGCGGGGGGCTCCATCATAATGCACGCGACGGGCGGATCGCATCAACCGAATTGCGGCAGCCGCCCATCCGGGGGTGGCGCGCCGTTTGCTGTTTAAGAAGGAACTCGGCGAAACGCGGCTATCCAATTCGCCCAGCCTGCGATTTCGATGGCGAAACAGCGTCCGGCGAAAACCAACTTGCTCGAATACTGCCCCAAACATGCAACGGCGACCGCGAACCCGCGGGCCGCAAGTTGCAGCGATGCTCTGGAGGAACTGGCCATGTTATGGTCTGGCAACGTAACGCACTGGCAACGAACCTTTCGCGTCTCCAGGAGCGGCTTGGGCATTGGTGGCCGAGTGGTGACCGCCCTGGGCGTTCTGACGATCATGGTTTCGCCCGTTGTAGCCCAGGCTCCAGGTGCGGCGGCCGACGAAGGACCGCCGCTGGAATCGGCCGCGACGCAGATCGATAACGCCGAAGGCATCCACGTTTTGGGGCGTGGCCCCATCCACGAGGCGTTCGCCAGCCCCGTGGATCGCAGCGGCCAGGCAGGCATGGTGTCTCCTGAAACGCCGCCGGTTTCGATCGACGAGGTGCCGCCGGATGTGCGGCCGGCGGAAGCCGTGTGGATTCCCGGCTACTGGTTCTGGGATGAGTTGACCGACGATTTCATCTGGGTCAGCGGGGTGTGGCGTGTGCCGCCTCCGGGCCAACAGTGGGTGCCTGGCTACTGGCACCGGCTGGAGAACGGTGCCCGCTGGATCTCCGGTTTCTGGGCACCGTTGAATGCTTCGGCGGTGTCGTATGTGGAAACGCCGCCCGATAACCGCGACCGCGGCCCCACCTCCGACTCGCCCGGCGACGACTATTTCTGGGTGCCCGGCGTGTGGATGCTTCAGCAATCGGGCTACCAGTGGCGCGAGGGTTACTGGGCCCGCCAGCAACCTGGCTGGATCTGGATGCCACAGCATTATGTCTACACGCCGCGCGGCGCGGTGCTCACCGGCGGCTATTGGGATTACCCGATCGAACAGCGTGGTATGGCGTTTTCGCCGGTGTACTTCGCCACCAAGGCGTACCGCCAAGGCGGCTATCAGTTCTCGCCGACGGTTACGATCGTCAATCGCTACCTGCTTTTGCACATGTTCGAGGGCCCGCAGTGGCATCACTTCTTCTTCGGCGATTACTACGGCCGCGCCGCAGGCGAGGCCGGCGTGATCCCGTGGTTCCGCCGCGATGCGGCCGATGCCCAACCGCTGCTTTCGTATTACCGCTGGTACTTCCAGAAGCAGAACGTCGATTATCTGCAGCGGATGAACAACTGGTACGCGTACTATAACGCTAATCCGTCGGTGCGCCCGCCGGACTTGTACCGCGAACAGCAAACCCTGGCCGCCCTGGCCGCCAAGGATCCTCGCGTGGCTTACTCGGTGCTGACGCAACCGATGTCGGCACTGCCGGCCGCGGCGCTGGTGCCGATCACGCCCGACCAGCATGTGGCCCTAGACCAGCTAGGGCAGGAACTCAAGGCGCTGACGCTCCAGCGGCAGAATATTGAGGTCGAGAATCTCCGCACGGCTTCTCCCAACTCGCGGCCCGCGTTAGTGCTGCCTGCCAAGGCCAGCGAGTTCTTCCCGGCGATTGCCAGTGGACCGGCGGTTCGCCGCGAAGTGATGCGGCCCACCTTCGACGAATTGGGCGCTGGACCGGCTGAGGCCGCCCGAGCTGCCGCCGACCGGGCCGATGCCGCGCGGGTGGAAGCCGAACGTGCTGCCGCGGCTGCGGAAGCTGCCGCCACCGATGCTCAACTACCGGCTCCGGCGTTGGATGCCGCGGTCGATCCGGCATCACGCGATTACCGTATCCGCCAAGGACGCCCGCCCGAATATCGTGACGTACGTCCGAGTCCACCCCGACCGGTGGTGGTAGAACCGCCGACGCCGCCGGTGGACCCGTACGTGCCGCGATCGGTTCCTCGTGCCGTCTTTACGCCGGGAGGCCATCCAGGTCGCAACACGCCGGATTTGAAGCGGACCGATGTGAACATCCCCGGCCAAGGCCAAACGCCTGAAGGGCCTCGGCCCGGCGTAGCGGTTCCAGGCCGCACCGAGGCGATTATCCGCCAGCGTGGCGCGGGCGCTTTCCCGGGCGAAACGCCGCGTTCTTTGCCGCTGCCTGCCCCGTATCCAGGCCGCATCTATCCCGGTCGTAACGTGCCTGAGACACCGCCACGGTTTAACCAAACCGTGCCAGGCAGCGGTCTGGGGCCGCAAGGCACAGTGCCGGTGCAAGCCGATATCGGTTTGCGAGGCATCGACGCCAACGTTCCGGAGGTTTCCTCCCCTACCTCGTTCATTCCCGGCCGCAATGACTTGAACGCAGGCGAAGCGCCCGAGGTGAACGTATCGGGCGTAGGCGAACCGCCGCGCGGATACGTGCCCGGCCCTGTGGCGCCTGGCATCCGTCGGCCAAGCATTTATCAGCCGGGCATCAACCTTCCGCCGGGACGGGACGATGCAGCGCAGGCTGCGCAAACGCAGCAAACGCAAATGCCGCAGGTCCAACAGCCGCAAGGCACGGACATTCCGCAGATCGACCCAAGCACCGGACAGCGGATGCCGCGTCTGGCGCCTTCGCAGCAAAACCCGGCGGAACGTCGTTCTACGTTTCGCGGCGTGAATCCTGAGACGAACCCGCCGCGGACGAGCCCTTCGAACACGACGCCCCGCATCAACCCACAGGGCACGAACGCCCAGCAGAATCCGGCAGGGGTGTCGCCTCAGTCGCCGCAGACCGGCGGGCGTACCAACACGCCGCAAGCGGTTGGCGGAGCCACGCAGCTGCCTGGTAGCCTTTCGCCGCCGGGCGGGATCTCGCCCAACTTCGGCGGGGCCACTCCAAACATCGGCGGGAACACTCCCAACATCGGCGGCATGAGCCGTCCTGGCGGCACGTCCCCGACCGGCGGACAACCGCAGGCCGGCAATAACCCCGGTCCCGTGGGCACGCAGCGGACCGGTGGGACGCCTGGCACCTCCGGCGGTACGAGCGGCGCCGGCGGTGGTACCTCGGGTGGAGCGGGTGGCGCAAACCGGTAATGGGGGGCGCTGTCGAATGATGCGTTGACGCTCATCAGGCCAGTCCACGTGCATCGCGTCGCACGTTTGCACGAACTAGTGTTAAACGCCGCGCATCGGCAGCGGCGCCCTGCACTTTCTCCTTGCGGCCTAATATCTTTCCTATATTATGCAGCTTGTGTATGTCTGTGCGGCACGATGAGCGGGGGCGGCCGCAGCTCGCCCAAATCAGTCTCAGAGCCAGTAATGAGCGAGCCGGCGTAATGACTTGGTTTTTGCGTAGTGTGGCCTTAGTTGCCTTGGGTGTCGTCCTCGGGATGACGCTGTGGCAACTGCTCTTTTCGACGGGGTCCCAAGCCCCGGCGGTAGCCGCTGGTGGTAATGGTACTAACGCGGCCAGCGACGCCTCGCTCGATCCTTCCCAAGACACCATCCCAGGTATCTTGCCGGGCGGACTCGGGGGCGATCTGTCATCAAATAGTGTGCCGGCCGACGATGTCGACTCCAGCTCGCTGAAACACCCGCTTACCCGCAGCTTGGGCCAGATGATCGAAGGCAACCGCGAGTTGTTCGATCAACTGGGCGCGCAAGGTTTGGGCGATTCGCTCGCGGAAGCCGACGCCCTGTTGTGGGAAACCAAGCAAAGCAACCAGAACGCCCTGCGCGAAGCCAACCGGCAAGTGCGGATTGACGGCAATTCGCCCAACGTGGTGCTCGTGGTTATCGAAGGATTGCAGTGGAACCCCGAGCAGGGCTTAGAACCATTCGCCGCTGCCATGCCGGCCCTGTATCGCATTGCCGGGCAAGGTCGGTACGCGTCGCTGACGGCTGGCCTGACGGCCGACGAACAGCGGCTGCGGTTGACCACGGGCAGCTCGGCAACCGGTGGTACGGATCGTTCGGCCAGCACGTTCTCGCGGGCGTTCTGGAACTCCGGCTATGGCACGGCCCTTGTTGGTGACGCCTGGTGGTGGGGCGCTAGTGATTCCAGCGCCGACTGGGACGCCTGGGTAGGCTTTCCTCGCGAGCAAGTGGCCAAACCGTTTCCGGCCAAGGTCTGGAGCAACGGTCAACCGATCACGTTGACGGCCAACGCCGATGGCAAGCAGGCCGTGGCGGCGACCGAGCTGTTCGCCTATGAAACGCTGTCGTATGTGCAGCGGCACCGTCGCGGCCGACCGTTCGCGCTCGTCGTTTCACTGGGGCAGAGCGTGCAACCGCAACCAAGCAGCGACGACACTGACAGCCTGCCCGAGGTCTGCACCAAAGCCGATGAACTGCTGAACGAACTGGATATCCGTCTGAATCAGTTGCAGTTGACCGAGAACACGCTGCTGCTGGTGCTGGGCGTTTCGTCCTCGGGCGATGCCAGTGCGTTGGGGCAGGCTCCGCTGTTGGTGGTGCGCGACCTGCGGCGCGTGCCGGGCGATGGGCCGCTGCCGGCCACGGTGGGCTACGAGGACATTCTGCCCACGCTATTGCACGCGACGGGTTCGCAGCGGATTCCGTCCGCCATGAGCGGCCGATCGCAGTGGCAAGCATGGACGGCAAAGCCGGCGGCCAAACAGGCCCTTTGAGTGCGGCGAGCCTTCGCCGCATTCAGTACGATTTCCATTCGAAGCGCTAACCCGCGGAAAGCTCCCGGCGGATTAGCGGTAGCGGGCTGATCTCGTTCTTGAACAAGCCAGGACAGGCAAAGGGGAAGCTATGTTCAAGCAGAGTCGTTGGGCATCGTTTCAGCCTGCGGTGATTGGGCCGCCGCTGAGTTACCTGCTGGTTGCCGCAGGCTTGGCCCTGTCGTTTGCATCGGCGGCAGTGGCCGAAGACGACTTTGCCACGCGGCTCAAGGCGGTACGCGCCGAGAAGTACGACCTTACCGAGAACCAGGCGATCGAGCAGCGGCTGCTCGATGATCTGAAATATCTCGCATCCGACGAATTGCAGGGACGCGGCATCCGTACGCGTGGGCTGGAACTTGCCGCCGAATATGTCGCCTTACAGTTTGGCAAGGCCGGGCTCAAACTCGATGCCGTGAATGGCGGGCCGTTTCAGCCGTTTAGTCGGTATGAAGTTGAACGCCTGGGCAACGAGAATCGCTTGGAATTGACCGGCGCAGACGGCCAATCGCGGACGCTGGAACTTGGCAAGGATTACGTGCCGCTGACCTCGGGCACGTCCGGCACCGTCGAGGCTCCGCTGGTCTTCGCCGGCTATGGGATTCGGGCCGAGGATGTTGAGTACGACGACTTCAAAGATCTGGACGTTCGCGGCAAGGCCATCGTGGTGCTGCGGCATGAACCGCGTCAGACAGACCCCGAAAGCCCTTTCGCCGGCACGCAGAACTCGCCCCACGCGTACTTGCAGCGGAAGATTGAACACGCCATCGAACAGGGCGCGGCGGCGGTCATTATTTGCAGCGATCAGCGGCTGGTCGATCAGCAGAGACAAGCCCAGGCGAATCGCGACCCTAACCGGCAACCCGAGGGCGAAGAGCTCCTGCCCTTTCGCACGCGGCCGCAGGGATTCACACCAAAGATTCCGGTGCTGCACGTTCGCCGGGCGGCAATTGATCAATTGCTGCGTGCGGCCGAGCGTCCCACGTTGGCTGAGCTGGAAAGCTCGATTGATGCCGACTTGAAGCCGCGATCGTTCGAGATCCCGTCGGCCAAGGTGAAGGCCACGGTGGAAATCAATCGCCGGCAAGGCGCATTGCAGAACGTGATCGCCGTGCTGCCTGGGACCGGCGAGCTGGCGGAAGAAACGGTTGTGGTCGGCGCGCATTACGACCACCTGGGTATGGGCGGTGGCGGTTCGCTCGCTCCGTGGACGGCGGCCGTTCACAACGGGGCCGATGATAATGGCTCCGGCACCGTCGCCCTGCTGGAGATTGCCCGGCAGTTGGTTGCGCGGGTGGGCGAGAACCGGCGGCGGATCGTGTTCATTGCGTTTTCAGCCGAGGAAGTCGGGCTGGTCGGCAGCCAGCACTATGTGCGTTCGCCGGTGTTCCCGCTGGAATCTACGTCGGGCATGGTCAACCTGGATATGGTGGGCCGGCTACGAAACGACCGCCTGACGGTATCGGGCGTGGGCACGGCCGACGAACTCGATGAACTGCTCACGCGGCTGGCCGGGCCGTATGCGTTTAACCTGCGCAAGGATCGATCCGGCTATGGGCCCAGCGATCACGCGTCGTTCCACGCGCGCGGCGTGCCGGTGCTGCACTTCTTCACGGGGCTGCACTCCGATTATCACCGGCCCAGCGACGACTACGAGAAGATCAACTACGAGGGCATCCGCCGCATTGCGCTGCTGGCGACCGATGTGGTGCTGGAATTGGCGCAGGCGCCCAAGCCACTCACACGTCGTCGCGGCGGCGACAGCCTGGCCGATCTACTGGGCAACGATGTCGAAGCGTTGCTTGGAGGCAACCAGGCCGTACTGGGTGTGCGGGTGGAATCGGTCAAGGAACCAGTAGTGGGGCTGAAGGTGGTCGAAGTCCTGCGGCGCAGCGCTGCCGAAGACGCCCAGGTGCGTCCCGACGACATCATCATCTCGGCCGACGGCATGAAGGTGTCGACTCTTGAGGAGCTGCAATCACTGGTGCGGCAGCGCAAGCCGGGCCATGAGCTCAAGCTCCAGATCCACCGGGGCAAGATCGATATCGAAACCACGGCCAAGTTGAAGGCGCCCGACTGAACGGGGCGTCGGTCGAATCATCTCCTGGCATTGCGCAACAAAAAACGCCCCCGGTGCGACGAACGCACAGGGGGCGTTGTGTTGAACGATCTTAAAGCGTCGATCGCGCCGGCCTAGGGAATCAACGTGCGCGGCGTGCGAAGCGCGGCGCTGGAGCCCGCCGGAGGCTGGGGCGCCGGCGTATCGAGCGGCGAGTCCGGGATCGGCGGAGCCGGCGGCACCTGAGGCTGCGTGGGAGCCGGCACGGTTTCGGGGTACGTGCCCGCTTCGACCTCAGCATACACCCGCTGGAAGATGGAGTTGCTGTACGGCTGCGAGGCGGGGATGCCCACGCTTACCGCTTCCGCCTGCTGGATCGGAATGTGCATGTAGTTGTATGGGCGGAAATAGTAGTACCGCATCGATGCGGTGTGATAAGGCAAATGGGGGTACATATTGCCCGGAGCGCGGCAGGGCTTCGGCAACCCCTGCCGTTCCCAAAAACCGCCCTTGTTCAGGCAGCCTTGATGGCCGCAGTTGCAGGTATCGCAGGCTTGGACAGCGGGCTCATGCCCGATGTAATGTCCATGACCGCCGCCCATCGGCAGCGCCATCGCCACAGCAAGAACTAACGTCGGCCCCATCGCTGCACCTCCTCTGATAATCCGATCGCGGCACTTGGCGGGGTAACGAACCTGCCCCTGGGGGCCCCCTGGTATGTGTGCCCGGTTTCACGCCCGAAAGCCGCCCCCAAGACAGACTTCGCTTCCGAGATGCAACCGCGGCATACCCCGCTTGCCTGGTCGTTGTGATTCACGAACTGCGGACGCTTTGCCTCGCGTGCGCCACAAGCAATGTGGGCGCTGTTTGTGGGGCAGAAGCAGTGCAGGTGCTACCGGCACGCTGCATTACACCGGTGCCGCTCCGCCTGGGCGCAGCGGGCACAGCCTCCTGCTTCTCCTCGGCCATTATTTCGGCGCAGCGGGCGTCACAAGGTGACCAATTTGCAGGACGTTCCGCATTTTCGGTCTTGTCGGCCTAGGCAACTTACTACTTGCCTATGGCGCCGGGTTGTACCAGTTACCGCAGTCGCGGTGAATCTGCGCTGTCGGCCATAGATTGCGCCGTTTTACCCCCAGCGAGCTACGTCTAGCTGTCATGCTGGCAATGACTTGCGCATTTCGAGCCCCACTCATGAACGTTTTTTGATCCGGCTGATGAGTGACCATGCTGACCGCTAGCGATCTTCATAAGGTGCTATGAAGCAATGTGTTGCGAAAACGTATGGGGAAATCACTGATCGGCATAATGGGAAGAATCGGATGGGGACCAAATGACTAGATTAAACCGTACGGATGGACGTGCCGAAATATGGAACGACCCGCTGGCCTGGGTATGGAGTTACCGCGCTAGCCATCGACGCAAGTCGCCCCCGTCTTTTGGGTAAGAATCGCTGTCTTTAATGAAGAGAGCGAATAAGGGCTATGGGCGGGGGCGAAAGGACGCGGCGCTGCGGCCAGAGGGATCAACTGCATTGGGGATCGAGGCATGCAGCCTGGCACCACGGGCTAACGGCAGTGTGGTCCGTGCCAGGGACCAGGGCCGCTTGAGCCGTGGTCCCCAATGGCACAGGTGCTCTGGTGGTGGAGCCTTGGCTTTGCTGCCAGAAGGTGATGCAGAAGAAGAAGGTCAATGACCGGGGACAGGAATCGTTCAAGGGAGTCAGGACGACACGACCAGGGGCTGGCCATTGTGAGAACGCGGGGCGGCACACGCCACGATGACCCAGGGCTGGGGCCATTCACGCCTTCTCAGGTGGCAGCATCACCAAGCGTCATCGCCAACGGGGGGGCGAGAGCGAATCTGCGTTTGTTGGAACACCCCAACACAGGGATGTGAGTTTCTCCATGTTTCGAGCCGCACGCATACGCTATATCCTGGTTTGCGCTTTTGCCGCTCAGCTCGGGATCGCACCCAAGCTGGTCAAGGCGCAATTTGCCGCCGATTTGCCCTCGCCTGCCGAACTGCGGGCATTGGAGAATCCCACCCAAGCGGTGCGGCAAAAAGAGGCCAGCCTGATCGATCAGGTGTTGACGCCGGAACTCATCTTCCGGGTGGACCCGAATCAGTCGAAGGTGGTCCGCACCAAGCTGCCGATCGCCCGCGTGGCCATCACCGATCCTTCCATCGTGGAAGTGAACGAGTTCGGCCCCAACGAAATTGAAGTGATCGGCGTGAAGGCCGGCGAAACCACGATGACCCTGTGGTTTGCCGAGCCGGGCGGACAACAAAGCATCCTCCGCTATCTCGTTCGCGTGGCCGCCAACGAAGGCGAGCAGTACCGTGCCGAAGTGGAGTACGGCAGGCTGCAGACCCGCATCAACGAGATGTTCCCCTATAGCCAGGTGCAGCTCATCCCGATCGCCGACAAGCTGATCGTTCGCGGTCAGGCTCGCGATTCCAAGGAAGCTGCCGAGATCCTGGCGCTCATCACCGGCCAGTCGGTCAACCAGGCCGGCAACATCGGCGGCTTTGTGAACCTGGGCAGCGTCGCTCGCCTGCCCGGTGCCGAAGACCTCCGCACGCAAAGCGTGATCAACATGCTGAACGTGCCCGGCGAGCAGCAGGTGATGCTCAAGGTGCGCATCGCCGAGATCTCGCGCAGTGCCGCTCGGGACCTGGGCCTCGACTTCGAAATCATCAAAGACAACCTGCTGATCTCGAACTTCATCGGCGGCGCCGGCAACGTCTCGGCGATTCTCGATGGCGGCGACGTCAACCTGTTCCTGCGGGCTTTCGCCAGCAACGGCTACGGCAAGGTGTTGGCCGAGCCGACGCTGGTGACGCTCAGCGGACAACCGGCCACGTTCATCGCCGGTGGTGAGTTCGCGGTGCCTACCGTGGTGGGTGTCGGTGGCGTCGAAGCGGCTACGACCACGTTCCGTGGGTTTGGTACGCAGTTGACCTTCGTGCCCACGGTGATCGACAAGGACAAGGTCCGCCTGCAGGTGGCTCCCTCGTTCAGCACTCTCAACCAGGACATCGCCGTGAACGGGATTCCTGGTCTGAACAGCCGGGCCGTCACCACGACCGTGGATCTGCGTGAAGGTCAGTGGCTGGCTATCGCCGGCTTGATCCAGGACGAGCAACGCGGCAACCGCGGCCGCATCCCGTACCTGGGCGATATTCCGATCATCGGTGCCGCCTTCGGTACCCAGCACGTGCAGCGCGATGAAACCGAACTGGTGGTGCTGGTGAGCCCCGTGCTGGTGCACCCGATGGAAGCCGATCAGGTTCCGCCGCTGCTGCCTGGCATGGCGGTGACCGATCCGACCGACAACGCCTTCTATCTCTGGCAGATGATCGAGGGCCACCCCGACGTCCAGCACCGCAGCACCATCTGGCCGCAGTACCGGATGGAAACCCTGCGGCAGAACGCCCAGGCTCTCAAGGCTCGGTACCAGAGCGCCAAGGGCGGCCCGGTGCATTGCGAGAGCCAGCAGTACTACATGTCCGGTCCGCAAGGGTTCTCGGACTAACCGCCGGTGACTTAGAGGGATCGAACAGGTTTGAACATCAACCAGGTGAACAGGAACGCAAGGTTGCATTGCCCGAGCCGCGGTTTTCAGACCCAGCTTGCCCTGCGGCCTGGCCCCTTGCGTCCCCTGCACCACCTTCCCTGGCGGCAGCCGCCGCGTGCCGGCCGCTGGCTCTTGTGAGCGGCCGGAGGCCGGGGGAAGTCATCAGCACAAGGACATAACGATCATGAAACGCAAGCTTCGCTCGCTGCTTTTCTTGGGGGGGACCGCCGCCGCGCTGGCGTCGAGTGTCGGATGCCAGGCCCATCGGTCGCGGATTACCCCGCCGCCGCCCGCTCCACTGGGCGCTGAGATCGACCAGATGAACCAGACGATGGAAGTGAACGCCGAGGCGGCCAAGTTCATCGTCTACATGCACGAGTTTGAGCTCAACCAGGCCAAGCCCGACGGCTCCAACGTCGGCGGTATCCGGCTCAACGCCTACGGCGAAGACCACGTGAAGCAGATTGCCTACAAGCTCAAGCGTGGCGCACCGTTCCCGGTGGTGGTGGAACGCAGCCAGACCAGCATCAAGCCGGGTACGGAGCATCTGTACCCGATCCACTTCAACGAAGAACTGGATGCCAAGCGCCGCGAGGTGGTCGTCGCCTCGCTGACCACGCTGGGCATCCCCAATGCCGACGAACTCGTGGTGGTGGCGCCGTCGTTCGCGGAAGGCATCACCGCCTCGGAAGCAGCCCAGTCGTATAACAGCAGCCTCCAGGGCACGCGTGGCTCGTACGGCGGCAACTTCGGTACGTTCTTCGGCGGCTTTGGCGGTTTCGGTGGCTTCGGGTTCCGTTAATCCCAGCCGCGGTGGCTGATCGCCACCGGCAACAAATCAAGGCTGCCAATCAGGGGGCAGCAATCGCCGCTGGGGATCGTCCTGGCGGCGATTGCTGGCAGCCTGGGCATACACAACTTTTAACCGCTCGGGCGGATTGCAACCGAGGAAATTTCACTATGTTGAAACCGTTGCTGCCGTGCCTGCTGCTGATCGCGAGCCTGTCCGGGTGCGCACTCAGCAAGCATCAAATGTTCTCCCGGAAAAGCGACGAAACGATCGAGCGATCGATCAGCATCGCCCGCTTGTCCGAGCGGCACGGCAACGTGCAACAAGCCCGGAATATGTATGCCCGTCTGGCCAGCGAGCATCCCAACCATCCGGTGGCCCATCATCGCCTGGGCGTACTGGCCGCCAAGGCTGGCAACTACCAGGAGGCGATGCAGCACCTGAGCCGGGCACAGCAGGTCGGCGGCGATACGCCGGAATTGCTGTCCGATATCGGCTACCTGCACTACCTGCAAAACAACCATGCGGCTGCCCAGCAGAACCTGCGGGCGGCCATCGCGGCCGATCCTCAGAACAAGCGTGCCTATAACACGCTGGGGCTGGTGCTGGCCGAGGAAGGCCGGTTCCAGGAATCGCTCGACGCGTTCCGCCGCGCGGTCAGCGAGGCCGAAGCGCTGTCGAACCTGGCCTACGTGCAAGTGCAGTTGGGCGCCTTCGACGAGGCCGAGGCCAACTACCACCGCGCCTTGGCCTTGAATCAGGGGCTCAAGCCGGCTGCCGAAGGGCTGATGCACATCGCCGCGATGAAGGGCGAGTTGAAGCCGATTACGCCCAACGAAACTCGCGACGCGATTGTTCGGCAGGCCCCGCAGCGCACTCCGCAGCGTGAGCAGGAAGTGGCTCAGGCTGGTTCGCAGCAGCGTCAGCCCAGCCAGTTGGCTTCGTATGGCGAAGCGGTCGAACAAGTGGCCGATGCCACGGCTGACGTCGCTATGGAAAGCGATCACGGCGTGATGCGTCCGGCTTCGCACAAGCGGGCTGCCGAGGAAACGCACCAGTTGATCGATCCGCGCGTCGGTACCACGTCGCGGAAGATCGAAATGGCGGCCGCGCCGCAGAACGCGGCTCCTCGCAAGACCGAAACGCTGCCGGCTGCTAACAAAGGGACCGATTCGAGCAACCTGCTGCCCAACCGGACTCCCACGTGGACGCCACAGCCCACGCAGCCGCTGATTCCCTGATCGCGGCATCTACAGGTTAGCAAGTACAACCGAATAACACGCAACGCGGCAGCCAGCAGGTCTGGCCGCCGCGTTGTTGTTTTAGTTACCCAGAACCCGAAAAGCCGGCGTCGATAGGGGCCGCGGCATCAGGGAGTGGCCTTCGGGGTATACAGCTTCGTTTGGATTGCGCCACCGCCACAGGGCGCGTACGCGATCGCTTGCGCGCTCACCTTGTATGGGATCGACATCCCGCAAGCACTGGTGATCATGTAGTTCGTTACCGTGACGCGCACGGCGGGATCGTAGCCCTGGCCGCAATTGGGGGCCACTTGGGGGTAAAACTGGCCGTCGATGATGCAGCCGAA
>Ga0182737_1001481_pt1 | contig 22867 bp, 24 predicted proteins | sample eDN5th30CBELigOP_FD_128878 | JGI IMG/M metagenome (GOLD analysis project Ga0182737, IMG submission 128878) | Enriched Organic Plus compost microbial communities from Emeryville, California, USA - eDNA 5th pass 30_C BE-Lig OP (version 2) (version 2) ...
CCGCATCCGCAGCGCCGGCCGGGGCGGTCAGTAGGTAGTAGACGCCGAACCCGACGACGAGCAGCGTGACGACCTTCTTCAACACGCCCCCATCGTGGCGCATTCACCCCGCGAATCCCGGCAATCGCACCGGCGCGTCGCCTTCGCTCCTTGTCAGCGGGCCATCACGATCATCGCGTCGGCGATACAGGCGGGACCGTCGAGCCCCTCGGCCTCGATCTCGCCGCGGATCGTGAACCGCAGGCCGAGTCGGTGTGGCCGTGCCTCGACCAGGGTGGCGGCGGCCCGGATCCGCCGGCCCACCGGTACCGCCTGGAGATGCCGGACCTGTTGGGTGCCGTAGTTGAGATTCATGCGAAGGCCGTCGACCAGATAGATCTGCTTGAGCAGCCCGGGCAACAGCGACAACAGCAACCATGGCGGGACCCCGTCCTGCCCTGCGTCGACGGTGGCCGCGCAGAAGTCGACGACCTGCTGGTCCGTGACCTCGTTCCATTCGCTGATGCCCAGGCACTCGCCGGCACGCGCGGCCAGCGCCTCCGGGCCGTCGAACCGGCGGATCTCGGCCGACCGGCCGTCACGGCTCACGACGTCTCCTCGTTCCGGCCGATCATGGCGTCGATGAACGGAGCCTGGGCCCCGAACGCCTCGCCGACAGACCAGTCGAGTGACCGCAGCATCAGGTCTTTCGTCGCGGCGACGGCCGCGGGATCGGCCTGGCCCATCTCCCCGGCAATCCGCAACGCCGCCTCCAAGGCATGGCCGGGCGCGCACAGTTCGTTGATCAGCCCGACCTGGTACAGGCGCTCTGCCGCGATCGGTCGGCCCGTCAGCAGGATCTGCGCCGCGATCGTCCAGGGGACCCGTGAGGGCAGGCGGATGGCGCCGCCACCGGCTGCGATCAGCCCGTGACGGACCTCCGGCAGACCGAACCTCGCATCGTTCGCGGCGATCACCAGATCGCACGCCAGCAGGATCTCGAAGCCGAGCCCCAGTGCCCAGCCTTCGACGGCTGCGATCAGCGGCTTGAGTGGCGGCCTCCCGGTGATGCCGCCACTGCCCCGGTCAGGGTGAAGCGGTCGCTCACCGGTCTCGCGGAACCGGGCCAGGTCCATGCCGGAGCTGAACACTCCATGACGACCGTGCAGGATCGCCGCGTGCAGCGATGCATCGGCCTCGAAGGCGTCGAGCGCTTCTCCGATCGCCTGGGCGATCTCACGTGAGATCGCATTGCGCACGGCGGGGCGATCGATCGATATCACGAGCACGCCCTCGTGGTGCTCGACGACCAGCTCGTGATCGCGGGTCACAGCGGTCGTCTCGCCAAGCTGAAGACCTGCCCGGTCGGTCCGCCCGGCCCGAGCCTCAACAGATCCACGACGAACGACGCGACGGCCTCCGGTGCCTTGACCCGCTCGCTCGGCAGATGCTCGGGCGGCTGGCCCACCTCGAACCGGCCCTGGGTCATGTCGGTGGCGACGGGGCCGGGCACGAGCTCGTTGACGTCGATGCCCCAGCGCCACACCTCCTGCGCCAGCGTGGCCGACAGATGGCTCACGGCGGCCTTCGACGCACCATATGCCGACAGGCCGAACGCCGGGGTGTGTCCCACACCCGAGCCGACGAACAGGATCTGTCCGCCGCCGTTGTCGCGCATCGGCGGTAGAACGGCGCGGGCGGTCAGATAGCTGCCGACCGCGTTCGTGGTCAGTGTCGCGATCCACTCCTGCGGGTCCGAAGCGGCGACCCGGGCGGAGGTCTCGATGCCGGCGTTCGCGATCGCCACGTCCACGCGACCGAACGAGTCGAGCGTCTCCGCGACCATGCGCTCGTTGTCCTCCGGCACGCCGACATCGGCGACGACGGCTCTGACGTCGGAGCCCGCCAGCGAGTCGGCGAGGCATTCCAACTGCTCCTCGGACCGAGCCACGGCCGTCACCCGGGCCCCGGCTTCGGCCAGCGCCACGACACAGGCACGGCCGATGCCCCGGCTGGCACCGGTCACGATCACCACCTTGCCCTCGACCGATGCGGCCGGCCCTGGATCGTCCTGAGTCATATCACTCTGCTCTCGTCTGGTTCGTCGTCGATCGCCTCGACGGCGTGCGCCGGATCGGCGACGACGCCGGCTCGGGTCAGCTCCGTGATCCGCGGCCGGTCGAGACCCAACTCGGTCAGCACCGAGGCGGTGTGCTCCCCGACCTGCGGGGCCGATCGTGCGCCCAGGGCGTCGTCGAGGATCGACATCCGGTACGGCAGACGCACATAGCGCCCCGGACCGCCACCGTCGCGCTGCTCGATCTCGGGCAGCACACCCAGCTGGCGTACCGTCGGGGCCTCGGCCATCTGGGCGTAGTCGCGGACCGCGCCGGCGACCAGCCCGTGTCCCGCGAGCCAGGCCACGCACTCTTCGGACGTCATGCCCGAGAACGCCGCGTCGAGCACCTCGTGCATGAAGGCACGGTGCTCGAGCCGCGCCTCGATCGAGTTCAGCCGGGGGTCGTCGATCAGATCGGGCCGGCCGATGATCTGGCACAACGTGGCCCAATGCGGCGTCGTGTAGGCCGACAGCACCACGTGCCCGTCGGACGTGCGGATCAGATCGGCGGCCGGAGCAGCGCCCGGCTGACCGTTGCCCGACCGCCGCGGGGTCACTCCGGTGCCGAAATACTCCACGACATTGGCCGCCTGGATATTGATCGCGGATTCGATCAGCGAGACCTGGATGTCCGCCGGCTCGCCTCCACGTTCACGGTGGAACAGCGCGGCCAGGATCGCCTGCGCGGCCGCGTGGGCCGTCGCGACGTCGACGACCGCGAAACCCACCCGCTGCGGCTCGCCGTCCGCCTCACCGGTGATCGACATGATGCCGCTCTCGGCCTGCGCGGCGATATCGAGGCCGGCGCGCTTCGCGTCCGATCCGTGTTCGCCGAATCCGCTGATCGAGACGTAGACCAGTGAGGGATTGGACTGGCGCATGCGTTCGGCGCCGAGCCCCATGCGGTCCATCGCTCCCGGACGTAGGTTCTGCACGACCACGTCGCTCGTCGCGATCAGATCAGCGGCCACCGTACGGGCCCGCTCGTCGGACAGATCCAGTGCGACCGAGCGCTTGGCGCGGTTGTACGCGTGGAACATGCCGAGTCCGAAGCTGCCGAGGTGGCGGGTGGCCTCGCCGCTCAGCGGTTCGACCTTGATGACATCGGCTCCCAGGTCGGCCAGCACCGACGTGGCGCCCGGGCCGGCGATGTACTGCGTGAAGTCGATGACCCTGACGCCGGCGAGGGGCGCTCGCCCGTTCACGAGTCCTCCTTCCTCAGGCGCACGACCAGGCGACCCGCGACCTCGCGGTCGGCGAGACGACGCAGACCTGTCGCGACCTGGTCCGCGGCCAGCTCCTCGACCTGCGGGGTCAGGAATCCGTCGGCGTACATGCGGCAGAGCCGGTCGTGGACCTCGCGGCGATACCGCGGATCGCCACGGAACGGCCACGTGCGGTAGCCGACGATCGAGTAGTTCTTCAGCAGGGCGTGGTTGACCGGGACCACCGGGATCTCACCACTGGCGAATCCGACGATCAGCAGTCGGCCCTCGAGCGCGATACAGCGTCGCGAGACGTCCGTCGTCGTCCCGCCGACCGGATCGAACACGACATCGGCGCCGTGGCCGGCCGTCAGATCGGCGACCCGGACGATGACGTCCTCGGCAGCCGAATCGATCACGTCGTCGGCACCGAGCGCACGGCAGTGATCCACCTTGTGGGCACCGCGGGTCACCGCGATGACCCGCGCGCCCAGAGCGCGGCCGATGCCGATCGCCGCACTCCCGATGCCACCGCTCGCACCCTGGACCAGCAGCGTCTCGCCCGCCTGCAGCGAGCATCGGCGGACCAGCCCCATGTACGACGTGTGAGTGGCGCTGAAGAACGCGGCCGCCTGGCCGATCGGCATGCCGTCAGGGACCGGCAGCAGGCGGTCGGCGGGCACCGCGAGCCGATCGCTCAACATCCCGCGCGCGACCTGGCCCGGCACCACGATGACGCGGTCGCCGACCACGAACTCACTGTCCGCCGGGACGCTCCGGACGACTCCCGCCGCCTCTCCCCCGAGCGTGATCGGCAGGTCCGGCTTGTCGTGGTAGAGCCCTCTCGCCAGCAGCATGTCGGGGAATCCGAGCGCCACGGCGTGAACGTCGATCACCGCATCACCGGACTCGGGAGTCGGCAGCGGAACCCGCATCTCGCGGACAGCCTCCTCGGGCTCCCCCAGCGTCGTCACCTGCCAACTGCGCATCGTCGCCGACTGATCGGTCACCGCTCGACCGGTCATTCGGCCGTCACCTCGGCCAGGGTCCGGCCGGCCCGTCGCGCCCGCACCGACATCACGGTCTGCAGCAACAGGCCCGCCACCAGCAACCCCCACAGCACAGCTGCGATGGGACTGGTCACGAAGTAGGTCAGATCGCCCTGGCTGATGAACAGCCCCTCGCGCAGGTAACGCTCCGCGAACGGGCCGAGGATCAGGCCGAGCGCGAGCGGCGCCATGTGGAAGCCGTAGTTCGTCAGGACGTAGCCCACCGCCCCCGCGATCACCAGGACCGCGACGTCCAGCATGCTGCTGTTGAGCGCGTACGTGCCGGCGATCGACACCACGGTGATGATCGAGACCAGGATCGGCCGCGGGATCTGCAGAAGTCGGACCCACACCCCGATCATCGGCAGGTTCAACACGACCAGGACCACATTGCCGATGTACATCGACGCGATGACGCCCCAGAAGATCTCGGGGTGCTGCACCGACAGCAACGGTCCGGGCGTGACGCCCTGGATCATCATGGCCGCCACCATCAGCGCGAGGACCGGCGTGAACGGGATGCCGAGCGCGAGCAACGGCACCATGCCCGAGGTCGCGGCGGCGTTGTTGGCCGCCTCGGGTGCGGCGACCCCTTCGATGGCGCCCTTGCCGAACTCATCGCGATGCTTGGAGACCGTGCGCTCGAGCTTGTAGGCCACGAACGTCGACATCGTCGGGCCGGGCCCGGGCAGCAGGCCGAAGATGAACCCGGTCAGCGTGCCGCGCCCCCAGGGAGCCCAGGACCGGCGGACGTCCTCACGCGTGGGCCGCAGTTCACGGAACCTCACCTTCTTGACGGTCGGCAGCCGTCCCTCGTCGGCGATCAGGCGCATGACCTCGGCGATGCCGAAGACACCGACGGCGACCGCGACCACGTCGATGCCCTCGATCAGGGCAGGCACCCCGAACTGCAGCCGGTTGGTGCCCGAGACCGCATCCATGCCGATCGTGCCCAGCATCAGCCCGATCACCATCGGGATCAGACCGCTGGTCAGGCTGCCGCCCATGATCCGCACCAGGAAGACCAGGCCGATGACGGCGAGCGCCAGGAACTCCGGCGGGCCGAACTTGATCGCGAAGTCGGCAATCGGCGGGCCGATCAGCGTGACGAGCACGACGGCGACCGTGGCCGCGATGAAGGAGCCGATCGTCGTGATGAACAGCGCCGCACCGGCTCTGCCTTGTCGCGTCAGTTGATAGCCGTCGACGGTCGTCATCACCGAACTGGTCTCGCCGGGGATGTTCAACAGGACCGAGGTCAGCGAGCCGCCGTACTGCACGCCGTAGTAGATCGCCGCGATCATGATCAGGCCCGCGACCGGACCCAGTGTGAACGTCAGCGGCAACAGGACCGCGGCACCCGCCGTGGGGCCGAGACCCGGCAGGACGCCGACCATGGTGCCTGCCAGGCAGCCGATCAGCGCGGCCATCAGGTTCTCGGGCGTCAGTACGACCTCGAAGCCGTACAGCAGCTGTTGGAAGGTGTCCATCAGAGCAACTCGTCAATCATCGAAGCGGGCAGGTACACATCGAGCGCGCGGCGCAGCAGCAGCGACGAGACCACGGCGATCGCCAGACCCGTCAGCAGCGCCTTCCACCAGGTCCGTTGTCCCGCGACCCAGCTGACGGCCGTCCCGGTGATGAACGCGCTCACCAGGTAGCCCAACGTCGGCAGAGCGATCGCACCCGCGGTCATTGCCGCGATGAAGCCCCACGGGCGCAGGCTCGAGCCGGAGCTCTCGACACTGAACCGGGCCTCGGTTCCGCGCGCCTCGAGCCAGCCGGCGATGCCCGCGACGGCGGCCAGCACGCCCAGGACGAGGGGATACAGGCCGGGACCGGGATGGGCCATGTCGCCGCGGTCCAGCTTCAGGCTGGCCGCGACGAACACCAGCCCGGCAGCGAACATCAGACCCGAGACGATCGCACGTCCACGAGCGATGCGCACCGTGTCGTCGGCCGATGACCGGACCGGATCGGAGTTCTCTGCCGGGCCGGTCACGTCAGCTCCTCGCCTTGAACTGGGACAGGATCTGCTCGTACTGCTGCTGGACCTGCTTCATCGCGGTCTTGCTCTGCGCCGAGTCCTCATAGCCGACCGGGAAGCCGATCTGGCCCATCTTGGTGCCGAACTCACCCGAGGTGGCGTCCTTGAGCGCCCGATCGAGGGCCTTCTCGACGTGGTCGGGAAGACCGGCGGGCGCCAGCATCACGAGTTGCGCGTTCGGGATCAGGTCGGTCGAGACACCGATCGAGCCCAGCGTCTCGGACTTCTCGGCGCCGACGGCCGGATCCTCACCCATCGTGCCCGCGATCACGAGCTTCTTGGCGTCCACGAAGCCCTGCGCCACCGGCACGGTGGTCATGGCCAGTTCGACCTGACCGGACGCGACCGCCTTGTTGATCTCGGCGCCACCGCCCGTGATCGGCACCGGAACGATGTCGATGCCGGCCGCGAGCGCGAACGCCTGCGCCGTCAGATCGTTCGAGCCACCCGTGCCCGGATGCGCGATCCGGATCTTGCCCGGACGCTTCTTGGCCTCGGCGATGATGTCGCTCAGGCTCTGATACGGACTGTCGGCAGCGGCGACCACGACGAACTTCGACGGCGCGACGCCCCACGTGACGACGTCGTCCGGGCCGTACGTCAGATCCTTGTTGAGGATCGGCTGCAGCACGATGTTGGAATCGGTCGCGACGCCCAGCGTGTAGCCGTCGGCCTTGGACTTGGCGACCTCACCGACGCCGATCGCGCCGCCGCCGCCCTCCTTGTTCACGACGACCACGGACGTGTCGAGTTCGTCCTCGAGCGCCTTTGCCAGCAGCCGACCGGCGGTGTCGGTGCCTCCACCGGGCGCGTACGGGATGGTCAGGGTGATCGTCTTCGTCGGGTATGACGGCGCATCGCCGTCGTCCGAACTCGACGCACAGGCGCCCAGGGTCGTGGCTCCGAGTGCGAGCGACGCCACGACCATCGCCACGCGGCGGGTCTTGCCGATCGGACTGTTCATGCAGGTTCTCCTCAATGGGGTGGGGGTGCTACTCATCACTGGTGGGGACTGTTCAAACGGTTCAGTGCCGCGGTCGCCGAGGCTTCGAGGCCGTCGATGACGGAGCGGACGTCGGTCAGCTGGTCGAAGTAGGCGACGCTCTGGCCGGCCTCCGACTTCATCAACGGCTCGACCTTGTTGCGTTCGACGGAGCCGAGGAAGTCGCCGACCAGGATGTCCTGATGGGGCATCTTCAGGGGCGTCGGTGCCCCGTCGGCCTCCCATTCACGCGTCCACGCCGTCTTGATCTGACGCAGGGTCTTGCCGCTGTCGGCACGAGAGCGGACGGTGTCGGACGAGCCGGCGGCTTCGAGCTTGGCCCGGATGATCGGGTCCATCCCGTGCTCGCGGGTGAAGAGCCAGGCCGTGCCCATCCAAACGCCCGTTCCGCCGAGCGCCAGGGCGGCCGCGATGTGCTCGCCCGTCGCGACGCCGCCCGCCACGACGACAGGAACGTCGCCGGCGAGCCGAACGATCTGCGGCACGAGGGCATACGTGCCGATGTCACCGGTGTGCGCACCCGCCTCGTAACCCTGAGCCACCAGCAGGTCGGCGCCTGCGGCGAGTGCGCGCTCGGCGTGCTTGGGCGCACCGACCAGGCTGATCACGGTCTTGCCCCGCTCCTTCGCCTCCGTCACCTTCTCTGCCGGCGAGCCGACGCCCATGGCCAGCAGCGGCACCGGGGATTCGACGACCGCGGCGAACTGGCGCGCGGCCATCTCCTCGGACCGCACGAAGCGCGACCGGACACCGGGCAGGCCGTCGTCGGGCACTCCGTACTTGTCCCGCAGCCCCTTGACGAACCGGCGGTGCTCGTCGGGGATGACCGATTCCATCACGGCGCGGTCATCGGACTCCGGCATACCCTGCGGCAGCACCAGGTCGACGCCGAACGGACGACCCTGCAATCGGTCGGCCAACCCGGTCAGGCCGGCCTCGATCTCCTCAGGAGTATTGCGGGTCGCACCCCAGACACCGATACCCCCCGCCTCGCTCACGGCGGCGACCACGTCGAGCGAGTGCGAGAACCCGAAGATCGGCAGTCGCGCACCGAATCGCTCGCAGACGGTGGTGTTGAGGGCTGGATGCATGGGATGAGACCTCTCTGTGTTCTCTTCGACTCTGGGTGTCCTGTGTAGCCTGGGTCACTTTCTATAGCGGTCGCAATCGACGTTTCATGACAGCTTGGATTGGATTTGCTTATAGTTATCGTGATTGCCTATGAAGTTGCGCCATCTTGAGTTCTTCGAAGCCGTGATACGTCGCGGAAGCTTCTCGGCGGCCGCCCTCGAACTCGGGGTCTCGCAACCGGCGCTGTCGCAGGGCGTCGCCACCCTCGAGGGCCACGTCGGAGCCGATCTCTTCGACCGGTCCCGGCACGGCGTGCGGCTCACCGCCGCGGGGCGCGGCTTCCGGCAACCCGCGCTCGAGGCCTTGGCCTCGCTGCGTGAGGCTCGCGAGGCGGTTCACCGCGTCGGCCGGCTCGACGGAGGTTCCCTGGAGATCGCATGTCCGGCGTCGCTGGGTGTGGATCCGGTCGCCGGCCTGGTCGGGCGATTCCATCGCAGGTTCCCCGATATCTCGGTCCGCATCAAGGATCTGCCCGACCGTCGCGTCAGCGAACGCGATGTGTTCGACCTCGGCGTCGATCTGGCGATCACCTACGCCGACTTCGCCGATCCGGAGATGCTGACGATCCGGCTGAACCCCGTCACACTCGCCGCGGTCCTCTCCGGCCGGCACGACCCGGGGATCACGCTCGACGAGCTCCTGCTCCACGGGCTCGTGACGACGTCGGCCACCGACGGTCCCCGTCTGCTGCTGGCCTCGCAGATCGAGCCGTCGACCTTCTCTGACGCCATCGTGGTCGAGGCCGCCTACACCCAGGCGATCCTCCCCCTGGTTCTCAGCGGCGCCGGGGCCGCCGTCGTGCCCGCGCGGCAGGCGGAAGCGGTGGCCGCCACCCCGGGTGTGACGGTGTGCGATCTGCTGCCCAGCGCCGAGCTGCCTGTCGTGATCGCCGTACCGGTCCGGGCCATGTCCGCGGCGGCTCATCAGTTCATCGCGGTCGCCCGCGATGATGAGGATGATTCGCGATGACCCCCGATCGGCCCGAGCGCCGCGATCTCGAGGTGTTCCTCGCGGTCGCCGAGCACGGCGGACTCGCGGCGGCCGGGCGGGCGTTGCAGATCAGCACATCGTCGGTGTCGCAGTCCATCCGTCGGCTCGAACACGCCCTCGGCGTGGAACTGTTCATCCGCTCCGCGCGTCCATTCCGTCTGACCGCCGCCGGCCGGTCGGCCGAGCCCCTGGCGCGGCGGACCCTACGCGACATGGACCTGCTGGTGGCATCGGTGTCGGAGGCACCCGACGCGATCTCCGGACACCTGACGATCTGCACGATCGCGACGATCTCCGCCCAACCGCTCGCCCAGCTGGTCGGCGTGTTCCGCGAACGGCATCCTCGGGTCCGCATCGACATCATCGCGCCGCACACCCCCACGATCCAGGAGGTCTCCTCGGCCGTTCGCTCGGGGCGCGCCGAACTGGGCATGACCGAGTTCCCGGTCGAAGCACGAGGATTACGCCTCCTCGAGCTGGACAGCCAGGAGTTCATCGCCGTACTGCCCCCGGGCACCGGACGCGGCGGGCGCGCGATCAGCCCCGAGGAATTCATCGCCACCGGCATCGTCGTGGGGCCGTATTTCGAGACGTCGACCGCCTACAGCAGCCTGTTCGCGCGCGTGACACCCGAGGTCGGACGCCATATCGTCGCGCGTACCGATCATCGCCACGCCTTCATCCATCTGGTGGCCGAAGGCATCGGCGCCACCTTGGTGCACAGCGAGCAGGCCGCAGTCGCACGACGGCTCGGATGCGAGACCGTGCCGTTCACACCGACCCTGACCCGTCGCACCGGCCTGGTCTATCCCGCCGACGATCTGGCGCCCGCGGCCCGTGCGTTCGTTCGCATGTGTCAGGAACAGCAACGCGCCCGCACCACGCGGCTCTGATCCGGGCTACAGGCCGGACAGCAGTTCGTCGGCGGCGGAGAACGGATCGGTTCGTCCGGCCAGCACCTGCTCGGCCAATCGCTCGAGGTCGAGTCCCCCGCGCCGACGCTCGAAGCCGAGCTGCACCTCGGTAAGCGCGAGCGCCTCGATCTCGCGGCGCACCCGCGCCGAACGGCGTCGTCGCAGCTCTCCGCTGTGTTCGAGATGCTCACGGTGGGCATCGATCTGCTCGACCAGCTCGTCGACGCCGTCGTTCTTCGTCGCCACGGTCATGACGATGGGTGGAGCCCATTCACCTCCGGCGCCAGTCGACGCTCCGGGCCGCCGATCGGTCATCGACAGCACGGTGCGCAGCTCACGTCGAGTGGTGTTCGCCCCCTCGCGATCGGCCTTGTTGACGACGAAGACGTCGCCGATCTCCAAGATGCCGGCCTTGGCCGCCTGGATGCCGTCGCCCATGCCGGGGGCCAGCAGCACCAGCGTCGTGTCGGCGATGCCCGAGATCTCGACCTCCGACTGACCGACACCGACGGTCTCGACCAGCACCACATCGCACCCGGCGGCATCGAACACCCGCAGCGCCTGCGGCGCCGACGCCGACAGCCCGCCCAGATGACCGCGACTGGCCATCGAACGGATGTAGACACCGTCGTCGGTGGCATGGTCCTGCATACGAATACGGTCGCCTAGCAGAGCCCCGCCCGTGAACGGCGAGGTCGGGTCGACCGCCAGGACACCGACACGGCGGCCGGTCGCCCGCAAGGCACCCACCAGGGCGGACGTCGAGGTGGACTTGCCGACGCCCGGCGAGCCCGTGATGCCCACGACGTGCGCACGACCGGCGGTCGGCGCCAGAGCGGCGCTGATCTCGCGCACGTGCTCCGAACGGTCCTCGACCAGCGAGATCAGCCGCGCGACCGCACGCGGACGGCCCGCCGATGCCTCCGCCACGAGGGTGGAGACGTCGACGGGCCGGTTCACGTGATCGATGGTGCGCGGAGCCGCTACGTCACTGCTGCGGGACGCGGACGATCAGCGCATCGCCCTGACCGCCACCGCCGCACAGCGCGGCGGCACCGGTGCCGCCGCCACGGCGCTTGAGCTCGTTGGCCAGATGGAGCACGACGCGGGCGCCCGACATGCCGACCGGATGCCCGAGGGCGATCGCGCCGCCGTTGACGTTGACGATGTCCTCGGAGATACCCAGTTCACGCGCCGATGCCATGCCGACCGCGGCGAACGCCTCGTTGAACTCGACCAGATCGAGATCGGCCGCGGTGATGCCTTCCTTCTCCAGCGCACGTGCGGTCGAAGCCGCCGGCTGCAGCTGCAGCGAGGAGTCGGGACCAGCCGTCTGGCCATGGGCGCCGATCTCGGCGAGCCACTCCAGGCCCAGTTCCTCGGCCTTCGCCTTGCTCATGACCACCACGGCGGCGGCGCCGTCGGAGATCTGCGAGGCCGAGCCGGCCGTGATGGTGCCGTCCTTGCTGACCGGACGAAGACCCGCGAGCGTCTCGACCGTCGTATCGGCGCGGACACCCTCGTCGGCGGAGATCACGATGGGATCGCCCTTGCGCTGCGGGATCTCGACCGGCACGATCTCGTCGTCGAACAGGCCGTTCTTCTGGGCCTCGGCGGCGCGCTGGTGCGACAGCGCCGCGACGGCGTCCTGCTCCTCGCGGGTGAACTGCTGGTTCGCGGCGTTGCAGCCGTCGGTCAGGTTGATCATCGGCTGCTTGGTGAACTGGTCGAACAGCGCGTCGTAGGCCATCGAGTCGACCAACGTGGTGTCGCCGTACTTGAAGCCCTCGCGGGACTTGGGCAGCAGGTGCGGGGCGTTCGTCATCGACTCCATGCCGCCGGCGACGATGATGTCGAACTCGCCGGCGCGGATCAGCTGGTCGGCCGTCGCGATGGCGTTGAGGCCCGACAGGCACACCTTGTTGATCGTGATGGTCGGGACCGACATCGGGATGCCGGCACCCGTGCTGGCCATACGGGCCGGGTTCTGGCCCTGACCGGCCTGGATGACCTGGCCCATGATGACGTACTCGACCTGGTCGGGGTTGACGCCGGCCTTCTCGAGCGCACCCTTGATGGCGATGGCGCCGAGGTCGGCACCTGAGAACGACTTGAGTCCGCCGAGCAGGCGGCCGATCGGGGTGCGGGCACCGGCGACGATCACGGACTGGGTCATGAAGTGCTCCTTCGAGGTCAATTGCGGTCACTTTACCCAGCGGAAACATCCTGGGGCATGGGGTGTGCGATCAATCACGCCGCCGCGGGACCCCTGTGACCGGGCGCACGGGTGGCCTAGTCTCGAGACCATGTCCGAGACCTCATCTCCCCGCTTGTCCGAGCAGCTGGTGCCCGAGCACCTGCTGCTCGCGATCGACCATGTCGGCATCGCAGTCCCCGACCTCGATGACGCTCTCGAGTTCTATGCCTCGACGTTCGGTCTGCACTCGATCCACGAGGAGGTCAACGAGGAGCAGGGCGTTCGCGAGGCCATGCTGGCGGTCGGCGACTCCGGTTCGTGCATCCAGCTCCTGGCCCCCCTGAGCGAGGAGTCCACGATCGCCAAGTTCCTGGCCCGCAACGGTCAGGGCATCCAGCAGCTGGCCTACCGCGTCGCCGACATCGACGCCGTCTCGGCGACGCTGCGCGAGCGCGGCGTGCGCCTGCTGTACGACCTGCCGAAGCGCGGGACGTCCGACAGCCGGGTCAACTTCGTCCACCCCAAGGACGCCGGTGGAGTCCTGGTCGAGCTCGTCGAGCCGGCCGCACACCCGCACCACTGATCCCTCGAGGCATCCGCTGAGACTGGAGTCACAGGCCGATCCCGTGGCCCCGGCGGTTACGTCTGCGTAACATCGCCCAGAACGTCTCTTTCCAGAATGTCTTCAACGTTTCGGACGTCTACTCGGAGGTACCCGTGCAGCAGATCCTCGACGCCATCCTCGCCGGCGACACCGCGCCGGAGGAGTTCGGCCATCTCGAGATCCCCGACCACTACACCGCCGCGACGGTGCACAAGGACGAGGCCGACATGTTCGAGGGCGTGCCCTCGAAGGAGAAGGATCCCCGCTCGTCGCTGCACGTCGAGGACGTCGCTCTGCCCGAACTCGGTCCAGGCGAGGCGCTCGTCGCCGTCATGGCGTCGGCCATCAACTACAACACGGTGTGGACCTCGATCTTCGAGCCTGTCTCGACGTTCGGCTTCCTGGAGCGTTACGGCCGCTTGTCTCCGCTGACCAAGCGTCACGATCTGCCGTACCACGTGGTCGGATCCGACCTGGCCGGCGTCGTGCTGCGCACGGGGCCCGGCGTCACCAAGTGGAAGCCCGGCCAGGAGGTCGTGGCCCACTGCCTGTCGGTCGAGCTGGAGAGCCCCGACGGCCACGACGACACGATGATGGATCCGGAGCAGCGCATCTGGGGATTCGAGACCAACTTCGGCGGCCTGGCCCATGTCGCCCTGGTCAAGGCCAACCAATTGCTGCCCAAGCCCGATCACCTGACGTGGGAGGAGGCCGCCTCCCCCGGCCTCGTCAACGCGACCGCGTACCGCCAGCTGGTCAGCCACAACGGCGGCAACATGAAGCAAGGCGACAACGTGCTGATCTGGGGCGCGTCCGGCGGCCTCGGCGGCTTCGCCACGCAGTACGCACTGAACGGCGGCGCGACTCCGATCTGCGTCGTGTCGAACGAGGAGAAGGCCAAGATCGTCCGGTCGATGGGCGCCGAGCACGTCATCAACCGCTCCGAGGAGCAGTGGCAGTTCTGGAACGAGGACGGCACCAAGCAGAACCCCAAGGAATGGCAGCGTCTCGGCAAGAAGATCCGTGAGCTCACCGGCGGTGAGGACATCGACATCGTGTTCGAGCACCCGGGCCGCGAGACATTCGGCGCCTCGGTCTACGTCACCCGCAAGGGCGGCACCATCACGACCTGCGCATCGACCACGGGCTACATGCACGAGTACGACAACCGCTATCTGTGGATGAACCTCAAGCGCATCGTGTCGAGCCACTTCGCCAACTACCGCGAGGCCTTCGAGGCCAACCGACTGATCGACCAGGGCAAGATCCACCCGACCCTGTCGCGCACCTACCGCCTCGACGAGGTCGGCCAGGCGGCGCTCGACGTGCACAAGAACCTGCACCAAGGCAAGGTCGGCGTGCTGTGCCTGGCTCCCGAGGAGGGCCTGGGCGTCCGCGACGAGGAGAAGCGCGCCCAGCACCTCGGCGCGATCAACCGCTTCCGCGGCATCTGATCATCCCGCTTCGCACCGACGGGCCTCCACCTCATGGTGGGGGCCCGTCGCCTCTCCGCTGACCCGGCGGACCCGGCAACGGGTATGCTGGCGACGCTTCTGACCGTTTCATCCCCTGGGAATCTCATGTCTGACAGCACTGCCACCCGCGCCCTCGATGCCGCCGCGAAGTCGGCCGACGCCACGTTCCCCCTGGCTCGCCGTGGCGGCTACGACAGCGACGCCGTCGACACGTGGGCCCGCACCCAGAGCGCCGAGCTGCAGCGGGCCGCACAGTCGCTGAAGGCGGTCGAGGACGAGAACGCCAATCTTCGTTCGCTCATCGAGAAGCTGAAGGACCGTGTCGAGGCGGTCGAGAAGCCCACCTACACGGGCTTGGGCAATCACGCCGCCCAGCTGCTCGGTCTGGCCGAGCAGGAAGCCGAGGACGTGCGCACCCGAGCGGTGCGCGAGGCCGAGGAACTGGTGCGCAACGCCGAGGAGGAGGCGACGCTGCTGCGCGCCGAGGCCGACCGCGACGCAGAGCAGACCCGCTCCGAGGCGATCGCCGAGATCGAGGCGAAGCGCAAGCAGTTGCTGGCCGACGCCGAGGCCCTCAACGCCGACGCCAAGGCCCATTCGGAGGACGCCCGCGCGCAGGCCGACCGTGAGGCCGCCCAGATCAAGCTGGCCGCCGAACAGGACGCCCAGAACCTGCGTCTCGGTGCCACCCGCGACGTGGAGCAGGCGCGCGCCGCCGCCGATCGCGAGGTCACCGAAGCCCGTCGCATCCTCGCGGTCGAGAAGGAGCGTCTCGCCCGCGAGGCCACCGAGAACCACCAGACCGCCACCGAACAGACGGCCAAGCTGGTCGCCGACGCCGAGGCCCGCGCCACCGCGGCCGATGACCGGGCGCGCGACGTACTCGCCCAGGCGGCACAGGCCCGCGAGAACGCCGATGCCGATGCGGCCAAGCTGCTCGAGAACGCCAAGCGCGAGGCCGATTCGCTGATCTCGGGCGCCAAGGCCGAGGCCGAGCACATTCGTGCCTCAGCCGTCACCGAGACCGAGCGTCATACCCGCATGCTCCGTGCCGAGGTCGAGGATCTGCAGCGCAAGCGCGACGGCATCATGTCGCAGATGGGCCAGCTGCGCGACATCGTCTCCACGTTCGCCCCGGAGGCTGCCCCGGCCAAGCAGGCCGCCGAGAAGAAGCCCGCCGCCAAGCAGGCCGAGCAGGCGAAGGCTGTCGAGGAGGAGCCGGCTCCTGCCGCTGAGGCCGACGCCGAGAGCTGAGTATCTTCAGTTCCCCGCGAAGCCGCGGGCCCAGCATGTCGTGTGCCAATGGCGGCGCTCATCGATCGCCTCGGCACTCAGCAACGCCTTCTCGACTGGCCACACCAGCACGTGGGCCGTGCCCGGCCGGATGACCTGGTGACAGCCAGGACAGCGATATTCCTTGCTCGAACCCCGCAGATCACGCACATGCCACTGGGTTCCGGCTCTGGACTCCGTCCGGTCACGTGACACTGCCCGCGGTGACGAGGACGGCGGCTGACGCCGGGCATGACGACGACGGGACACGTCTCCATGGTAGGAGCCGACCCCTGGCGGCTCAGGAGCAGTAACCGCGCACCCAACCGGTGCGCGCTGCGGTCTGCCGGACCGTCTCGTCGAACGTCAGCACGACGATCCGGCTAGTCCCCGCGTACTGGTAGAGCACCGTGTCGGTCAGCGCCGGTTCATCGCCACAGGACCTGCCGGCGGCCTGCTGACGAGACATCGCGTCGTGGATCGCCCGCTGTACGGCGGTCGTCGGTTCGGGGGCGGTCAACACCCGGTCGCCACCGGACGCCGCCGGTGGATCGAACCCCCCGAGGGCGGCCATGAGGCCCACCGCGAGCGACGCCGAGGCGGTACGGACGACACGTGTCGAGAGCAGGGGTGTCGTGGTGACCATCCCGTTCTCCTGTCGTCGCCGTCGTCCTTCGACAACAGCAACGAGCTTGAGGCGGTGGAGTTATCGCCCATCGCGATAAACATGAGGTTGTCCTCACATCTATGCATTGATGCAGGTCAGAACACCCTCAGTAGGTGTGGAATCCCTCACCGGTCTTGCGTCCGAGCTTGCCTTCCTCGACCAGGCGGACGAGGGTCGGTGCCGGCTCCCAGTCGACATGACCGAACGTACCCACGAGCTCGCGCTCGATGGCCAGCGAGACGTCGTTGCCGACGACGTCGAGCAGCTGGAACGGGCCCATCGGCAGGCCGGTCGCCTTCATCGCGTCATCGATCTCGTCCAATGACGCCACGTCGGCCTCATGCAGCTTGATCGCATCGTTGAGGTACGGGAACAGCAGCGCATTGACGATGAAGCCCGCCCGGTCGCCACACGACACAGGATGCTTGCCGACCTCGAGGCACAGGGCGCGAACGGTCTCGTCGACCTCTTCACTGGTCTCGTCGGCCGTGACGACCTCGACCAGCTTCATGACGGCCGCAGGATTGAAGAAGTGCATGCCGATGACGTCCTGGGGACGGCTCGTGGCGGCCGCGCAGGCATTGATCGACAGCGACGAGGTCGTGGTGGCCAAGATGGCACCGGGCTTCGTGATGCGGTCGAGATCGCGGAACAGCTCGAGCTTGATGTCGAGGTCCTCGGCGATCGCCTCGACCACGAGATCGACATCGGCGAGCGCCTCGCGCTCGGTCGACCCGGTCAGGCGGCCGAGCACATCGGACTTGCCGTCCTCGTCGAGCTTGCCTCGAGCGATCGCCTTGTCGAGGCTCTTGGTGATGGCCCCGACGACGCCGTCGATCTTGTCCTGACCACGGCCGACGAACGTGACGTCGAAACCGGCCTTGGCGAACACCTCGACGATCCCCGACGCCATGGTGCCGGTGCCGACGACGCCGACCTTCTGGATCGTCCGGCGGATCTGGGGTGCAGCCTGCTCACCGGCGGCGCCGGCCTGCGCGAAGGTGGAGCCGTCGGCCGCCTGGGTCGCGAACGCGGACACCGGCTCGTGGACGTCTGTGCCGGTCTCGGCGTACAGCTTCGCCAGCCCGTCGCCGACCGTGGCGGCACCGATCGCGTCGGCCAGGGCCAGTGGCCCCACGGGATATCCACAGCCGAAACGCATCGCGGCGTCGATGTCGGCGGCCGTGGCGTAGCCCTCCTCGAACATCGTCGCGGCATGGTTCAAGTACGGAAAGAGCAGTCGGCGAGCGATCTGGGCGTCGGTGCCCTCACCCGTGATCTGGTCGACGATCTCCTGCATGGCTACTCCTGGGTAGGTTTCGGCTCGTGAAAGACTAGCGTGAGCGTCGCACCGGGGCGGCACAGTGAGAGCGACACCACAGAAAGCGGGGCACAGCGCGTGCGGTTGATCGTCGCCCGTTGTCAGGTCGACTACGCGGGGCGGCTCGCCGCGCACCTGCCGATGGCCACGCGGGTCATCATGGTCAAGGCCGACGGATCGGTGCTGATCCATTCCGACGGCGGTTCGTACAAGCCGCTGAACTGGATGAGTCCGCCGTGCAAGCTGACCGAGGGATCCGATGGCGAAGGCGTCCTGGAGTGGACTGTGTCGGCCGCCAAGAGCGACGACACACTGCGCATCCGGATCGAGGAGATTCTCAGCGACACGTCCTACGACCTCGGGGTCGACCCGGGTCTGCAGAAGGACGGCGTCGAGAAGCACCTCCAAGAGCTGCTGGCCGAGCACACCGCGGCTCTCGGCGACGGCATGAGCCTGGTGCGTCGCGAGTACATGACCGCGATCGGCCCGGTCGACCTGCTGTGCAGGGACGCCGGAGGCGCCTCGGTCGCGGTCGAGATCAAGCGCCGCGGCGAGATCGACGGCGTCGAGCAACTGACCCGCTATCTGGAGCTGATGAACCGCGATCCCCAGCTCCGCCCGGTCCGCGGCATCTTCGCCGCCCAGGAGATCAAGCCGCAAGCCCGCACCCTGGCCACCGACCGCGGCATCGAATGCGTCCTGGTCGACTACGACGCCCTGCGCGGCATCGACGACCCCTCGTTGCGCCTCTTCTGAGCGCCGCTCTCACCGGCGCCTATTGGAGCGGGACGTCGAAGACCTCGGTGCCGAGCTGGTCCCAGCGGTCGATCTCGCAGCCGTTCGCGCGGTCGAATGCGGCGTCGACCGCCTCGCCGTCATACGTGCCCTCGATCGTCGCGGTCTGGGGGCCGCCGTAGATCATGGTGCAGACCTGATCCTTCGGCAGCGGCGCGAAGATCTGGGGCGCCGCCTTCGCGAGGGCGTCGCACGCCGCCTCGGCATTGGGGTGGTCACCGCCCACCGGATCGCATTCGAGTCTCATGACGCGGGGCTTGGCGTCCGCATCGGTCTTGACCGTGATGGTCACCTTGGTCGCCGGCCCCGTGCCGGAGGACTCCCCCGATGTCGGATTCAGGCCACAGCCGCTCACGACCGCCAGGGCGGCCGCGGCGAGCGCGAGCCTACGCACCGGCGACCGGTGGGGCCGTAGGATCGCTGCCCTCGCCGCTGTCCTCGCGGGCGACCCAGTCCTCGATGCGCTCGTAGTCGTCCTTCGAGCGGGTCACGACGGCCAGGAGGTCACTCATCTTGGCGACCTCCTCGACCTGCTCCTTGATGAACCACTGCATGAACTGATCGGAGGCGAAGTCGTTGTTCTCACGCGCGATGCGGGTCAGTTCGTTGATCTGCTCGGTGACACGCTTCTCCTGCGCGAGCGCGAGCTCGACCGGGCCGACGACATCGGTGAAGTCGGCACGCGGAGCCTCGAGCGCCGGGATGTGCGGCACTTCGTCGCTGTCGAGCAGGTACTGGACCATCATCATCGCGTGGTCCCGCTCCTCGAGCGCCTGGCTGTAGAACAGCGCAGCCATCTGAGGCATCGTGAGCGCGTCGTAGTAGGTGGCGATCGCGATGTACTGCTGGTGCGCGCCGAACTCGTGGCCGAGCTGCTCGTTCAGCTTCTCGACGAATGCAGATGCTGCCATGTGTCCCATGCTCCCATCTCTCTCGCACCAAGGCGAGCCTCACCTATCACTGATAGCGTGTCCTTGTGCCCAAGCCCCCGAAGAAGAAGTGCTGCAGCAGCAAGCCTGCCTGCAAGCGCTGTCCGATTCGGATGATGAAGGAGGGCCGGCTGCCCGAGGGCTACACCGTCAAGAAGCGCAAGCTGGTCAAGGTCAAGAAGAAGTCCTCCAAGACCAAGCTCGACCTGGCCGCCTGACGGTCCGCCGAGCCTAGCCAGATTCTCCCCGGCCCACCACGAAGGCGTGGCGTGCCTGAGGGGCGTCTGCGGTTTACCAACTTAAGTTGGGAAACCGCCACGATCATCGGGAAATTTCCTCATGATCGTGGCCGATTCCCAACTTAAGTTGGGAATCCGCGCCCTTCGCGTCAGGCCAGGCCGTTGGCCTTGCGGATCTCGTCGGCGATGCGGCCCATGATGTCGGTCATGCCGAAATCCTTCGGGGTGAACACCGCCGCCACCCCGGAGGCTTCGAGCTTGCGGCCGTCGGAATCGGGGATGATGCCGCCGACGATCAGGGGAACGTCACCGATGCCTTCCTCGACCATCAAGCGCTGCACCTCGGGCACCAGCTCCATGTGCGAACCCGACAGGATCGACAGGCCGATCGCATGGACGTCCTCGGCCACGGCCGCCGCGACGATCTGCGCCGGAGTCAGCCGGATGCCCTGATAGATGACCTCGAAGCCCGCATCGCGTGCACGCACCGCGATCTGTTCGGCACCGTTGGAGTGACCGTCGAGGCCGGGCTTGCCGACCAGGAAGCGCAGGCGCGTGCCGAGCTGCTCACCAGTCTGCTGCACCTTCTCGCGCACAGCGGTCAGTTCCGCACCGGCCTCGGCGACACTCGTGACGCCCTGGACGCCTGTGGGCGCCCGGTACTCGCCGAACACCTCGCGCAGCGCGCCGGCCCACTCCCCCACGGTCGCGCCGGCGCGCACCGCGGCCAGCGTGGCCTCCATCAAGTTGGTGTCGGTCTTGGCCTCGGCCTGCAGCCGGGCCAGCGCCTCGTCGACCGCGGGCTGATCGCGCTGTTCGCGCCACGCCTGGACATCGGCGATCGCATTGGCCTCTGCCTCGGGATCGGCGACCATGATGGCCGAATCCAGATCGGCCGTGAGCGGTGAGGGCTCGGTCTCGGTGTAGCTGTTGACGCCGACGACCTTGAGCTCGCCCGACTCGATGCGGGCGCGACGCTCGGCGTGCGAACCGACCAAGGCCTGCTTCATATAGCCGGACTCGACGGCCGCGACCGCGCCGCCCATCGCCTGGACCCGGTCGATCTCGGCCTTGGCGCCCTCGATCAACTCGTCGACCTTGGCCTCGATGACGTGCGAGCCGTCGAAGATGTCGCCGTACTCGAGCAGATCGGACTCGAAGGCGAGCACCTGCTGCAGGCGCAGCGACCACTGCTGGTCCCAGGGGCGCGGCAGACCGAGCGCCTCGTTCCAGGCCGGCAGCTGCACCGCGCGGGCGCGAGCGTTCTTGCTGAGCGTGACACCCAGCATCTCCAGCACGATGCGCTGCACGTTGTTTTCAGGCTGCGCCTCGGTCAGGCCCAGCGAGTTGACCTGGACGCCGTAGCGCATGCGCCGCATCTTCGGGTCCTTGACGCCGTAGCGGTCACGCGTGATCTCGTCCCACATCTGGGTGAAGGCACGCATCTTGCACATCTCTTCGATGAAGCGCACGCCGGCGTTGACGAAGAACGAGATGCGTCCGACGACCTGCTCGAACTCGTCGTCGGGCACCTGGCCGGAGTCCTTGACCGCGTCGAGGACCGCGATGGCGGTGCACAGCGCGTAGGCGAGCTCCTGCGTGGGCGTCGCGCCGGCCTCCTGCAAGTGGTAGCTGCAGATGTTCAGCGGATTCCACTTGGGAATGTGGGTGACCGTGTACGCGATCATGTCGGTGGTCAGCCGCAACGACGGCTCCGGGCCGAACACGTACGTGCCGCGCGACAGGTACTCCTTGATGATGTCGTTCTGCGTGGTGCCGGCGAGCTGCGCGGGATCGACGCCCTGTTCCTCGGCCGCTACCTGATACATCGCCAGCAACCACATCGCCGTGGCGTTGATGGTCATCGAGGTGTTCATCTCGCCCAGCGGGATGTCCTGGAACAGGCGCCGCATCGAGCCCAGGTGCGGGATCGGGACGCCCACCTTGCCGACTTCGCCGCGGCTGAGCTCGTGATCGGGATCGTAGCCGGTCTGCGTCGGCAGGTCGAACGCGACCGACAGGCCGGTCTGGCCCTTCGCGAGGTTCTTGCGGTACAGCGCATTGGACTCGGCGGCCGAGCTGTGGCCCGCGTACGTGCGCATCACCCATGGGCGATCCCGTTCCGGCAGGGACGCAGTCTTGTCAGGCATAAGGGTCAGGCTACCGCCCGGTATCGCAGCGGTCATCGGTTCACCGCGCGGTATGGCTCACACTCAGCGCTTCTCTAGACTCAGGATCATGGTCAATCTGACGCGGATCTACACGCGCACCGGCGACGCCGGAACGACTCGTCTGGGCGATATGAGCGAGGCCTCCAAGCTGGATCTTCGGCTCCAGGCGTATGCCGACGTCGACGAGGCGAACGCCCAGATCGGGATGGCCATCGCCCTCGCCCGGGCCGACGGCTCGCTGGACGACGACGTGATCGGCGTGCTCACGCACGTCCAGAACGATCTGTTCGACGTCGGTGCCGATCTGTCGACGCCCGTCGTCCAGGACCCGGAGTTCCCGCCCCTGCGTGTCGAGGCCGACTACATCGACCGTCTCGAGGGCTGGTGCGATCGGTACAACGAGCACCTGCCGAAGCTGCGGTCCTTCATCTTGCGCGGGGGCACCCCGTCGGCGGCCGCCGTGCATGTCGCGTGCACCGTGGTGCGCCGGGCGGAACGGTCCGCCTGGGCGGCCCTGGCCGAGCATGGCGAGACCATGAACGTCCTGACCGCGAAGTACCTCAACCGGCTCAGTGATCTGCTGTTCATCCTGGGGCGCTACGCCAATCGCGAGGCCGGCGACGTGCTCTGGGTGCCCGGCGGGGAGCGCTTGCGCGAGCCGTAAACAAGATGGCGGGGAGCGCTTGCGCGAGCCGTAAACAAGATGGCGGGGAGCGCTTGCGCGAGCCGTAAACAAGATGGCGGGGAGCGCTTGCGCGAG
>Ga0182737_1001482_pt1 | contig 22867 bp, 19 predicted proteins | sample eDN5th30CBELigOP_FD_128878 | JGI IMG/M metagenome (GOLD analysis project Ga0182737, IMG submission 128878) | Enriched Organic Plus compost microbial communities from Emeryville, California, USA - eDNA 5th pass 30_C BE-Lig OP (version 2) (version 2) ...
GACGTCGTTCTGGTTCATGCCGTTCTCCAGCTGGATGAAGACGCCGTTGATGACGTCCTGCACCAGCTTCTGCGCGCCGAAGCCGATGGCCAGGCCGACCACGCCGGCGCCGGCGATCAGCGGTCCGACGTCGATGCCGATCTGCGACAGCACGATGAGGATCGTCATGGTGGCGATGACCACCAGCAGCGCATTGCGAAACAGCGACAGCAGCGTGCGCTCGCGCGGGCTGGGCTCCTGGCCGCCCTCGCTGCTGAGACGATGCTCGATGATGCTGGCCACCACGGTCCAGGCCGCGGCGGCCGCCAGCAGCACGATGGCCACGCGCACCAGCGTGGCCAAGGCCGCGGTACCGGCGCCGGAGCCCAGCCAGCCCGACAGGCTGAACACGCGCCAGGCGTCGAGCACGAAGAGCGCCACCACCACGAGGATGAGCAGACGCAGGCCCTTCAGGAACATCGGGATGTAGGCATTGAGCCGTGCCTCGAGCATGGGCAGACGGGCACGCACCTCGTGGGGCAGGACGAGCCGGCGCGACAGCAGGCCAGCCAGCATGGCCGACAGCAGCAGGCCGATGCCGATGGCCAGCGCGCTTTGCACCGTTCCGTAGACCATGAAGGGCAAGGCATCGACGGGATCGACCTGCCCGACCACCAGCATGGCGGTGCAATAGGCGATGGCGATGAGATGCCAGGTGCGCGCCAGCATGCGCAGCAGCGTGCTGGCGAAGGCCCCCACGTGCTCGGCGCGCTGGCGCACGCGGTCGCGCACGCTGGCCCGGTTCTTCCAGACCAGCCGCACGGCGTACACATATACCGCCAGCGTGACGAGCAAGCCGAAGGCGTGGCCCAGCTCGGGCGAGAACACGGCCTCGATCACGGGAGCGGCCAGCAGCACGCCGTAGCCGCCCACCGACACCAGGCGCTCGAGGCGATCGTTCCAATAGCACGCCACGTCATCAGCCATGGGAAACAGCCGCAGATGGCGGTAGCGCCGCGCGAACACCATGCGCACCAGCACCTTGCCGACCTCGACGACGACGAAGGCATTGAGAAAGACGACCTCGAACCGCCCGTTCCAGCCGCTGGCGGCCAGCAGCAGCGTGGCGCCGTAACCGGCGCCCGCGGCAAGGAATACCGCCGCGATGTCCACCACCAGGCTGCCGACGATGACCAGCGCACGGCCGTAAAAGAGGCGCAGATGGTGATCAAGCGATGCGCCCGCCGGGATCCGGCCGGCCGCGGGCTGTGCAGCGGCGTGGGCCGGACCGGCGCCCGAGGCGGCGTCGGACAGCCTTACCATCCAGCGGTCCATCCGGCCGTACAGCCGCGCGGCGACGGCGCGCAGGATCAGGAACACCACGGCCGTGGCCAGGATGACCAGCGCCAGGCTGACCAGCAGGCCGCCCCAATCAGGCAGGCGGACGGCGTCGTCGATGCGCCCGGCAAACAGATCGCGCAGCGTGGTGACGGTGGTGCGGGCACTGGCGGCAAGGCCGTCGACGAAGGCCTGGCTCTTGTCGGCCAGGCGTACGCTGAAGCCGGCGGCTGGCCGCGCCTGGGCTGCCGCGGAGTGCGCCCCGGCCTCGCCCGCCGCGGGGTTGCGGGCCGGCGCCGGGTCCGGCGAACGGGCCGGCTGCGCGTCCTGGGGTGGCGCCGCCCCCTGTCCTGCCAGTGCGCGCAGCTGTTCGATCAGCTGTGCGCGCTGGCCGTCGTTCTCGAGCAGGTCGGCCAGCGTGGCGTAGGATGCGCGGTCTGCGCCGTCGGCGGACGGCTGCTGCGGCGCCGGCGAGCGGCCCGGCGACTGTGCCGCCGCGGGCGCGCCGCCCAGGGCCAGCAGCGCGAACATCAACGGCATGCAGATCGACAGCCATCCGAGCCATCGCCAGCGGGACCTCGCCTGCCGGGTGTGATCCTTGTTCATGCCGTCACGTTCGCATCCAACCACCAGCCTACCTCCTTGCGTGTGAGTAGCGCCACCGGGCGGCGCCGTCCAGCCCGCATTCTCGCCCATGCGCCGTGCGGCCAACAACCCGCGCGGCCGGTGCGCGATCACACAGACCGGCCCGCCCTACTCCAGCGCGTCGGGCATGCCGTCCTTCAGCGCCACGCCCGACACACCGCACTTGCGCATGCGGCTCAGCAGATAAGCCAGCTTGGCCGCGGCCAGGGCCGGCGCCAGGCCTTGAGGACGGATGTTGGACACGCAGTTGCGCTCGGCATCGGTTCTGCCCACGCGCGGCGCCCAGGTCAGGTAGGCGCCCAGGCTATCGGGCGAGGACAGGCCCGGCCGCTCGCCGAGCAGCACCAGCGCGCAGCCAACGCGCAGCGCCTGGCCGATGTCGTCGCTGGTGGCCACGCGGGCGTGGCGCAGCAGCACCAGCGGCGCAAGCGACCATTCGTGCGCGCGCAGCAGCGGCAGCAGGTTTTCCAGCAAGGGCAAGGTGTGCTGCTGGGCCGCGCCGGCCGACAGGCCGTCGCCGATGACCACGCACAGATCCTGGCCGCCGGGCAGCCTCCGCAGCACATCCCGCGAGGCCTCGTCCAGCCGGCGCCCCAGGTCGGGCCGCATCAGGTACGTACTGCGTTCGGCAGCAGCCGAACGGACGCGCAACACCGGCAGGCCGAGCGGCCGCAGCGCCGCCTCCAGCGCATCCATGTCGAGTTCGGCATGCACCGCATCGCGCGCCCGCGCATGCGCCAGGCGGAAGTCCAGCAAGGCCGGCGTACCCAGCGATGCGCCACTGCGCGGCAGCCCCACCCGCGCGGCCGTCAGCCTGCGAAGCGGCCCCCACACGGCGTCCAGGGCGCGCGGAGAAGTCGGATCTTGCCTGCCCATGACATCACTCCTTCGGCAACAGCGCGGCAAAGCGCCGGGGCAGCGCGGCGGGCCGCACGCGGCCGCGTCCGTCGCACAGCCCCTGGGCCTGTAGCCAGAGTTCGAACTCGGGCGCGCAGCGCCGGCCCAGCAGGTCGCGCATGGCCAGCACGTCGTGGAACGAGGTGCTCTGGTAGCCCAGCATGATGTCGTCCGCGCCCGGCACGCCCATCACGTAGTTCACGCCCGAGGCCACCAGCAGCGCCAGCAGGGCGTCCATGTCGTCCTGATCGGCTTCGGCGTGATTGGTGTAGCAGACGTCGCAACCCATCGGCACGCCCAGCAGCTTGCCGCAGAACTGGTCCTCCAGCGCCGCGCGGGTGATCTGCTTGCCGTCGTACAGGTACTCCGGACCGATGAAACCCACCACCGTGTTGACCAGGAACGGATCGAAGGCGCGGGCCACCGCATAGGCGCGCGCCTCCAGCGTCTGCTGGTCCAGTCCATGGTGCTGGCCGGCCGACAGCGCGCTGCCCTGCCCGGTCTCGAAATACATGACATTGCCCCCCACGGTGCCGCGGTCCAGGCTGCGCGCCGCCGCGTGCGCCTCACGCAGCAACGCCAGGTCGATGCCGAAGCTGCGGTTCGCCCCCTCGGTGCCGGCGATGGACTGGAACACCAGGTCCACCGGCGTGCCGCGCGACATCAGCTGCAGCGTGGTGGTAATGTGCGCCAGCACGCAATTCTGGGTAGGAATCTCCAGGCGTTCGCGCACCTCGTCCAGCAGGCACAGCAGCGTATGGGCATGCTCGGGGCTGTCGGTAGCGGGATTGATGCCGATCATCGCGTCGCCCGCGCCCAACAGCAGCCCGTCGAGGATGCTGGCCGCGATGCCGCGCGGATCGTCGGTGGGATGGTTGGGCTGCAAGCGCACCGACAGCCGGCCGGGCAGCCCGACGGTGTTGCGAAAGCGCGTGACCACCCTGCACTTGGCGGCCACCAGCATCAGATCCTGCAAGCGCATCAGCTTACTGACCGCCGCGGCCATCTCCGGCGTCAGTCCGGGGGCCAGCGCGCTCAGGGCGGCCGTGTCGGCCGCATCGGCCAGCAGCCAGTCGCGCAGGCCGCCCACTGTCAGGTGCGAGACGGGCGCAAATGCCGCCGGGTCATGCGTATCGAGGATCAGCCGCGTAACTTCGTCGCGTTCGTAGGGGACCAGGGCGTGATTCAGGAAATCGCGCAGTGGCACGTCGGCCAGCGCCAGCTGGGCGGCTACGCGCTCTTCGCTGCTGCGGGCGGCCACGCCGGCCAGCACGTCGCCGCTGCGCAATGGGGTGGCCCGGGCCATCAGGCAGGCCAGGTCGGGAAATACGTGGCTACGTCCGCCCACGGCAACTCTGTACATGGCGTTCGGCTCGCAAAAACCTTTGGGCAACGCGCGGCGGGAGAGGCTTTGCCAGCGTAGCACCGAAGCCGGGCAGTGGCAGGCCCTCACCCGGCGCGGCGGGGATTATTCAGGTCCATAGGACAGTGTCTTTCATTCCGGGGGCTTTATCCCACCGGCCGCTCTGCCTAGAATCTCAATCCATCAGAGGAAACTATCATGAAAGCACTTATAGTTAATAAATTGAATCAACCGATCGTGACGCTGGCCCTGCTGGACCTGACCCGGCTGCTGGTACGCGTGGATTTCAACATGGCCCAGGCGGCCTTTCTGGTCGCCATGCAAGGCTTGCGCTACAGCTGGCAGCGGATACTCCCGCCGACCCGCGCACGGCGGGCGGCCCGGCGGCAATCCGCGGCCCCGGCCCTCGCCTCCCGTGCGGTGCAACGGGCGCGGCGGCCGGATCCGTCGCTGGCCGGCCGTTGCGCGCGCATCCCGCCACCGGCCACGCAGGCACGGCCGGCCAGGCCCTCGGCTACAGCCCGGTATCGCGGGTGATCTTGCTGCCTTCGATCGACACGCCCGCCATCAGGCCGGCATTGTTCAGCACGAAGCCCACGATGGGCTGGCGCGCGGTGTTGGTGTCGATACTGCCGTTGGCACCGATCTTGGCGACCGCGACAGTGGCGTCCGCGCCCACCGTCCAGCCGCTGCTGGCCCGGAATTTCTGCAGGGCGTCGTCGGTCATGAAGAGCAGCACCGTCGCCCGCGACTGCGCACCGGCCTGGAAGCCGATTGAGCCGCCCGCCGTCGTGTAGTAGGCCACCGGCTGGCCGCCCACGCGCAGCACGCCCTTGCCGTATTCGCCGGCAACGATGAAGCCGCCGCCGATCACCGAGGGGAACACCAGCACGCCCTTGGCCCGCTGCACCAGTTCGCGCGCCTGCGGCGTCGATTGATAGAGCTTGGACAGTGTGGCATCGGCGCCCGCGTTGATTTCGGCCCGCTGCTGGGCCGGCGTGGCGGCGGCATCCTGGGTATTGGTCGTGCATCCGCTGAACGCCAGGCCGGCCAGCGCGATGGCGGCGGCCATGCCGCCCCGACGCAACAAGGTGGAAGATCCAGGCATGTCGTTCTCCTTTGCGTTGTGTTATGCCGTGACCCACTCTACTCCCGCCGTCTGTTACTGGCGTGAGCGCGCGCTGACATAAAGCCAGCATAAGCAACGGGATATTTCGCCGAGGAGCGTACGGCCAGCGCGAACAGGGCCGGCGAAGCGCTGCGCGCGCTCTTCCCCAACGCGGGCGGCGCGCAGCCGGGTGACCTGCAGCCTGGTTACACGCGCAGCGCCCGCATGCCGTTGCGGCGCAGCCATTGCGCCAATTCGGCAGCAGGCATCGGACGGGCGTAGAGATAGCCCTGCACATAGGCCACCCCGCGCAGACGCAAATACTCGAACTGCGCCGCTGTTTCGACCCCTTCGGCGATCACGCGCAGCCCGAGCCGGCCGGCCAGCGACACGATGGCGTCGAGCACCGGCGCCTCGCCGTCCGCGGATTCGATGGCGCCGACGAACCCCCGGTCGATCTTCAGGTAATCGAGCGGAAAGCGCTGCAGGTAGGACAGCGAACAGTTGCCCACCCCGAAATCGTCGATGGCCACGCGCGTGCCTTCGCCACGCAGCACCTCGAGATTGTGGCGCGCCTGCAGGTCGTCGGACACCAGGCTGCGCTCGGTGATCTCCAGCGCGATCAGCGCGCCGCTGGCCGCCACCCCGCGACGCAACGCCCGCACATGCTCCACCAGATCCGGCCGCGTCAGATGCTCGGCGGAAATGTTGATGTCGACGTGAAACCCCGGCGGCACTGGCCATCGCGTGACGTCGCGCTGCACCAGTTGGAACATGTGTAGCGTCAGCGGCACGATCATGCCGTGCGTCTCGGCCTGGGCGATGAAGACGTCGGGCCGCACCTCCGTCCCGTCGGCACGCTGCCAGCGCATCAGGGCCTCGACGCCCATGCAGCGGCCCGCCGCCATGTCGTAGATCGGCTGATAGCACAGATGGAACTCGCCCCGCCGCATGGCCCGGCGCAGCGACTCGGCCGGAGACGACTGGCGCAGCCGCAAACGCCATCCGGCAAAACCCAGCACGGCGCCCAGCACCACCGTGGCGGGCACGAACTGCAGCGCCACCGATCGCCAGGCGGCGTAGACGTCGCGATCGGGAACGGTGATGGCGACCCGCACGGTGCCATCCTGCGAATGGCGCGTACGCACCTGCGCCAGCCCCCCGGCGTGGCCGTCTTCCGTGCGCGGCTGGCTGCGGATCGGCATGCCGGTGCCGAAGCGCATCTCGACCTCGTACGACCGCAGGTTGGCCACGGTGTTGATCAAATCGGCCAGGTACTGGCCGTCGACCACTGCGACCACCGACACTCCACCCCAGTCCTCGACGAACGCGACGGCGGGCCGGGCCTGCTCGTTGTGGAGGTCCGGTACCGCGATGGTGGCGCGGCCCGGCGCCGGCAATCGCAGGGCCGGCAGCATGTCGGACAGCCGCTGGGGGCCGCCCCCGAGCCCCGAGGAGCACAGCACCACGTCGCCGCGCGCGAAGAACAGCGAACGCAGGTAGGGCGAACGGGAGCCCAGGTACTGCAGCCGGGGCTCGGCCACCGCACATGGCCGCCGCGCCAGCGGCTGCACCTCGCCCAGCACCCGCCACGCATAGCCGGATATCGTTTCGGCCTGGTGCACCAGCACCCGCGCCGCAACGTCGGCCTGCGTGGCGGTGAGCCGGCGGGCCTCCAACAGCGAGACCACGGCGCAGACCACGCCCGGAACGACCAGCACCAGCATGGCCTGCAGGACCAGCCAGCCCGCAGGACGGGCCCGAAGGGACGGATCTGCCATCTGTCTCCGCATGGCTGGCGGACTGCCCATACCTGTTTTCCCCAAGCCCGGCGTCGCTCCGGGCGTCGCGCAGCCACGAAATATTGCTGCGAACTTTAACAGTATCCGTTTACGGCACCGCGGAAATTATTCGACGCTTCCACAAGCGTTTGCTTACGCAGCAGGACGCGGCTGGCGCAATTTTCCTGGCCACCCCACCCTGGCCGACGCGGATGGGTGCCGCAATCACTCAGCAGTCCGAAATACTACTGCATCGACCACAGACAGTAATGCTGCAAACTGCGACGTTCGCGGCATGTCGATGCGGGCTGGGCGAGGATAAGCGAGCTTATTGACAATTGTTGACGCGAATTCAGTAGAGCGTGCGCAGCCAAGCGCGTAGCCTACGCATGCACCAGACTGAACCTGTCGACGGAGACCGACTGGCCTGCCGACTACGCCGACGTTACTGTCATGATGAACACCCCCACCGGCCACTTCCCCCCCAAAGCTGACCACGAATCCGAACTGCGGGCCCGCGTGCGCGCACTGGAATCGGAGAATGCCCGACTGCGCCGCCTGGTCATGCTCGACGACCTGACGGGCGCCTACAACCGCCGCTATTTCGCGGTGGAGCTGGCGTCCGCCTTGCAAGTGCGCGCTCGCCAGGGGGGCTTCGCTTTGTGCCTGTTCGACGTGGACGATTTCAAGCGCGTGAACGACGCGCACGGGCACAGCGCCGGGGACAGCCTGCTGCGGGCGATTTCGCTGACCGTGGGGCAGCGGCTGCGCCGTTCCGGCGACAAGCTCTGCCGGTTGGGCGGGGACGAGTTCGCCAGTATTTTCTCGGCCGCGACGCCGCAAGCGGCGCTGGATCAGGCACGCAACCTGCTGGCGGCGATCCGCAGCCTGCCTGCGCTGGAAGCCGGCCCCCAAGTGGGTGCGGTAACCGCCACGTTTGGCGTAGCCTGGGTGACTGCGCAGTCGCACACGCATGCCGCCTGGGACCAGGCCTACATGGCCGCCGACCGGGCGCTGTATCGCGCCAAGCGCGCCGGCAAGAACCAGGTGGTGCTGGCCGGCTACCATGACGGCGCGTAGGCCGCCCGACGCTACAGCTGCGGCGGCTCGATCCAGAAGAAGCGTTCGCCTTGCTGCACCATCGCAGCGACGTCTTCGGCCGTCATCCGCAGATCCGTACCGATCAAGGTAGCCCCGCCATCATCGTGAATATGGATGATGGCCAGCGGATCGTTCTCCATGGTGTACCAGTAGTACCCAGGCTTGAAGGTGTGGGGCGCGGTCGACATGCGGGCCAGTATCCCACAACCGCCCTGCCGGATGACACCTGCCCATAGGTAAGCGAGTGCAACGCACCCCCACGCGGCATGCCGGTTTCAGCCGATTTCAGAAGCTGTCGTTCTCCTTGCAAGAGGGCAGTCTGCGCGCGCAATATTGATGCAACGGGATCGGCGTGGGGCGTAGCGGATTGTCGCCAATACCCGCGGCGCAGATACGTCCGACCTTCCCCACCGCCGCGACAATAGCCCCATCGGAATTCGAAACTTCAGCTGCTCCGGCAGCAAGGCAGGTGCACCATGAACAAGATGAAGAAATGGCTGCTGGCCGGCGTTGGCGCCGCCAGCCTGCTGGTGTCCGGCACCGCGCTGGCGCGCGTGGACATCGGCGTCAGCATCGGGGTACCCGGTGTCATCATGGGCGGGCCGGCCTACGTGGCCCCGCCGGTATACGTCGCGCCGGCGCCCGTCTACGTGGCGCCCCCGCCGGTGTACTACGCGCCGCATCCCGTCTATGTGCGTCCGCCGGTGGTGTACCGGCCGGCTCCGGTGTACTACGGCCCCCGCTACCATGGCCACGGTCCTCGGGGCCACTATCGCAACAACCATCATCACCATCACCGCCGCTGACGCGCAGCGCCGCCTGGCGACGGGCCGCCGGCGGGCGCATGACGGCAAGCGCCGCCCTACGGGGCGGCGTTTTTCATGGCGGCACGGCTGGCGCGGCGCCCGCCGTCATGCAGAGGCGTGGGCAAATTCCGGCTCGCCGTTGAAACGCACGCCGTTGATCTTCTCGAATATCTCCTGGCTGCCCTGTTCGGCCTCGTCGCGGCTCGCGTAGGTGGCCAGGCCGGGCACCTGCCAACACTTTTCCGGGGCCGTTCCGCCGACCTTGCGCGTGCAGATGCGCACGCCATAACGCCGCCCATCTTCCTGAACCACGGCGCAACGCACCCGAAAATCCCCGATCGTTCGCGAAGTCATGATGCTTCCTCTATTGAAATGACTGCTGCTTTTGCCATCGGCGCTATTTTGCCGCAACATCCGACCCTCTTATTTGTCTCTACACAATTCTTCACATCCCTAGCTCGGCAGAGACAGCGGTAGCAGTTGGATACGAGCGGCAGGGCGAGCGCAACGGCGAAGCCCCGCGCGGGGCGGGGCTTTCGGGGACGTCGGGAGGGCGCCCGCCGCGGGCTCAAGGCCCGCTCGGCGCAACGATTCAGGGGCGCAGCACGTCGAGACCGCCCATGTACGGCCGCAACGCCTCGGGCACGACCACGCTGCCGTCGGCCTGCTGGTAGTTCTCGAGCACGGCGACCAGGGCACGGCCCACGGCGAGGCCCGAGCCGTTCAGGGTATGCACGAACTCGGGCTTGTTCTGCGCGTTGCGGAAGCGCGCCTGCATGCGGCGGGCCTGGAAGGTCTCGCAGTTGGACACCGACGAGATCTCGCGCCAGGTGTTCTGCGCGGGCAGCCACACTTCCAGGTCGTAGGTCTTGGCGGCGCCGAAGCCCATGTCGCCAGTGCACAGCAGCATCACTCGGTACGGCAGGCCCAGGCGCCGCAGCACCTGCTCGGCGTGGCCGACCATGTCCTCCAGGGCCTGGTACGACTGCTCGGGCGCCACCACCTGCACCATTTCGACCTTGTCGAACTGGTGCTGGCGGATCATGCCGCGCGTGTCGCGCCCGCCGCTGCCCGCCTCGGAACGGAAGCACGGCGTGTGCGCAGTGAGGCGAATCGGCAGATCCGCGCCGGCGACGATGGTCTCGCGCACCACGCTGGTCAGCGTGATCTCGGACGTGGAGATAAGGTACTGGTCTTCGCGGGCATAGGCATTGCCCTGCTCGTCGACCTTGGGGTCGTCATCGCCGCCGCCCTTGGTGACGAAGAACATGTCGTCCTTGAACTTGGGCAGCTGGCCGGTGCCGTACAGCGTGGAGCTGTTGACGATGTACGGGGTGTAGCACTCGGTGTAGCCGTGCTCGCCCGTCTGCAGGTCGAGCATGAACTGGGCCAGCGCGCGGTGCAGGCGGGCGATGGCGCCGCGCATGAACGTGAACCGCGCGCCCGACAGCTTGGCGGCGGTGTCGAAATCCAGGCCCAGGGGCTCGCCCACGGCCACGTGGTCGCGCGGCTCGAAGCCCAGCGCCGGCGGGTTGCCGTCGGGGCCGGCTTCGCCGGGCAGCCAGCGGCGCACCTCGACGTTGTCGTCGCTGGAGCCGCCTACGGGCACGCTGGCGTGCGGCAGGTTGGGCACCGACATCAGCAGGTCGTTCAGGTGCTGCTGCACGCCGGCCAGGTCTTCCTCGAGCTGGCGCAGCCGCTCGGGAATGGCCTGCGATTCGGCCATGACGGCCGAGGCATCCTCGCCGCGGGCCTTGAGCTGGCCGATCTGCTTGGCCAGCGCGTTGCGGCGGGCCTGCAGGGACTCGGTCTCGGTCTGGACGGCCTTGCGGCGGGACTCCAGTTCGTTGAACCGCTCCGTGTCGAAGTCGACACCGCGGGTCTTCAGACGGTCGACGACGGTTTGCAGGTCTTTGCGCAGCAGTATCGGATCTAGCATGGATGTGGGGCTGAAGGTTGAGGACGACTGGCCGGCGCCGCGGCGGCGGATCGGGCAGAAAATGGACCCTGCCCTAGGACTTCCCGCCGCGCGCCTGGGCGTCGAGATCGCGCAGGAAGGCCAGCTTCTGCTGAATTTTAGCCTCCAGGCCGCGATCGGTCGGACGGTAGAAGGAAGGCCTCAGGCCGTCCGGGAAATAGTGCTCGCCCGCGGCATAGCCGTGCGGCTCGTCGTGGGCGTACCGGTAGGCATGGCCGTGGCCCAGCTGCTTCATCAGCTTGGTGGGCGCATTGCGCAGGTGCATGGGCACCGGCGCGCTGCCGTGCTCGGCCGCGAACTTGCGGGCCGCGTTATAAGCGTTGTAGACGGCGTTGGACTTCGCCGCGCAGGCCATGTAGACCACCGCCTGGGCCAGCGCCAGCTCGCCCTCGGGCGAACCCAGGCGCTCGTAGATGTCGGCGCCGTTGATAGCCAGCTCGGTGGCGCGCGGGTCGGCCAGGCCGATGTCCTCGACCGCCATGCGCACCAGCCGGCGCGCCAGGTATTTGGCGTCGGCGCCGCCGTCGAGCATGCGCGCGAACCAGTACAACGCGGCGTCGGGGTCCGAGCCGCGCACCGACTTGTGCAGCGCGCTGATCTGGTCGTAGAAAGCATCCCCGCCCTTGTCGAAGCGGCGCAGGTTCTGCGACAGCGAGATCTCCAGCCATTCGGCGTCGACGCGGTCGCGGCCGGCGGCCTGGGCCGACTCGGCCACCACCTCAACCGCGCTGATCAGCCGCCGGGCATCGCCGTCGGCCCAAGCCGCCAGTTGCTCGCGCGCCTCGGGCGTGAAGTCCAGCCGGCCTTCGGCCTCGACGCCTTCGTTCAGCGCGGCCACGGCGCGGTCGACCAGTTCGCCGAGCTCTTGCGCACTGAGCGACTGCAGCACGTACACGCGGGCGCGCGACAGCAGCGCGGAATTGGCCTCGAAGGACGGGTTTTCGGTGGTGGCGCCGATGAAGGTGAACAGGCCGCTCTCGACATAGGGCAGGAAGGCGTCCTGCTGGGCCTTGTTGAAGCGGTGCACCTCGTCGACGAACAAGATGGTGCGACGCCCCTGGCCCTGCGCCACCTGGGCGGCCGTAACGGCGTCGCGGATATCCTTCACGCCGCCCAGCACCGCCGAGATGGCGATGAAGTGGGCATCGAAGCCGTCGGCCATCAGGCGCGCCAGCGTGGTCTTGCCCACGCCCGGCGGCCCCCAGAAGATCATCGAATGCGGCCGGCCCGACTCGAAGGCCACGCGCAATGGCTTGTCGGGGCCGAGCAGGTGCGACTGGCCCACCACGTCGGCCAGGGTGCGGGGCCGCAGGCGCTCGGCCAGCGGCACGTAGGGCCGGTGCGCGGGATCGGCGGCGAACAGGTCGGTACTCATGGCGATCGGCAAACGGGGAGCTTCAGGGCCCCATTACACCATGCCGCGGCGGCGCGCCCCCTCCCGGCCAGGGGCTGGACACCTGCCCGTTGCCTGGCCCGCCACCTGGCCCGCCCGGCAGGGCCGCAGCGCTACAGGGCCGCCGCGCGCGCCGCCAGTTGCCGGTTGCCCGCGCTGGCCGGCTTCAGTGCCAGGCGCTCGGCCGTCAGCGTCTTGGCTAGGCCGCGCGCACGGTCGCGCAAGGCGGCCTCCACCAGCGTCAGGGCCAACACGTCGCGCTGGGCATGGCTGCCGCCGAAACGGTGCGCAACCAGCCGCAGGTCGCGCAGCAACGCCACGGTGCGGGCGTAGTCGCCGTGCGCGAAGGCGCACAGGGCTTGCGCCACGGGTAGGCCCACGTCGCGCGCCATCATCGCATTGGTGCCGCTGCCGCACGCCGCAGCCTCCATAGACTGGACGAGTGTCCGCGCCGCGGTGTCGTCGCCCGTCCCCAGGTAGGCCATCAGCGCGTGCACGTCGTTGAAGGCGTAGTACCCCTCCCCGCCGCGCTCCTGCCAGACTTCGGCCAGGGTCTGCCAGCGCCCGCCCACGTCCACCCCCCGCAAGAACAGGCGCCACAGCATGGCCGAGGCGTCGATCAGGTCCAGCACCTGCCCGGTGGACGGTTCGCGCAGCCGGCGATCGTACAGGTCCAGGACGGCGGCGGTATCGTCCCGGTCCAGGTGGAACAGGGCCAGGTGCCACCAGTTGTGCACGGCCAGCATGTTGTCCGCCGCCCAATCGTCGCGGCGCGACTCCAGCCATTCGATGCCGTCGTCGCCCCGCCCCTGCATCTCCATGACGTGGGCCACCGCATGCACCGCCCAGGGATCGCGCCGGTTGAGGTCCAGCGCGCGGCGGCCCTGCGCCTCCGCTTGGTCGTACAGGTTGGTCTCTTCCAGGCCGAACGCGTACATGCCCAGTACATAGCCATACTCGGGCATGCCGTCGTCCCAGGCCGGCAGGATGCCGGCGACCCGGTCGCGCAGCATCGCCGAGCGGCCCAGCAGGAAGTCACCGATGTGGCCGACCTGCAGCGCCAGGATGTCCCGGGGGTAGTCGGCCACGATGTCGGCATAGCGCTGCAGCGCCAGGGCAAAGTCGCCGTCGAGCCAGGTACGCGCCGCGGCCATGTGGCGCCGCTCGGGGTCGTTGGCAATGCCGTACAGGCGCTCGGCAGCCTCCACACTTTCACGCAGCATGGGTTCCACGTAGGCATCGCTGGCGGTGATCAGCATGCCGGCGCGCAACAGGTGGCCCATGACGAAAGCGGGATCCTCGGCCAATGCCTGGTCGATTACGCCGACTGGGTCGCCGTAGTAGCCGTGGAACAGGGATTGAGCACGCTCGAAGGCGTCGAGCGAGTCAGGGTTTTGGGTGGATACGGGATTGCCCCGCGTGTCGGTCAGCACCATGGTGACCCCCTGGTGACGGGCCCTGTGCCGCGTGGCGGCGGGCTCTTTTCATGGATAGCGGCCCGCCCGCCCCGCCCCGTTGAAGAAGGCGGATACGGCCACGCCGACCGGCGTGGCGGCCGGTGCCACGATGTAATCATGAAAGCCGGCCACCCGGCAATGCGCGGATCACCCTACCCCGCGTACGCACGCCGCGCGGCCGGATTGGCCCCCACCGCAGCCGGCCGGCAGCGCATCGAATGCGACCGAATGGATGCGAGCGCCGCCCCGCTGCTTGCCAGGCGGAGCAGCTGCAACGGCCGTCAACGCCCTCCCCATGCCAGCAAGCGCCGCTAGGGAAAGCCCCAGGTGCCAGCTGTAAATTTATTTCAGGATAATTAATAAAAATCTAGTTCACGGTAAAAATTTTCATAGGATGGCCGTATGCCGCCGGATCTCGCTTCATTCCCCGCACGACTCGATCCCGACGGCAAGGGCCTGGGTGCCTTCCCGCCGGACTGTTCCATCGACCAGGCGGCAGCCCTGGGCTGGAACCTGCTGGCCGAAGACGTCAGCTTGCCAGCGGCGGTGCTATACGAAGCACGAGTGCGCCACAATCTGCACTGGATGCAGCAGTTCATGGAGAGCTACCGCGTCAAGCTGGCGCCCCACGGCAAGACAACCATGAGCCCGGCCTTGTTCCGCCGCCAGCTCGAGCACGGCGCCTGGGGCATCACACTGGCTACCGCGCCGCAGGTGCGGGCGGCCTACCGGCACGGCGTGCGCCGCGCGTTGATGGCCAACCAACTGGTGGGCCGCGCGAACATGGCCATCATCGCCGACCTGCTGCGCGACCCGTCCTTCAGCTTCAGCTGCCTGGTCGATTCCGTGGACGGCGCACGTGCGCTGGGCGAGTTTTTCGCCGCGCAGGGCCTGCGCTTGCCGGTCCTGGTGGAGTTGGGCGTGCCGGGCGGGCGCACCGGCGTGCGCGACGATGCCGGCCTGCAGGCCGTACTGGACGAAGTGGCGCGCTGGCCGCAGGCGCTGGCCCTGGCCGGCGTGGAGATCTACGAGGGCGTGCTGCAGGACGAAGCAGGTATCCGCGCCCTGCTGCGCCGCGCGGTCGACACGATGCGCGCGCTGGCCGCCAGCGGACAGTTGCGCCGCGACGCGCCGGCCATCCTCACCGGCGCCGGCTCGGCCTGGTTCGACGTGGTGGCCGAGGAATTCACCGGCCTGGAGATCGGCCAGCCGCTGGACATCGTGCTGCGGCCGGGCTGCTACCTGACGCACGACGTGGGCATCTACCACAGCGCGGCCGAGCGCATGGCCGCCCGCAACCCGGTGGCGCACGGCCTGCGCCCCGGCCTGCTGCCGGCACTGCAGGTGTGGGCCTACGTGCAGTCGATTCCCGAGTCCGGCCGCGCCATCGTGGCGATGGGCAAGCGCGACGTTGCCTTCGACGCGGGCCTGCCCGTGCCCAGTGTGCATCACCGCCCCGGGCGGCCCGCGCCGCTGCCCGTCCCGCCTCATTGGCGGCTGACCGCCATGATGGACCAGCATGCCTTCATGGAGATCGCGGCGGACGACGACCTACAGGTGGGCGACATGCTGGCCTTCGACGTCTCGCACCCCTGTCTCACCTTCGACAAGTGGCGCCAGGTGCTGATGGTGGACGAATGGTACGACGTGGTCGGCGTATCGCAGACCTTTTTCTAACCCGGCAGTTGTCATTTCCCTTCTGGAGCCTGACATCATGAACTTCCGCTTTCCGCCCCACGGCCGCCTGTGCGCCGCGCTGCTGGCCGGCGCGCTCGGCCTGGCCGCCGTGCCGCCGCTCTGTGCCGCCCCCGTCAAGGGCGGGACGATCTCGGTGGCCACCGTCGGCGAGCCGCCCACGCTGGACCCGATGGCCAGCACCGCGGACCTGGTCGGCATCCTGTCGCAGCACATCTTCGAGACGCTGTACACGTTCGATGCAAACTGGAACGTGACGCCCCTGCTGGCGGACAAGCTGCCGCAGATCAGCGAAGACGGCAAGGTCTACACGATCGCGCTGCGCCAGGGCGTGACCTTCCACGACGGCTCGGCGATGGATTCGGCCGACGTCGTGGCCTCGCTGAAGCGCTGGCTGGCCATGGCGTCGCGCGGCAAGCAGACCGCGCCCCTGGTGGCGGGGATCGATGCCGTCGACGCGCACACTGTGCGCCTCACGCTGAAAGAACCGTACGCGCCCCTGACCGCCCTGCTGGCCATGAACAACGGCGCGGCGGTCATCCTGCCAACGGAAAAGATCGCGCCCACCCTGGCCGAGTTCGTGGGCACCGGCCCGTACCAGCTGAAGGCCCGCATGCCCGACCAGTACATCCAGCTGACGCGCTTCGAAGGCTACAAGTCGCGCGACGGCGAGCCCGACGGCTACGGCGGCGCACGCAGGCAATACCTGGACGAGATACGCTTCGTGCCGGTCAGCAACGCCAATACCCGCGTGGAGAGTGCGGTGGCCGGCCAGTTCGACTACGTGGACTCGTTGCCGGTGGAGTCGCTGGCCAAACTGAAGAACGGTCGTTCCGACCCGGTCATCCTCAAGCCCTTCGGCTGGCCGCGCCTGGTGCTCAATACTAAGCAGGGCATCATGTCGAACCTGGCGGTGCGCCAGGCCGTGCAGCTGGCGCTGAACGAAGAGGACATGCTGTACGCCGGGTTCGGCGACAAGCAGTTCTACAAGCTCAATGGCGATCTGTATCCCGAAGGCTACCCGTGGGCGACGCAGCTGGGCGGCAAGGTTTATAACAAGGGCGACGTGGCCGCGGCCAAGAAGCTGGCCGACTCGGCCAACCTGCAGGACCGCACCATCCGCATCCTGACCAGCCAGCAATACGAGTTCCATTACAAGATGGCGCTGGTGGCGGCCGAATACCTGAAGGCGGCCGGCTTCAAGGTCGACATGCAGGTGGTGGACTGGGCCACGCTGACGCAGCGCCGCCAGGACCCCGCGCTGTGGGACATCTTTATCACCCACAGCCCCTTCCTGCCCGAACCCGCGCTGATCGACTTCCCGTCCCGCGACACCCCGGGATGGTGGGACACCCCGCGCCGCAACACCGCGCTGAAGGCCTTCAACCAGGCCAGCTCGCCGCAGGAGCGCGTGAAGCTGTGGGCCGAGGTGCAGAAGGCGGTGTATGACGAGGTGCCCTTCATCAAGGTGGGCGACTTCAACGCCCAGGCGGCGCGCTCGCCCAGCCTGCAGGGCGTGGTGCCGGCGCCGTGGCCATACTTCTGGAACGCGTGGAAGCGCAGCGACAAGTAATCGAACCCCGGCGCGGGCATGGTCCGCGCCGCGCATTCCGGGAGCATCCGTGCTGCGCTATCTGCTCAATCGCCTGGTGGGCCTGGCCGCGGTCATGTTCATCGTGGCGACCATCGTGTTCGTCATCATCCGCGTCACCCCGGGGGACCCGGCAGCCGTGATGCTGGGGCCCCAGGCCAGCCAGCAGGACGTGGCCGACCTGCGCGCCCGCCTGGGCCTGGACCAGCCGCTGCCGGTGCAGTATGCCGTCTGGCTGGGCCAGCTGGCGCGCGGCGACCTGGGCCGGTCCATTTTCCTGGACAAGCCGGTGCTGTCGGCCCTGGCCGACCGGGCCGAGCCCACGCTGTGGCTGACGTTGATGTCGCTGGCGATCGCCAGCGCCATCGCGCTGCCGGTGGGCATCCTGTCCGCGGTCAAGCGCGGCACGGTGCTGGACCAGTCGGTGCTGACGTTCTCCATGTTCACCTCCAGCGTGCCCAGCTTCTGGCTCGGGCTGCTGCTGATGCAGCTTTTCTCGGTGAAGCTGGGGTGGCTGCCCGTGGCCGGCTACGGCGGCCCCGACGCCAGCTTCGCCACGCGGCTGTCGCACCTGGTGCTGCCCGCCGTCGTGCTGGGCCTGGTGAACTCGGCGCTGGTCACGCGCTTCATCCGAGCCAGCATGCTGGACGTGCTGCGCGACGACTACGTGCGCACGGCCCGCGCCAAGGGCCTGACCGAGCGCCGCGTGATCCTGAAGCACGCCGTGCGCAACGCGCTGATCCCCATCCTGACCGTGCTGGGGCTGACCACGGCGCTGCTCATCAGCGGAGCGGTGGTCACCGAGACGGTGTTCGGCCTGCCGGGCGTAGGAAGCCTGGTGGTGTCGGCCGTGCTGCGACGCGACTACCCCGTGATCCAGGGCGCGTTGCTGGTGATCGCCGCCATCTACGTACTGATCAACCTCTGCATCGACCTGCTGTACCTCGCGGTCGACCCGCGCGTGCGCTATTGAGTCTTCCGACATGGCCATCCCCATTCCCGCTTCCGCCGGTGCCGAACGCTGGCAGGTCGTGCGCCTGCTGGCCGCGCGCAAGACCGTCCTCGCCAGCCTGTTCGTGCTGGCCGTCCTGGTGGGCGCCGCCGCGCTGGCGCCGTGGCTCAGCCCCTACGACCCCTTCAAGCTGTCCATCATGAACCGCCTGCAGGCGCCCGGCGCGGCGCACTGGTTCGGCACCGACGACTTCGGCCGCGACGTGTTCAGCCGCGTCCTGTACGGCGGGCGGCTTTCGCTGACGGTGGGCTTCCTGGTGGTGCTGCTTTCCAGCGTACTGGGCATCGCGCTGGGCCTGGTCGCCGGTTTCTTCCGCGGCGCCGACAAGGTGGTGTCGCGCATCATCGACGCCATGATGGCGTTTCCCGACATCCTGCTGGCCATCTCGCTGGTGGCTGCGCTGGGCCCGTCGCTGCTCAACGTGGTGACGGCGCTGGGCATCGTCTATACGCCCCGCCTGGCGCGCATCGTGCGCGCCTCCACGCTGGTGATCCGCGAACTGCCTTTCGTGGAGGCCGCCCGCGCGCTGGGCGTGCCCACCCGCCGCATCGTCACGGTCCACGTGCTGCGCAACCTGGTCTCTCCCATCCTGGTGCAGGGCACGTTCATCTTCGCCTACGCCATGCTGGCCGAGGCGGGCCTGTCGTTCCTCGGTGTGGGCGTATCGCCCGACGTGCCCACCTGGGGCACCATGATCAACGCTGGCCAGCAATACATGGGCTCGGCCGACTGGATCATGGTGTTCCCCGGCGTCGCCATCGTACTGGCGGTGCTGTCGCTGCAGCTGGTGGGCGACGGCCTGCGCGACGTGCTCGATCCCCGCCTGCGCAAGGAGCTGTGACATGAGCGCAAGCAGCCGAGACATCGTCCTGTCGGTACGCGACCTGAAAACCTGGTTCCACAGCCGCGACGGCGTGGCCAAGTCGGTCGACGGCGTGACCTTCGACCTGGCGCGCGGCGAGACGCTCGCCATCGTCGGCGAGTCCGGATCGGGCAAGTCGGTCACCAGCCTGTCCATCATGGGCCTGCTGCCCAAACCCGCCGGCCGCATCGAGGCGGGTAGTATCGTGCTGCGCGACCGCAACGGCGCCGAGCACGACCTGACCCGTGCATCGGCGGCGACGCTGCGGCGCATCCGGGGGGCGGAGATCGCCATGATCTTCCAGGAACCGATGACCAGCCTGAACCCGCTGTACACGGTGGGCGACCAGATTGCCGAGGCGGTGCTGCAGCACGAAGGCGGCACCCGCGCCGCGGCACTGCGCCGCGCGCAGGACATGCTGGACCGGGTGGAAATCCCGGCGGCCGCGCGCCGCATACACGAATATCCCCACCAGATGTCGGGCGGCATGCGTCAGCGGGTGATGATCGCGCTGGCGCTGGCCTGCAATCCGTCGGTGCTGATCGCCGACGAACCCACCACCGCGCTGGACGTGACCGTGCAGGCGCAGATCCTGGACCTGCTGCGCCGGCTGCAGGCCGAGTCGGGCATGAGCATCCTGTTCGTCACGCACAACCTTGGCGTGGTGGCCGAGATCGCCCACCGTGTGGCGGTGATGTACGCCGGCCGCGTGGTGGAGGACGCGCACGTGCACGACCTGTTCGACCGCCCGTCGCACCCCTACACACGCGGCCTGCTGTCCTGCGTGCCCACGGCTTCCCTGCTGGCAGCGCGCCAGCGTCTGCAGCCCATTCCGGGCAACGTGCCCAGCGTCATGGCGCTGCCGCCGGGCTGCACCTTCGCGCCGCGCTGCCCCCTGGCCGCCGCGGACTGTCGCGACGCGGTCCCCGAACTGGTCGCGGTGCGCCCATCGCACCGCGCCCGCTGCATCAAGGTGACGCCGCAATGAACCCACCCGTTGTTTCCGCTCCGCTACTCAGCGTACAAGGGCTGACGGTGCACTTTCCTACCGGCGGCGGCCGGCACGCGCCGGTGGTGCGCGCGGTCGAGGACGTCAGCTTCGAGGTGCCGCGCCGCGGCATCGTCGGCCTGGTCGGCGAGTCCGGCTCGGGCAAGACCACCACCGGCCGCGCGCTGCTGCGGTTGTTCGCGCCCACGGCGGGCCGCATCGTCTTCGACGGCACCGACATCACGTACCTGGACGCGCGCGCCATGCTGCCGTGGCGGCGCCGCATGCAGATCGTGTTCCAGGACCCCTATGCCAGCCTGAACCCGCGCATGACGGTGGCCGAGATCCTGGGCGAGGCGCTGGACACGCACGGCCTGGCCCGCGGCCGGCGCGAAGCGCGCATCGTCGAACTGCTGGAGCGCGTGGGCCTGAACGCCGAGCAGCGCCGCCGCTATCCGCACGAGTTCTCCGGCGGGCAGCGCCAGCGTATCGGCATCGCCCGCGCGCTGGCGGTCGAGCCGGACTTCATCGTGGCCGACGAGCCCGTGTCGGCGCTGGACGTGTCGGTGCAGGCGCAGGTGCTGAACCTGCTGCAGGACCTGCAGCGCGACCTGGGACTGTCCATGCTGTTCGTAGCGCACGACCTGGCCGTGGTGGACTACTTGTGCGACGAGGTGGTGGTGATGTACCTGGGCCGCGTGATGGAACGCGGCCCCACCCGCCAGGTGTATGCCGCACCGCGCCACCCTTACACGCAGGCGCTGCTGTCGGCGGCGCCGGTGCCCGATCCGCGCGCGCCGCGCACGCGCATCCTGCTGCGCGGCGAGATCCCCAGCCCCATGGACCCACCGTCGGGCTGCGTGTTCCGCACCCGCTGCCCCCATGCGACCGAGGCCTGCGCGGCGGCGACGCCGGCGGCGCGCGAAGTGGAACCGGGGCATCATGTGGCCTGCGTGCGGCTCGGCGAGATCGGCACATGAGCGGATCCGGCAGCCCCCACACCTTCCCCCCAACCGTCCTGGAGAATCCCGCATGCAGACCCCGCGCGACATCGTCTACCAGATCCGCAGCCTGCGCGACGGCCTGAGCGCCACCGAACGCAAGGTGGCCGACGCCATCCTGGACGACATCGCCAGCGCCGCGGGGGCAACGGTGGACCAGCTGGCACGCAAGGCAGGCGTCAGCATCGCGACCATCTCCCGCTTCGCGCGCGCGGTGGGCTGCGACGACACACGCGACCTGAAGCTGCGGCTGGCGCAGGCAAGCGCCGTGGGCGAGCGTTTCCTGGACCCGGCCACCCCGGACGAGAGCACCTTCTACGCCCGCCTGTACGCCGACATCGAGAGCACGTTGCGTGAGCACCTGCCGCTGTTCACCGAGGCCCTGTTCGAGAAGGCCGCCGCGCTGCTCGGACAGGCCCGAATGATCTACGTGTTCGGCATGGGCGGCGCCTCGTCCATGCTGGCGCAGGAAACGCAGTCGCGCCTGGTGCGGCTGGGCTATCCAGTGGCCGCCTACAGCGATGCCGTGATGATGCGCATGGTGGGCGCCACGCTGGACGAACGCGACGCGGTGCTGGTCCTGTCGAGCTCCGGCCTGACGCCCGAGATCCTGGACGGCGCGCGCATCGTGCGCCAGTACGGCGCGCACATCGTGGCGCTGACCGACCCGGACGCGCCGCTGGCCGCGCTGGCCGACGTGACGCTGCCCATCCGCACCGCCGAGACCGACTTCATCTACAAGCCCTCCTCCTCGCGTTACGCGATGCTGCTGGCCATCGACATCCTTGCCACCGAGATGGCATTGGCGCGGCAGGAACAGACACAGGAGCGCCTGCGCCGCATCAAGCTGGCGCTGGACGAATACCGCGGCGGTCCGAACCGGCTGCCGCTTGGAGACTGAGCCGATGTACGACACCCTGATCGCCGGCGCGCTGGTGCTGGACGGCAGCGGCGCGCCCGGCCGCCAGGCCGACGTGGCCGTGGACGGCGGCCGCATCGCCGCCGTCGGCACCCTGGCCGGCGCCCGGGCGCGCACGACGATCGAGGCCGCCGGCCTGGCGCTGGCGCCCGGCTTCATCGACGTGCACACGCATGACGACACCAACGTCATCCGCACCCCGGGCATGCTGCCCAAGCTGTCGCAGGGCGTGACCACCGTGGTGGTGGGCAACTGCGGCATCAGCGCGGCACCGGTGCGCCTGCGCGGCGAACCGCCGGACCCCATGAACCTGCTGGGCGGTGCCGATACCTTCGCCTACCCGCGCTACGCCGACTACGTCCGCGCGGTGGAGGCGGCGCGCCCCAGCGTCAACGTGGCCGCGCTGGTGGGCCACACGGCGCTGCGCAGCAACCACCTGGACCGCCTGGACCGCCCCGCCAGCGGCGCCGAGATCGCCGCCATGCGGGCGCAGCTGCGCGAAGCGCTGGAGGACGGCGCACTGGGCCTGAGCACCGGCCTGGCGTATGCCTCGGCCAACGCGGCCGACGCCGCCGAGGTGCAGGCCCTGGCCGCCGAACTGGATGCCCACGGCGCCCTGTACACCACCCACCTGCGCTCGGAGTTCGCCGCGATCCTGGAAGCCATGCAGGAGGCCTACGACGTGGCGGTGCACGCCCGCGTGCCGGTGATCGTGTCGCACCTGAAGTGCGCCGGCGCCGGCAACTGGGGCCGCAGCGGCGAGGTGCTGGCCAGCCTGGACACCGCCGGCCGCTACGTGCCGGTGGGCTGCGACTGCTATCCCTACGCCGCCAGTTCGTCCACGCTGGACCTCAAGCAGGTCACCGCCGATTTCGACATCGACATCACCTGGTCCACGCCGCACCCCGAGATGGCCGGCCGCAAGCTGGCCGACATCGCCGCCGCCTGGGGCA
>Ga0182737_1001484_pt1 | contig 22813 bp, 17 predicted proteins | sample eDN5th30CBELigOP_FD_128878 | JGI IMG/M metagenome (GOLD analysis project Ga0182737, IMG submission 128878) | Enriched Organic Plus compost microbial communities from Emeryville, California, USA - eDNA 5th pass 30_C BE-Lig OP (version 2) (version 2) ...
AGGTCATCGCCGACGGCCCCGCGACGGAGAACGGCGAGCTCGCGCTCGGCAAGAACCTCCTCGTCGCGTTCATGCCGTGGGAGGGCCACAACTTCGAGGACGCGATCATCCTCAGCCAGAACCTGGTGAAGGACGACGTCCTCTCCTCGATCCACATCGAGGAGTACGAGGTCGACGCCCGGGACACCAAGCTCGGCAAGGAGGAGATCACCCGCGATCTCCCCAACGTGTCGATGGACCTGCTCGCCGACCTCGACGAGCGCGGCATCGTCCGGATCGGCGCCGAGGTCGCGCCCGGCGACATCCTCGTCGGCAAGGTCACGCCGAAGGGCGAGACCGAGCTCTCGGCCGAGGAGCGCCTGCTGCGCGCGATCTTCAACGAGAAGAGCCGCGAGGTCCGCGACACCTCCCTCAAGGTCCCGCACGGCCAGGAGGGCACGGTCATCGCCGTCAAGGAGTTCTCCGCGGAGAACGACGACGAGCTCGGCAACGGCGTCAACCACCGCGTCGTCGTCTACATCGCCCAGAAGCGCAAGATCACCGAGGGCGACAAGCTCGCCGGCCGGCACGGCAACAAGGGCGTCATCGCGAAGATCCTGCCCGTCGAGGACATGCCGTTCCTCGCGGACGGCACGCCGGTCGACGTGGTGCTCAACCCGCTCGGCATCCCGGGCCGGATGAACTTCGGCCAGGTCCTCGAGACGCACCTCGGCTGGGTCGCCAAGCAGGGCTGGAAGGTCGAGGGCAAGCCGGACTGGACGCACTCGCTGCCGAAGCAGGCCTTCGAGGCGGCGCCCGGCACGAAGGTCGCGACGCCGGTCTTCGACGGCGCGCTCGAGGAGGAGATCGCGGGTCTGCTCGACTCGACGCTGCTCACCCGCGACGGGGAGCGGCTCATCGACTCCTCCGGCAAGGCGCAGCTCCTCGACGGCCGCTCGGGCGAGCCGTTCCCCTACCCGGTGAGCGTCGGCTACATGTACATCCTCAAGCTGCACCACCTCGTCGACGACAAGATCCACGCGCGCAGCACGGGCCCGTACTCGATGATCACGCAGCAGCCGCTCGGCGGGAAGGCGCAGTTCGGCGGCCAGCGCTTCGGCGAGATGGAGGTCTGGGCCCTCGAGGCGTACGGCGCGGCCTACGCGCTGCAGGAGCTCCTCACCATCAAGTCGGACGACATCCTCGGCCGCGTCAAGGTGTACGAGGCGATCGTCAAGGGCGAGAACATCCAGGAGCCCGGCATCCCGGAGTCGTTCAAGGTCCTCATGAAGGAGATGCAGTCGCTGTGCCTGAACGTCGAGGTGCTCGCCTCCGACGGCTCGGTGGTCAACCTCCGCGACACGGACGACGAGGTGTACCGGGCGAACGAAGAGCTCGGCATCAACATCTCCGCCCGCTTCGAGACCTCGTCGATCGACGAGATCTGAGCCGGCCCCACCATCGCGTCCTGAATTTTTCGACAGAAGAGAAGTAGAGACACATGCTCGACGTCCACGCGTTCGACGAGATCCGCATCGGCCTGGCCACGGCCGATGACATCCGCAAGTGGTCCTTCGGCGAGGTCAAGAAGCCGGAGACCATCAACTACCGCACGCTGAAGCCGGAGAAGGACGGCCTCTTCGGCGAGCAGATCTTCGGGCCCTCCCGCGACTGGGAGTGCGCCTGCGGCAAGTACAAGCGCGTCCGCTTCAAGGGCATCGTGTGCGAGCGCTGCGGCGTCGAGGTCACCAAGTCCTCGGTCCGCCGCGAGCGGATGGGCCACATCGAGCTCGCCGCGCCGGTCACGCACATCTGGTACTTCAAGGGCGTGCCCTCGCGTCTCGGGTACCTGCTCGACATGGCGCCGAAGGACCTCGAGAAGGTCATCTACTTCGCCGCGTACATGGTCATCTCGGTCGACGAGCAGGCCCGTCACGAGGACATGCCGGGCCTCGAGAACGAGCTGCGGCTCGAGATCAAGACCCTGACCGACCAGCGCGACGCCGCCGTCAACCAGCGGCTCGCCAAGCTCGAGGGCGACCTCGCGGCGCTCGAGGACGAGGGCGCGAAGGCGGACCAAAAGAAGCGCACGCGCGACGCGGCGGAGAAGGAGGCGGGCCAGATCCGCAAGTCCTTCGACGACGAGATCGCGCAGCTCGAGAAGGTCTGGGACGACTTCCGGAACCTCAAGGTCGGCGACCTCAAGCCCGAGGACGCGATCTTCCAGGAGCTGCAGTACCGCTACGGCCTGTACTTCGAGGCGTTCATGGGCGCCGAGGCGATCCAGAAGCGCCTCGAGTCCTTCGACCTCCAGGCGGAGGCGGACAGCCTCCACGAGGAGATCGCCACGGGCAAGGGGCAGCGCAAGATCCGCGCGATCAAGCGGCTCAAGGTCGTCAACTCGTTCCTCACGACCGGCCACTCGCCGGCCGCGATGGTGCTCGACGTCGTCCCGGTGATCCCGCCGGAGCTGCGCCCCATGGTGCAGCTCGACGGCGGCCGCTTCGCGACCTCGGACCTCAACGACCTCTACCGCCGCGTCATCAACCGGAACAACCGGCTCCGCCGGCTCCTCGACCTCGGCGCGCCGGAGATCATCGTCAACAACGAGAAGCGCATGCTCCAGGAGGCCGTCGACGCGCTGTTCGACAACGGCCGCCGCGGCCGGCCCGTCACGGGCACCGGCAACCGCGCGCTCAAGTCGCTGTCCGACATGCTCAAGGGCAAGCAGGGCCGGTTCCGCCAGAACCTGCTCGGCAAGCGCGTCGACTACTCGGGCCGCTCGGTCATCATCGCGGGCCCGCAGCTCAAGCTGCACCAGTGCGGCCTGCCGAAGCAGATGGCGCTCGAGCTGTTCAAGCCGTTCGTCATCAAGCGGCTCATCGACCTCGGCTACTCGCAGAACATCAAGTCGGCGAAGCGCAAGGTCGAGCGCAGCGACCCGCAGGTGTGGGACGTGCTCGAGGAGATCATCCGCGAGCGCCCCGTGCTGCTCAACCGCGCGCCGACGCTGCACCGCCTCGGCATCCAGGCCTTCGAGCCGCAGCTCGTCGAGGGCAAGGCGATCCAGCTCCACCCGCTGGTGTGCACGGCGTTCAACGCCGACTTCGACGGCGACCAGATGGCCGTCCACCTGCCGCTGTCCGTCGAGGCGCAGGCCGAGGCCCGCATCCTCATGCTCGCGAGCAACAACATCCGCAAGCCGTCCGACGGCCGCCCGGTCGCGCTCCCGAGCCAGGACATGATCATCGGCCTCCACCACCTGACCACGGTCAAGGAGGGGGCGACCGGTGAGGGCCGCGCGTTCACGTCGATCGCCGAGGCGGTCCTCGCGAAGGACCAGGGCACACTCGACCTCAACGCGGTCGTGAGGATCCGCCTCGAGGACGGCCTGCGCGAGACGACGCTCGGCCGCGCCATCTTCAACGAGGCGCTGCCGGCGGACTACCCGTACTACGAGGGGCTCGCGGACAAGTCCTCGATCGGCCGCATCGTCAACGACCTCGCGGAGCGCTACCCGCAGGTCGAGGTCGCCGCGACGCTCGACCGGATCAAGGACGCGGGCTTCCAGTGGGCGACCCGCTCCGGCGTCACCGTCGCGCTCTCGGACATCGTCACCCCGCCGAACAAGCAGCAGATCATCGCGGGCTACGAGAAGCAGGCCGCGAAGGTCCAGGACCAGTACGACAAGGGTCTGACGACCGACGCGGAGCGCCGCCAGGAGCTCATCGAGATCTGGAACAAGGCGACCGCCGAGGTCGCGGACGCGATGCAGGCGAACTTCGCGGTCGACAACAACATCAACCGGATGGTGTCGTCGGGCGCGCGAGGCAACTGGATGCAGGTGCGCCAGATCGCCGGCATGCGCGGCCTGGTCTCGAACCCGAAGGGCGACATCATCCCGCGCCCGATCGTCCACTCCTACAAGGAGGGCCTGACGGTCGCGGAGTACTTCATCTCGACCCACGGCGCTCGCAAGGGCCTCGCGGACACGGCGCTGCGCACGGCGGACTCCGGGTACCTCACCCGTCGTCTCGTCGACGTCTCGCAGGATGTCATCATCCGCGAGCTCGACTGCGGCACGACGAAGGGCCTCGAGTTCACGATCGCCCGCCCGGGCGCCGACGGCGCGCTCATCCGCGACGAGAACGTCGAGAACTCGGTGTACTCGCGCATCCTCGCCGAGGACGCGGTGGACGCGAAGGGCAACGTCGTGGCCGAGGCGGGGAGCGACGTCGGCGACGTCCTCATCGACTCGCTCATCGCGGCCGGCATCGAGACGGTCAAGGTCCGCTCGGTCCTGACCTGCGAGTCCGTCGTCGGCGTCTGCGCGCACTGCTACGGCCGTTCGCTCGCGACCGGCCATCTCGTCGACATCGGCGAGGCGGTCGGCATCATCGCGGCGCAGTCGATCGGCGAGCCGGGCACGCAGCTCACGATGCGCACCTTCCACACCGGTGGCGTCGCGTCGGCGGACGACATCACGCAGGGTCTCCCCCGCGTGACGGAGCTCTTCGAGGCGCGCACGCCGAAGTCGGTGTCGCCGATCGCGGAGGCCGCCGGCACGATCAAGATCGACGACACGGACGCGCGCGGCCGCAAGATTGTGCTCACCCCCGACAACGGCGACGAGCCGGTCACCTACACGGTGCTCCGCCGCGCGACGCTCATGGTCGAGGACGGGCAGCACGTCGAGCTCGGCCAGCAGTTCCACGTCGGCAATCTCGACCCGAAGGAGGTGCTCCGGGTGCGCGGCGTCCGCGCGGTGCAGCAGCACCTCGTCGACGGCGTGCAGGGGGTCTACCGCTCGCAGGGCGTGCCGATCCACGACAAGCACATCGAGGTCATCGTCCGCCAGATGCTCCGCAAGGTCACGGTCGTCGACCACGGCGACACCGAGCTGCTCCCGGGCGAGCTCGTCGACCGCCAGCGGTACACCGAGCTGAACCGGGCCGCGCTCGCGGACTCGAAGCGGCCGGCGTCCGCCCGCCAGGAGGTCATGGGCATCACGAAGGCGTCGCTCGCGACGGAATCGTGGCTCTCGGCCGCGTCCTTCCAGGAGACGACCCGGGTGCTCACGCAGGCCGCCATGGAGGGCAAGTCCGACCCGCTGATGGGCCTCAAGGAGAACGTCATCATCGGCAAGCTCATCCCCGCCGGCACGGGACTCCCGCTCTACCGCCAGGTGGAGGTGCGGGCGACCGACGAGGCGCGTGCCGAGCGGTACCCGAACCGGCTGTTCGCCGACGACGGCGCCTTCGGCGAGTCCGACTACTCGTACGTCGAGTTCGACGACTTCGCGACGGACGACTTCGGCGCGGGCAGCACCTACAACTGACGCACCACGCACGAGGGGGCCCGGGCACACGTTCGGGCCCTCTCCGCATTCCCGCCCCTCCCTCCGCCGAACCGTCACTCATCGGGCTGATCCGACCCGAATCCGAGCGATGAGTGACGGCTCGGCGCTTTGGCGCGGAGGGGACGGCGGGCTGTGGATAACTTGCGGCGCCCGACCGGCGGATCCGACAGAGTCGCGGGATGACACCATCGAGCGAGCCGCGAGCCGGCAGTTCCGTTGCGATCCCTGTCGCCCCGCGCGGCACTCACCCGGCGTTCGAGATCATCACGCGCCTGCGGGATGGGGATCGGTTCAGCTCCACCACAGCGCTCGCGATCCTCGGCGCACCGCTGCCACGACTCGTTCGCGAGGTGGTGCATGTCACCGCCGGGCGTGGCCTCGAACGGCTCCGACGGTTCGGCGTCTGGGGACACGACGAGGACGGCCAGCCGCTGGCATGGTGGGGTGGCGCGCCGGTGTCGACGCCGGAGCGAGCGTTCATCGAGGCGGCCCGCTACCTCCGCGTCCCCGATCTCGTGGCTCTGGGTGACTGGCTGACGCTGATCCCGCGCTTCGCCGAGGCGGGGCGCCCGTTCACGAGCGTCGAACGGATCGCAGGTAGGACGAGGCCCGGGATGCGGCACATTCGGCGCGTCCGGGAGGCGCTGGCGTCCGTCCGCCCCGGCGTCGAATCACCCCAGGAGACGGCGCTGAGGCTGCTCCTACTCGAACACGGTCTGCCCGAGCCGATATGCGGCTATCACCTTGTCGATCGCCGGGGCGACTCGATCGGTTGGTTCGATCTAGCCTGGCCGGATCGCCGCGTCCTCGGTGAGTACGACGGCGATCAGCACCGCACCTCGGACGCGCAATACGACCGTGACATCCTGCGATTCGACCGCGCGAGCGACGCCGGGTGGCGCGTCCTGCGCGTGCGCAAGCGCGGGCTCGGCATGGATGCCGACGAGACCGTCATGCGATTCCGTCGCGCGCTCCTCCCTGCTGCCTGAATCCCGCGCCACTTCCCCACCCCACGTATGTCATCGAGCCGTCACTCATCGCTCGGACACGGGCCCAAACGAGCGGATGAGTGACGGCTCGGCAGAAACCGGCGGGTATCCAGGGGCGGGGGGTGCGGGTTAGAGTTGGGGACGCGTCCGATCTGGGGGGATTGACATGACGTCGATTACCGAGGTCCTCATTCTGCGGGGCCTCATGCCCATCGAGGCGCTGAACCCGGGCGCGAGCGCCCAGGACGAGGAGCGGATCATCCGCGACCTCATCGAGCGGGGTGCGCTCACCCGGGCCCAGCTCGCCAGCGCGCGGGCGGCCCAGGCGGGCCTGCCCTTCGTCGAGCTGCTCGACTTCCCGGTCGACGCGAACGCGGTCTCGCTCATCCCGGCCGCGATCGCCCGCCGCTACGAGCTGCTCCCGCTGCAGTTCGTCGGGGAGAGCCTGCTCATCGCGATGAGCGATCCGGGCAACGTGGTCGCGGTCGACGACGTCCGCTCCGTGGCCAAGCGCCAGGTGCGCCTCGCGGTCGCCGAGCAGACCGACCTCCGCGCCGCGATCGACCGGCTCTACCGCGCGGACACCGAGCTGTCGCAGCTCTCGACCGAGATCCAGTCCGAGTCCTCGTCGAACGAGGTCGCGCTCGCCGAGACGGAGGCGCGCGAGGACGATGCGCCGATCGTGCGCTTCGTCAACCTGCTCATCGGCCAGGCGATCCAGGACCACGCCTCGGACATCCACATCGAGCCGGCCGAGATGGACCTCCAGGTCCGGTATCGCATCGACGGCGTGATGCACGAGATGCAGCGCGCGCCGAAGAACATCCAGAACGGCGTCATCTCGCGCCTGAAGATCATGGCCGAGATGGACATCGCCGAGCGCCGCCGGCCCCAGGACGGGCGCATCACGGTGAGCCACGGCGGGCAGAAGATCGACCTGCGCGTGGCGAGCCTGCCGACCGTGTGGGGCGAGAAGATCGTCATGCGGATCCTCGAGTCATCCTCGCAGAAGCGGGACATCAAGGAGCTCGCGATGACGCCGCACAACCTCGAGATCTACCAGCGGAACTTCTCGAAGCCGTACGGCATGATCCTGGTCTGCGGGCCGACGGGCTCCGGCAAGTCGACGACGCTGTACACCACGCTCGACACGGTCGCCCGGCCGGAGATCAACGTCATCACCGTCGAGGATCCGGTCGAGAAGCGCATCCCGGGCATCAACCAGGTGCAGGTGAACGTCAAGGCGGGCCTGACCTTCGCGAACGCGCTGCGCTCGATCCTGCGCTCGGACCCGGACGTCGTCCTGGTCGGCGAGATCCGCGACAGCGAGACGGCGCAGATCGCGACCGAGGCGGCGCTGACCGGCCACCTCGTGCTGTCGACGCTGCACACGAACGACGCGCCGAACGCGATCACCCGGCTCACCGAGATGGACATCGAGCCGTTCCTGGTCGGCTCCGCGGTCGACTGCGTGGTCGCCCAGCGTCTCGCGCGGCGACTGTGCGAGCGATGCAAGGAGGCCTACACGGCGGAGCCGCACGAGCTCCAGGCGATGCGCTTCGATCTGAGCCAGATCCAGCAGATGCCGACGCTCTACCGGCCGAAGGGCTGCTCCTCGTGCGCGAACACCGGCTACCGCGGCCGGCTCGCGCTGCACGAGGTGATGGAGGTCAACGAGGAGATCGAGCGGCTCGCCGTCCAGCGCAGCACGGCACTGGAGATCGCCAAGGTCGCTGCGGCGAACGGCATGCACACGCTCCGGCAGGACGGCTGGGTGAAGGCGCAGATGGGCCTCACCTCGCTGGAGGAAGTGATGAGGGTGGTGGCCTGATGGCCGACGGACCGGGGTACGAGATCAGCCTCGACGAGGCGTTCCGGGCGCGCCCGAACGACGCGCCGCCGCCCGTACCGGACTTCTCGAGCATCCCCGATCTGCCGCCGATGGCGCCGCCGACGAGCGCGCCGCAGCCCGCCGCGCCCCCGCCCGCCGCCGCGCCCTCGGCGCCGCCCGCCGCCCCGGTCCCGGCCTCGCCGCCGCCCACGATGCCGCCGCCGACCATGCCGCCGCCGAGCGCCCCGCCGCAGATGGCGCCGCCGACGACCGCGCCGGCCGCGATGCCGCCGGTGACCGCACCCGTGCCGCCGCCGGCCGTGCCGCCGGCGTCGGCGCCCCCCGCGGCCGCCCCGACGATGGCGCCCCCTGCCGGCGCTCCGGTGCCCGCGCCCGCGCAGGCGCGGACCGGCCCGTCCGACCTGCCGCCGACCGCGGACCCCGACCTGCTCCGCGCGCTCGCCGACGTCGCGCGCCTCGGCGGCTCGGACCTGCACGTCTCGGCGAACACGCCGCCGATGATCCGCACCCGCGGCTCGCTCGAGCCGTGGGGCACCACGCCGTGGTCGCGCGAGAAGACGGCGGCGGCGCTGCTCAGCCTGCTCGAGCCGGAGAAGCGCGCGATCTTCGAGGAGACGCTCGAGCTCGACTGGTCGTTCGCCCTCACCGAGGACGAGCGCTTCCGCGCGAACTACTACTGGCAGCGCGGCTCGATCGGCGCGGCGTTCCGCATCATCCCGGTCGAGATCCGGCCGATCGACTCGCTCGGCCTGCCGAAGTCCGTCAACCGCTTCGCCGACCTGCCCCGCGGCCTCGTGCTCGTCACCGGGCCGACGGGCTCCGGCAAGTCGACGACGCTCGCGAGCCTCATCGACCTCGTCAACTCGACCCGCGCCGACCACATCATGACGGTCGAGGACCCGATCGAGTTCGTCCACACCAACAAGTCCTCGCTCGTCAACCAGCGCGAGGTCGGCGAGGACACCCACTCGTTCGCCGCGGCGCTCAAGCACGTGCTGCGGCAGGACCCGGACGTCATCCTGGTCGGCGAGCTCCGCGACCTCGAGACGATCGAGGTCGCGCTCACCGCCGCCGAGACCGGCCACCTCGTCTATGCGACCCTGCACACCCAGTCGGCGCCGCAGACCATCGACCGCGTGATCGGCGTCTTCCCGCCGCACCAGCAGGAGCAGATCCGCGCGCAGCTCGCGAGCACCCTGCAGGGCGTCGTCTGCCAGACGCTCGTCAAGACGGCGGACGGCAAGGGCCGGGTGCTCGTCGCGGAGGTCATGGTCACCACCTCGGCGATCTCGAACCTGATCCGCGAGGGCAAGATCCATCAGATCCCGACGGCGATGCAGGTCGGCGGCGACAAGGGCATGCAGACGCTCGACCAGCATCTCGCCGCGCTGGTGAACGCCGGCACCATCACCCGCGAGACGGCGCTCGAGAAGGTGCAGGACGCCGAGGTGTTCAACCGCCTCGCGCAGGGCGGGCGCTCCTCGACGCCGGGCGGCAGCGGCGGCTTCGACGACTTCTCGCGATTCGATCCGCTCGGCTCGAACGGCCCGAGGCCGTGACGACCGTCCCGACGTTCGAGTACCGGGCGCGCAACGCGGCCGGTCGGATGGTCAAGGGCAGGGTGGAGGCCGCCAACGCCTCGCTTGCGGCGTCGAAGGTCGCCGCCATGGGCGTCACGCCCGTCGACGTCCGCCCGTACAGCGCGACCGGGCTGCGGATGGAGCTCGAGATCCCGGGCTTCAAGAAGCGCGTCAAGGCCAAGGACCTCGCGATCATGAGCCGGCAGATGTCGACGATGGTCTCCGCCGGCCTCTCGATCGTCTCGACGCTCGCGATCCTCGCCGAGCAGACCGAGAACCCGCGGCTCGCGAAGACGCTCGGCGAGGTGCGCTCGGACATCGAGCAGGGGCGCGGGTTCTCCGACAGCCTCGCGCGGCACCCCGACGTCTTCCCCCCGCTCATGGTGAACCTGCTCCGCGCGGGCGAGACCGGCGGCTTCCTCGACCGTTCGCTCGACACCGTGGCGGTGAACTTCGAGAAGGAGGTCAAGCTGATGGGCTCCATCAAGTCGGCGCTGACCTACCCCGTGATCGTCCTCATCATCTCGATCGTCGGCGTGATCGGCATGCTGCTCTTCATCGTGCCGGTCTTCAAGGGCATGTTCGAGAGCCTCGGCAGCCAGCTGCCGGCGCCGACCCAGATCCTCGTGACGCTCTCCGAGATCATGCCGATCCTCGCGCCGGTGCTCATCGTGCTGATCGTCGCCGGGACGATCTGGTGGCGGCGGAACAAGCGCAAGGACTCGGTCCGCGCCGTCGTCGACCCGATCCGGCTCCGGGTCCCGGTGTTCGGCAAGCTGCAGGCGAAGCTCGCCATCTCGCGCTTCTCGCGGAACTTCGCCGCGATGATGGGCTCCGGTGTGCCGATCCTGCGCGCGCTGTCGATCGTCGGGGAGACGAGCGGCAGCTACGTGATCGAGCGCGCCATGACCCGCGTCGCGGACTCGGTGCGCGCCGGCGGCAGCATCGCCGGGCCGCTCGCGACGGAACCGGTGTTCCCGTCGATGGTCACGCAGATGATCGCAGTCGGCGAGAACGCGGGGGCGCTCGAGCCGATGCTCGACAAGATCGCCGACTTCTACGACGCCGAGGTCGAGTCGATGACGGAGCAGCTCACGACCCTCATCGAGCCGCTCATGATCGCCTTCCTCGGGATCGTCATCGGCGGGATGGTCGTCGCGCTCTACCTGCCGATGTTCAGCCTCATCGGCGAGGTCAGCGGCAGCGGCTGAGGCCCGCTGTTCCGGGCCGTCCGGCTCACTTGCGGGAACGTTGGGCGGCCGTCACAATATTCGGTGGGGGCACTAAATCTGGGGGTCTCCTGTCTCTTCATTCACGAGCGAACAGGATGGAAAATCACATGTTCACGAGCATTCGCCGCGCCATGACCGCACGTCGTGACGCACTTCTCACCGAGCGGAAGGACGAGGGCTTCACCCTCATCGAGCTGCTCATCGTGGTCCTGATCATCGGCGTCCTCGCCGCGATCGCGGTCCCGGTCTACCTGAGCACGGTCGACAACGCGCGAAAGGGCACCACCGAGACGGCCGCCGCCGAGGCGCGCACCTCGGTCCTCGCGTATCTCGCCGAAGGGAACGACTTCCCTACGGGCGCCGATGCGTCGGACTTCGGGATCCCGGCTAACAGCGACATCAGCTATGTCATCACGGGTGGTGCGAACGACTTCTGCATCACCACGAGGTGGCAGGACAGTGACATCCGTTACAGCGCCGGTGCCAATACGGCTGTCCAGGAAGGCGACAGCTGCGCCGTCGCGTCCTGAGAGGTCGATAGCAGCAGCAGCGAGCGATCGCCCGCTGCGTCAGGCGGGTGGGGTGTCGGCCGAGGTCGGCACCCCACTTCCGCATCGCGAACGACATCGACGAGCGCTTGGGGGTGATCGTCAGTGCATCGGCTGCAGGACGACGACGGGCTGGGGCTCGTCGAGGTCGTCATCGCCATGTTCGTCATGGCGCTCGTCGCGATCGCGTTCCTCCCCTTCCTCGCGACGAGCTACACGGCCGTGCGGCAGAACAGCGTCATCGCCTCGGCGACGCAGCTGCTCTCGAAGCAGTTCGACGAGCTGCGCACGCTGAGCGGCCTGGACAGTCCCGCGAGCTGCGAGGCGTACACCGCCTTCGAGCAGCGGGCCTCCGCTGCGGACGTCGTCGACGTCCCCTCCCGCAACCTCCATCTGAGCGTCGATCGGGACTTCGAGTGCCCGACCGCCCTGCCGCGCACCGCGGACTTCACGATCGCCGTGAAGGATGCGAGCGGCGCCACGATTGCGAGCGCGACGACGATCGTCTACGTGAGGCCGGCATGATCCGCCGTACCCGGGCCGCGCTCGTGCGGCTGCGCGACGAGGACGGCGGCGTCACGCTCGTCGAGCTGCTCGTCTACCTGCTCGTGCTCGTCATCGTCGTCGCGGCGATCGGCTCGCTCCTCATCTCGGGGCTCACGGGCCAGCGCGACATCACCGCCGCCGGGAACGCCGCGAGCGAGTCGAGCGTCGTCGCCGAATCGCTCACCTCGAGCGTGCGCACCGCGGCGCAGATCGGCTCGCCGGCGACCGTCGCCGGCGTCGGCGAGATGTTCCAGACCGCCACCGCGACCTTCCCGACGGTCTCGACCGTCAGCTGGAGCTGCCGCGCCTGGCTCGTCACCATCGACGGCCGGATCCTCACCCGGGTGACGACGCCGGCGGCGGTCGTCCCCGCTCCCGCGGGCCTGGACGCCGCCGGCCTCGCCGGCTGGACGCTGCTCGCCTCCGGCGTCTCGCCCGCTCCCGGCGCGAGCAGCGTCTTCGCCGTCACCTCGACCCGGGTCCGGATCACCGCGAGCATCGCCGGGCCGGCCGACGGCACGCCGACCATCGTCGACCTCTCCGTCTCGAGGGACGCCCTCCCGAGCTTCGCGACCCTAGGAGCGAACCCATGCGTCTGAATCGCCTGCTCCCCAGCGCGCTCCGCGGCGAATCGCGCGAGCGCGGCTCCGCGATCGTCAACGTCGTCATCCTCACCGCCGTCTCGGCGCTCGTCGTCCTCGCCGTGGGCGGCTCCATGGTCGCCGCCAGCGGCACGACGATCTCGGCGCGGAATCAGGTCAGCGCGCGCGCGGCGGCGGACGCGGGGCTCAACTGGGCGCTCGGCGAGCTCAACCGCGGCTACTTCCTGTGCAATGCGGACCGGCGGGGCGAGACGCCCGCGTTCGAGGTGCACGTCGCGTACCGCAGCGAGTCGAACACGGAGCTCGCGGACTGCGGCTCGGGGACGGTCTCGGGGCCCATCGGCGCGGCCGTCATCACCTCGACGGGGCTCGCGGGCCCCGGCAGCTCCGTGACGCACCAGCTCGGCGCCGAGGCGCAGATCACGCTCGCGACCTCGGGGTCGGAGCTCAATCAGGCGATCTTCACCGAGAGCGCGCTCAACCTCTCGAACGACTCCGTGATCGAGGGCTCCGCCCCCGGTGCGCTCGACGGCGACATCTACACGAACGGCGACTTCGACTGCCGGACGCAGAACCGCATCGAGGGCAGCGTGGTCGCGCTCGGCACCATGAACATCTGGAACACGTGCGCCGCCATGGAGTCGGTCTGGGGCGGCGGGAACATGGACTTCAAGCAGTCGGACGTCAACCTGTCCGGCGACGTCGTCGCGTACGGCACTATCCAGCTCGGGCGCGCCCACGTCGCCGGCGACGTGATCGCGAACGGCAACATCACGCTCGGCGACCAGTCGAACCGCAACTGCGGCAGTGGGCCGAACGTCAACGTCTGCGGGTCGATCGTCTCGCTCGCCGGCAGCATCGCGCTGGGGCAGAACGGCAGCCCGGTCGCCGGCGGGCTCTACGCCCGCTCGAACATCACGCTGAGCAACAACCCGCTCAACCCGCTGCCGACCGAGGCGGTCTCGCTCCGCGGGACCGTCGATCTCAAGGGCGGCAAGGTCGCGGGCCGGCTCGTCTCCTACAACGCCGTGGCGTACAACAACGCCGGGAACATCGTCTCCGCCAACACCTGTGCGAGGACCGCTCGGACGACGAGCCCGATCTGGGCGGCGTGCGCCGAGTCGGCGTACACGCTCCCCGTCGTCAGCGCGCCGATCGCGACCTTCGAGCCCGAGATCACCTCGACGATGGGCACGCCGGCGGAGACCTTCGCGGTGGCCAAGCCGCCCCGCCAGTCCTTCCCCCTCGTCGCCTCCGACCCGGCCGCACTGAGCAGTCATTGGAGCGGGTGGACGGTGATGAACGTTCCGGCGAGCGATCCGATGTGCGCGAGCTCCGGCGGCTTCAACTCGGGCATCACGTCGATCGTCAACTCGACGCCGCAGGCGCGGAAGACGCTCGTGGTCTTCGACTGCGCCGGCAAGGTCAACGCGGACAACTTCACCGTGAACCTCCGCGGCAACCTCGCGCTCATGAGCAGGCAGGGCTTCGTCTTCGGCAACACCACGAGCGTCAACAGCCCGGCGAGCTATGGCGGCCCGTACTCGCTGCTCGTCATCGTCCCCTCGGACGGCGCCGGGATCAGCTGGACCGACCTGACCTCGGCGGGATATCCGGGACAGAAGAAGCCGAGCTGCTCGCCGCTGGCCGGCGGGTACAGCGCGGACATCCGATTCGGCAACACCATCCAGGCGGGCACGCCGCGTCCCCAGATCTTCCTGTACACGCCGTGCGACGTGTTCATCCAGAACCGCGGCAACGGCTTCGACGGCCAGATCTACTCCGGCACGGGCTCGTATCCCGCGGGCATCATCATCAAGCGCGCCGTCATGACGGTGCCGGGCGCCGAGGTCCCCGGGTCGCCCGGAACGATCTCCGAGTCGTCCGCGCGACTCGTGTCCCGGTACGACATCGGATGACGGCGCTCCTCGCCGCCCTCGCCGGCGTGCTGGGCCTCGCCGTCGGGTCCTTCCTCAATGTCGTCGTGCACCGGGTGCCGGCGGGCGAGTCGCTGGTGCGGCCCGGCAGCGCCTGCCCCCGGTGCGGCCATCCGATCCGCCGGCGCGACAACATCCCGCTCGTGTCCTGGCTGGTGCTGCGGGGTCGCTGCCGCGACTGCGGCGCGCGCATCTCCGTGCGCTACCCGCTCATCGAGGCGGCGACCGCCGTCGCCTTCGTCCTCGTCACCCTCTGCCTCGGGCCCGGGGGCTGGCTCGCCGCGCCGACGGGGACGCCGATCCTCGCCGTCGCGCAGAGCCTGGTGCTCCTCGCCTACCTCTGGTTCGTCGCCGCGAGCATCGCGCTCACGGCGATCGACATCGAGGTGCGCCGCCTCCCCGACCGGATCGTGCTCACCTCGTTCGCGGTCGTGGTGCTGCTCCTCGCGTCCGCCGCCGCGTTCTCGGGCGATCTCGGGGCGATCCTGCGAGCGCTCGGCGGCGGCGCGGCGCTCTTCGCCGGATTCCTCCTCCTCGCCCTCGTCACGCGGGGCGGCATGGGCTTCGGGGATGTCAAGCTCGCGGCGCTGATCGGCGTCGCGACGGGCTGGATCGGCTGGCCGGCGCTGCTGACCGGGGTCTTCGCCGCGTTCCTGCTCGGCGGGCTCTTCGGCATCGCGCTGCTCCTCGCCCGGCGTGCCGGCCGACGCTCTGCGACGCCGTTCGGCCCGTGGATGATCGCGGGCGCGTGGATCGGCATCGTGGCGGGTCAGGCGATCTGGGACCGCTACCTCGCTGTGGCAGGATTGGCGTAGGGGGCACAATGGCGAATCGTGTGGTCGGCATCGATTTCGGCCAAGGCGTGATCCGCGGCGCCGAGGTCGAGGAGCCGGGCACCCCGCGCTCGCGCGTGTCCCGGTTCGGTGCGGTGCCCGTGCCTGCCGAGGCGATCGTGAGCGGCGAGGTGCGCGATCCCCAGGAGGTCGCCTCCGCGCTGCGCCAGCTCTGGTCGAAGGCGGGGTTCCGCACCAAGCGCGTCGTCCTCGGGATCGGGAACTCCCGCGTGCTCGCCCGCGATCTCGCCGTGCCGGCGAGACCGCTCGCGCAGATCCGCGAGGGCCTCCGCTTCCAGGTCGCGGACATGCTGCCGATGCCGGCGGAGAACGCCGTGCTCGACTACTACCCGGTGATGCATGGGACGGACGAGCAGGGCGCGCCGGTCTTCCACGGCCTGCTCATCGCCGCGCTGAAGGACGTCGTCCTGGGCAACGAGCGGGCCGCGCATGTCGCCGGGCTCGAGGTGGTCGCGGTCGACATGATCCCGTTCGCGCTGATCAGGATGCTCTCCGACCAGTCGACGGCCGAGACCAGCGCGTTCGTCGATGTCGGCGCCACGACGACGGTGATCGCCGTCGCGACCGGGGGCATCCCGGAGTTCGTGCGCATCGTCCCGATGGGCGGGGAGGACGCCACCCGCTCGCTCATGGAGCTCGGGCAGCTCTCCCGGGAGCAGGCGGAGCAGATCAAGCGCACGATCGGATTGCTGACGGAGGGCGTCGACCCGAAGTATCGCCCCGTGGTGGAGCTCATGGTGGCCAGATCGAGCGAGCTCATGGCCTCGATCCGGGACACCCTCGCGTACTTCGCGGACACCCGGCAGCGTCAGGTCGCGCGCATCCTGCTCACCGGCGGCGGTGCGCGGGTCGGCGGCCTGGCGCAGATGGTCCAGGGCTGGACGCGGATCCCGGCGAGCATCGACGCCACGCTCGAGGACCCCGACTTCACCGTCGCGACGGCGCTCGCGCTGTCGTCGGGCGGTCCCTCGGCGGGCCGCCGGGCCGAGGCCTTCAGCGCGCCGCGGGTCGCCGCGCCGGTGGCGGCGGCGCGGACCTCGCCCGAGGAGCCGGGCCCGTTCACCGCGCCGCCCGGCGAGGGCCTGGCGCCGCTCGCCGAGGCCGCGCCCGGCGATCCGCCGGTCGCCGAGCCCGTCCCGGCCGCCGCGCCCGGTGGATCGCGGTCGAAGAAGGAGAAGAAGGAGAAGAAGGACTCCATCTGGACGCGACCGCTGGGGGGCCGCAAGTGAGCGAGGTGGTGACGCACGACGGGTCGCGACCCCGGGTCGCCTTCGTCGGGGCGGCTCCCCGCGTCGACCTGCTGCCGGCGGAGGTGCGCGATCGGTCGCGCACCCGCGCGGCTCGGCGCCTCGTCTTCATCGGCGTCCTGGGCGCGGTCGCGATCGTGATCGCGGGCTACTTCGCGACCTCCTCCGTCGCCCTGTCGTCGCAGCTGGCGCTCTCCAGCGCGGAGTCCAACACCAACGCGCTGTACGCCCAGATCGCGCGCTTCCAGCCGATCCGCTCGTTGCAGGACCAGCTCGCGACGGCCGAGGCCGCCGATCGGGTGAGCGTCGCGACCCGACTCGACTGGCAGGAGATCGCCGAGCGCGCGCTCGCGGGCTTCCCCTTCGACAACGCCACCGCCCAGATCGCGTTGGCCGCCGAGTCGCCGGTCGACGGCTTCGCCCAGCCGACCGTCCCGCTGCAGGGGGAGCGCATCGGGTCCGTCGGCATCGTCGGCGAGGGCCCGGATCTCGCGGCGTTCATCCCCTGGATCGAGCGGCTCAAGGCGGATGACACGTTCGCCGACGTCGTCGTGTCGACCGCGCTGCGCGCGGACGGCGGGTACGACGTCACCGCGACGGCCTACCTCTCGCCCGCCCTCACCGCCCCCGAGGTCGCCGGATGACCGCGCGCCGGCTCTGGACGATCGGCGGCGTGGTCGTCATCGTCGCCGTCCTCCTGCTCGGCTGGTTCCTCGCGATCTCGCCGATGCTCTCCTCCGTGACGTCCAACGACCGCTCCCGGCGCGAGGTGGAGGGGACGAACGCCGTCCTCGAGACCCAGCTCGCGACGCTGTCGGGGATCGATGCGGAGGCGCTCCTCGCCGAGCTCGGGCGACTCGGCGAGGGGATCCCCGGCGTCATCGACGAGCCGGCGCTGCTGCGCACGTTCCAGGACGCCACGGCGGCGGTCGGCGCGACGATCACCTCTCTCACGCTCAGCGACCCCGAGCCGTTCATCCCGAGCAGCGCGGGCAGGCAGCCGGAGGAGGGCGAGTCGGCCGCCGAGGGCGACGCCGAGCCGTCCCCGGGCGCCACGCCGCCGCCGGCCGAGGCCCAGCCGGCGGAGGGCCCGCCGGCCAGATCGCTTCCGATCGACGAGGCGGACCTCGCGCTGGCCGCGCAGTCGCTGCTCGTGCTGCGGGTGCAGCTCAGCATCGAGGGCGATGCGAATCAGGCGCTCGCGCTCGCCGACATCCTGCAGCACGCTCCGCGGCGGATGCTGGTCACGCAGGTGTCCGGGGATCCGGCGGCGGAGCCGCCGACCGCGACGCTGCAGATCCTCGTCTGGATCCTGCCGCTCGAGCCCGTCGTCCTCGACGGGGACGAGCCCGCCGCCGGCTGAACTCGCCTGGGAGTCCACCCCGAGTCGGGTCCGGTTCAGGGGCCGCGCCCCGTGGCGCCTAGGCTCTGGCGGACGCGCCCTCGTAGACTGGGCCCATTCCGGCATGGGAGGTTCACCGATGGCCACTCGCAAACCCGACGAGACGGCACCCGACGGCGAGATCGTCAACGACCCGACCGCCCAGGTGGACGTCGTGAGCGCCGGCGCGGACGCCCCCGCGGTCGCCGACGCCCCGCCGCCGCCGGCCGTCGCGCCCCCGCCGCCGCCCGCGGTGCCCGAGCCCGTGCCGTCGACCGTCGTCGAGCCGGCCGTCGTCGAGCCCGCCGTGGTCGAGCCCGCGGTCGTCGAGCCCGCGGTCGTCGAGGCGGAGCCGGTCGCCGCGGAGTCGGCCGTGCCGCCGCTGCCGCCCGTCGAGCCGCTCTACACCGACGCGACGCCGCCGCAGCAGGTCGTCTACGTCCACGCGCCCGTGCCGCCGCGGCTCGGCGGCAACCGGGGTGCGGGCACCCTGATCGCCGTGCTGGCCGCGATCGTCTACGGCGTCGTGCTCGCGGGCGCGACCTGGATCCTGCAGTACGCGTCGAGCGGGCGGACCGACGCGGCGTTCCTCGGCACCTGGGACTTCTACATCCCGGTCGCGGTCTTCGCGATCGCGTTCGTCCTGCTCGTCCTCATCGTCAACCGGGCGGGCTGGGGCGCGCACGTCTTCGGCTCGCTGCTGGTCGGCGCCGCGGTCTTCTTCGGGACGATCGGGCTCGACCTGCTCGTCAACTGGCTCGGCTGGCAGGTCCGGGGCGACTTCGTGGCGTTCCTCACCAGCGGCTTCCACATCCTCGCGGCCATCCTCGCCCGCGAGGTCGCGGTCTGGTTCGGCGCGATCATCGCCGCCCGCGGCCGCCGGGTCACCGAGCGGAATGCGATCCTGCGCGCCGAGTTCGACGCGAAGCTCGCGGAGTTCCACGCGGGCAACTACTGATGTAAGCTTGTCCACTGGCGTTCAGGCGGTGAGCCCTTCGGGGCGGGCTGACTGGGCGGCGAACGGGAGCGGCGTCCCATGACCCCGCATCCCCCACGGCATATCCGCCACGACGGCACGGCCACTCGGCCGGGTCGGCGGGTACGAGACCGCGAGGTCGCGCTGTCACCGTGCAGCGGCGCGCACGACTGAACACCGTGCGCACAACCACGAAGCATTCCGCAGAAAGAAGCACACTGTGCCCACCATCCAGCAGCTGGTGCGCAAGGGCCGCTCGCCGAAGGTCGCGAAGACCAAGGCGCCGGCGCTGCGCGAGAACCCGCAGCAGCGCGGGACCTGCACCCGCGTCTACACGACGACCCCGAAGAAGCCGAACTCGGCCCTGCGCAAGGTCGCCCGCGTGAAGCTCTCCAACGGCACCGAGGTCACCGCCTACATCCCCGGCGAGGGCCACAACCTCCAGGAGCACTCGATGGTGCTCGTCCGCGGCGGTCGTGTGAAGGACCTCCCCGGCGTGCGCTACAAGATCATCCGCGGCGCCCTGGACACCCAGGCCGTCAAGAACCGCAAGCAGGCCCGCAGCCGCTACGGCGCCAAGCTGGAGAAGAAGAAGTAATGCCTCGCAAGGGACCGGCGCCGAAGCGCCCCGTGATCGCGGACCCGGTGTACAGCTCGCCGGTCGTCTCGCAGCTCGTCAACAAGATCCTCCTCGACGGCAAGAAGGACCTCGCGCAGCGCATCGTCTACGGCGCGCTCGCGACGGTCGAGGCCAAGTCGGCCGGCGACCCCGTCGCCGTGCTGAAGAAGGCGCTCGACAACATCCGCCCGACCATCGAGGTCAAGTCCCGCCGCGTCGGCGGCTCGACCTACCAGGTGCCCGTCGAGGTCAAGCCGCACCGCGCGAACACGCTCGCGCTGCGCTGGCTCGTCTCGTACGCCAAGGGCCGTCGCGAGAAGACGATGACCGAGCGGCTCACCAACGAGATCCTCGACGCGTCGAACGGCCTCGGCGCCGCGGTCAAGCGCCGCGAGGACACGCACAAGATGGCCGAGTCGAACCGCGCCTTCGCGCACTACCGCTGGTAATCATCACCTCCCACCTCGGTGGTTGAGGAGGCCCCGCGGGGCCCTCTCGAAACCACCACGCGAAATAAGGAACTCAGTTGGCACAGGAAGTGCTCACCGACCTCAAGAAGGTCCGCAACATCGGCATCATGGCGCACATCGACGCCGGCAAGACGACGACGACCGAGCGGATCCTCTTCTACACCGGGGTCAACCACAAGATCGGCGAGACGCACGACGGCGCCGCGACCACCGACTGGATGGCGCAGGAGCAGGAGCGCGGCATCACGATCACCTCGGCCGCGGTGACGTGCTTCTGGGACAACACCCAGATCAACATCATCGACACCCCCGGCCACGTCGACTTCACGGTCGAGGTCGAGCGGAGCCTGCGCGTCCTCGACGGCGCGGTCGCCGTGTTCGACGGCAAGGAGGGCGTGGAGCCCCAGTCGGAGACGGTCTGGCGCCAGGCGGACAAGTACGACGTCCCGCGCATCTGCTTCGTCAACAAGATGGACAAGCTCGGCGCCGACTTCTACTTCACCGTCGACACCATCATCAAGCGCCTCGGCGCGAAGCCCCTCGTGCTGCAGCTGCCGATCGGCGCCGAGTCGTCCTTCGTCGGGGTCGTCGACCTCGTCGAGATGAAGGCGCTGGTGTGGCCGGGCGACGCCAAGGGCGACGTGACGATGGGAGCCAAGTACGAGGTGCAGGAGATCCCTGCGGACCTCGTCGACAAGGCGAACGAGTACCGCAACGTGCTCCTCGAGACCGTCGCGGAGACCTCCGAGGAGCTGCTCGAGAAGTACCTCGGCGGCGAGGAGCTCACCGTCGCGGAGATCAAGGCGGCGATCCGCCAGCTGACCATCTCGAGCGAGCTCTACCCGGTGCTCTGCGGCTCCGCGTTCAAGAACCGCGGCGTCCAGCCGATGCTCGACGCGGTCGTGGACTACCTGCCCTCGCCGTTGGACATCGCCTCCATCGAGGCGCACGACCCGCGCGACGAGGAGAAGATCATCGAGCGGCACGCGGACGCGAAGGAGCCGTTCTCGGCGCTCGCGTTCAAGGTCGTCGCGCACCCGTTCTTCGGGCGCCTCACCTACATCCGGGTCTACTCGGGCGCCCTCGACTCCGGCGCCCAGGTCGTCAACTCGACGAAGGGCAAGAAGGAGCGCATCGGGAAGATCTTCCAGATGCACGCGAACAAGGAGAACCCGGTCGACAGCATCACCGCCGGGCACATCTACGCGGTCATCGGCCTCAAGGACACCACGACGGGCGACACGCTGTCCGACCCGGACTCGCAGGTCGTCCTCGAGTCGATGACGTTCCCGGAGCCGGTCATCGAGGTCGCCATCGAGCCGAAGACGAAGGCGGACCAGGAGAAGCTCGGCGTCGCGATCCAGAAGCTCGCCGAGGAGGACCCGACCTTCCGCACCGAGCAGAACCCGGAGACGGGCCAGACCGTCATCAAGGGCATGGGCGAGCTGCACCTCGACATCCTGGTCGACCGCATGAAGCGGGAGTTCAACGTCGAGGCGAACGTCGGCAAGCCGCAGGTGGCGTACCGCGAGACCATCCGCAAGTCGGTCGAGAAGTACGACTACACGCACAAGAAGCAGACCGGCGGCTCCGGCCAGTTCGCGAAGGTCCAGATCACCATCGAGCCGCTCGAGGTGCAGGGCGAGACGGTCTACGAGTTCGTCAACGCCGTCACCGGCGGCCGCGTGCCGCGCGAGTACATCCCCTCGGTCGACCAGGGCATCCAGTCGGCGATGCAGGTGGGCGTCCTCGCCGGGTACCCGACGGTCGGCATCAAGGCGACCCTCGTGGACGGCCAGGCGCACGACGTCGACTCCTCGGAGATGGCGTTCAAGATCGCCGGCTCGATGGCCTACAAGGAGGCCGCGCGCAAGGCGAACCCCGTGCTGCTCGAGCCGGTCATGGCCGTCGAGGTCCGCACCCCGGAGGAGTACATGGGCGACGTCATCGGCGACCTGAACTCCCGCCGCGGGCAGATCCAGTCGATGGAGGACGCGACAGGCGTCAAGGTCGTCCGCGCCCTCGTGCCGCTCTCGGAGATGTTCGGCTACGTCGGCGACCTGCGGTCGAAGACCTCGGGCCGTGCCGTCTACTCGATGCAGTTCGACAGCTACGCCGAGGTGCCGAAGAACGTCGCCGAGGAGATCGTCCAGAAGTCGAAGGGCGAGTGACGATCGCTGGTCGAGGAGGCCGAAGGCCGTCTCGAAACCGGCGGTCCGAGATCCCGCCCCGAAAAATCCCGTAACATAGACCAGTCCATTTCGCTCGGACACACCAAGACCCCGAGCACTACGTCCTGAGGAGGACACCAAGTGGCCAAGGCCAAGTTCGAGCGGACCAAGCCGCACGTCAACATCGGAACCATCGGGCACGTCGACCACGGCAAGACGACGCTGACCGCCGCCATCTCCAAGGTGCTGGCGGACAAGTACCCCTCGTCGGTGAACGTCCCCCGCGACTTCGCGTCGATCGACTCCGCTCCGGAGGAGCGTCAGCGCGGCATCACGATCAACATCTCGCACGTCGAGTACGAGACGCCGAAGCGCCACTACGCGCACGTCGACGCCCCCGGTCACGCCGACTACATCAAGAACATGATCACCGGCGCGGCCCAGATGGACGGCGCGATCCTCGTGGTCGCG
>Ga0182737_1001485_pt1 | contig 22807 bp, 27 predicted proteins | sample eDN5th30CBELigOP_FD_128878 | JGI IMG/M metagenome (GOLD analysis project Ga0182737, IMG submission 128878) | Enriched Organic Plus compost microbial communities from Emeryville, California, USA - eDNA 5th pass 30_C BE-Lig OP (version 2) (version 2) ...
CGACGTAGTGATAGGAAATCGCCGCCACGCCCACGGAAATTGCGATGAGAATGAGACTGCGCGGAAATGCGTAGGCCTCCATCGTGAGGCCCATCTGGTTCAGCAGCGGCCCGACAAACACGTGCACGAGCACATGGAAGACATACAGGCCGTAGCTGACCTTGCCGATGTAAACGAGCACCGGATTCTCGAAGAAACGCCCGAGCCAGCCCTTCCAGCCGACGATCGTGCGCAGCATGAGCCAGCCGAGGAAGACGTTCTCGAAGGTGTCGATGACGGAGAACCACGGACTGACAAACAGCGCCATGCGAAGCGTCCGGGCAACGATGTAGCAGGCACCGGCGGCAATCCCGATCCACAGCCCCGTGCGGCCCTCCGCGAGCGGGAACGGTTTGTTCGCCCGCTTCCAGCAAGCGATCAGCGCGCCAAGCGCGAAGCTGTCGATCACCGAGGGCAGCATCACCCAGCGATAGAAGACCGAGGCCTCGATCTTCATGAACGTGAACCGGTAAACGAACGCGCCGGCCATCAGCGCAAGCAACGCCCAGGGCAGATACTTGCGCGGCACGATGAGCAGCAGAAACGGCCAGAGCAGGTAGAATTGCTCCTGCACCGAGAGCGACCACAGGTGCGACGCCGCCCCCGGCCAGTAGTCCATCTTGAGCACGTAGAAGTTGCTCAGGAACGCGGCGTGCCAGTGCAGCGCTTCGCGATACCCCTCCACGCTGAAGATCGCGGCGATGAGCAGCATGAAGTAAAGACTCGGCGTGAGCCGGACCATGCGTCGTCGGTGAAAGGAAAAGAGCCCATACCAATACCCGCCCGGTCCCGGGTTCTCGAGTTTCCACAGCGAAAGCGTGATGAGATAGCCGCTCAGCAGGAAAAAAATCCGCACCCCGGTCGGACCCCAGTCGAGCCAGCCGGGAAGATGCACGCCGAAATGATGCAGCAGCACCGAGAGGATCGCGATGCCGCGCAGGCCGTCGAGCTGCGGCAGATACGACGAGCGTTTTCGCGCCCCGGGCTCGTGAAATGAGGAGGTGACCACAGGGGCCGTTGGCTGCGTGGACATCAGAACGAAAGACGATGTTCGGTGCGGTTTATTCAGCCCGTCCCGATTTGGCAACGTTCATTCCCTCAAAATCAGCTGGTCCCCGACGCAGGATTTCGCGACGATGCGCGGGCCCGGATGCTTCAGGAAATCGAAAAACTGCTCACCCTCCAGGATCGCGACCAGCGAATCCGCTCCCTCCAACTCGAACTCAAGGCGATTCCCGAGGAGCGCAAGCTCAAGGAAAATCAGATCGCGAGTTCCGAGCAACGGCTTGAAGCCGCGAAGAAGCGCATGCGCGAAATCGAGGTCGAGCGCCAGAAGCTCGAGGTCGAGGCGCAGGCCAAGCGCGACCTCATCGCCCGCTACAAGCAGCAGCAATTCCAGACACGAAAGAACGAGGAATTCGCCGCGCTGGGGCACGAAATCGAAAGTGCCGAGAAGGTCATCACGAGCATCGAAGACCGCGAACTTGAGCTCATGGAGGAGGCCGAGAAGCTGAAGCCCGCGGTCGCCGAGGCGGAACGCGAACATCTCGAGGAAAGGAAAAAGCTCGAGGACCAGATCGCCGAACTCGGTCGCAAGGTCGAGAACATCGAGGCGCGCATTGCGGAGCTGCAAAGCAGTCGCGGCGCGCTCACCGAGGGAATCGACGAGGACCTGCTCGATCAATACACGCGGCTTTTCAAGAGCAAGAACGGCCATGCCGTCGTGAGCCTGGAGCACGACACCTGCTCGGGGTGCCACATGCGCGTGACGACGCAAACGTCGCTCGCCGTAAGGGCCGGCAAATCCCTCGTGCACTGCCCGAACTGCGGGCGCATTCTCCACGAGCCGGCCTGATCTCAGTCGATCACGCCCGCGACGACAAACATCGCGAACGCAATCGCGCCCAGCACCGCCGTCGCGACGTGCCAGAGCTGCCAGCGGCGTCCGATTCCGGCCCAGTCGTGGCCACCGTCGGGAAACGTCGAGAGCTGGAAATCGAGCGGACGCAGAAATCGAAAAAGAATCGCAACGTGCCCCGCGAGGCACAGCCAGCCGATCCCACCAAGCCAGAACGGCCGCTCGACCATCAAAAGACCAATCGTCGCGGCCGTCGCAGTGGCGAGACCCGCAACGGCAAGTGCCGGCTGCGCGATGCGATAGCGCCGGCAAACCGCGCGCATCGCAACGATCTGCGTTTCCTGCGGAAGACGCGCCAGTGCCGGATGCGTGCCGAGCAGCAAACCGGTTTCACCGCCCATCAAAAGCCCGAGCACGAGCAGATTCAGCAATTCGATCCAGCCAAGCGTGTCCATCCGGTCACGCTCCCTTCGCGACCTGCTGGCCGTAGAACTCGAAACTGTCAACCAGAGCGCGCCAGCTCGCTTCGATGATGTTGTCCGACACGCCCACGGTGCCCCATTGACGGCGGCCATCCGTCGACTCGATCAACACGCGTGTGCGTGCCGCCGTGCCCGCCCGGCCATCGACGATACGGACCTTGTAGTCAGTGAGCGAAAGCTGCTCGATCCACGGATAGAACGGCTTCAGCGCCTTTCGCAACGCGGCGTCGAGCGCGTTCACCGGGCCGTCACCCTCGGCGACCGTGTATTCCGGCGTGCCGTTCACGCTCAACTTCACCGTCGCCTCGCAGGTCTCCACGGTGTCCGAGTGGCGATAGGTGCAATGGTATTCCTTGAGTTCGAAAAGCGGTTTCCAGACGCCGAGCGTTTTGCGCACGAGGAGATCGAACGACGCATCCGCCGCCTCGAATTCCCATCCCTCGTTCTCGAGCCGTTTCACCTCGGCGAGCGTCCTGGCCGCCTCGGGAGCGCCCTTGTCGAGCTCGAAGCCAAGCTCCTTCGCCTTTGCGAGCACGTTGCTCTGCCCCGACAAATCGGAGACGACGATCGTCTGCCGGTTTCCCACGAGCGACGGGTCGATGTGCTCGTAGCTGCGCGCGAGCTTCTGCACGGCGTGCACGTGCTGTCCGCCCTTGTGCGTGAACGCAGCAGAACCGACATACGGCGCGCGAATGTTGTGCGGCACGTTCGCCAGCTCGTCGACAAAGAGGGACAGCTCCCGCAGTCGGGCGAGGTCCGGCACCACCGGCGTGTCCATTTTCAACTGGAGGTTCGCCGCGACCGTCACGAGATCGCAGTTTCCCACGCGCTCGCCATAGCCGTTGATCGTGCCCTGCACCTGCGTCGCCCCCTCGCCCACGGCGGCCAGTGCGTTCGCGACGCCGAGGCCGCAGTCGTTGTGCGTGTGAATGCCGACCGATGCGGCGAGCGCGTCCATCGCCGCCCGCGCGGCGGCTCGCACGAAATCCGGCATCGAGCCGCCATTTGTGTCGCACAGCACAACGAGGTTGGCACCGTGCTCGTGCGCGGCCTTCAGCGTCTTGAGCGAATATTCGGGATCATCCCGATAGCTGTCGAAGAAATGCTCCGCGTCGTAGAAGACCTCGCGGCCGTGCTTCTTCAAATACGCGACCGTCTCCGCGATCATCGCGAGATTCTCGTCGAGCGTCACGCCGAGCACCTCGGTCACCTGGATCGGCCACGTCTTTCCGACAATCGTCACCACCGGCGTCTCGGCTTCGAGCAGCAGCTTCACCTGCGGGTCGTCCTCGACCTTCACGCGGCCGCGCCGGGTCGCCCCAAACGCCGCCACCTTCGCGTGCCCCCAGTTGCGTCGCCGCGCCTCCTTGAAAAATTCCGCGTCCTTCGGATTCGAGCCGGGAAAGCCCCCCTCGATGTAATCGATCCCGAAGGCGTCCAGTTTCTCCGCGACACGAATCTTGTCCTGCACCGAAAAAGAGATGCCGGTGCCCTGCGTGCCATCGCGCAGCGTCGTGTCGTAGAGTTGAACGGTCTTTTGCATTTGAGGAACGGGCAATCTAGGGGAACGCGGCAGCGCGCGCAAGCCGGCGGCGGTTCCGGTTGCCCTGCGTCTCGGCGACGGTTTAAGCTGCGTCCGCCGTGTTTCAGGTCATCTTCAACAAAATCAGCGCCCACGAAATGGCCCAGCTCCCGAAGGAGCTCCAGCTCGAGCTGCTCTCGGAATTTCACTTCCTGCCCGAGGATCTCGAGAATCTCGACAAGGAGCGCTTCGGCCGGGTGCAGCGCGACGGCAAGCTGCTCTACCGCTATCGCGCCACCGATTATCGCATCTATTTCAGTCCTCACGAAAAAGGGATCGAGGTCCATCGCGTGCTGCACAAAAACACGATTCGCGACTTCCTGTTCCGTTCGAACCTGCCGATGACCGAGGAGGACGAGGCACTCGGCGAGTCGCACGGGTTCTGGGACCTCATTCGCGAGGCCGATACTCAAAAATGATTCCGTTCCAATCCGAAGCCGAGCGGCTGGAGCAATTTCCCGTCGCCAAATCCCAGATCTTCACCGGCCACGCGGGCGTCACCGCCCTGCCCCGTTGCGTCGCCGACGCCATGCGCGACTACATCACGCGCAGCTGCGAGCAGCATCAGGAGTTCGGTGCGGTGATCAAGGACATGGCGCGCGCGCGGAAGCGCTCGGCGGAACTGATCGGAGCAAACGCCGATGAAATCGCCCTCCTCGGCCCGACGTCGCTTGGCCTGAGCCTGTTCGCCAACGGACTCGATTGGAAACCGGGCGACGAGCTGATCTGCTATCAGGACGACTATCCCGCAAACGTCTACCCGTGGACGAATCTCCGCCGGCTGGGCGTGGAGGTAAAATTCCTCAAGCCCGAAACTCCGGGCAAAATTACACCGGAGCTCGTCGAGGCCGCGCTGACTCCGCGCACGAAGATGGTCGCGCTCGCCTCCTGCCATTTCCTCACCGGCTGGCGCATTGACGTCGATGCCATCGGCCGCCTCCTTCACGAGCGCGGCGTGCTGTTTTCCCTCGATGCGATCCAGACGCTGGGCGCGTTTTCCACGAGGGTGGAGCATGTCGATTTTCTGAGCGCCGATGCCCACAAATGGCTCCTCGGGCCACTCGCGATCGGGATCGTTTACGTGGCCCGCCGAAACTTCGAACGCTGCCACCCGACCCTGATCGGCGCCTGGAATGTCCACTCGCCGAATTTCATCACGCAGGATGACATCGCGTTCACCGGGACGGCACAGCGCTACGAGCCCGGCGTGCTGAACACCACCGGCATGTATGGCATGCTCGCCGCGATCGATCTCCTGCTCGAATGCGGGCTCGACGCCGTCTCGGCGCGCATCCTCGACGTGCGCGACTACCTGCACCGCGCGCTGGAGGAACTCGGCTTCGAATCCCTCTCCCCGTCACCCGACGAACCGCTTCGGTCGGGCATCCTCACGGTTCGCCATCCCGCCCACGACTCCGCGCAATTGTTCGCGGCATTCGAACGCGCGAAGATCACCGCCTCGCTGCGCAACACCCGTTCCGGCGACGCGTGGCTGCGGTTCAGCCCGCACTTCTACAACACCCGCGAGGAAATGGACCGAATCGTGGCGACGCTGAAGTCCGCAATGTAACCCGATGCTGCAGACCTATCTGGCGGTGATGATCGGCGGCGCGATCGGCAGCGGGTTGCGCATGGCGGCTTCGCAGTGGCTCGCCGCCGCAGCCGGCGAGACGTTTCCGCTCGGCACGCTTTTCGTGAACGTCACCGGCAGCTTCGTCATCGGACTCTTCGGCGGCCTCACGGAGCCCGACGGTCCGTGGCTCGTCTCTCCGCTGGTCCGGCAGGGCGTCATGGTCGGCATCTGCGGCGGCTACACCACCTTTTCCTCGTTCAGTCTGCAAACGCTCATGCTCGCGCGCGACGGCGAGTGGCTTTATGCCGGCTTGAACATCGTCCTATCCACCGTGCTGTGCCTAGTCGCCGTCTGGCTCGGCATCGTTTCCGCCAGGCTTCTGGCCCGCTAGATCATGATCCCCGCCCCCTCCGACGCCACCCTGCTCCGCATCTACCTCGGCGAGTCCGACCACATTGATCATCGTCCGGTCTACGAGGCGATCGTCCTCAAGGCTCGGGAAATGAAAATGGCGGGCGCCACCGTGCTGCGAGGTCCGCTCGGCTTCGGGGCGAGCGCCCATCTCCACAGCGCGAAGATTCTCCAGCTCTCCGCCGACCTGCCGATCGTTGTCGAGATTGTCGACGAAGCGTCGCGGATCGAGGAGTTCTGGAAGGTCGTGCAGCCAATGCTCGATGGCGGACTCGCCACCACCGAGCCGGTGCGTGTGCTTGCCTACGGCCCGAAGGGCTCGTCGAGGAACGACTAAAGCTTCCGGTTCCAGGCCGCGATGCGGTCGGCCTGCGCGGCAAACAGCTCGTCCGTCGAATCGAGAATATCGATCGACTGGATCGTGTCGCCCTGCTGGATCGCGTTCACCACATCCTGGCCCTGCGTGACTTCGCCAAAGACCGTGTGCTTGCGATCGAGCCAGGGTGTCGGCACGTGCGTGATGAAAAACTGGCTGCCGTTCGTGCGGGGCCCGCGATTCGCCATCGAGAGAATGCCTGGCTTGTCGTGCTTGAGTGTCGGATCGAACTCGTCCTCGAACGTGTATCCCGGACCGCCCGCGCCCGTTCCCGTCGGGTCGCCGCCCTGGATCATGAAGTCGGCAATGACGCGGTGAAACTTGACCCCGTCATAATAGCCGCGCGACGCGAGATTCAGGAAGTTGGCAACCGTGACCGGCGTCTTGTCGGCAAAAAGAGTCAGGGCGATCTCGCCTTTGGAGGTCTTGAGAAGAATTCGAATGTCACTCATGGAGCGGCAGCATCCGGGCGCGGCACCGGATTGTAAAGCCCGCTGCGAATCACACGTGACAGCACGCCGACTTCGGCGAGAATACACGACCAGCCATGAAACTGCTTGATTCCCTCGCCGTCGTGCTTGCCGCCGCTTCGTTGTTCACTCCGCTTCACGCGCAGGAGGAGGTGGCCATTATCAAGACCAACAAGGGTGAAATGGTGGTCGAGTTCTGGCCCGACGTCGCGCCGAAGACGGTCGAAAACTTCAAGAAGCTCGCGAAGGAGGGCTTCTACAACGGCACGGCGTTTCACCGCATCATTCCCGGCTTCATGATCCAGGGCGGCGATCCGCTCACCAAGGACGAGTCGAAGGCTGCTCTCTGGGGCACGGGCGATCCGGGTTACAAGATCGACGCGGAGTTCAATGATCGGAAACACACCCGCGGCGTGCTCTCGATGGCGCGCTCGGCCGATCCAAACTCCGCCGGCAGCCAGTTTTTCATCATGCTCGGCAACGCGCCGCACCTCGACGGGCAATACACCGCGTTTGGCAAATTGATCGAGGGTGACGACACGCTCACGAAGATCTCCGAGACGCCGACCACCACGGCGCCGAATGGCGAGCCCAGCCGCCCGACGGAGCGCGTCGAGGTCGAGAGCGTCACCATCGTCCCGAAGTCCGAATAAGCGGCATGCCCTACGTCAACGTCCGCATCACCAGGGACGGCGCGACCACCGAGCAGAAGGCCCGGATCGTGTCGGAGATCACCGACACGCTGTGCCGCGTCCTCGGCAAAAAGCCGGAGCATACCCATATCGTCATCGACGAGATCGACCCTGTGAACTGGGGCTTCGCCGGGATGCTCACCACGGAATACCGAAAGCAGGACCCTCGATGAATTGTCCCTTTCGCGAAGCGCGGAATTGGAGTTAAGTCCCGACGCGATGGCATCGAAACTCGTCAAGATCGGGCTGGTTCAGCACCGCTGCACCGAAAACGTGGAGGAAAACGTGAATGCGGCGATTCGCGGCGTTCGCGAGGCCGCGGCGCGCGGCGCAAACATCATCTGCCTGCAGGAGCTGTTCCGCTCGCTCTATTTCTGCCAGGCCGAGGATCACAAATACTTCGAACTCGCCGAGCCGATTCCCGGCCCCTCCACGGAGACGTTTTCCGCGCTCGCAAAGGAGCTTGGCGTGGTGATCATCGCGTCGTTGTTCGAAAAGCGCGCTCCGGGCGTGTATCACAACACGGCGGTTGTCCTCGACGCCGACGGCACCCTGCTCGGGAAGTATCGCAAGATGCATATTCCCGACGATCCGCTCTTCTACGAGAAGTTCTACTTCACGCCGGGCGATCTCGGCTTCTCCGCGTGGGACACGAAATTCGGGCGCATCGGCGTGTGCGTTTGCTGGGACCAATGGTATCCCGAGGCCGCCCGCCTCACCGCGATGCGCGGCGCGCAGATTCTTTTCTACCCCACCGCAATCGGCTGGCACCCGAGTGAGAAGGCAAAATATGGCGAGCGTCAGCACAGCTCGTGGGAGACCATCCAGCGCGGTCACGCCATCGCGAACGGCTGCTACGTGGCCGCGCCAAACCGCACCGGACTCGAAACCCCCGAGGGCGGCGACGGCATCGAGTTCTGGGGACAGAGTTTCATCTGCGATCCGTCGGGCATCATTCTCGACAAGGCCCCCGTCGATTCCGACGCGGTGCTCGTCACCGAGATCGATCTCGCGAGCGTGGACACGCAGCGCACTCACTGGCCCTTTCTCCGCGACCGGCGGATCGACGCCTACGGCGACATCACGCGGCGATTCATCGATTGACGGATGGCGCGCGTCGCTCCGATTCGCCACACGCGGGTTCACGACTACGGCCACCTGGTCCGGCAATGGCGGTCGGTCGCACGCGCGCAGAAGCTGTCGCTCCGGCCCTACGCGTCGGCCTCCGGCTACGAGCTTTTCTACATCGAGCCGCGCAAGCCTGCGCCGGACCTTCCCTGGATCTACCTCTCCGCGGGAATCCACGGCGATGAGCCCGCGCCGCCCGCGGCACTCCTCGAGTGGGTCGCGACCCGGCCGCAAACGCTGCGCGAATTCAACCTCCTCGCGTTCCCCTGCCTCAATCCCTGGGGACTCGTGAACAACACGCGCACCGACGCAAACGGCCGCGATCTCAATCGCACCTACCACACCGACGACGTGCCGCAGACCGCCGCCCACAAGGCCGTTCTCGCCGATCGACGCTTCGCCCTCGCGATCGCCCTGCACGAGGACTACGACGCAAACGGCATCTACATCTACGAGATTCCGTCGGCAAAGCGTTACTGGGCCGAATCGCTTCTCGAAACGGGTGGCCGGTATCTCCCGATCGACACGCGCCGCACCATCGAGGGACGCAGAAGCAACGCCGGCATCGTGCGACGCGCGATCCGACTGGACACCCTTCCCGAGCATCCCGAGGCGCTCACGCTCCACTTCAAGCACGCCGATCGCACCCTCACCGTCGAGACGCCCTCCGAGGCGCACATCGATGCCCGCATCGCGGCCCACATCGCCATGCTCGACCGCGCTATGGACTTGTGTCTTCGGTCGCGAATTTGAACATCGGCAATTTACAAAAGCGCCCGACTGGTTACTTTTCCGCGCGTGATACGACCCCTGTTTGTTGTTTTTTCGTTGCTGCCTCTCGCCGCGGCGTTTGCCGACACCGTGACATTGAAGTCCGGCGAGGTCGTTGAAGGCCGCATCACTTCCGCCCCGAACGCCGACCCCATCACCATCGAAGTTCAGTTTTCGCCGACCATCGTCGACCGGCGTCAAATCTCCCGCGCCGAGATCGCCAAACTGAGCCAGGAAACTCCGGACTCCGTCGCGTTCAAAGCCATCGAGTCCCTCACGCCTCCCTCCACGGCGCTGAAAAAGGACGTCTACGACGCACCGCTCGGCAAGCTCCTCGAATTCCTGCGCAAGTTCCCGGATTCGCCCCACGCCGAGGTGGTTCGCGAGAAGGTCAACGAATTTCAGGAACAGGCGGATCGCATCAGGACCGGTGAAGTGAAGATCGCCGGCGTCTGGCTGCCTGCGGATTCCAACGAGAAATACCAGATCGAGGCGGCGGAAAAACTCGAGACCCTGAAAAAGGCTCTCGCGTCCAACGATTTCGCCGGCGCCGCAAACGCCTTCGACAGCCTCACCAAGTCCCACAAGGAATCGATCGCCTACGCGGAAGCCATCGAGCCGGCACGGGAGGCCACGGAAAAACTCATCCAGCAGCTCAACTTCACGATCGGCAACCTTCCGGTCACCCTCGAGCAACGCCAGGCCGCGATCGACCGCACGCCGCCGGAGCAGCGCGCGGCCATCGAAGCGGCCGTCCAGGCCGAGAACGCCCAGGCCCGCGCCGTCGCCGAGCAGGCGCAGAAGGCGGGCATCCGCTTCTTCGCGGTCGCGCCATTCGACGAAAAGGGCCTCAAGGACATGGACAAGTCCGCGCGCCAGCTTCTTGCCGAGATCGAAGCGATCGATCGCAACAAGTTCGAAACGGGTGCCCGGTTGATCAATCAGGTCAGCAGCGATCTCACCAATGGCGATCTCGCCGCCGCCGAGAACGGCCTCACGCAGTTGAAGGCGATCTGGCCCTCCTACGAGGGACTCCCCCGCCTCGAAACCCGCCTGCGCGAAAAGCAGCGCGAAGCCGAGAAAGCCGCCCAGCCCACTCCGGAGCCAACTCCGACTCCGGCGCCGGCTGCTCCCGAGACTCCGGCACCCGCGGAAGCCCCGGCCGAGTCCTGACATTTCCCGCTTGCCGAGCAGCCCGCGCGGCGTGCTCAATTCCCCGATGAGCCGTTCCGCCACCATCGAGCGCAAGACCGCCGAAACCGACATCCGCCTCCAGCTGGAGGTTGACGGCTCCGGTGCCTCCACGATCGAAAGCGGCATTCCGTTTTTCGATCACATGCTCACGCTCTTTTCGCGGCACGGCCTGTTCGATCTCGATCTCAAGGCCACGGGCGACATCGCGGTGGATCTCCATCACACGGTCGAGGACACCGGCATCTGCCTCGGCCAGGCGCTCACGAAGGCCCTCGGCGACAAGAAGGGCCTGCGCCGCTACGGCCACGCCTACGTCCCGATGGACGAAACCCTCGTGCGCGCGGTCGTCGACCTCAGCGGCCGCCCGTTTCTCGAATACCGCGCTCCCGGCGGCGTCGAGCCGATCCGGGATTTTTCCTTCCAGCTCGTGGAGGAATTCCTGCGCGGCTTCACGATGAACGCGCTCGCGAACGTCCACATCGAGGTGCTCTACGGCCGCGACGCGCACCACATGGCGGAGGGCGTCTTCAAGGCGCTCGCCCGCGCGCTCGATGTCGCCGCGCAGATCGACCCGCGCGTGCAGGGCGTGCCCAGCACAAAGGGCGTGCTCTAAGGCCGCCTTGCAATCGTCTCCATCCGATTCCATGTTGCTGGCTTGGGCATGAAAACCATTGGCATCGTCGACTACCGTCGCGGCAATCTTCGCAGCGTCACCAAGGCGCTCGAGGCCGTGGGCGCACACCCACGCCTCATTTCCGCTCCGGCGGAGCTCGACGAGGTGACCGCGGTCGTCGTGCCCGGCGTGGGTGCTTTTGGCGACTGTGCCCGCAATCTCCGCGCGACCGGGCTCTGGGACCCGCTGCGCGAATGGATCCGCAACGACCGCCCCTTTCTCGGCATCTGCCTCGGCTATCAATTGCTCTTCGAATCCAGCGAGGAAACTCCCGGCGTCGAGGGCCTCGGGGTATTTCGCGGAGAGGTTCGCCGCTTTCCCGCCGGCGCGCTCAAGGTGCCGCACATGGGCTGGAACACGCTGGAGATTCGCCCGGCCGGCGCCGCGCTCTACGCGGGCCTGCCGTCCAACCCGAGCGTTTACTTCGTCCACTCGTTCCGTCCCGAGCCGGTGGACGACTCGCTCGTTTCCGCGACCTGCGACTATGGAGGCCCGTTCGCCGCGAGCATCTCGCGAGGCAATCTCCACGCCGTGCAATTCCACCCCGAGAAGAGCCAGCGCAACGGCCTCACCATCCTGAAAAATTTTGTGTCGTCGATCGGATCGACGGTCGAGAATTCCCATGCTGTTGCTGCCTGCGATTGATCTGATGAACGGCGAGGTCGTGCGCCTCCGCCGCGGTGAAGCCACCGAGAAAACCGTTTACTCCAACGACCCGCCCGCCTTCGCGCGGCGCTGGCACGAAGCCGGCGGCGACTGGCTCCATCTCGTCGACCTCGACGCGGCCTTCACCGGCGAGTCCCGCAACCTCGACGCCGTCCGCGCGATTTGCGAGGCCGTGCCCATTCCCTGCGAACTCGGCGGCGGCATGCGATCCGAGGAGGCAATCCGCGCCGCGCTCGACGCCGGCGTTCAGCGCGTCGTGATCGGCACGCGCGCCAGCGAGTCGCTCGATTTCGTGCGCGAGATGTGCCGGACCTTTGGGGGTCAGCGCATCGCGGTGGGCATCGATGCGCGCGATGGCCGGGTCGCCGTGAAGGGCTGGACCGAAACGACGCATCGCGATGCCATGGGCCTCGCCCTCGATGCCCAGGCCGCCGGCGCGGGCGCGATCATCTACACCGACATCGCGACCGACGGCATGCTCCAGGGGCCGAACTTCGCCGAGCTGGAAAAACTGCTCGTCGCGCTGGATTGCCCGCTCATCGCGAGCGGCGGCGTCTCGTCGCCCGACGATGTCCGCCGGCTCGCCGCAATGCCCGGTCTTTACGGCGCGATCATCGGCAAGGCGCTTTACGACGGCCACATCACCGGGGATCTTCGCCAGCTCATGGCCGGATAACGCCGGCTTGCTGTTTATTTCCGGCGTGCTAGAGGTGGCGTCAGCATGAAGCGCCGCGATTTCCTGAAATCCGCCTTCGGGGCCACGCTGGCCGTTCCCTTCGTCGCGAGCACGCGCGCCGCGGAGACTCCCTTTCACGCCACGGATCGCATCGTTCTCGGTCCGCGCAAGATCGAGTGCTGCCGCATGTTCATCGGCACCGGCTCCCATGGCTTCCGCAAAAGTTCCTCGCAAACCCGCGGCCTTGGCATCGAGGGCCTCAAGGACATGCTTCTCGACGGCTACAGATTGGGCCTCACCTCGTGGGACTCCGCCGACAACTACGGCTCACACCCTTCCCTGAAGCTGGCGATCGAAGCCGGCGTGCCTCGCGAAAAGGTCACCATTCTCACGAAGAGCTTCTCACGCGACCCATACAGCATTCGCGCCGACATCGAGCGCTACCTGCACGAACTCGGCACCGACACGATCGACATCTTTCTCTTCCATTGTCTGGAGGATCCCAACTGGCCTCGGAACATGCGCGGGGCCATGGACGTGGTGAACGAATTTCAGGACCGCGGCATCATCCGCTCGAAAGGCGTCTCCTGCCACAGCTTCGGCGCGTTGAAAGCCGCCGCGAAGGAGCCGTGGGTCGAGATCGATCTCGCCCGCATCAATCCGCGCGGCGTCGTCATGGATGCGGACACGCCTTCCGTCGTTTCCGTGCTGCGCGAGATGAAAGCCGCCGGCAAGGGCGTCATCGGAATGAAGGTCCTCGGCAACGGCCAGCTCGCCTCGCGCGCGGATGAATGCCTCGAGTTCGTCCTGAATCTCGATTGCGTGGACGCCGTCACGATCGGCCCCGAAAACCCGTCGCAACTCGAAGACCTCGTCGCACGAATCGCCCGGACTCCGCGCGCCGCGGTGTAAAATTATTCCTCGCCCTGCTCGTCGGCGGGAGGCGCCGTATCCGCCAGTTCCTTGAGGAGATTGCAGGCGTCCAACGTCAGGCTCTTCGCCTCGGCCACAGGGTCGGCGACATCCGCCGGCGGCTCGGGCGAAAGAATCAGCGCGCGTGCCTCGGCAATATCCTGCGCCACATCGACGTAATCCTCCGGCGCTCCTCCAAACATCGCCGCGAGCGGCTGCTCCATCAAACGCGCAATGTCGGCCACCGGACCGCCGTCCCGTTCGAGCGACCGCCACGCAAGCTCCTCACGCGCAAGCGCGTCGGAGTCGTAGTTCAGCCCGGCCTGCCGCGCGATCATCGTGTATTTCTCGGTCAGGATCGCGAGGGCGTGGTTCTCCAGCGTCTGGTCGGCTTCCTTCATCGCCAGCTTCTTCACCGCCTCGTTTGCGGCTCCCTGGCTCTGGGCGATTCGAAAACTCGCGATCGGCGAAAAATTGAATTGCGACGTGTAAATGCGATATCGCGCGATCAGGCCGTCGAGCCCCTTGCCTCGCTTCTCCGCGACCCAGCTCTCCACCTCGAGCTTTGAGAGTTCCGCCGGATTGAACCCCTTGAGATTCGCCTGCCGTGGCCACAGCACGTAAACACAGAGCGCTACGACGAGGAGGAGAAAGATCTTGGTAATGGGCCGCATATCTGGATTGGGAGAAATTCGCGGAAAAGCATGTCCCGCTCCCCGATTTTCCGCGAGTCAATTTTTCCGTTGCCCGTGCGAGTCGATCCGCACCACCTTGTGAATCCATGTCCGCCGTGCTCTCCATCGACGCCCTGGCTGCGGAAGCCGATGCCCTCCGCCGCGCCGGCCGCCGACTGGTCCTCACCAATGGCTGCTTCGACATTCTTCATGTCGGGCACCTCGATTACCTGGAGCGCGCCCGTGCGCTCGGCGACGCCCTTGCGATCGCCGTGAACTCCGACCGCTCGGTCCGCGAGTTGAAAGGGCCCACCCGCCCCATCAACTCCGAGCAGGATCGCGCGCGAATCCTCGCCGCACTGCGCACCGTGGACTTCGTCACGATCTTCGACGCGCCCCGCGCCACCGCCGTCATCGAGCAGGTCCGGCCCGCGCTCTACGCGAAGGGCGGCGATTACACGATCGATTCCCTCAATCCCGAGGAACGCGCCGCGCTCGAGCGCGTCGGCACGGAGATTCACATCCTCCCGCTCGTGCCGGGAAAATCGACCACCGCCATCCTCGAGCGCAGTCGCAGTTCCGGCGATTGAGCGTCCGCGACGGCTACCCTCCGTAAGCCCCGTAACGCTCCACGCCGCGTTTCCACACCCACCGGCTGAGCAGGAAGAGCCCGATCATCCATCCCGCCTGGATCGCGAGCCCCGTCCACATTTCCGCACCCGCGGATTTCCCCATCAACACCGACACCGGAAAATACAGCTCATAGGGAAACGGCAGCGCCCGCAGAACCAGCGCGACGTTCTCCGGCATCACGTCGATCGGAAAAATCCGCCCGCTCAGAAAATACTCGAACGAGTAGAGAATGAAGACGAGCGTCGAAATCTCCAGCACCCAGAACGCCAGCGTCGCCAGCACGAATGCGATCAGAAACTGGATTGCCGCCGCCATCCCGAGCGACACGAAAAAGACCAGCCACGTCACCGCGTCCTTCGGAAAGCTCGCCTCCGTCGGCAGCCAGACCGCCATCACCAGCACCGGAATCGACGCCACCCCCGCATACACCGCCCGCGCGCTCAGGAACATCGTCGACCGGTAGCCGAGGTAATTCAGCGGACGCAGCAAAAACGCGCTGATCCGCCCCTCGCGAATGTCCGCCGCGATCTGCCACTCGTCGTCCGTCGGGCTCACGAGCATCTCCACCACCGTCACCGCCACGAAATAGAAAACCATCTCGCGAAATCCGTAGCCCGCGATGTCCTCGCCGGTCTCCTCGTAGATCGCGCGCCAGATCCAGATCGTCGCCGCCAGCGGCACGAGCCCAAACAACGAGCGGATGAAAAAGTTCCACCGGTAGACAAACGAGTTTTGCAACCCCAGCGAGAAGATCGTTCGATAAGGCTCGAGTCGCCGCACCATTCCCCTTTCCTAGTGGCTCGCGCCCATCCCCCTCAAGCCCCGCTTTCCCGCTTCCCAGCCTCCGGCATTTTCATATACTCCCACCCACTCATGGCCGAATACATCACCTCCCACGAAGGTCCCGTTACCATCCTTGAGATCAGCGGACGCATCGAGCCCGACAACTGGCAGGAACTCAACGCCGTCTTCAAAAAAATCCTCGAGAATGAGTCGACCCGTCATCTCCTCGTCGACCTCTCCAAGCTGGAATACACCGCCAGCGCCGGGTTCCGTGAGCTCTTCATGGTCGGTCGCGCCCTCTCGCGCAAAGGCGGCCACCTCGCCGTCTGCTCGCTGCAGGGCGAAGTCAAACGCGTGTTCGACCTCGCCGGCTTCGCCACCGCCTACCCGATCTTCGACGATCGCGAGTCCGCCATCGCCTCCTTTCCGATGAACTGATCTTCCCCGGGCCCGCTGTCCACTCGACAGTCCGGGCCCGGCCAGGGTTCATCGATCAACTCGTCCCGGGATCTCCCGGGGAATCCTCCACGAGAAAAAGGCGCGAAACCGCCCCGCTTCTCCCGCCATCCTCGGCAGGAGTGGCACTTGCGCTCAGGCTCCGGTTGCAGAGAGATTCGCGCGCCGTGTAATCCCCTGGCAACCGCGGCCGACGTCGAAACGGCTCCTCCATTTGACCAACGCCGGACGCACCGAAGTCCGAGGCCTTTAACATGCGCCTTGCGCTCGCGCATCCGTTTCCAATCATTATTGGGAATCGCGACCGACCCCTGTTCAGGAGCCCGACGTTCCCATTCGCGGCGGAACTATTTCTTGGCAATCGCCCCGCATCATGGGGTAAAATGGCCCAAGATGCCCCTCCCGGAGATGGAACTGCTTCGTCCATCAAGTGCGGCAGCGTGCCCGCGAGCCTGCCCCTTCACAAGCCCCCTCCCACTCTGTCCAGAATCTTCCAGAAGTTCCGACCCACGCTTGGAGGAGCTGAGCTTGAGTTTGTGCATTGTCCGCGATTCGTCGCAACTCCTCGCCTTCTGCGAAGCGATCGACGATTTCTACGAGACGACCGCCGGTTTCCAGGAGGCGACCGGACATTCCCAAGTGATGACCAGCGATTTCTCCGTGACGACCGGCATTTCCACACGATGACCAGCGATTTTCCTGTGATGACCGGGCGTTTCCCCACGATGACCCGCGATTTCCACTCGCCAACCGGGCATTTCCATCTGTTGACACCCAGTTCCAGAGTGGCGCCACGCGCAACAGCATCAGTGCCCCAACAAGGCGCAGCAGCTCCCCCCTATTGAGCGTCGTTTCTGATTACACTAGAGGCCGGGCAAGACGCTGCTATTAGCCCACAATCGCTAAACGCGACCATTTTGCATACAGCCCCAGGCACGGTGCGTCGCAAATTCACATTCGGCAAAATCTTATGAAAAACATCAAACCAGGTAGAGGCCCGTCCGCAATGGGCGTGGTGGGCAGTATCGTTGGCGTCATCTTCGGAGTCTTCTGGACGATTATGGCCACTTTCTTTTCCAGCGGAATGCCACAGCCCATGAAAACGGTCTTTCCGCTATTTGGCGTTCTTTTCATAATAGTTGGAATCGCCAATGTGATTTACAATTTATATAACACGACCGCCAAAAAACGGCTCTCGGTGTTCGATATCACCTCCCAAACCGAAGAGCCCGACCCACTGAACCATCTCTTTGGACAAAACCCACCAAGTGTCGATTCCCGGAAGTCCGTTGAAGCAAAATTGAAAGAGCTGGATTCTCTACGAGCCGGGGGATTGATCTCAGACGCCGAATACTCATCCCAGAGGCAGCGGATTCTAAATTCCATCTGATTTCCCGCGGTCGCATTTGCTGTTTCCTGGGCTCTTCTAAGCATCGTCAAAATACCCGAATATTCCTGGAAGCCGTTCGGTTTCTACTATTCGTTTCAAGAGCTGGGGGACTCGCTCTGCTTTCGATTCTTATGTCCACGACATTTTCTCCTGCGCACCGATGCATCGAGATCAGACGAGTATAATGCGATTTTTTCCGTTTTGATTCTTTAAGCCTTGGATAACGGCTCAACTCCGGTAGTGTGGTGAAAAGCATGAGCCCCCTCCTTCTGCTTCTGAGTGCGTTCATCTGCGGAGCCTCATTGGCGGACGCCCCCCCAAAGTGGGCGCAGATGCAAAAGGCGGTTTTGGTCGAGCGCGATCTCGATCAAATCAAAGCACTGGTGCAATCCGGCGTGGATCCCAATGCGCCAATCGGATGCGGCACCTTTGCTCCGCTGGACGGAGCCATCCAGCAGGAGAATCCGGAAATGGTCGAGTTGCTGCTCTCCCTCGGGGCGACACCGACGGAATCGCAAATGGTGAAGGCCGCGTTTTGTTCGAATCCCGATGCCGCCCTCAAGATCGTCAAATCCCTTCACGCCGCGGGCATTTCCATCAACGCGCGGGAGTTATTACTCTCCCGAAGACCGGACCCGCTCTACGCAGCTCATCCATAAGGCCATATGGCGCGGCAACCAGGAGCTGGTTGCCTACCTTCTCGAGCAGGAAGGCATCCGGTTGGATAATCCAAATGGGGACGGCTACACGCCGTTGATGATTGCCGTGGAGCAGGGACAAGAAGCCATCGTCGACATGCTTCTTGCCGGAGGCGCGAATCCTCAAATAAGGAACAAGGACGGCCTGGACGCATCCGCCATTGCGGACCGTGTGATTGCGAGGCAACAACGGCTGAAGATGAAAATCAAATAACTCCACGGACCGCCGCCGTCCCTCTCCCGCCCGTGCGAGATGCCTCGCGACCTCGTCGCTCCCCTCCAGCTGTTTCACTCACCAAAATCCACCCCCATCAGAGCAATCCTGCGGGTCGTGGATTCCAACGATCAAGAGGCTGATTACCCCCCAATATCATGAAATCGACACTTTTCATGGCCCTCGTCCTGCTCACATTGGGCTCACTCCATTCCGAACCGCTCACCGAGACGGAAGCCGTGGCAAAGGTAAAGGAACTCCCTGAGTTCGTCGCCTTTTCCGGAAAGCACAAATACGCCTTTTACGATAACGAACTGCTGGAAAACTGAGAGGTTTCCCTCTGGCGTATTGATGTCCACTCCGTGGTCAGCGATCCCGAAGCGACTCACCTGTCACTCTGGAATCGCTTCTTTGTAAACACCTCCAGTGGAGAAATCACCGTTTGGGACGGTGAAAAGGCGGATGGCGGCACCTTGTCCCTGGAAGAATGGAGATCGAACCAGAACCCGGCAAAAGAGCCGACCAGGACCCTGCCATCACCCCCCCTGGAGCCCCTTCCTCCTCACCCAAGTCGCTCTCACCGCGTCCTTTGCGGCTCAGGACACAGCACTCCTCATCGAATTTGAAAGCAGCCTTCTTTTCCCTCTTGCTGGCCATCCCCTTTTATTTCGCAGGGTTGTTTGGCGGCATCTGGCTGCTGCCGCATATTTCCAACAACAAACACGATGCCGATGTCGAAGCGGCCATGACCGGCGCCTTCGTGCTCGGGCCCGCTTTATTTCTTCTGACCTTTGTGATCGGGCTTTTCCGGCTCCGCCGCTCCCCGGCAAAGCGGCAATAAGACCAACCCGCCCACGCTCGACGAAGGCTGCCACCCTCTGTAGCAGCGCCGCTCCGCGGCGCTCACCCACCTTCGATTGCCGGCCCTACGGCAGGCTGTCTCCGCTTCGCTCCGGCTCTCGTCGCTCGTCCCGCGCCCCCTCCGGCTCTCGCCCCGCTGTAGCAGCGCCGCTCCGCGGCGCTCCACCCTCGACGCTCGTCGCAGGTCCCTCGGCCCCCTGTTTCCTTGCGCCTCTTTGCGGCCCCCCTCGACGTTCGCCCTCGACCTTTGCGAGGCTCCGGGCTGTCCCCAGCCTGAATGCGCCGACCGACAGAATCGCTTGCCAAACGAATCAGCGTTCTTACGTTTTTTTCTGCCTGCCGTTGTCACGAGCCCAGAGGTCTTCGGGACAGCGAGCGCGTCCCAACACTATCCATCAGCGTCCCATGAAGATCTCCTGGCTTTCCTTGGTCGTTTTCACGGCATCCATCCTTTCCGTCCGCGGCACGGATTACATCTGGATCGCAACCCAGCCGACCGGATGGACAAACGGTCTCGCCTGGGAACCTGCCGGGGACTATCCGCGGACCGAAAGCGACAACGCGACGATCGCCGGAGGTTTGTCCCACGCCCTCCTGAACAACGAATCCGTCACGATCGGGGATCTCACTCTGGACAGCGGTGCCCAGTTGGAAATTTCCAACAACGCGCAACTCACCGTCTTCGATGCAGTCATTGGAGACGAAAACCCGGGCGCGGTGCTGACGGTCTCCGGCGCGGCCTTCACGGCACAGGAGAGCATTTTCGTGGCGCAGAATGCGAGCGGCTCCATCCAGGCGGAGAACGGAGCGGAAATCCAGGCCGAAGTCGCCATTCAGCTCGGCATCAATGACGCGGGAATCATCAGCCTGCAGGACAGCTCTTTGAGCGCCCCGCAGATCAGCATCGACAATGTCGGCAGCTCCCTCACCCTCACCGGCGGCAGCACGCTCACGACCAACAACCTCCAGCTCTACGCCACCGGCGACGCCAGCACACCCGGCCTTGTCGTGAATACGGGCTCGCTCGTGCAAATCCTCCATGATGGCCCTCCTGCCACCTTCCTGGTCGCCACGGATACCGACGCGGAGAGCCACGTCCTGATCGCCGGCGGTAATCTGGAGATCTACAACGACAACAACCCGGGGAATGTCACCATCGGCGCCGGCGGCATCGGATCACTCACCGTGACAGGTGGCGGAAAATTCCAGACCGATGGCGGGGCGCTCGTCGGGAGCAGCTTCGGCTCGCAGGGCACCGTCAGGATTACGGATGCCGGTTCGGAATGGCTCTCCTCGGGGGCGGTAACCGTGGGACCGCAGGGCGAGGGTGAACTGATCCTGCAAAATGGAGGCACGGCCCGTCTCGAAGATGATGCCTTTCAACCCCAAACCCTGATCCTCGCGCAGGAGGACGGTTCGCAAGGCACGTTGAGCATTGGCGGCGGACTCGGCGAGGCGGCGGCCGCGCCCGGAACCCTCATTGCCTCGGAGGTCGCCGGCGGAGCCGGCCAGGCCGTGACCCGCTTCAATCCACCGCCGGGGACTACACCTTCGACACGAATCTCACCGGCACGCTGGATCTGCGCGTGTCGGCCGGTGTGACGACGCTCACGGGCACCAATACGTTTTCCGGCACCGTGCACCTCGAGGGCGGAATCCTCGCGTTGTCGAGCGACAGCCCGCTGGGCAATGCGGCCAATGTCCTCGCCTTCGACGGCGGCATCCTGCAGGTGACCGGCAGCTTCAGCACGGCGCGCTCAATTTCCCTTTCGTCCGCAGGGGGAACGATCAGCGTGAATCCCGGCGTCGTGGCGACCTTGAGCGGCACGATTTCCGGCGGCTCGACACTCGTGAAGACGGGGGATGGCGCTCTCGAGCTCAACCCCGACACGGCTGCGATCGGCGTGCTGGACATTCAGGCGGGCACGGTGAAAGCCACCGCCAGCGGCGACTTCGGAACGGTCAATACATCGACCAGCGTCGCGGCGAGTGCCGCGCTGGAGCTGCCGGAGTCCGGCAATCTCGAGATCGGCTCGCTCTCGGGCGCCGGCACGGTGCGCCTCAACGGCTCCGAGCTTGCGGTCTACACGCACGGGAACACGGTGTTCTCCGGCGTCCTGGAGGATGGCGACCTCGCCGGCGGCAGCCTCGCGGTGCACAGCCGGCAGGCGGGATCCAGCCTCACGCTCTCGGGCACAGTCACCTACACCGGCCGCACCGAGGTCGTGGAGGATGGCATGCTCGTCGTGAACACAACCTACGCCGAGACGGCCAACGGAGACGTGATCGTCGCCGCGGGCGCGACCCTCGGCGGCGATGGCGTGCTTCGCGGCGAAGCCACCATCGACGGCATTCTCGCCCCCGGCACCAGCCTGGGAACGCTCACCATCGACAACACCGTGACGTGGGAACGGCAGTCTCGAAAATGCCTGGAAATTCGAGCTCGGTCCGGGTGACACCTCCGATCTCCTCGTCGTCGGCGGCGACTTCCTCCGCGGCACGGGAAGCGCATTTCTCTTCGACTTCGTCGGCACAGGCACCACGGGCACCTACACGCTCGTAAGCTGGAGCGGGACGACGAACTTCACGGTCTCGGATTTCTCGGCCAAAAATCTCGCGCCGGGCTACAGCGTGAGCACGTTCTCGATCAACGGCTCCTCGCTCCAGGTCACGGTCGTGCCCGAGCCGTCGGTCGGAGTGTTCGTCGGGTTTGTGGCCTTCTTCTCCCTCCTCGTGGCGCGCCGCCGGCTCCGCCGCGAAGGGACGCCCGGCAGCTGCTGAGGGAAGCGCAGGCCCCCACGCCGGCGCTGCGGGGAACCGCTCCGGCGCCCGCACGGCTTCCCTTCCCTTCTCAACGTCCAAGGTCCCTCGCCCCTTCGCCCAAATGACCGGCAAAAGGGAAGAACTCGTTGCCAGCGGACATGGCCGTCAAATGGCATCGACCTCTGTAGCAGCACCGCTCCGCGGTCACCACCCTCGACACTGGCCCCTCGTCGCCCGACTCCCCTCCGGCTGTCGCCCCGCTGTAGCAGCGCCGCTCCGCGGCGCTCCACCCTCGACGCTGTCGCTGGGTTCCCTCGCCCCCCTCCGGCTTCGCGCCTCCGCTGTAGCAGCGTCGCTCTGCGGCGCTCACCAACCCTCGATTGCCTGCCCTACGGCAGGCTGTCTCCGCTTCGCTCCGGCTCTCGTCTCTCGACCCTCGACCCCGCAAAAGGCAACAGCCACTCCGCCTCCGCTGTAGCAGCGCCGCTCCGCGGCGCTCCCCCACCGCTCTCGCCTCTCGCCTCTCGCCTCTTGTCCCTCGACACTCGTCGCTGGGTCCCTCGCCCCCTCCGGCTCCCGCCCCTTTGCCTTCCTTGCGATTCTTGCGCCTCTTTGCGGCCCCCCCTCGACGCTCGCCTCTCGCCGCTCGCCCCCTGTTCCCTTGCGCCTCTTTGCGACGCCCCCTCGACGCTCGACTCTTTAATTCATAGCCGCATTTTCCGCTTCGTTCTTTCTTTACATGCGATTTCCTGCGCTTCTTTGCGGCAATCCGTTCGTCTACTCTGTCAAATCTTGAAAGTCCCGGATCTTCAGCCGTTTATCCGGCGACGAG
>Ga0182737_1001486_pt1 | contig 22806 bp, 24 predicted proteins | sample eDN5th30CBELigOP_FD_128878 | JGI IMG/M metagenome (GOLD analysis project Ga0182737, IMG submission 128878) | Enriched Organic Plus compost microbial communities from Emeryville, California, USA - eDNA 5th pass 30_C BE-Lig OP (version 2) (version 2) ...
GGGCAACGGCGAGACGGTGCGCCTGGCGCGCGGTGCCTCGCTGTCCGATTTCGCCGAGAAGGTCGGCGTCGAGGCGGCCTCGCTCGTCCAGATGCTGTTCGCGCTGGGCGAGATGGTCACGGCCACGCAGTCGGTCAACGACGACGTCCTGCAGTTGCTCGGTGAGGAGCTGAACTACAACGTCCAGGTCGTTTCGCCCGAGGACGAGGACCGTGAGCTGCTCGAGTCGTTCGACCTCGAGTTCGGTGAGGACGAGGGCGACGACGCGAACCTCGAGGCGCGTCCTCCGGTCGTGACCGTCATGGGTCACGTCGACCACGGCAAGACCAAGCTCCTCGACGCGTTGCGCAACGCCAACGTGGTCGACAAGGAGGCCGGCGGCATCACGCAGTCGATCGGCGCGTACCAGGTCGCCACCGAGGTCGACGGCACCGAACGTCGCATCACCCTCATCGACACCCCGGGTCACGAGGCGTTCACCGCCATGCGTGCCCGTGGCGCCCAGGCGACCGATATCGCGGTCCTGGTGGTGGCAGCCGACGACGGTGTGATGCCTCAGACGATCGAGGCGCTGAACCACGCGAAGGCCGCTGATGTGCCGATCGTGGTCGCGGTCAACAAGGTCGACAAGGAGGGCTCCGATCCCAGCAAGGTGCGCGGCCAGCTCGCCGAGTACGGCCTGGTGCCCGAGGAGTACGGCGGCGACACGATGTTCGTCGACGTGTCGGCCAAGGCCCAGACCGGCCTCGACACGCTGCTGGAGTCGATCGTCCTGACGGCCGATGCCGCCTTGGACCTGCGCGCCAACCCGGACCAGAACGCCGAGGGCATCTCGATCGAGGCGCACCTCGACCGTGGTCGCGGCCCGGTCGCCACGGTGCTCGTGCAGCGCGGCACCCTGCGGGTCGGCGACACCATCGTGGCGGGCTCGGCCTTCGGTCGCGTGCGCGCCATGCTGGACGAGCACGGCGAGAACATCGAGGAGGCTCCGCCGTCGCGGCCCGCCCTGGTGCTGGGCCTCACCTCGGTGCCCGGCGCCGGCGACAACTTCATGGTCGTCGATGACGACCGGGTGGCCCGCCAGGTCGCCGAGAAGCGCGAGGCCCGCGAGCGTAACGCCGCACTGGCCAAGCGCAGCGGCCGCCGCACCCTCGAGGACTTCATGTCCTCGATGGAGAAGGGCGAGACGAACGAGCTGCTCCTGATCCTCAAGGGCGACGGCGCCGGTTCGGTCGAGGCCCTCGAGGACGCACTCAGCCAGATCGAGGTCGACGACGAGGTCGCGCTGCGCGTGATCGACCGCGGTGTCGGTGCCATCACCGAGACCAACGTCGACCTGGCCGCCGCGTCGAATGCCGTCATCATCGGCTTCAACGTCCGCCCGCAGGGCAAGGCCACCGAGCTCGCCGACCGCGAGGGTGTCGAGATCAAGTACTACTCGGTCATCTACCAGGCGATCGAGGAGATCGAGGCGGCGCTCAAGGGCATGCTCAAGCCGATCTACGAGGAGCAGCAGCTGGGCACGGCCGAGATCCGCGAGATCTTCCGCTCGTCCAAGATCGGCAACATCGCCGGCTGCATGGTCACCTCCGGTCTGCTGCGCCGCAACGCCAAGGCGCGTCTGCTGCGCGACGGTTCGGTCGTGGCCGACAACCTCGATCTGGGCAGCTTGCGCCGCGAGAAGGACGACGTCTCCGAGGTCCGTGAGGGCTTCGAGTGCGGTCTGGTGCTCAAGGGCTACGGCGACATCAAGATCGGCGACGTGGTCGAGATGTTCGAGCTGGTCGAGAAGCCGCGCGGCTGACGACGGCAGGACCGGCCTGAATCATGAGTACGAGGAACGCCAAGATCTCCGATCGCATCAAGGTGATCGTGGCGGAGATGCTCGAACGGCGTGTCAAGGACCCGCGGCTCGGCTTCGTCACCGTGACGGACGTCCGGCTGACCGGCGACGGTCAGCAGGCGTCGGTGTTCTACACCGTCATGGGTGACGAGTCGGCCCGGGCCGACACGGCCGTGGCGCTGCGCAGCGCCACGGGCCTGATCCGGGCCGAGGTCGGCAAGCAGCTCGGCACTCGCATCACGCCGTCGCTGGAGTTCTTCCTGGACGCGGTGCCGGAGCAGGCCCGCGACTTCGAGGAGCTGCTGGCCCGCACCAAGGCTGACGACGCCGCTCGTGCTGCCTCCGCCGAAGGCGCCCAGTACGCCGGCGACGCCGATCCGTACAAGACGCACGAGTCAGAGGAACCGGCGGAGGAGTGACCGACGTCGTCTCCGGCCTGGTCATCGTCGACAAACCGGCGGGCTGGACATCGCACGACGTGGTCGGGCGGATGCGCCGGCTGGCCGGCACGCGCAAGGTGGGTCACAGCGGCACGCTCGACCCGATGGCGACCGGTGTTCTGGTGCTCGGCGTCAACCGGGCGACCCGGCTGCTCGGACACCTGACGCTGGCCGACAAGGAGTACCTGGCCACGATCCGGCTGGGACAGGTGACCGTGACGGACGACGCCGAGGGCGATCTCACCGATTCGACGCCTGCGAGCCTCGATCGAGCCACCGTCGAGGCCGCGATCGTGCCCCTGACCGGCGATATCGACCAGGTGCCGTCGGCGGTATCGGCTATCAAGGTGGACGGGGTCAGGTCGTATACCCGGGTGCGCTCGGGCGAGGACGTGGTGCTCACGGCGCGTCCCGTCAGAGTCTCGGTGTTCGAGGTCGTCGACGTCCGGCCGCAGACAACCGAGCATGGCGAGGTGACCGACGTCGACGTCCGGGTGGTCTGTTCCAGCGGTACCTACGTCCGGGCGTTGGCCCGAGATCTGGGGGCGTCGCTGGGCGTCGGCGGCCACCTGACGATGCTGCGCCGCACGCGGGTCGGCGGCTACGGGCTGGACCGCGCCCACACCCTGGATCAGCTGGCCGATGAGTTCACGGTGCTCGATCTCGACACGGCGGCCCGTGACGGCTTCGTCTCGCGCGATCTGACCGAGGAGCAGGCCGTGAACGTCGGATTCGGCCGCCCCCTGCCGGACCTGGTGCTCGATCCTGGCACGACGACCGCGCTGTTCGCGCCCGACGGCCGGTTTCTGGCGTTGTATGAGCAGAAGGGCTCGAAGGCGCGCCCCGTCGCCGTCTTCGTGTGACCCGGTTCCGCTGAGCGTCACCTTTGGGCCACGACACGCCGGCAGCGATGGCCGAAACGTGACACACAGCGCGAGGGTGACCACCGGATAGGGTGAGCCGCGATGAGCGTGCGACGTGAGGCCGGGCGGCTGCTCGGCAGGGTGCTGGTGGGCTGGGCGGCGGCGATCGTCGCCGCGGTCGCCTCGTTGATGGTGGCCGACAAAGCGCGCCGTATCATCCGCGGGCAGAACGTGCCGCCGTTGCAGCGCAAGGATCACACCCCGCTCACGGTCGGCGACGGCTCGGTCATGACCGTCTACACGTCCGGAGAGGTGCTGTTCGAGCACATGCTCGACGCCATCGAGAGTGCCCGCGATCGCATCCTTCTCGAGTCGTACATCATCAAGGGCGATGCGATGGGCCACCGCTTCAAGCAGGCCCTGCTCGACGCGTCCGCGCGCGGCGTCGAGATCTACCTGATCTACGACGGCTTCGCCAATCTGGTGGTGCGGCCGTCGTTCTTCCGGTTCCCAGGCCCGATCCGTGTTCTGCGCTATCCACTCTGGGCCGGGGGACTGGCCGTGTTCAACCCACGTAAGTGGGGCCGCGACCATCGCAAGATCCTCGTGGTCGACGACACCGTGGGATTCGTCGGCGGCTACAACATCGGTGCCCTGTACGCCACCCAATGGCGCGACACGCATCTGCGGGTCGAGGGCCCCGCGGTGTGGGACCTCGACAACGCGTTCGTCGACTTCTGGAACATGCAGCGCCGGGCCGGGCTGCCCGAACTCGCGCAGGTGGGCAGCTCCAGCTGGCAGCCGCAGGTCCGCGCGCACCGCAACGTCCCACGCCAGTACCTGTACCCGATCCGCGGCATGTACCTGGAGGCTATCGATCGTGCGACCAGCGGCATCGACATCACGGCGGCCTACTTCATCCCCGACCACGACATCCTCGAGGCGTTGATCCAGGCCAGCGGCCGAGGAGTGCGGGTGCGGATCCTGGTGCCGCGGATCTCCAATCACGTCGTGACCGACTGGCTGTCGCGTGGCTTCTACGGCCGGTTGCTGCGCGCCGGCGTCGAGATCTATCGCTACACCGATCACATGGTGCATGCGAAGACCGCGACGATCGACGGCCAGTGGTCCACGATCGGCACAGCCAATATCGACCGCCTCAGCCTGTTGGGCAATTACGAGATCAACCTCGAGCTGCTCGATCCGGGCTTCGCCGGCGAGATGCAGGGCGTCTTCGACGAAGACCTGGCCAAGGCCGTTCCACTCACGCTCGCGGAATGGAACAGCCGGCCCTGGGTGGCCCGGGCGTACGAGGCGATCCTGCGTCCGCTCGGCCCCTTGCTCTGACCTCGATGACGGTGGGCCCGTCGATGAGAGTTCTCTCATCGACGTCTCATCGGTGCCTCACGACCGACCGCGAAAGTCGGTGGTGTCATACCGACCGATGAACAGGAGCACCTCATGAAGACCTCGATCCGTACCGGCATCGTGGCCGCGGCCGGCGCCGTGGCGCTCGGCACCGTGGGCTTCGGCGCCGCGGCGCTGGCAGCCGACGACAACGTCAAGGTCAAGCGCGACGACACCACGGTCGGCTGGGTCCAGTCGACCGACGTCGACGACGATCCGGGCAGCGACGATCCTCAGTCGTTGCGGGACGACTCGCCCACGCTGACCAACCAGACCCACAACACGGCCAAGACGGTCCAGACGGCTCCGACCAAGAACACCGCCAGGACGGCACCGTCGAAGAACACGGCACCGTCGAAGAACACGGTCAAGTCCGTCAACACCGCACCGACCAAGAACACCGCGCCGTCGGCCCATACGGCCCCGTCGAAGAACACCGGCCCCACGGACGGCACGCGCTGATGCCGTCCAGCCCGGACACGATGACCGGGGGCGAACTGCTCGCCCCCGGTCTCACGGGCCTGCGCGAACTCGGCGGCGGCGAGTCGTACGAGGCGTGGCTTGCGTTCGACGAGCGCCTGCTCGCCCCGGTCGTGGTCAAGATCGTGCGGCCCCACCTGGTCGACGACGCACCGACCGTCGCGGCCTACCGGCGTGAACTGGAGCTGCTGTCGTCGCTGGCGCATCCGGGGATCGCCCGCCTGTTCGCGTACGACGACGAGGCCGAGCGGCCCTACCTGGTGATCGAGCACGTCGACGGTCCGACCTTGTCGTCGTTGATCTCCCGCTTCGGGCATCTTCCAGAGCACCAGCTGTTGGCCGTGGCGGTCGACCTCGGCTCGGCCCTGCACTACGTGCATGGTCAGGGGCTGTGTCACCTCGACATCAAGCCGAGCAATGTCGTGGCCGGGGCGCCGGCCAAGCTGATCGACTTCAGTATCGCGATGACCGCAGAACAGGCTGCCGCGCTGACTCAGCCTCTGGGCAGCGACGAGTACATGGCGCCCGAGCAGTGCCGACCGCACGAACGCGGAGTCGTGGGCCAGGCCAGCGATGTGTGGGCGCTGGGCGCCACGCTGTTCCGCGCCGCAGCGGGCTTCCGGGCGTTCGACCGCGAGCCACGGTGGGCGCAGTTGACCGACGAGCCTCATCTGCTGCCTCATTTCGTGGATCCGGCGTTCGCCGAGATCATCGCCGACTGCCTGGCGGTCGATCCCGCGGATCGGCCCACGCCGAGCCAGGTCGTCGACCGTCTCGACCCCCTGGTCGCCACCCTCCCGAAGGCCCGCCTCTCCGGCTTCTCCGTGCGGATCTAGTTCCCGCCGAGTGTCACGTTTCTGCTGAAGATCCGACGAATTTCCAACAGGAACGTGACACTCAGCGGGTCAGGGGGCGTCGACGCGGTAGCCGAGGCCGCGCACGGTCGTGACGAGTTCGGGCCCCAGCTTCTTGCGCAGGTACCCGACGTATACGTCGACCACGTTGGATCCGGGGTCGAAGTCGTATCCCCATACCTGCGACAGCAGCTGTTCGCGCGACATGACCAGGCCGCGGTTGCGCATCAACACCTCGGCCAATGACAACTCACGGGCTGAGAGTTCGACCTCACGGTCCGCGACGAACGCGCGGCGGCGACGCAGGTCCAGCCGTACCGCACCGGCGGTCAGCTCGTCGGCAGGCGCCGGCTCACCCTGAGCGCGCAGGCGCAGCCGGATGCGCGCGACGAGTTCGCCGAACGTGAACGGCTTGGCCATGTAGTCGGCGGCACCGCCCTCGAGCGCGGCGACCGTGTCGGTGACCGAGTCGCGCGCCGTGAGCACGATGACCGGCAGGTCGGGGCGATCGGCCGACAGCCGGGCAAGGACCTCGAAGCCGTCGATGCCCGGGAGCCCGATGTCGAGCACGACCAGGTCGAACTCGCCCGTGAGCGCGTAGTCCAGGCCGATGAGCCCGTCGGCGACCACGGTGGGCGTGAACCCCTCGGCGCGCAACCCCTTCGCGATGAAGGAGGAGATGCGGTCCTCGTCCTCGACCACCAGGATCCGGCTCACCGGACCGACCCACTCATGCGATGCCTCCTGGGATCGTGATGCGGAACGTGGCGCCCGTCGAGCTGGGTGGCGGGTCCACCAGGTCAACCCTGCCACCGTGCGCGATGGCGATGGCACGCACGATCGACAGGCCGAGGCCGAAGCCGTCGTCGTCGCCGGCCCGGGTGAAACGCTCGAAGACCTCGTCGCGCACCGAGGAGTCGACGCCGGCGCCCGTGTCGCGCACCCAGCACTCGATCGTGCCCTGATGCAGGCGTGAGCCGATGCCGATCTCGTCGCCTGCGCTGGTGTGCTTGGCCGCGTTGTGGCACAGCTGCAGCATCGCCTGGGTGATCCGTTGCGGGTCGAGCTGCGCTGTGCTGCGCGTGACCGCGTCGAGGACCCAGACGCGATCGCCGAGGCCGCGGGCCCGCTCGAGAACGCCGACCGTCAGCGCCTCGACATCGGTGGGCTCGAGGCTGACGAAGTCGGGTCGGCGTGACTTGGCGAGCATCAGCAGATCGTCGACCAGTCGCGACATGCGGCTGATCTCGTCCAGGAGCAGCGCCTTCGTCGCGTCGACGTCGGCGGGATCGCTGGTGTCGAGCACCTCGAGATGACCCTGCAGGATGGTCAGGGGCGTGCGCAGCTCATGACCGGCGTCGTCGAGCAACCTGCGTTGCGCCGTGAAGGCCGCCTCGAGCCGGTCGAGCATCTCGTTGAAGGTCCGCTGCAGTTCACTGACGTCGTCGCGACCGGTGACCTCGGCCCGTGTCGTGAGATCGCCGCCACTGATGCCGTGGGCCGTCGCCTGCAGGCGTCGCAACGGTGCCAACAGGCGCCCGACGACCCACGACGCGAGGCCGGCGACGGCGATGACACTCAACGCACCGAGCAGCGCGTAGGTCACCATCAACTCGCGCAGGTCGCGTTGGCTGGCCGATACGTCGTGGACTACGACGAACGCGGAGTCGCCCAGGGCGTCCGAGACCGGCTGAACGGCCACGCGGTATTCGTGGCCGTCGACGTGAATCGTTCGGGTGCCGCCGCGGACCCGCAGATCGTCGACGACACCACGGAACTCGGTCGAGCGTTGCAGCGCCGGGACCCCGTCGCCCTGGTACGACGGGCCCCCGGTCGGCCCGAAGGCGAACAACGCCTCGTTCTCATCGGGCAGATTGCGCTGCAGGAACACCGTCATGACGCGTTCGGCGGACGTGAACGGCTTGCGGGTCTGCGGATCGGGCTCAGTCTGCAGGGCCCGGAACTCGCCCAGTTCCTGGGTCAGGCCGGCCTCGATGGTGCGGTCGATGCGACGGATCTCGACGACGTAGAGGGTGAGGCCCACCGCCACCAGGGCTAATGACACAGCCGCCGCCACCGCGATCGTCAGCCGCCGGCGAACGGTCGGGCGCCGGGTCCTCACCGCTCAGTCGTCATCGTCGGGCCCGCCGTCGTCGTCATCGTCGTCGTCGTGCTCACGATCATCGTCGTCGGGCCCGTCGTCATCATCGTCGTCGCGGATGCGCGGCGGCACGCTGCCCTCGGACGAATCGTCGGGTGAAGGGGTTGTCGTGGTCGGCTCCGGGGTCGCGTCGATCCGGATCGGCGATGTGTCGCGCGGCGCCGGATCGGCCCCTGCCGTCACGCGGCCGGCGATGACGACCATCAGCGCGATCGCCGCGGCCGTGGCCAACACGGTCGGGAGACGTCGGACATCCATGGTCACCAGCGTGCCGTACCGGGAGCTCGCGGTCGATGAGACGGCGATGAGAGTCCTCTTAGGTTCGGCTGGCCGCAGCACCGCCGTAGGGTTGTGGCACAGTGCTGGTCGTGATCTGGCGAGCGACCCGAGGGGCGGCGACGACGCCGCGCGATGCGTCAGCCGTGGTCACGATCGGCACGTTCGATGGTGTCCATCGCGGCCACCAGGCGCTGATCGACCGGGCGAGAGCGGCGGGGTCACCGGTCGTCGCCGTGACGTTCGAGCCGCATCCGGTCGAGGTGTTCGCTCCCGACAAGGCGCCCCGCAGGCTCACCACGATCGAACGCCGGGTCGAGCTGTTGCACGAGGTGGGAGCCGACGAGGTGCGCGTGCTCGCCTTCGATCGCGAGATGGCGGCCTGGTCGCCACAGGAGTTCGTCGACCGGGTCGTGGTCGGCCAGTTGCGGGCAGCTGCGGTGGTGGTCGGCGAGAACTTCACCTTCGGTGCCAAGGCCGCGGGCACATGTGACTTCCTGCGTGAGGCGGGGCAGCGGTACGGCTTCGTCCTTGACGAGGTGGCGCTTCTCGGCGGAGACGTTCCATGGTCGTCGACACGGATCCGGGCCATGATCGCCGCGGGCGACGTACGCGGTGCCGCGCAGATCCTGAGTCGGCCCGCCGAGCTTGAGGGCGTCGTGAGCCGAGGCGAGCAGCGGGGTCGCGAGCTCGGCTATCCGACCGCCAACATGCCGGTCGACGATCGGGCGGCGGTTCCACCCGATGGCGTCTACGCGACGTGGCTGGTCCGGGCGTCGGGCGAACGTCTCCCGGCCGCGACCTCGGTCGGCACGAACCCGACGTTCGGCGAGCACGACCGTAGGGTCGAGGCGCACGTCCTGGATCGTGACGATCTGAATCTGTACGGGGAGCCCGTGCGGATCGAGTTGGTCGATCGGCTTCGTGACATGGTCGCGTTCGCGGGCGTCGACCCGTTGCTGGAGCAGATGGCACGCGACGTCGTGCAGACGCGTTCAGTCCTCGGGCTCTGACCGAGCCTCGCGCACGGCGTCGACGACCGCGTCGGCCGTCGCCACCATGCCGGCCTTCCGCGGGTGCAGGAACTCGCCGTTGCCCGGCGAGGCCTTGATGCCGTTCGTCCAGGGTCGGTCGGCGCACGGGTCGTGGCCCTTCGAGAGCCGGCCCATCGGGACGAACAGGACCTGGTGTTCCTTCGCTGCCGAGGCCAGGGTCTTCTCCAGCGACTGCTCGGCCTCGTGCATCGTCGCGAGCACCTCGTCGGGTACGGGCAGCGCCTTGCACGTCTGCCCGCCCGACGCGAGCGACATGTAGCCCACGAGGACGATCGTCGCGTCGGGAGCGCGTCGTGCCACCTCGTCGAGGATCGCGCCCACCGCGGTCTCGATCTGGGTGAGGCGCGCCGGTACCTCCTGGTCGACGAACGTCGGGCAGGTCTCGTCCGCGGCGCGGCTGTAGAGGCACTGCAGGAACAGCGGCGTCGCGAAGCCGTCGTTCGCACCGATGCCCACCGTGACCAGATCGGCATCCCGGGTCACCGCGTCGATCTGAGGGGTAGGCACCTGGGCCGTGGTCTGGCCTCGGGCCGCCACGTCAGGCGTCGTGGCGCTGCCACAGCTGACGTCGGTCAGCTGCGCATCGAGGCGCCGCGCGATGAGCGCCGGGTAGTCGACCGTCGAGCGCTGGCAGAGTTCGGCTTTCTTGCTCAACGGTTCGATGCCGGGCCCGGAGGTGTACGAGTCGCCCAGCGCGACGTAGTGCCGGACCGCGGGGTCATCGGGTCGAGGTGAGGAGGTCGGACCCGGCTCGGGGCTGGAGGACGAATCGCACCCGGCGAACACAAGACAGGCGGCGAGACCGAGCAGCATCAGGCGGCGCATGACGTCGAACTTAACGGGTCGCCGAGCGTGAGCGCTGCGATCCCTGCCGCGTCGCGGCCCCCTGGATGCCGGTCGATTGGCCCGAGGCGGATCTGCGCTGATATCCTGGACCACGCCGTCAGAACGGCCACGGATCGAGAGAGCCCCGGAGAATCTGCCCGGGCGCGCCGTGCAACGAAACACTCAGGAGCATCGTGTCGAAGAAGACTGCCGCGCCCACCGTGGCCGGCCAGGATCGTGCAGACATCATCAAGCAGTACCAGCTCAGCGACGGCGACACGGGTTCCCCCGAGGTCCAGGTCGCGCTGCTGACGCAGCGCATCGCGCACCTCACCGAGCACCTCAAGGAGCACAAGCACGACCACCACAGCCGTCGTGGTCTGCTCCTGCTGGTCGGCCAGCGCCGCCGGCTGCTGAACTACCTGCAGAAGAACGACATCGAGCGCTACCGGTCGCTGATCGAGCGACTCGGCCTGCGCCGCTGATCCCGCGATGAGGCGGTCATCCACCGGATGGCCGCCTCATTTCCATAACTGAACACACCCATCCCACGACGAGGTCACCCAGACCGGTCCTCGGTAGTGGCTCCCGGGCAGTCGACCCGAGGGCCTCGATCGAAGACCGCCCCGACCAGGGCCCAGATCGAGCCAGACAGGATCGATCCAGACCGGCCCATCGCGGAGAGCTGGATCCTCGTCCCTTGAAAGAGGCAGGCATTCGCCTGCAGAAGGGACTTTTATGTCCACCGATGTCCATTCCGTCGAGACCATCATCGACAACGGTTCATTCGGCCAGCGCAAGGTCCGGTTCGAGACCGGTCTGCTGGCCCGTCAGGCCGCCGGCTCCGTGTCGGCGTTCCTCGACGACGACACCATGCTGCTGTCAGCCACCACGGCCGGCAAGCACCCGCGCGACGGGTTCGACTTCTTCCCCCTGACGGTGGACGTCGAGGAGCGCATGTATGCCGCGGGTCGTATCCCCGGCTCGTTCTTCCGTCGCGAGGGCCGTCCCAGCGAGGACGCGATCCTGACGTGCCGCCTGATCGACCGTCCGCTGCGCCCGACGTTCAAGAAGGGCCTGCGCAACGAGGTCCAGGTCGTCATCACGGTCCTGGCACTCAACCCCGACACCCCGTACGACGTCCTGGCGATCAACGCCGCGTCCGCCTCGACCCAGATCTCGGGCTTGCCGTTCACCGGCCCGGTCGGCGCCACTCGCGTCGCCCTGATCGACGGACAGTGGGTCGGCTTCCCGACGCACAGCCAGCTCGAGAACGCCGTGTTCGACATGGTGGTCGCCGGCCGCATCGCGGGCGATGACGTCGCGATCATGATGGTCGAGGCCGAGAGCACCGAGGAGACCTGGAACCTGGTGCAGAGCGGCGACGTCGCTCCCACCGAAGAGGTCGTGGCCCAGGGCCTCGACGCCGCGAAGGTCTTCATCAAGCAGCTCTGCGAGGCTCAGGCCCAGCTGGCCGAGGTCGCCGCGAAGCCGGTGCAGGAGTTCCCGATCTTCCTCGACTACGAGGACGACGTGTACGAGGCGATCCAGTTCGCCAAGCCGGCTCTGGCCGAGGCCATGACGATCGTCAGCAAGGCCGACCGAGAGTCTCGCGAGTCCGAGATCAAGGCCGATGTGCTCGACAAGATCGGCGCGCAGTTCGAGGGCCGCGAGAAGGAGATCGGCGCCGCGCTGCGGTCGCTGACCAAGTCGGTCGTGCGCGAGCGTGTCTTGCGCGACAAGGTCCGCATCGACGGTAGAGGCCTCGAGGACATCCGCGAGCTGTCGGCCGAGGTCGGCGTGGTCCCGCGGGTCCACGGCTCGGCCCTGTTCCAGCGTGGCGAGACCCAGATCATGGGCATCACGACGCTGAACATGCTCGACCTGGAGCAGAAGCTCGACACGCTGTCGCCGGAGAAGACGCGGCGCTACATGCACAACTACAACTTCCCGCCGTTCTCGACCGGTGAGACCGGCCGAGTGGGTTCGCCCAAGCGCCGCGAGATCGGACACGGCGCTCTCGCCGGCCGCGCGCTGCTGCCGGTGCTGCCGACGCGCGAGGAGTTCCCGTACGCGATCCGTCAGGTCTCCGAGGCGCTCGGGTCCAACGGCTCGACCTCGATGGGCTCGGTCTGCGCCTCGACGCTGGGCCTGCTGAACGCCGGTGTGCCGCTGCGTGCGCCGGTCGCCGGCATCGCGATGGGCCTGATCTCCGGTGAGGTCGACGGCCAGACGCAGTACGTCACCTTGACCGACATCCTCGGCGCCGAGGACGCATTCGGCGACATGGACTTCAAGGTCGCCGGCACGCGCGAGTTCGTCACGGCCCTGCAGCTGGACACCAAGCTCGACGGCATCCCGGCCGATGTGCTCGCCGGTGCGCTGACGCAGGCCAAGGGTGCTCGTCTGACGATCCTCGACGTCATGGCCGAGGCCATCGACGAGCCCGACGAGATGAGCCCGTACGCGCCGCGCATCATCACGATCAAGATCCCGGTCGACAAGATCGGCGAGGTCATCGGCCCGAAGGGCAAGATGATCAACCAGATCCAGGACGACACGGGCGCCAAGATCTCGATCGACGACGACGGCACGGTCTACGTGGCCGGCGAGGGCGGCGACTCGGCCGAGGCGGCGCGCGATGCGATCAACTCCATCGCCAACCCGACGATGCCCGAGGTCGGCGAGCGCTTCCTGGGCACGGTCGTCAAGACGGTCGACTTCGGTGCGTTCGTCTCGCTGAGCCCGGGCAAGGACGGCCTGCTGCACATCAGCAAGCTGCGTGACCTCAACGGCGGTCAGCGGGTGAACAACGTCGAGGACGTCGTCTCGGTGGGTCAGAAGATCCAGGTCCAGATCGCCGAGCTCGGCGATCGCGGCAAGATCTCGCTGGTCCCGGTCGTCGAGAAGTCCGACGACGACGCCGAGCCGTCGCAGACCGAGGTGCCCACCTCAGCCGACGCCTGATCGACACATGACGAGGCCCTCACCCGTTTCGGGTGAGGGCCTCGTCATGTCTTGGCCGAGGGACGACGGTTTCCCAACTTAAGTTGGGAAACCGCCACGATCATCGGGAAGTTTCGCCATGATGGTGGCCGATCCCCAACTTAAGTTGGGAAACCGCGTGCCCTAACCTGGCGCCATGACGATCACGAAGGTCGCGGTGCTGGGAGCCCGAGGGCGCATGGGTTCGACCTCGGTCGGGGCGATCGGGGCGGCGGACGGTCTCGAAGTCGTGGCCGAGATCGATGTCGATGACTCGATGGACGCAGTCTCGGCAGCCGGGGCAGAGGTGGCGCTCGACTTCACCCAGCCTCACGTCGCGCTCGACCATGTGCGCTGGTGTGTCGAGCGTGGCATCCACGTCGTGGTCGGCACCAGTGGCTTCGACGACGCGAAGATCGCCGAGGTGCGCGGCCTGCTCGGCGATGCGCCCGACGTCGGTGTCCTGATCGTCCCCAACTTCTCGATCGGCGCGGTGTTGATGATGAAGTTCGCCGGCGAGGCTGCTCCTTGGTTCGAATCGGTCGAGGTCATCGAGATGCACCATCCGGACAAGGTCGACGCGCCGTCGGGCACCGCGACCCGGACGGCCGAACTGATCGCTGAGGCACGCAGTGCGGCCGGATCGGCTCCGTTGCCGGATGCGACGACGACGGATCCCGACGGGGCTCGTGGTGCGAGGATCGCGGGCGTGCCGGTCCATGCCGTGCGGGCGCGGGGGTATGTCGCGAGCCAGGAGGTCGTGCTCGGGGGCGCTGGCGAGACGTTCACGATTCGTCACGACTCCCACGATCGCGGCTCGTTCATGCCTGGTGTCGTCGCAGCGGTCCGGGCCGCGCCGCATCGACCGGGAGTGACGGTCGGCCTGGACGCGGTCCTCGGTCTCTGACACGGTGTCCGCGAGGCACCGGTCCGCCGACCCCGTTGCGGTTCTCAGCGGTCCGAGCGGAGCCAAGTGCGGTACGACTCCGGGTACGGCAGGGCAGGTCGGCTGATGGTGCGGCCGGTATCAGGATCGACGTTGGTCATCATGAGAAGTCCGTCGCGGACCGTCTGATCGAGTCGATGCAGGACGCCGCGTTCGATCAGTCCCACCAGCAGCACCAGGCCAAGGGCGCCGACGACCAGACCGGCCGCCAGATCGCTGACCCAGTGGCGGCCCATCAGCCAGCTGACCGTCACCGTGTTGACGATGATGAGACGCCAGACCAGTGCTCCCACCGCCAGACGTCGCCGCGTCGCCACCGGCCCGTACAGCGACAGCAATACCAGGACCGTGCCCCAGAGCAGCACGCTCTCCGTCGCGTGACCGCTCGGGTAGGCCATCGAGAACTTCCCGTGCTCCAGCAGGCCGCCGTCCCACCAGTCAGGGGTCTGGAACCTGGTCGCACTCTTGCCGAGCACGATCTTGACCACTCCGGTGGCCGCGAACATCGCTTCGGCCACGCCCACGATGAGCAGTGGTGTCAGGGTGCGCCGTCTCACCGCGAACCACCCACCGGTCAGGACCAGCGTGGTACCGGCGATGCGCTGGCTGGACAGACGGTCGAGGACTTCGTCGAAGAACCAGTACACCGGTCCGTCGGCCCGCGTGATGACCCGCAGGTGGAAGAACGAGTCGATCTCGCGTCCGACCGGGCTGATCGCCAGCGCCGTGCCGAGGACGAACAGCAGGAAGAGGATCTCGGGGCTCGGCATCGCGGGGAATCGGATCGGGATGGGCCTGCCGGCGGTCGCCTGATCCTGGTGTACCTCGTGCACCGCGCGCCTCCCTCACGTGCCCTGTCCGGGAGGGCCCCGCATGACAGTAGGGGCCACGACCAAGAAAGCGCTGAGCCTCAGGTGAGAAGTCGCAGCAGCGCAGCAGTGGCGGCTGCCGCCGTGACCATCAGGAGGAACGGCACCCGTCGCCAGAGCAGGAACGCGGCGACGGCCAGGGCCGGTACACGGGCATCGAGCACGAGGCGATCACCGGCGGCCAGCACCTGGGCGGCGACCAGTGCGCCGAGCAGGCCGAGCGGGATCAACTCGGAGATGCGGACCGTGAACGGGTGGACGAGGACTCGTTCCGGCACCGAGAGGCCCGCGATCTTGAAGCCGTAACAGCCCACCACGGTCAAGACGATGCCCCACCAGACCGCCGTCATGCGGCCTCCTCGCGTGATGTCCGCAGCAACAGGCCGATCAGCACGGCCGCAGCACCCCCGAGGACGATCGGCATACCGGCCGCCGTGAAGGGGACCAGCCCGGCGGCGACCGCCGCCCCGACCAGCGCGACGAGACGAGCCGAGGGTGTCGTGAGACGAGGCCAGAGCAGACCGAGGAAGGCCGCTCCGACGGCCGCGTCGAGTCCGTACGTGCGCGGATCGCCGAGCGCCTCTCCGGCGAGCGCGCCGATCAGGGTGAACAGATTCCACAGCACGAACACGCCGATGCCGGTCCAGAAGAATCCGAGGCGTGCGTGCCTCGTGGTGTCACGGGTGACCGCCATCGCGGTGGACTCGTCGATCACCACGTGGGCTGCCAGCCATTTCTGTCGTTTCGTGAGCCGCAACAGCGGCGCCAGCGTGATGCCGTAGAACATGTTGCGGCTACCCAGCAGCGTGGCGGTGACCGCGCCGGTCACCGGATTGCCGCCCGCCGCGATCACCCCGATGTAGGCGAACTGCGATCCACCCGTGAACACCAGCAGCGACAGCACACACGCCTGAAGCACCGAGAGTCCCGACGCGGTGGCGATCGCGCCGAACGAGACGCCGTAGGTGCCGACCGCGATCGCGACGCCGAGCGAGTCCGCGACGACGGCGCGATCGGACGGGTCGCTCGTCATTCGAGCGCGGTGTGCAGCCGGACCTGCTTGATACGTGCGCCGGAGTCGGCCTCCAGCTCCCGGTGGGCACCGTCGGCCGCCCAGCCGGCGCTGACCGCGAAGCGACGCCGTGCATCGTCGTCGGCGTCGAGCCACCAGACGATGCGCCCGAAGCCATCGGCTCGCAAGGTGTCGGCAGCTGCCTGGAGCAGGCGCGAACCATGGCCCGCGCGCCGATGGGCGGGATCGACGACCAACTCGCCGATCTCGCCGTCTGCTCGTTGATCGCTGTCCGGGTCGTACGACGGGTGCACGAGGACGTAGCCGCGCACGTTGGCTCGATCGACGGCGGCCAGCACCCGAACCTTCGCATCGGGCGGACGAGTGATGAGCGCCGTCCAGCGCTCCGCGAGAGTGGCGGTACTCAAAGCATCCACATCGAAGACGTCGGCATAGCTTTCCCGCCATGCGGCTGCCTGGATACCGGCGATCACCGGAGCGTCGTCGGGCCAGGCCAGCCGGGCACTGACGTCGGGGCCGGGTTCGGTCATCGGCTCAGTGCCCGAAGTTGCGGAGCAGCCGAGTGCTGGCGCCGTCGGCGTCCAGCATGGTCTCGGTCAATGACAGGTTGCGGGCACTGGGCCAGACCTCGAAGACGAGAACGGCCAGACCGGGCAACCCGGCGATCAGGATCGGCCAGGCCGCCCATTCGGTGCTGATCGTCTGGCCATAGAACGAGAAGGCCACGCCCAGCAGGATCGGAGCCACGCCGTAGGCGAGCTTGCGCACGGTCTGGCCGGCGTAGATCGCCAGACCTGTGGACTCGGCGTCGACGCTGTCGGCCGGGAGGGGAGTGGCTGTGAGCCAAACGCGTTCGGCGAAGAAGGTCGCGACCGCGACCGCGGCGATCAGCACGACCCAGAGCCAGATCGGCGGGAGGTTGGCGTCGAGGCCGCCGAACATCCAGAACAACAGCAGCAGGAACAGGATCGTCAGGCCCAGCTGGAGCAACACGAAATTGCGGATCTCGCGGGGCTTGGCGTCGTACTCGGCGGGCATGACTCCAACTCTTCCACACCAGCGGTCCATGGCGCGGGCGAGTCGGCCCGGCTCGTCGGTGGGCGTTGGTAACCTCGGCTCATGCAGGCGTATCTGGACCTCGTGCAGCGCATTCTCGATGAAGGAGTCGAGAAGGGCGATCGCACGGGTACCGGCACGCGCAGCGTGTTCGGGCATCAGATGAGGTTCGATCTCACGGCGGGCTTCCCGCTGGTCACCACGAAGAAGATCCACGTCAAGTCGGTCGTGGGCGAACTGCTGTGGTTCATCTCCGGCGATACGAACGTGCGCTATCTGCGCGAGAACGGCATCTCCATCTGGGACGAATGGGCCGACGAGCACGGCGACCTCGGCCCGGTCTACGGGCATCAGTGGCGCTCCTGGCCCGCGCCCGACGGCCGCGCCATCGATCAGCTGGCCGAGGTGATCGACCGCCTGAAGGTCGATCCCGACTCCCGGCGGCACATCGTCAGCGCCTGGAACGTGGCGGATCTCGACCAGATGGCACTCGCGCCGTGCCACGCGTTCTTCCAGTTCTACGTCGCGCCTCAGTCCGACGGGCCCGGCCGCCTGAGCTGCCAGCTGTATCAGCGCTCCGCCGATGTCTTCCTCGGCGTGCCGTTCAACATCGCGTCCTACGGCCTGCTGACCCACATGGTCGCGCAGGTGGCGGGCCTCGAGGTCGGCGACTTCGTGCACACGCTCGGCGACGCGCATCTGTACCTCAATCACCTCGACCAGGCACGCGAGCAACTCACACGTGAGCCCCGCGCACTGCCCGAGCTGTGGCTCGATCCGGCGGTCACCTCGATCGATGAGTTCACGCTCGACTCGGTCAAGATCACCGGCTACGACCCGCATCCGCTGATCAAGGCGCCCATCGCCGTATGAAACGAACGTCATGAGTACGGTGACGCTGGTCGCGGCGGTCGGCGCCAACAACGTCATCGGTCGCGATGGTGACCTGCCGTGGCGGCTGCCCGAGGACCTGAAGCATTTCAAGGCGCTGACGCTGGGGCACCCGATGGTCATGGGGCGTGCCACATTCGAGTCGATCGGCCGGCCGCTGCCGGGCCGTACCACCATCGTCGTCACGCGGCAGCCCGACTGGGCGGCCGACGGCGTCGACACGGCACCCGATCTCGATACCGCACTCGCGCGCGCATCCGAGCTCGACGACGAGATCTTCCTCGTCGGCGGCGGCCAGGTATACGCCGAGGCGCTGGACCGCGGCCTGGTCGACCTGCTGTGCATCACCCGGGTCGCGCAGGCCCCCGACGGCGACACCTACTTCCCGTCGATCGACTGGCAGGCCTGGCGCGAGGTCGGCCGCGTGCCGCACGAGGGGTTCGACATCGTCACGTACGAACGCATCTGAGCGGTTGTCGGTGTCGCCCTCCGGGCGCAGACTGGGCGTGACGACAGGAGCACATCATGCCGCACGGTGACATCACGCACATCGACATCCCGGTCAGCGATCTCCAGCGGGCCCAACAGTTCTATTCGAGCCTCTTCGGCTGGGAGATCTCAGCGCCGCCCGGCTTCGAGGACTACCCCATGTGGCGGGCCCCGAACCAGATCAGCGGCGGCGGACTCGCCCCGCGCAGCGACGGATTCACTCAGCCGCGCTCGTACGTCGAGGTCGACTCGATCGACGACACGCTCGCCCTGGCGACCGCCAACGGCGGACGGATCGTCCTGGAGAAGTCGCCGATCTCCGAGACCAGCTGGTGGGCGGCGTTCGAGGATCCCGACGGCAATGTCGTGGGTCTCTACGAGGGCATCACCGAGGTGCCTGACGCCTGACGGTGCGTCAGACCAGGATCGCGAGCTGGCGCGACTGGGCGAGCAGATGCCCGTCGGCATCCCACAGCTCGCAGTCCTCCTCGTGGAAGCCGTCGACGACGTGCTGGGTGCGAAGCCGGGTCGCGATCCAGGGGTTCGACGGGAGCCGGTGGAAATGCACGGTCAGCTGGACGGTGAGCGACGCCGTCGCGACGTCGGGTCCGAGTTCGAAGACGGGCGGGATGAACGAGTCACAGAAGAAGGCGAGCGTGGCGTAATCGGCGATGCGGCCGTCGCTGCGACGCTGCCACAGCTCGTACACGGGCTGCCCGCTCGGTGCGCCGAGCGTGAATCCCGGAGCTGCGGCGAGTCGGTAGTCGACTCGGTCGAAGATGCCGCCGCCGGGCATGCCCGCCTGGCGCGGGTCAGGTAGCGAGTCGGCGTCGGGCAGGTCCGGGGGAGTGCCGAGCTCCAGGCTCGGACGGTCGCCGGACCGCTGGCCGAAGCTGGCGGTCAGCTGCGCGATGAGTCGGCCGCCCTGTGTCAGTCGGGCATCGCCGGTCTGGATCTGACGACCTTGGCGCACCGTGGAGCACGCGATCTCGGCCGGGCCGTTGGACGGCGGGCCGTGATACGTGATCGACGCGACGCGTGGTCCCGTTCCGGACGGCAGGTCCATGTGTGCTGCCAGGCCCGTCAGCATCGCGGCGAGGATGTAGCCCCCGTTGGGACGACCCGCCGGCGTGTTCCAGCGATCGGTCATCTCCAGGTCGCGGACGCCGTCGCCGCGGGGGATGGACGACAGGTCGGTCCCGTAGACGTCATCGGTCACGTGCTCATCCAACACCAGTTCATCCGACACCAGCTCATCCGGGCCTGGGCGCGGGGCCGCCCCGCGATACCCTCAGAGCATGACGTCGCCGCTTGCCACCGAGGCCGCTCCGTTCGGTCGTGTGCTCACCGCGATGGTCACGCCCTTCACGCCTGACGGCGCTCTCGATCTCGACGCCGCTCAGCGCGTCGCGACCTACCTGGTCGATCACGGCAACGACGGTCTCGTCGTCAGCGGTACCACGGGGGAGTCGCCCACCACGACGATCGACGAGGACGGCCGGCTGCTGTCTGCCGTCATCGAGGCTGTGGGCGACCGCGCGACCATCGTCGCCGGGGTCGGCACGAATGACACCCGGCATTCGGTCGAACTGGCTCAGCAGGCTCGCAAGGCCGGCGCGCACGGTCTGCTGGTCGTGACGCCGTACTACTCCAAGCCGCCCCAGGCAGGCATCGTGGCTCACGTCGACGAGATCGCTCGAGCCGGCGAGGACGTCCCGGTCATGTTGTACGACATTCCCGGGCGAACCGGCGTGCAGATCGCCGAGTCCACCTACGTCGAGTTGCGCCGCAACCAGCTGGTCGTCGCCGTCAAGGACGCCGTGGGCGATCTCGAGCGTGGCGCCTGGCTCATGCGCGAGACCGGCATCGTCGTGTACTCCGGCGACGACGCGCTGAACCTGGGGTGGCTGGCGATGGGCGCGGCCGGTGTCGTCAGCGTGGTCGGCCATGCGGCCGGGGCCCGGTGGGCCGAGCTGGTGGCTGCCGTCGATCGCGGCGACCTGCCCGCGGCACGGGCCGTCAACGACCGCCTGCTGCCCCTGGTGCGGGCCATGATGACTGTCACGCAGGGGGCCATCACCGCCAAGGTCGCGCTGCAGTTGCTCGGCGTACTCGAGCACCGCACCGTGCGTTCTCCGTTGCCCGAAGCCACCGACGAGGAGGTCGCGATCGTTCGCGACGGCCTCGTGGTCGCGGGCCTCCTCTCCTAGGAGCCGATTCTTGAGTCACATGCATCCCGGCTGCTCCGCGCGACCGAGCGCGATCACCCATGACGGCGTGGAAGGAGAGCGCGGATGAGCCACATGCATGCAGAGCTGACCGAACCCGGTCCACTCGCTCCGGGCGCCCTGCGCGTCACCCCGTTGGGCGGCCTCGGCGAGGTCGGTCGCAACATGACGATCTTCGAGTTCGACGGCAAGATCCTGGTGGTCGACTGCGGCGTCCTGTTCCCCGAGGAGCACCATCCGGGCGTCGACCTGATCCTGCCGGACTTCGGCCCCATCCGTGACCGTCTCGACGAGGTCGTCGGCATCGTCCTCACGCACGGGCACGAGGACCACATCGGCGGCGTGCCGTACCTGCTGCGCGAACGCGGCGACATCCCGGTCATCGGGTCGAGGCTGACCCTGGCGCTGGTCGAGCCGAAGTTGCGCGAGCACCGGCTCAAGGAGGTGCCGACCTACACGGTCAGCGAGGGCGACGTGCAGTCGTTCGGCCCCTTCGAGTGCGAGTTCGTCGCGGTCAACCACTCGATCCCCGACGCGCTGGCCGTGGCGATCAAGACACCGGCAGGCGTGGCCCTGCACACCGGCGACTTCAAGATGGACCAGCTGCCCCTCGACGGCCGCATCACCGATCTGCGCGCGTTCGCGCGCCTGGGCGAGGCCGGGGTCGATCTGTTCCTGACCGACTCGACCAATGCCGAAGTCCCGGGTTTCACGGTCGCCGAACGCAACATCACCCCGGCGATCGACGCGGTGTTCGCCAGCAGCACCGGCAAGATCATCGTCGCCTCCTTCGCGTCGCACGTGCACCGCGTGCAGCAGGTGCTCGACGCGGCGGCCAAGCACGGGCGCAAGGTCGCCTACGTGGGCCGGTCGATGGTGCGCAACATGCAGATCGCGCGCGACCTGGGCTACCTGCACGTCCCCGACGGCGTGATCATCGACAAGATGGACGGCGTCCCGCCGGAGAAGCTCGTCCTGATGTCGACCGGCTCGCAGGGCGAGCCGATGGCAGCGTTGTCGCGCATCGCGAACCGCAGCCACCAGCAGGTGGCGATCGAGCCCGGCGACACAGTACTGCTCGCATCGTCGCTGATCCCCGGCAACGAGAACGCCGTCTACCGCGTCATCGACGGACTGACCAGGCTCGGCGCCCGTGTCGTGCACAAGGGCAACGCGATGGTGCACGTCTCGGGTCACGCCTCGGCAGGTGAGCTCCTGTACTGCTACAACATCGTCAAGCCGAGCAACGTGATGCCCGTGCACGGCGAGATCCGGCATCTGCACGCCAATGGCGCACTGGCCACCCAGACCGGCGTCCCGAACGTTCTGCTCTGCGAGGACGGCTTCGTCGTCGACCTGATCGACGGCCATGCCGCGATCGCCGGCGCCGTCGAATGCGGCTACGTCTACGTCGACGGTTCATCGGTCGGCGACGTCACCGACACCGACCTGAAGGACCGGCGTGTCCTCGGCGAAGAGGGCTTCATCTCGGTCATCACCGTCATCGACTCCACCAACGGCAAGATCCTGTCCGGCCCCGAGGTGCATGCCCGAGGCATTGCCGAAGAGGATTCGGTGTTCGACGAGATCATCCCCAAGATCGTCTCGGCGCTCGAGGACGCCCTCGCCGAGGGCGGACACGACACCTACGCTCTCCAGCAGGTCGTACGCCGGGCCCTCGGCTCGTACGTCGGCCGCAAGCTACGCCGCCGGCCGCTGATCCTGCCGGTCGTCATCGAAGCCTGACTCGCCGCTGACGAGTCACAAAGTTCCCGCTGACGAGTCGGAAAGTTCCCGCTGACGAGTCACTTGTTGGTGGTGAGGAGTCGCCTGTTGCGTGGATTCGCTGGGCTTGGGAGGCGGGCGGGATCTGACGGCCTGGCTTGAGTCTTCTCGTGGCTGGGGTTCGTGTAGTTGCGACTGGACGGTTTCTCGGCTTGGTGAGGTTGCGTGGCTGAGGCGCCTTCTGCGTCTTGCGTGAGGGCTTGCTTGCGTTGCGTGGCGCTCACCAAGTCACACAGTTCGCACTCGCGAGCATTCAGCTGACGGACTGTCGTTCGTCTCACCGGCTCGCGAGAGCGACTCTGTGACTCGTGAGCGCGACC